>Ga0209098_1002271_pt1 | contig 17121 bp, 15 predicted proteins | sample AD_JPNHW1_MetaG_FD_184429 | JGI IMG/M metagenome (GOLD analysis project Ga0209098, IMG submission 184429) | Active sludge microbial communities of municipal wastewater-treating anaerobic digesters from Japan - AD_JPNHW1_MetaG (SPAdes) (version 2) | ecosystem: Engineered > Bioreactor > Anaerobic... | reverse complement strand
GAGCCGCGGCAAGGTGTCGGTCAGAAGCCCCATGCTCCCGCCGTAGAGCGACGAGGCGGCGGCGATCTCGTCGCCGGACTTGAGGAAGTTGAGGACGAACGCCGAGAGCGCCGCCATCCCCGAGGCGAAGGAGACGGCGCCGATGCCGCCCTCGAGGAGCGCGACGCGGTTCTCCGCCTCGTCGGTCGTCGGGGTGCCCAGGCGGGAGTAGACGCTCCCCTCCTCGGCGAAGGAAAAGAGGGCGGCGGCCTGGTCGGCGGACTCGTAGCAGTACGCGGCGCTTTGGTAGATCGGCATCGAGCGCGCGCCTCGGTGTTCCATGGGGTCATAGGTTCCGTGCACGCAGATCGTGTCAGGGTGAAGATCGTGTTTGGGTTTCATGATAGGGAAAAAGGTACATCGAAGCGGATGCGCGGTCAATACGGAAAAAAACCGCCCGCGCGCGCGGATTGTCTGCTATACTTTTGAAAACCGCTTACCAATCGGGGGTGCCTCAAGATGTTGCAGAGCATTCTCTCCTTTTTCACGGACGGTATCATGGCGATCGGCTGGCAGCAGGCGCTCATGTACCTCGTCGGCATGACGCTCATCTGGCTCGCGATCGCGAAGGATTACGAGCCGATGCTCCTCCTGCCGATCGGGTTCGGCGCGATCCTGGTCAACCTGCCCTACGAGGTCGTGTGGCAGCACGAAGGGGTGCCGGGCGCGCTCAAGGTTCTCTTCGACGCGGGGATCTCGACGGAGCTCTTGCCGCTCCTCGTGTTCATCGGCGTCGGCGCGATGTGCGACTTCGGCCCGCTTTTCCAGCGGCCATGGCTCATGATCTTCGGCGCGGCGGCGCACCTTGGGGTCTTCGCGACCATCGCGATCGCGGTCATCATGGGATTCAACCTGAGCGAGGCCGCGAGCATCGGCATCATCGGCGCGGCGGACGGGCCGACGGCCATCTTCGTCTCGACGAAACTCGCGAAGCATCTTCTCGGGCCCATAACCGTGGTCGCGTACTCGTACATGTCGCTCGTCCCGATCATCCAGCCACCGGTCGTCCGCGCGCTCACGACGAAGCGCGAGCGGCTCATCCACATGGAGGCGCACGACCGCGTCGTCCCGAAACTCGTCACCGTCTCCTTCCCGATCATCGTCACCATCCTCGCGAGCCTCCTCGTTCCCATGGCCGCGCCGCTCATCGGCTTTCTCATGTTCGGGAACCTCATCCGCGAATGCGGCTGCCTCGAGAAGATGTCGCGCACCGCGCAAAACGAGCTCTCGACCATCGTGACGATCCTCTTGGGCATCGCCGTGGGCGCCTCGATGCGGGCGCAGGATTTTATCCAACCCGCGACCCTCAAGATCCTCGCGCTCGGTCTCGTCGCCTTCGTCGTCGATACCGCCGGCGGCGTCCTATGCGCGAAGGCGATCAATCTCTTCCTGAAAAAGAAAATCAACCCGATGATCGGCGCGTGCGGGATCTCGGCGTTCCCGATGTCGGGACGCGTGATCCAGAAGATGGCGTTTAAGGACGATCCCTCGAACGTCATCCTGATGCACGCGATCAGCGCGAACGCCTCGGGCCAGGTCGCCTCGGTCGTCGTCGGCGGCCTCGTCCTTGCGCTCGTGCCGATCCTGCTCTAGGGGCAAAGGAGAACACATGGATACCCATGCGCTTTATTTGAGCTTGATTCTCATGGCGGCGGGCATGGCCGTCATATTCGTTTTCATGGGCGCGCTCATCGCCATCGTCCACTTCTACCTCAAGGCGGCGGAGCGCTTCTTTCCCGATCGCGGGGAATGCCACAAGACGGAATCTTACGCCGCAAGCGGCGCCGGAAAATCAGGCAATCCCGAGGAGGTCGCCGCGGCGATAGCGGCGGCGATCGGGAAAGGCCGTGCGTAGGAAGCTCGCGCCGTTCGCGTTCGCGATCGCCCTTGCGCTCGTCGGCGTTCGCGCCGGGGCCGCCGAACATCGGTATCGGGAGACGACGGGAAACGTCTCGACCGAGTACACGAGCGAGATCGCGCGGGACGCGGCGACCGGCAACGTCGAGATACTCTCGCGCTACCCGGCGACCGGGGAGACGCATCGCATAGTCTTCGGCGTCGAAGGCGGCGCGGTCTCCTGGACATACCGCTATCCCGACGGAACGGTCACGCGCATAACCCGAACGGGGAACGTCATCGAATGCGCGAAGGATGGCGCGCGATCCCCGGCCGCGCGCTCGACGGTCGACGGCGCGCCCTGGTTCGCGTCGGTAAACTACGGGCTTTCCGAACTCGCGCGCGCGCCCTCGGGCGACAGGGAGTTCTGGATCGTGAATCCCGAGAACGGCAAGCCCTATAAGATGCGGGCGCATACGGTTGGCGAGGAGATCGTTTCCGTCGATGGTACGCCGACGAACGCCGTCAGGATCCGCATAACCGCGTGGGGATTACCCGCCGCGTTTTTCAGCATGGACTACTGGTATCGAAAATCCGACTTCGTCTTCGTGAAGTCGGTGGGTTCCGAGGACGGCCCAGGCTCGCCGAAAACGACCGTCGAGCTCGTCGGCTGAGCTCAGCGAGCCCATGACGCGGTCACGGCCCCCGAATGCGATGACGGTCCCCGAGCTCGGCAACCCCGCGGCCAGCGCATTAAATCATCGAGAACACGGGAGAGGTGATCCGCGCGGCGGAGGCCGCACGGCGGAGGGTATCGATCGCGGGATGAACCTCCTCGGGCGCGAGCGAGCCGAAGCAGAGCCTGAGGCGCGATCGCCCCTCGGCGGGATCGAGCCAACTGTCGCTACCGGGTGAGACGAGGGCGCCTTCGCGCGCGCATTCCGCGACGAAACGGGCCGCGTCGAGCGACCCCGACACCCGCGCGAGGAGGCTGAGGCCCGCGGGCGGGTCCTCGAACTCAAGACCCTCGATCGGGGTCGCGAGCGCCTCGCGGAGTGCCTCGCGCGTCGCGCGGTAGCGCGGGCGTACGCGCTCAAGATGCGCGGCGTATTGCCCCGAGTCGACGAACCGCGCGAGGGCGCGCTGGATAAAGGCCGAGCAGCCGATGTCGTCGGCGACCTTGAGCGCGAGGAGCCGGCTGACGATCGCGGGCTCGCCGGTCACGCTCGCGATCCTGAGCGCGGGCAAAAGGCATTTCGAAAAGGTCCTGACCCGTAAGACGCGGGCACCCGGCACGCGCTCGGCGAGCGCGGCGAGACTGATCGGCCGCTCCGCGCAATAATCGAGATCACCTAGGTAATCGTCCTCGACGACGAGAAATCCCCCAGCGCGCGCGGCCTCGAGCGTGCGGATTCGCGCCGCCTCGGACCAGGTACGCCCCGAGGGGTTCGCGTAGGTCGGGCAGCAGTAGAAGGCCGCGACCGCTCCCGGGCGGGCAATCGCCGCGAGGGACTCGGCGTCGGGACCGTCAGCGCCGACGCGCACGGGGACGAGCCGCGCGCCGTTTCCCGAGAACGCGAGCCGCGCTCCCGGATAGCAGGGATCCTCGACGGCGATGGCGGTCCCCGAGGGAAACGAGCGCCCGAGGAGCTGGATGGCTTGTTGGGCGCCCGAGGTAATGAGCATCCCGTTCACCGGATCCGAATCGATCCCCCGCTCGCGGTCAAAGGCGGCGATCGCCTCGCGAAGCGCGGGACATCCCCGGTATTCCTCGTAGCCCCCGATGGAAACGTCCGCGACGGCGACCGAGGCGATCGTCGCGGCGAACTCGCGCGCGGGATGGATGCGAAGGTCGGGCTCGATCCTATTGAGCGCGTAGACCCCGCGGCCGCTCCTGAGCTCGGGCGCGTACGCGCCGCTGACCGTCGAGCCGCCGTTTATCACCGTGACGCCCGATGCCGCGCCTCCCGCTTCATCGCCGGTTTCGGTTCGCACGCCGTCCTCGGGGAGACCCGCGACGCGAAACGACGAGCGCGGCTGCGCGGAGGCGAGCCCCGAGTCGCAGAGCTCGCGGTAGGCCGCGACGACGGTGGCGGGACTCACCCTGAGCCGGCTTGAGAGCGCGCGGATCGACGGCAAGGCGGCGCCGGGCTTCAGGGCGCCTGAGCGAATCGCCGCGGCATAAGCCGACGAAATCTGGGTACGAACCGGCAGGTCCGCTTCATGGTCTATCTGTGCTATTACAGAACTCATACAAAAACCTCTCAATCTGCTTGTCTGTATTATATCACTTTACTACAATACAGTCATCCCGTTTGATACAAGGAGTTTGCATGAACCCACGATTCGCCAGCCGCATGAGCGTCATGAAGCCGTCATCCATCAGGGAACTTTTGAAGATGACCGAAGAGCCCGATATCATCTCCTTCGCGGGCGGCCTTCCCGCCCCGGAGCTCTTTCCGGTAAGCGACATCAAGGTCGCCGCCGAGCGCGTCCTCGGCGACTGCGGGGCAAAAGCCTTTCAATACGGGGTAACCGACGGGATTGCCTCGCTCCGGGAACAAATCGCGCGCGCGATGGCGACGCGGGGCGTTTCATGCACGCGGGACGACGTTCTCATCACGACCGGCTCGCAGCAGGGGCTCGACCTCATTGGGAAGGTTTTTCTCGATCCGGGCTCGTCGATCCTCACGGAAAACCCCACCTACCTCGCCGCGATCCAGGCGTTTCAGTGCTTCGAGGCGCGCTTCAGCCCCGTGCCGACCGACGCGAACGGGATCATCCCCGAGGCGGTCGACGAGCTCGCCGCGGACGGGGCAGTCCGCTTTCTCTACGTCATCTCGAATTTCCAAAATCCGACGGGAAGGACATTGAGCCTTGAGCGACGGAAGCGGCTCGCAGAGATCGCCGCGACGCGGAACCTCGTCATCGTCGAGGATGACCCCTACGGCGCGCTCCGCTACCGGGGGAACCACATCCCGCCGATTAAGGCCTTCGACGAATCGGGGAACGTCCTGTATCTCAGCACCTTCTCGAAGACGGTCGCCCCCGGCTTCCGCACGGGCTGGATCGTCGCCCCGCGCGCGGTCAGGGAAAAGCTCGTCGTCGCGAAGCAGGCCGCAGACCTCCATACCTCGAGCTTCGACCAGCTCGTGCTCGAGCGGTACCTCAGGGACTTCGACAACGCGCGCCACGTCGAGCGCGTGCGCGCCGCGTACGGCGAGCGATTCACCGTTATGGAAGAAGAGCTCGAGCGCTGCATGCCCGCGGGCTTTTCGTGGACGAGGCCCGAAGGGGGCATGTTCCTGTGGGTCGAAGGCCCGCGCGCGTTCGACTCCTATTCGGTCTTCCCGCTGGCCCTCGAGCGCAAGGTCGCCTTCGTCCCGGGCGCCGACTTCTTTCCCGCGGGCGGCGGCAAGAACTGCATGCGCCTCAACTTCTCGAACTCATCGCCCGCGCTCATCAGGGAAGGCATCGAGCGGCTCTCGGAAATTTGCGCCGAAGCCCTCGGCGTGGAAAACTTTCGGCCTCGGCGGTTTACAGGGGAAGAGACGAGAGAACTGGCCTAATAAAGGATTTCCGGTCTATCCGGATGATCGGGGTAACGAGCAAACCGGGATCCCTGAGGAGCTCTTCCTCGGGGTCGAACTCCATGTGCGCGAGCCCGCGCCGCTCGTAAGCCGCCGATTCGGCGTCGAGAAGCTCGTCGATCCGGTGTCCCGCGGCGAGGCCCTTGAGCTCGCCCTCGGTCAGGGGCTTTTCCCCGACGTCCCGAAACTGCGCGGGGATTCTCCGCTCGCGGAAGAACCGCTCCGCCTTCCGCGTCTCGGCGCATTTTTTCGTCCCGTATATCATCACGTTCATCGCGCGCTCCTTCCCAATTCCCCATGCACGACCGTCTTCGCGCCGACCCCCCACCCGTTCTCGCGCGGCTCGGGAGACTCGACGCGGACGAAGTCGCCGCGCTCAAGGGCGTCGAACCCCGAGCGCGCGCCGTCCGCGCTTCCCGCGGGCGCGGAAAGCGGAAAGCGCCCCGCGCGACCGCACAGGAGCCGCCTAACCCTGCCGCCCTTATTGAGCATCGGGTCGGACACGACGCGGAAAAGTCCCTCGTCAGCGCTCGTATCCCCGGCGCCGCCGGTAAGGTTCCTCGGCGGCTCGAGGAGAAACCAGGTCATCTTGAGCGATTCCTTATCGAGCCCCAGTTCGCGCGCGAGGGATTCGACCGACCGGGGCATCTCCCAGCGAACGGCGTCGTGGCAGGTTTGCCCCTCGCCGGCGGCGAGGGCCGGGCACTCGAGCGCTGCTCGCCCGACGCAGGGGGCCAAGGCCCTCCAGCCGCGCGAGACGAGGAGGTTTCGCACGGCGATGAGGTCGCGGCTCGTCGCAAGGAGCGCGGGCTCGACGGCGAGTATCGCGCCGCCCGGAGCGAGGGCCGCCGCATAGCGCTCGAGGAGCCGGGCGCGAACCTCCACGCGGTCGCCGCGGTCGAAGGCGACCTCGTTCAGGGAGTGCCCGAAGCTCACGCAGTCGGCCGCGCCCCAAAGGGGTATGCGGGACGGATCGGGGTTCGCGATATCCATGGCAACCGTCGCGATCGAAGGAGGCGTCCCGCCGCGCGGTACCGCCCGCGCCGGTACCGCCTCGCGGGCGAGCTCGAGGGCGCGCGCGCTTTGGTCGAGGAGCGTCAGCGCAGTGGCGCCAGAAGCCGCGAAGGCCGCCGCGACGGGGCCGGGGCCCGATCCCGCGTCGATGACCGAGCGGGTGCCGAGGGGCCTCCCTAAGAGAAACTCCGACACGGCGAGGGCGCGGCGCGCCTGCTCGAAGGATATCGGCCAGTAAAAATCGAGATACGCGCGGAGGAGCTTTGGGTCGTCCATGTACGAAGCCCCGATGAGCGAGCGATCGCCGGTCAAACCCCGCTGAAGGTCGCGAAAACCGTGCATATCTTTTTTTTCGGGATGCGCGCGACTCATCGAACGAGCGCCTCCCGGACGCGCGGCGCGAGCGATTTCGCGTCGGCATACCCCGAGCGGTAGAGACCATTCAGGATAGCCGGGTCGCGCTCAAGGCGCGAAAGGCCGGGCTGGGGTTCGGGGCGAACGGCGATCGCCTGGCCCGAAGCCTCAAGTCGATCGATGAAGTCGAGGGTTTCGTTGTAGCGCTCGGCGCGGGTAAGGAGCGCGTCGGCGAATCGGGGGCTTTTCGCGTATGCCGCGCGCGCGGACGCCTTAGCGAGCTTTGCGGAGAGAGAGCCTTCCGGGCGGATGGGTTTCCGAAAGCCCTTAGGCTGGGTGAGGACGACGACGAGTCGGTCGCAACCGTCGGCGAGCGCTTTCCGCACGGGGATCGAGTCGGCGACGCCGCCGTCGAGGTACCGCCTTCCGGCGATGGGAACGGGCGGCGACACGAAGGGAAGCGCGCAGGACGCCTTGAGCGCGCTCAGGAGCCCGTCCGCCCCGCGCGGCGCGAGATAGGCGGGCGCGGCGCTTTCGAGGTCGGTGACGACGGCGTAGTACTCGCGGACGTTTTCCGTGAATCGCTCGAAATCGAAGGGATCGAGGAGGAACGGGATCTTCCGAAAGAGGAGGTCCATCCCGAAGAGCGACCCCTCGCGGATGAGGCACCAGGGCCCAAGGTAATCGGCCCTGCGGCAATACTCGACGTTGACGCGCCGCGCGCGACCCTTTTGGCGCGCGATGTACGACACGGCATGGCTCGCGCCCGCCGAAACCCCGATGATATAGTCAAAGAAGAGCCCTTCGTCCAGAAAGCGGTCGAGAACGCCCGTCGTATAGATGCCGCGCATCCCGCCGCCCTCGAGAACGAGGGCCGTCTTTCCCGCGCCCAAGGCGCCGGTATTCGCTCCCTTTTCCATGATCTGGAGGATACCATAGAAGCGGGCTTTATTTCTGCCCGGATTACGCGGTTAACAAGCGGCGCGGAAGAAACCATGAAAGCAAACCAAGCCCCCCCCACCAGGGTAAACTTTTATCTTTTTTTCCCGGTACCGGATTGTATCGACCCCGAAAAGTGCTATACTCTGCCGATGGATACCACCAACGAACGCATCACGCGCATCGAGACGAAGCTTGCCTATCTAGAAGATTTCATGGCCAAGCTCCAATCGATCACGGTTGAGCACACCGAGGCCCTCGATCACCTAAAAGGCGAGAATAGGGCCTTGAGGGAAAAACTCGGGGAGCTCTCCGATTCCCTCCAAGACATACCGAACGTCCGGCCGCCCCATTATTGAGTAACCGAATTTGACGTATGCGTGTTTAGAGAGTATGCTGTTTGTAGTTTTTGGAGATTTTGCCGATGACCACAATACTCGTTGTCGAAGACGATGATTCCGTTTCTGAACTCGTAAAGATCGTTCTGGAGGAAGAAGGCTACGAAATCCTCATCGCGCCGAACGCGGAGCGCGCGAAAACGATCATAGCCGAACGGAATCCGCTCCTCGCCATCATCGATATAATCCTAACCGGACAGGGCGGGATGGACCTGATCCTCGATATTCACGCAACAAGCCCGGACCTTGCCATCATCCTGACCTCGGGTAAGATCGACATGACCAAATCGACCTTCAAGGTCCTCGCCCATCAGTTCGGCGTCGTTTCCATTCTCCCCAAGCCTTTCACGGTCGAGGAACTCCTTTCGACGGTTACCGAAGCCCTGGCGGGGAAAAGTCCCGCATCAATAGCGAGCCCGCAACCGCAACGTTAAGGGAGTCGACCGCCGTCGAAACCGGTATCCGGACGGCGCGCGCGCATGCCGAGCGCCAATCGGCGGGTATCCCGTCATGCTCGTTCCCCAAAACGAGCGCAATCCTTCCATCCCGTATCGATTCCCCAAGCTGCCCCGCGCGGAGCTGCCCGCCAGCGTCCGAAACGAGGGCGTTTTCCTCCATCGCCGCGGCGAGAACCGCGAACCCCGAACGGGAAAGGGCGGAAAGGTCGGCGCTTTCGGCCTCATACAGTGAAAGGGAGAACGCCGCGCCCATCGAGGAGCGGAGGCATTTTCGGTTCCAGGGATCGCAGGAGCGCTCGCCGAGCCACGCGGCGCGAAAGCCGAAGGCGAGGCACGAGCGAAGGAGCGTCCCGAGGTTGCCGGGATCGGTGATTTCGGGGAGGACGAGTATCGGGCCCGCGGGGGCGCGCAAGGCGAGGTTCTGGTCGCCGGCGCGAGCGGCGGGCGGGCGCCGCGCGATCGCGAGCATACCGCGATGGAACTGAAAGCCCGCTACCGCGTCAAGCGCGTCTTTCGGGCACTCGTACGCGGGAATGGAACCGTGGGCGAGAGCGCGGGCCTCGGCCGCCGCGCTTTGGTCCGCGACGACGGCAAGCACCGAAAGCCCCGAGGCGATGGCGCGCTCGACGAGCAGGCGCCCCTCGGCGACGAAGAGCCCCTCGGCGCGAAGGTCGCGTTCGCGCATGCCGAGGAACTCACGGAGCGGTTTAGGTACATCAGGCAAGCTCGGAAAGCCTTCCATAAAAAAGCCTCGCCTTGGGACTATCAGTCGAAGAGCCGATGGATCTCTTTTTTGTAGAGTTCGGGCAGCTTAAAGCGCATGATCTCCTGCTTCGCGGAGAGCTCGACGCCGGTCTCGAAGGGCTTTTCGAGAAGGACGACGTGGTTGATCCGCTCGAAGAGCTTAAAGCCGTTTTTCGGGCTCACGAGCTCGTCGATCTCGGCCTCGTAGAGCTTGCGGACGGATTCGTCGGCGAGCAGTTCGGGGAACGAAAGCCCCTCGATCGAGTTCGCTTGGGCCCAGGAAAGAAGCTCGTCCCGATTCACCACGATGAGCGCGCCGAGATACCGCTGATCCTGCCCGAGCACGACGGACTGGGAAACGAAGCGGGACTCGTTGATCTTCATCTCGATCGGCGCGGGCTCGATGTTCTCGCCGCCGCGGAGCACGATCGTGTCCTTTTTGCGGCCGCGGAGGATAAGCTCCCCGGAAAGGGTCAAGAGCCCGAGGTCGCCGGTATCGAGCCAGCCGTCCGGTGAATAGACCTTCGCGGTGAGTTCGGGCTTTCGGTAGTAGCCCTTCATGACGTTGCCGCCCCGAACGTAAATGGAACCTTTCACCCCGACCGGGCACTCGGCGCCCGTATCGTCGAGGATCTTTACCGCGCAGCAGGATATCGGCTTCCCGATGGTCCCGAAGATGGGGCGGGAATAGGGGCGCACGGCGATGACCGGCGCGGTTTCGGTGAGCCCGTAGCCCTCGACGACCGTGATGCCGACAGCCCAGAAGAACTCGTCGATGTTCGGCGGAAGGGCGCCGCCGCCCGACACGCCCTCGACGAACTTCGTCCCGAGCTTGGCGCGGATCTTCCGGAATACGAGCACGCTGCCCAGGCCCTTGAGCGGCCACAGGAGGAGCCAGGGGACGACGCACAGGGCGTTCGCGAACCGGCGCGCGTAGCTGAACACGGGACCGCGCGCGAGCGCCCGACGCCCCATGCGCGCGTCGAGGATCGCGACGCTCACGAAGAAATTGAAAAGGGTCCAGGTGAGCCCGCCGGTTTTCCGCATCAGGCGGAAGATGCCGTCGTACACGGACTCCCAGATGCGGGGCACCGAGGGAAGGATCTGCGGGTTCATCTTCGCGAGGTCGGCGAGAAGGATGCTGCCGATCGGCTTCGAGTACACGATGCTCGCCGCGTTATTCAAGATGACGTATTCGCACAGGCGCTCGAAGGCGTGCCACACGGGAAGGACGCACAGGGCCCGGTCTCCCGGATGGACGGCGATTCGGCGGGAGAGATCCTCGAGCTGGCACAGGAAATTCCCGTGGCTCAGCATGACGCCTTTCGGCTCGCCGGTCGTTCCCGAGGTGAAGATGATCGTCGCGATATCGTCGGAGTCGCCCTTCTCGAGCTCGGCCTCGACGGCGCCGGGTTTTGCCTCGCGGAGCGCCCGGCCGCGCGCGATAAGCTCGTCATACCCAATGACGGCAAAGCCCGCGGCGAGGAGCTCGGCGATCCGCTCGGGCGACGGGAAGTCGAAGAAAACCAAGTTCGTGAGGAGCGGGAGGCTGCCCCGGCATTCGAGGATCTTGTGGGCGACCGAGTCGCCGTTCAGGACCGCGGTTCGGCAATCCGAAAACGAGAGGATGTACGCGAGCTCTTTGGTCGTCGCGTCGGTGCCGCGCGGAACGTCGGCGGCGCCGATCGCCATGATGCCCATGCTCGCGTGAAGCCATTCCTTCCGGTTGTCGGCGATCAGCCCGATGTGGTCGCCGCGGGCATGCCCGAGCGCAAGGAGCCCCGAGGCGAAATCAAGGACGAGCGCGTAGTAGTCGCGATACGAAATCGGCGTAAACTCGCCGGAGGAGTCCTTGGAGTATTGCGCGGGAAGCTCAGGGTATTCGGAGACAATGCGACTGAGCAGTTTCGGAAGGGTTTTATCCATACGGCTAACAAAATATCATGCAGTGTCATTTTGCGCAAGTTTTCGCGCGCGATTCGCGTTCCCCCGGAACGTCGCGATACGCTATACTTATTTCCATGAAAGACACGAACAGCAAGCCGAGAATCGGCATCACGACGGGGGACCCAGCGGGAATCGGCCCCGAAATCGTCCTGAAGGCAATCCATGATCCCGAGATACTCGCGCTGTGCGAGCCGGTTGTCTTCGGCATGACAGACCCTGCCAAGATCGAGCGGGCGGGAATCAAGCGCGGGGCGGTCAGCGCATCGGGCGGCAAGGAAGCCTTCGCGGCCATCGAGGGCGCGGTCAAGGCGGCGCTTTCGGGCGAGGTCGCCGCGATCGCCACCGCCCCGATCAACAAGGAAAGCCTCCGCGCCGCGGAGATCCCGTACATCGGCCACACGGAAATCCTCGCGGGGCTCACCGGCTCGGACGATCCCCTGACGATGTTCGAAACCCTCGGGCTCCGCGTGTTCTTCCTTTCGCGCCACGTATCGCTCCGCGCCGCGTGCGACCTCGTGACCGAGGAACGCGTGTACCGCTATCTTTTGCGCTCCGCGCGCGCCCTCGAGCAAAGCCTCGCGCTGGCGAATCCGCTCATCGCGGTGGCCGGCCTTAACCCGCATTCCGGCGAGCATGGGCTTTTCGGGAACGAGGAGGCGTGCATCGTCCCCGCGATCGCGCGGGCGGTGGGCGAAGGCGTCCGGGCCGAAGGCCCCATCGGCGCCGACTCGGTCTTCCATCTCGCGAAAACCGGGCGTTACGACGCCGTCCTTTCCCTCTATCACGACCAGGGACATATCGCGTGCAAAACCCTCGACTTCGAGCGGACCGTCTCCCTTACCCTCGGGCTACCGTTCCTCCGCACGAGCGTCGACCACGGAACCGCCTTCGACATCGCGGGAAAGGGTATCGCGAGCGCCGTCAGCATGGTCGAGGCGATTAAGGTCGCGGTGCGGTACGCGCCTCGGGGCTAACCGACCAAGGGAAATAGCGCCTTTTTCATCGTTTTTTCTATAATAAAGAGTTATCTGATAGCGCTTCGCGCGCTATCGCCCAACGATTCAACTCTTTTTTTATCAGTTTTTTTGGCAACCGGTTGCCAAAATTATTGACATCAAAAACATTCCCCCGCATACTTCAGGTATTGAACGCGAAGGAGAGTCCCCATGAAAGGAATGACCGTCGAACAGCTCAGAAGCGCCCGCCCTGCCCCGGTTGCAGGAGGCTTTACCCAGTTTCTCAACGAACCGTTTTATAAGATCTCGAACTATGACGCGATGCCGCCCTTTTTCATGACCATCGTCAGCTCCTCCGACGTGTGGAACTACCTCTGGTCCAACGGCGGGATCACCGCGGGCCGCATCAACTGCGACCACGCCATCTTCCCCTATTACACGGCGGACAAGGTTTCCGATTCCCGCACCTACACGGGACCCTATACGGCGATCAAGGTACTCCAGGAAGGCGAAACCCTTTTTTGGGAACCCTTCTGCGAGGCGGCGAACGGCCTTTGGAAGGTCGAGCGGAACATCTACAAAAACGCGACGGGCTCGAAGGTCTACTTCGAGGAGATCAATAAGGACCTTGACCTCGCGTTCCAGTACGGCTGGTCGTCGAGCGACGGCTTCGGACTCGTTCGCCATTCCCGCGTCCTCAACCTCCGCGACATCACGCGAAAGCTCTCCGTCCTCGACGGCTGCCGGAACATCCTTCCCGCCTGCATCTCCGCGGAACTCCAGAACGCGAACAGCGTCCTCCTCGACGCCTACAAAAAAACCGACCTCGACGAGAAGGCAGGCATCGCGATCTTCTCGGTTTCCTCGATCGTGACCGACAAGGCGGAGCCGAGCGAGGGTCTCTTCGCGAACGTGGCTTGGTTTAGCTGCGAAGGCGACCTCCACCTCTCACCCGACACCCCCGAGGCCTTCCGCTTCGGCGAGCCGCTCCCGACGGACCCCGTCGTCAAGGGCATCAGGCCCGCCTTCTTCATCCACCGCGAGCTCGAGCTCTCGGGGAACGGCTCCCTCGCCGAATGGTACCAGGCGTTCGACACCGGGCTTGACCTGACCGCGATCAAGCGGCTCGCCTCCCGCCTCGCCGACCGCGCGGGGATCACGAAGGAACTCGCCGCCGACGTCGAGTCGGGCATCCGGCAGCTCGAGGCCTACATCGCCGACGCGGACGGCCTGCAGGACACCGCGGACGAGGCGACCTGCGTCCACCACGAGGCGAACGTCATGTTCAACATCATGCGCGGCGGCATCTTCGCCGACGGCGACCGGATCTCGAAGGCCGACTTCCTCGCGTTCGCCCAAGGCCGCAACAAGGCCCTCGCGCCCGTCGTGAAGAAGGCGACCGACGCGCTCGCGGACACCGTTGCCTACGGCGAGCTCAAGAAGGCGATCCTCGCGACCGGCAATCCCCAGGCCGAGCGGATGTTCCTCGAGTACCTCCCGCTCACCTTCTCGCGCCGGCACGGCGACCCGAGCCGCCCGTGGAACCGCTTCTCGATCGAGCTCAAGAACCCCGACGGCTCGCGCAAGCTCAACTACCAGGGCAACTGGCGCGACATCTTCCAGAACTGGGAGGCGCTCGCCCTTTCCTACCCGATCTACCTCGAGAACATGATCGCGAAGTTCCTCGACGCGACGACCGTCGACGGCTTCAACCCCTACCGCATCACCCGCGAGGGCATCGACTGGGAGGTGCAGGAACCCGACAACCCCTGGTCGAACATCGGCTACTGGGGCGACCATCAGGTCATCTACCTCGCCAAGCTCCTCGAGCTCCGCAATCGCTTCGACCGCGCGGGGCTCCTCGCGGGGCTCGACCGCGTCTGCTTCTCGAGCGGCAACATACCGTACCGCATCAAGCCGTACGCCGACATCGTGAAGGACCCGCGCTCGACCATCGTCTTCGACAAGAAACTCCATGACGCGATCGAGCGCGCGACGGCCGAGAAGGGCACCGACGCGAAGCTCGTACAGACGGCCGAAGGCGAGGTCGCGCTCGTCTCGATGACCGCCAAGATCCTGCAGATCCTCGGCGCGAAGATGGCGAATCTCGTCCCCGGAGGCGGCGTGTGGCTCAACACCCAGCGCCCCGAATGGAACGACGCGAACAACGCGCTCGCCGGCTACGGGCTTTCGATGGTGACCCTCTACTACGTCCGCCGCTTCCTTACCTTCCTCATCGACCTCTACCGAAACGCCGCGGCGGACGAGTTCTCGATCCCGAGGGAAACCGCCGACTTCTTCCTCGCGCTCAAGGCGCAGTACCGCGCGAACGACCCGTCGAACCTTACCGACCCGCACGCCCGGCGCGCCTTCATGGACGCGATCGGCGGCCTCTTCGAGGCGGAGCGCGCCGCGCTCTACGCGAACGGATTCTCGACCGAAACGGTTAAGATCCCGCGGAGCCAGGTCATCGACGGGCTCACGACATTCCTCACCCACGCGGAGGCGACGATCAAGGCGAACCGCCGCGCGGACGGTCTCTATCACGCATACAACACGATGACGATTAGCCCGGACGGCGGGATGGAGATCCACTATCTCCCCGAGATGCTCGAGGGTCAGGTCGCCGTCCTTTCATCGGGAATCCTTTCCGGTAAGGAGGCGCTCGAGCTCTGCCGCGCCCTCAAGACCGGCCGGCTCTTCCGCGCGGATCAGTACTCGTACATCCTCTATCCCGACAAGGAGCTCCCGCACTTCGAGGCGAAGAACAACGTCAGCGCCTCCGAGGCGAGGCAGATCCCGCTCCTCGTCGAGATGCTCTCGAAAAAGGACCCCGCGCTCATCCACGCGGACGCGGAGGGCGTATGCCACTTCAACCCCGCGTTCCGCAACGCGCGCGGCATCGACGAGACGATCGACTCGATCAGGAAATCGGGGCGCTACGACCCCGCGGTCGTGAACTCGAGCGAGCGGGCGATCCACGTCCTCTACGAGCGGACGTTCAACCACCAGAGCTTCACCGGGCGCTCGGGCACCTTCTACGCGTACGAGGGAATCGGGAGCATCTACTGGCACATGGTCTCGAAGCTCCTCCTCGCCGTGCAGGAAATCTGCCTCGCCGAGCGGGACCCTGCGACGCGCGAGGCCCTCGCCGCGGTCTACTACGACGTCCGCAAGGGCATCGGCTTCAACAAGACGCCCGCCGTCTACGGCGCGTTCCCGACCGATCCCTACTCGCACACCCCCGCGGGCCAGGGCGCGAAGCAGCCCGGCATGACCGGGCAGGTTAAGGAAGAGGTGATCACGCGCTGGGGAGAGCTCGGCCTCGTCGTCGAAAACGGCACCCTCCGCGTCAAGCCCGACCTTCTCCGGAACGAGGAGTTCAAGGCCGACGGCACGCTCTCCTTCACCTGGTGCGGAGCCCGCTTCCACTACGAGAAAGCGGGCCCGGGCGAGGAAGAGTCGATCGCGGTCAAGAAGGCGTCGGGACAGGCGAAGCGCGCGGGAGGGGAGCTTACCCGCGACGAGTCGCTCGCGCTCTTCGCGCGGTCGGGAGAGATCAAGGAAGTGACAGCGCGAATCCATACAGGATCAGCGCTTGCGCGATGAGATAGGTGAGCCACGGCACCTGGAATTCATACGCCGGGTGCCGGCCGTGCACGGTGGTCTCGCCCTGTAGGTAATCCGAGACGGCGAACGAGACGGCGCCGAGCGCGATAAGGCGCCAGGGGCCGCCTACGGCGATCGCCGCGGAAACCGCGACCGACACCATGAATGCGAGGGCGAGGCTATACGCCGCCGATGCGACCATGAGCCAGCGCGGGCGCTCGGCGTTCCAAACCCGAAGGGCGAAGAGCGCGGCGAACACGGCGACGAAGAACGCGAGCGCCGGGATGAATGCGCCCGAGCGGACGAGCGTGCCGAACGGCACCCGCGCGAGAAAGGCCGCGGCGTACGCGATCTGGGTCAGGATGAAGAAAAGGATCCCGCCCAAGAGGGATTCGCTCCGCATCGTATGGCGCGCGAGCTCAAACTGAAGGTAATAAAAATCACCGGCGAGCGCGAAGCTCGCGCCGAGCGGCAGCAAGAACCCAAGCGGTATCCGCGTGGCGTACATAAAATAGAGAAGCCAGGCGAAAACGGTCATAAGGAACGAATACCCGATATACGCCATCCGGCACTCGGGAAGGCGCTCGGCCGACGAATGGATTGAGGCAACGCTACCCCATTGAACCGAAAAGGCGAGGATAACCATGACGGGAACGAACGCGAGCATCGCAATCATGCTTGGCATATATACCCCCTTGAAACATCGTTGGCCAATGCCTTATAAACTTCCGAGCCGACGAACCCTCTCGCCTTAAAGCGTCAGACTTTTTCCCTCCCCTGTCAAACCGAAACGGCTCGGGCTGCCTGAGGCCACGCTCGCGCGGGCCATTAGACGGAGCGGTCGCAATTCGGTATCATAGAACCATGATACGGCACCTCCTCCTCGACCTCGACAACACCCTGTACCCCGCCTCGGGCGCGATGGACGAGGGCATCACGAACCGCATGCTCGCCTTCGTCGCCTCATGGCTGAAGGTTTCCCCCGAAGAGGCGCAGCGGCTTCGGCGCGAGGGGCTCAAAGAGTGCGGCACGACCCTCGAGTGGCTCCGCACCCGGCACGGTCTCGCCGACATGGGCGCGTTCTTCGAGGCGGTGCATCCTGAAAGCGAGGTCGACGAGCTCATCGCCGACCCGAATCTGAGGCCCTACCTCATATCCCTAGGGCTCCCGATGACCCTCCTGACGAACGCGCCGATGATCCATGCGACGCGCGTGCTCGACTTCTTCAATATCAGGG
>Ga0209098_1002266_pt1 | contig 17140 bp, 12 predicted proteins | sample AD_JPNHW1_MetaG_FD_184429 | JGI IMG/M metagenome (GOLD analysis project Ga0209098, IMG submission 184429) | Active sludge microbial communities of municipal wastewater-treating anaerobic digesters from Japan - AD_JPNHW1_MetaG (SPAdes) (version 2) | ecosystem: Engineered > Bioreactor > Anaerobic... | reverse complement strand
CCTTTTGCCGTTCGTGCGCGGCGTGGTTCTCCATGCTGACGGGCCGCGCGGCCCATTCGGGAAGCGATCCCTCGGGGATTCGGCCGGAGACGGGCGGGAACACGCGCGAAAGCGGGCGCTCCCAGGCGAGCTCGGCCTTATCGAGCGGGACGGTTACCTTACCCACCGAGATGGCGGGCTCCGCCTGAGTCTTTCCGATCGCGACCCAGTTCTCGGTCGAGCATTCCCCGGTGAGCGCGGGAAGGTCGTCGACCTCCGCGTCGATCTCGAGGATGAGCGATCCGTAAAGCGGGGCGAAGAGGCAGTCTGCCTTCGAGTCGATGAGCGGGTCCCCGACGCCTGCGGCGCCTTGGGCCGCGCGCGATTCCCCGGGGTCCCGCGCGAAGACCGCGGGAAGCCTGATGAACGGGAGAGCGCCTGAGTCGATCGCGGCGCCGACCCGGTTGCCGAACGCCATCTTCGTGAGCGCCGCCGCGATGCCGCCCGCGGTGACGGGATAGGCGGCCTTAACGCGGCCGGTCGCGGAAAGCGCGAGGACGGACGCGACGTTCGCGTGAAACGCGGGCCAATTCGGGGTGTCGTCGGCAAGATAGGGGGTTTGGACGAGCACGAGGATGTTGCCGGGGCGCGAAAGTGATCCGCCCCTGACCTTGTCGTCCTCGGTGACGGCGACCGCGAATGAAACGAGCGTCGGCGGGACCGCGAGGTTCTCGAAGGATCCCGACATGCTGTCCTTGCCGCCGATGGCCGCGGTCCCGCAGGCGAGTTGGGCCTGGAGGGCGCCCAAGAGCGCCGCCGCGGGCTTTCCCCACGCCTCGGCGTTCGCGGTGCGCTCGAAGTATTCCTGGAAGGTGAGCCGCGCGATGCGGGGGTCGCCGCCGAGCGCGAGGAGTTTCGTGAGCGATTCGAGAACCGCGTACTGCGCCCCGTGGTACGGGCTCCAGGAGGCGGCCTTGGGGTCGTAGCCCATCGTCATGAGGCTTGTGGTCTTCGTCGCCTTGGCGGGGCCGACGGGAACGCGCGCGGCCATGCCGCATTCGGGGGTCGCCTGGTAGGCGCCGCCCATCGGGAAGAGGACGCTCGCCGAGCCGATCGAGCCATCGAAGCGCTCGGTAAGCCCGCGCTGCGAGGCGACGGAGAGGTCCGAAAGGGTAGAAAGCCAGCGGGCCTCGAGGGGATTGTCCGCCTGGGCCGCGGCATCTGCCGTTCCCGCGAGCCGCCATGCCCAGGCCGCGCGCGGAGAGGCGATGAGCGCCTCGGCCTGGCGCTTCGCGCCGGCGGTGTCGAGGAAGCTCCGCTCGATGTTGACGATGGTCTGCCCGCGCCAGCGCATGACGAGGCGCGCTTCCTTCGTGACGGTCGCGATGATCGCGGCGCCGAGGTTTTCGCGCGCGGCGGCGGCGATGAACGCGGGCGCGTCCTTCGCGCGCACGACGACGGCCATTCGTTCCTGAGACTCGGATATGGCGAGCTCGGTGCCGTTGAGCCCTTCGTATTTCTTCGGTACCGCGTCGAGGTTGATGTCGAGCCCGGGCGCGAGCTCCCCGACGGCGACGGCGACGCCCCCGGCGCCGAAGTCATTGCATCTTCTGATGAGCCGGGTTACCGCGGGGTCGCGGAAGAGCCGTTGGATCTTCCGTTCCTCGACGGCGTTGCCCTTTTGCACCTCGGCGCCCGCGGTCGTCACCGATTCCTCGGTGTGTACCTTTGAGGATCCCGTCGCGCCGCCGATGCCGTCACGTCCCGTTCCGCCGCCGACCATGATGACGAGGTCTCCCGGTTCGGGCTCCTCGCGCACGACCGAGGTTACGGGCGTCGCGGCGATGACGGCCCCGAGCTCCATGCGCTTGGCGAGGAAGCCGGGATCGTAGTATTCGACGACCTGGCCCGTCGTGAGCCCGATCTGGTTGCCGTACGCGCTAAAGCCCGCGGCTGCTTCGCGGGTGAGCTTGATCTGGGGGAGCTTGCCGGGGATCGTCGCCTCGATGGGCGCGGTGGGGTCGCCCGAGCCGGTGACGCGGAGCGCCTGGTAAACCCACGCGCGGCCGGAAAGGGGGTCGCGGATCGCGCCGCCGATGCAGGTGGCCGCGCCGCCGAAGGGCTCGATCTCGGTCGGGTGGTTGTGGGTCTCGTTCTTGAACATGAGGAGCCACGGCTCCGTGCCCGTTACCTTCCCCGTCTCGTCCGTTATCGTAACGTCGATGAAGATCGAGCACGCGTTGATCTCGGCCGATTCCTCGATGTCGGGGAGGAGTCCGCGCTTCTTAAGCGCCTTCGCGCCGATGACCGCCATGTCCATGAGGGTCACGGGCTTGTCGCACGAGCCGTCGGCCTTCGTCTGGGCCTTCCCTGCGTAAAGCTCGGCGCGGAGGCCCGAGTACGCCTTGAGCGCCTCGCGGAAGGTCGCGGCGTAGGGGCCGTCGGCGATCTCGACGCGGGAGAGGACCGTGCTGAAGGTGGTGTGCCGGCAGTGGTCGGACCAGTAGGTATCGAGGACGCGGAGCTCCGTCTCGGTCGGGTTCTTGCCGCCGTTGCGGAAATAGTCCTGGAGAAAGGCGATGTCGGCGTCGTCCATCGCGAGGCCCTTCGCCTTCCTAAACTCGGCGAGACCGGCGGCGTCGAGGCCGGTGAAGCCCGTGAGGGTCGGGACGGGGGCGGGTTCGCCGACGGCGAGCGCGAGGTTCTCGGGCTTATCCGGGGCGGCGAAGCGGGAATCGACCGGGTTGATGAGGTAGGCGCGGATCCGCTCGAGGTCCCGGGCCGAAAGGTTTCCGCGCAGGGCGAAAAGGCGCGCGCAGCGGACGAGCGCGGAAGAGGCGGAATCGGCCCCGGCGCGGAGCAGCGCGAGGCATTGCGCCGCGGAGTCGGCTCTCTGGTCGTATTGGCCGGGCAGGTACTCGATCGCGATGACCGTCTCGTCCTGCCGTATCGGAAGGGTTTCCCGATATACGGCGTCGCTTTGGGGTTCGGAGAATATCTGCGCGGTCGCGAGCTCGAGCTCACGCTCCGTGATGCCTTGGATATCGTACCGGTTAAAATACCTGATGCCCTCCAAGCCCTTGATGCCGACGAAGTTCGTCAGTTCAGAAAGGGTTTTGCGGGCCTCGTTCTCGAATCCTTGTTTCCGCTCGACAAACAACCGGTAGACGGGCGCGTTCATTACAGAGCCTCCGAAGATAATTATCCGAAGATCATGCCATAATTGGCGGGAAATTGCTATGCGATCCCGAGCGGTCCCCCTATTAAATAAGGTTGCATAAATGTGGTATATTTATGCACAGATCAGTTTACGCAAAGGAGCTACTATGCAGGAGATTCTTGACCTTTTACAAAACGACGCGCGACTTACCGCGGAGGAAATCGCCACCATGACCAAGAAGTCGGTCGCGGAGGTTAAGGATACCATCGCAAAGCTCGAAAAGGACGGAATCATCCTCAAGTACGCGGCGATCGTCAATCAGGAAAAGCTTCCCGACGAGAGCGACCACGTTCGGGCCATCATCGAGATTCAGGTTACCCCCGAGCGCGAGCACGGATTCGACGCCCTCGCCGAGCGGATCTACCGCTTCCCCCAGGTGAAGTCCCTCCACCTCATGTCGGGCGGCTACGACCTCCAGGTCATCATCGAGGGAAAGACCCTCAAGGAGGTCGCCTTCTTCGTTTCCGAGAAGCTCGCGACCCTTTCCGGCGTGAAGAGCACCAAGACCCATTTCGTCCTGAAAACGTATAAGGAAAACGACATCGTGTACGTCGACAGCAAGAAGGACGGACGGGAGGGGGTGACCGCATGAACGAGCGGCAGGACCGTTTCTCGGCCAAGATGCTCAAGACCCCGCCGTCGGGCATTAGGAAATTCTTCGACCTCATCATCGGCCGGGACGATATCATCTCGCTCGGCGTCGGCGAGCCCGACTTCGCGACCCCGTGGGTCATGCGCGAGGAGGCCTACTACCATCTTGAGCAGGGGCATACCTCCTATACCTCGAACTGGGGCCTTTCCGAGCTTCGCGAGGCGATCGCGGAATATCTAGGGCGCTACGACCTTCGCTACGACCCCAAGAAAGAAATCCTCATCACGGTCGGGGTGTCGGAAGCCGTCGACGCGGTGCTCCGCTCGATCCTTAACCCCGGCGACGAGATCATCGTCGCGGAACCCTGCTACGTCTCGTACCAGCCGCTCGCCGAGCTCTGCGACGTCAAGCTCGTCAGGCTCGACACGGTGCCGACCGGGTTCATCCCGACGGCCGAGGCGGTCGAGCGGCTCATCACCCCGAAGACCAAGGCCCTTATGCTCTGCAGCCCGAGCAACCCCACCGGGCGCATGATACCCGCCGCCGAGCTCGCGAAAATCGCCGAGGTCGTGAAGCGGCATAAAATATGGGTGCTTTCGGACGAGGTGTACTGCGAGCTTCGCTACGACGACCACAAGCACGTCTCCATCGGCTCCTTCCCCGGGATGAAGGACTATGCGATCGTCCTCAACGGCTTCTCGAAGGCCTTCGCGATGACCGGCTGGCGCATCGGCTACGTCGCCTGCCCCGCCGACCTCATGGCCCAGGTGCATAAGCTCCATCAGTATTCGTCGATCTGCGCGCCGATCATGAGCCAGTACGCCGCCCTCGAGGGCCTGAAAAGCGGCGCGGATGAGGTCGAGAAGATGCGGGTATCCTACCAGCAGCGCAGAAACCTCATGGTGAGCGCCTTTCGCGAGATGGGCCTGCCCCTCAACGAGCCCGAGGGGGCGTTTTACGTCTTCCCCGATATCCGCAAGACCGGGCTTTCCTCAGAGGCCTTCGCGACGAAGCTCATCAACGAGTACAAGGTCGCCGTCGTCCCCGGGAACGTCTTTGGCGCGGGCTCCGAAGGCTTTATCCGCTGCTGCTACGCGACCGAGATCGGCAAGCTCAGGGAAGCCCTGAGGCGCATGCGCTTGATGCTCGAGGGAAAACCCCTGGACGCGTGAGCTCGTTGTCTGGTATATACATAGTGTTTTCTTTATAAGAAAGTATACGGAGCCTTTTTGCGATGAAAAAATTATCCTCATGCGCCGCGTTGATCGCCATTCTTGCGGCGCCCCTCGCGGCGGAGCGCGCGGTTACCCTTGATAAGGCGCTTTCCGTCTCGGCTAAGGGGATTTCGGCGGCCCTCGCCGAGGGCACCAAGACCGTCGTCGTCGAGATTAAATCCGACGGGAAAGAAGCCAGCGATTATATAGCGAATGAACTGACCCTCAAGCTTTTCCAGACGGGAACGCTCGTCATGGTCGATCGGCAAAATATCGATAAAATCCGGGCGGAGCTCGATTTTCAGACCTCGGGCGATGTCAGCGACGAGTCGGGACAGCGGCTTGGCGCGATGCTCGGCGCGGAAACCCTCATCACCGGCTCGTTTGAGCGCTTAAACGGGGATTATCGGCTGACCATCAAGGCCCTCAAGGTCGAGACCGCCGAGATCCAGTATCTTTCAAGCATGACGGTGGCCTCGGATTCCGATACCGAGGCCTTGTTTGGTCGCAAAACCGCGGGAGTTGAGACCGCCAAGAAGGTTAGCTCTTCCGCAATGTCGGCCGTGAAGAGCGTCGCGGGTTTTTCCGGGCGCTTTATCTGTTCGGCCGTTAACCCGATCGTCGGGATCGGCTCGTTCATGCAAGGGGACGTCCGGGGCGGCTCGCGGGTCGCGTTCTGGGAGGTCGTTGGGGCGGGCGCCTTAGCCTATGGAGGCTACCGCGCGAGCAACGACCAATCGAATGGCAAGCTTATCGCCGGTACCGGCGGGTTCATCCTCGGCGCCGCCGTCGTCTATTCGATCGTCAGGCCGTGGATGTATAAGCGCGCGCCTGAGGTAACCGAGGTGCTCGATCACGTGAACATCGGCTGCACCGCCCACCACGATCGGGACGAAAGGATCGTTTCCGTCGGGTATGTCTACCGGTATTAGCGGCTCGCGCCGAGCGGCGCTCTAGCGGCGCGCTTTCGAAACCCTCGCGCCTGTTCCCGCTTACTTTCCCCTTCCCTCAAGCGCTTCGAGCTTATCCTCCGCCTCTTCCGCGCTCTTCGCGAGGAACGCGGCGTTGAAGATGTCGGCGGAGCGGCGATAGGCCCGAGCCGCCTGCTGGGCGTTTCCCGCCTTTTCCGCGACCATGCCGATCGCCATCCAATCCATCCCGAGCCCGTTCGCGTTTTCCGCCCTGCGGTCGAAGGAGAGCGCGGTGTTGAGCGCCTCAAGGGCCTCCGGATACGCGCCCGCCTTAGACCGCACCGAGGCGATGAGGTACCAGTCGTACGCGGCGTCCTCGAGGTAGCGCCCGCTTTCGTGGATGCCCGCCGCCTTCTCGAGCGCGGACTCGGCCTGCTTCGCGTCGCCGAGTTCCTTGTCGGCAAGGCCGATGACCTTCCACGCGAAGGCTGCGTTGAGTCCCTTGACGTTTCCCTGCTCGGCCTCGACGGCCTTTTTCGCCTCGACGGCGCGCGCGTTCCGTTCCTCGCGCGTAAGCGTTTCCCCGCCCGTTCCCTCGGCGAGGGTGCCGCGCGCGATATAGATCCGCGCCGCGCTCGTGAGCTCCTTATTCCCCGCGTCGGTCGCCTCGGCGAGCGCGAGGTTCCACTGCGCCTTCGCCTCGTCCACGCGACCCTCGGTGAAAAGCGCGTTGCCGCGCGCGAGGAGGATGCTGATCCGCGTCCCCGGGTCGTCCGTGGTGAGGGCGAGGCGCCAGGCTTCGGTGAGGAAGAGGTACGCGTTCACGAAATCGCCCTTGTTGACGGCGGCGTTCGCGAGCTCGAGCTGGCCCATCGCCGCGTTGCGGTCGGTGAATATCTCGGGAGGCCGCTTCGGCGCCGAGGAGCACCCGATCGCAAGGGCCGCCGCGATCGCGACGGTTGCGACGGTCGCCGCGAGCCTGATGGCGGCAACTCCGGTAATTCTTTTGCTTTCTAGCGTCTTCATCGCTTCGCTCTCCCTCAAGGCCTTGGCGCCTAAAACTCGATATTGCGCGAATTCGTCCCGGACGAATCGCTTTCGACGCGCTCGGGCACGCCGTTCTTCAGGATCGGGTTATTCCTGAGCGCCTCGAGCACGTCCTGTCCCTTGACGAGCGCGACGCGGAGGTCCTCGATGAGCCGCGCGATCTGCGGGGTCTGCGACTTGAGGATCGAGGAGGCGTCCTCGACGTTGTTGAGCGTTCCCGCGACCGCGTTGAGCGAGGTCTCCACGTTGTCGAACATCGTCCCGTCCGGGTCGATGAGGGCGGGCACGAACCCGTCCGGGGACTTCGACATCTTCTCGAGCTGCTCGGTGAGCCCATCGACGTGCTTGATGGTGTCGCCGAGGGATTCGGCGAGGCCGTCGGTGATGACGGCGACGTTCTCGATCGTGTCGTTGAGCGGTCCCTTCCCGTTCCCGGTAAGCTGCGCGAGCGCGGAGTTGATGTTCTCGAGCGTCGGGTTGATCTGGGCGAGGATGAGGGAAAGCGAGTCGTCGCGCTTTTGCGGGGTAAGCTTGCCGGAGGCGACGAGCGCGCGACCCTCGGCCGAGTCGAGCCGCGGGATGACCGAGCCGCTGGCGATGTGGCCCGAGCCGTTGCCGGGATGGAACAGGAATTGGTTCGGGACGATCGGGATCGGGCTGAGGATGAGCTCGACTGCGGAACCTTCCTTGACGCGCGCGCGGTATTCCTCGTACACGGTGAACTTGACGTCGACCCTGTCCTCGTCGTTCAGCTTGAAGGAGGTGATCTTGCCGATGACGAAGCCCTTGTACTGGAGCGGGAGCCCGACCGCGAGGCCGGTCGCCGTGTCGAAGGTCGTCTTGTATTCGCTGTCGCGCGCGAACCAGCGCTGCTTGCTGCCGAGCATGAAGATGACGGCGACGAGTGCCACGATGGCGACGATGGTGAACAGCCCCACGATCTGATCCGCGTACCGAATCTTGAATTTCATAATGCGATTCCTTTCTCGATCGTCTTGGATAGGTTTCCGTTATTGGCGAACTCCTCCGCCGTCACCGAGAGCGAGAGCCTGCCGTCCACGATCATGCAGATGTGGTGCGCGGTGTCGCGGATGATGCCGAGGTTGTGGCTTACGTAGATGACGGTCGTCCCCTCCGCCTGCTTGCGCTTGACGAGCGAGACGAGCCTTCTTGCCGCGGTATCGTCGAGGGACTCGGTCCACTCGTCGAGGAAGAGGAGCCGCGGCTTGCATACGAGGGCGCGCGCGAAGGCGATGAGCTTTTGCTCGCCCATGGAAAGCTGCGAGGGCCTGATGTCGACGTCCTTGCGGTAGCCGACTAGGGCGAGCACCTCGGCGACGCGCGCGTCGAGATCCTTCTTCCCCATCTCGGGGAAGTGCGTCTTGAGCGGGAGCTCGAGGATCTGCCTGAGGTTTTGGTTTGCCCAAAGCGCCGAGTCCTGGAAGACGAAGGCGGACTCCTTGCGGAAGGCGAGGGTTTTCGCGCGGGTCATCAGCGAGATGTCTGAGCCGCGAAAGCGCACCACGCCGTCGGTCGGGACGATGAGCCCCGCCGCGAGCTTGAGCACCGTGCTTTTTCCGCCGCCCGAGGGACCGACGAGCGCCGTCGTCTTTCCCTCCTCGAACGGGATCGTCACGCCCTGAACGATGAGTTTTCCCTGCGCGGCGAAGGTCGCGTCCTCGAGGGATACGAGCGGCCCTGCCTTGGCCTCGCCTTGCCCAACAGCGCCCGGCCCGGTCATGCCGCGCCTCCCGCGCTCAGCATGTAGTAGAGCGCCGAGATGACGATGTCGGCGGTGATGCACCAGGCGAAGGCGCTTCCGACCGCGCGGAGCCCGGCCTGCGGGATCTCCGTGCTCGCGCGCTCGACCGAGAAGCCCTGGACGGTCGCGACGACCGCGAGGATCATGCCGAACACGAGGCTCTTGATGAGGGACACGAGGATGTCCGAGATCCTGAGGGTCGCGAGGAGGTTGTTGAAGTAGTCGGCGGCCGGCGTCGGGTTCAGGATCTGCACGATGAGGAACGAGCCGGCGAGGCCGAAGATCGAGAAATAGATGTTGAGGAGGAAGAGGGAAAGCGTGACCCCGATGAAGCGGGGGACGGCGATGTGCTCGATCGGGTCGACGCCGACCGAGATGTACGCCTCGATCTCGTGGGAGACGACCATGCCCGCGACCTCCGTCGCGATCGCGGTCGCCGAGCGGGCGATGATGATGAAGGCAGTCAGGAGCGGCCCGAGCTCGCGGGTGATGATCGTGATGAGGAGCGGGTAGATGAGCTTTTGCTGCGAGAAGCTCGTGAGGATCGGGAGCCCGAGCACGTTGACCGCCGCGCCGATGCCCATCGCGAGGAGCGAGGATATGCCGAGCGCCTCGACGAAGGTGAACAGTATCTGCATGATGAGGATCTTCGTGGAGGTGCGGTTGTGATAAAAAAAGCGGCCGAGACCCCTGATGGTTTTCCCGAAAAAGCCGATCGTGTACACGCTCGCGGAGATCTTATCGTTTACGGTCGCGCCTAGCTTTTTTAACATAGACCTGAGTATACCCCATTAATGGCAATATAGACAAGAAAGTGATAGATTGGAGATATGTCGATACCGGTAATCATCGTCCAGCCGCCGCTCGTCCAGCTTAACGGCCCGTATCCCTCGGGAGCCTATCTCGCCGCGTTCTTTCGGGGGCTCGGGGGCGAGTATGCGCCGATCGCCGCGGATTTTTCTCAACCCGCCGCGGGAGTGGTCGCAACGTCGCACGCCGCATCCAGCGCCGCCTCCGCGTCAAATTCATTCGCCGCGGCTTGCTCGTCCGGCGATCGACTGGGACGCGCGGGGCTTTTCGCCGGACAGGCGGTCGATCCCGCCCGCGTCCGCTGGATCGACGCGAGTAACGGGTTTTATCGATACCTCTTTTCCCCCGAGGGTCTGACCCTCCTTTTTTCGCTTTCGCGCGATGCGGCCCTTGTCCGCGCAGACCGGGCCGAGGGCGAAGGGGACGGCGAGACCGCCTTCCAGCTTCGCCGCTTCGTCTCGACCGCCGCGCGCTGGGTTTCTTGGATCGACGGCATCCGCTCGATCCTTGAAGGAGGCGACCGCGAGCGCTGCCACGCCCTGGTCCTGTCCCCCTATGCCCCGCGCGGCGCGCGGATCGACGCGTTCCTCTCGGGCCTCGAAGCGGAGCCCACCGCGGACGACGCGCGGCTCATCGCGACCCTCGCGCTCGAGGACCTCGCCGACTATATCGCGGCGGCCTTCGATCCCGAGTTTTCCCTCGTGCGCTACGCCGAGTCCATCGCCTCAAGCGAGCGGAGCTTCGCGCGGGTCGAGGCCGCGCTCTCGGGCCCCCTCGCGTCGTCCTTCATCGAGCCTTATGCCGAGGCCCTGTTCGCGGATCTCGCCTCCGATATCCTCGCGCAGGTCCCCGCCGTGGGGAGCGCCTCCGCGGGAGAGCCGTTTCTCCTGTGCCTTTCTGTTCCGTTCCCGGGTTGCCTCGTCGGCGCCCTTATCCTTGCGCGCGCCGCCCGAAGGCGGTTTGGGAAGCGTGCCGTTATCGCCTTGGGCGGCGGCTACGTCAACACGGAACTTCGCGGGACGGTGAGCCCGCGCTTGGGCGAGTACGTCGATATCCTGAGCTTTGACCGCGGTTTCGCCGCCTACGCCGCGCTTTTTGCGGGCGCGCCAAGCGCCCCTGGCATGCCGGACGCACCGGCTCCGAGTGGCGTGGCGCCTGCCTCGGCGAGCGGCGAGGCACCGCTTCCCGTGCGGCTCTTTGCGCCAGCCGGTTACGCGCGCTACGAGGCGCGCGTAACCGAGTTACTCGTTCCCGACTATTCCGACATCGACTTCGCCTCGTATCCCCGCCTCGCCGATACCCCGAACCCGATGCATCGGCTCTGGTCTGACGGGGCGTGGCTCAAGGCCTTTCTCGCTCATGGGTGCTACTGGCATCGCTGCTCGTTCTGCGACGTCTCCCTCGACTACATCGCGGGATACCGCCAGGTCGCCGTGAAGCGGCTCTACGCGGGGCTCCGCGCGCAAGCGCGCGCGCGCGGCGTGCGCGGCATCCATCTCGTCGACGAGGCCGCGCCTCCGCGGGCCCTCCGCGATTTCGCGCGAGAGAACCTCCTCGCCGCGCGCGGGGGAGAAGGCGGAGCGCCGGGTGACGACCCCGCCGCGACGGGGCGAGCTGGCGGCGGCGAGTCGGGTACGAAGCCCGACGGCATGGGGCTCCTCTCGTTTTGGGGGAACATCCGATTCGAGCGGAGCTTTTCCCGCGACCTCGCGGAGTTCCTTTCGGCCGGAGGGCTCGTCGGGGTATCGGGCGGGATCGAGATCGCGTCCGCGGAGGGTTTCAAATCCGTCGACAAGGGCATCGATCTCGAGAACCTCGTCGCCTGCTGCGCGGCGTTTAAGGAGTCGGGCGTTCTCGTCCACTCATATCTGATCTACGGGTATTGGGACGAGGGGCCGCAGGGAATCGTCGACGCGATGGAAACGATGCGCCAGCTTTTCTCGGCCGGGCTCGTCGACTCGGCCTTCTGGCATAAGTTCGTGCTGACGCGGCATTCGCGCGTGTACGGCGAGTATCTCGCGGGGAAACACCGCTCGGGCCGCGCGCTTGAGCCCGTCGACGAACGGGGCGACTTCGCGGACAACGACCTTCGCTTCTCGGGAGAGGCCGACTCAGCCCGCTACGGGGCGCCCCTCGACGCGGCGCTTCAGGCATGGATGGCGGGCGACGGGCTCGATTCTCCCGTCCGCTCATGGTTCCCGTTCCCCATGCCCGCGCCGACGGTCGCAAAGGGTCTCGTCGACGGGTACGTCGCCGCCTACGAGCGAAAGCGCGACAATGAGCGGAACCGCCCCTGCGATCCCTCCTCCCGCTATTGGTGGGTTGCGAGTCTCCCCGTTGCCGTGGGTTCCTCAGGCGACTCTGCGACGCTTGTTTGGTGGCATCTCGGCGAGGAGATTCGCCTTGAGCTCGACCGGGCCTTGCTTGCGGATTTCTTCAAAGGAATCGGGTTCGGCGATGAGGCTGATAGTTGCCGTAGCGGGGATTCCGCGTCGGCGTTTCCAATAGAAGCCGACGCGCGCGCGCTTTCCCTCCTCCCCCGCGCGATCTTCAAGCGGCTCCGCGCGCACGGGCTCGTTAAGATCTCCCTCGGGTGATCGGCTCCGGCGCGGCGCTCATTCCTTCCGGAGGAAGGTCTTTTCCACGCCGAGCTTGAGCGTCCATGACGCGTACTCCGCGCCCCCGCCGTTTTCCCGCGCGTAGACGGTCGTTCCCCCGGTTCTCGTGTCGACGGCCTCGGTCTTTCCCCGAAGGCGCAGCATGCGGGTCCAAGATCCCTCGGCAAAGGCTGCGATTGTTTTCGACGGCATCCAGGACACGCGCGCGCGGGGCTCGACGAGGAAGCCGCCCGAAAGATAGTCATGATAGTCGGTATAGGTTAGGAGATGCTCGTCGAGATCGGTGCACCATACCGCCGGCGAGAGCGTGAACTCAGCCGCGAGGGCAAAGCTTGAGCGAATCGGGCAAGAGACCTCGACGCCCGCGATCGGCGCGAAATACTCCTGGCGGTATTCGACGATCTTCCCCGAAAGGCTTACCTTCGGCATGTCCGGGGACCATTCGGCGTAGACCTTCCCCGATTTTGTCCCATATTGATAGTAGCCGTCCGAGCCCGTCCATTTGAGCGAGAAGTACCGAATCCCGGCGAAGGGCATGACGGTTATCGGGCTTTCGCTCGCGATCCCGCACGCGGGAAGCCTGAATCGCCAGGAGGCGGCGAGGTCAATAGAAACGAGATGATCAAGGCGCGCGTCGTGTTCCGAGTAATGCGTCTTTGCGGAGCTGCCGGTCACGGTAACGTTCATAAAGTCGGAGTCGGTGAGGGTCCCGGCCTCCCTGGGAATTCCGAAGGACGCGTTCGCGCCGATGCCGAAGCCTTTCGCCCATTGGAACCGCGCGTCGAGCCCGAGAAGATACGCGGGGTCGAGCGGCCAGACGAGCTCGCTGAGCTTACTATCCTCGCTATAGACGATTTCCTTCGCTTCGCCCGAGGTCAGCCCCCCGGAAGCCCCGAGGGAGATCTCCGGCCGCGGAAACTCGCCCGCGGCGAGCGGCGACCCAAGGGCGGCGAATGCCGCGAAAAGGAGTGCGGCGAGGGGAAGGCGAGGGACTTTAGGGTATCGTTCGGTGGTGTTCATGGCTTTCCCTCGATTCTAGCACATTCTCCTTGCCGATCGGGCCTTTTTTTCGCTAGATTTAAGGTATCTATCCTATAACTCAGTACTATTTTCAGGAGAAATCGATCGATGGCAACCTATCAGTTTCAGACCGAAGTCAACCAGCTTCTGACCCTCATCATCCACTCATTGTATTCGAACAAGGAAATATTCCTCCGCGAGATTGTGTCGAACGCCTCGGACGCCCTCGACAAGCTCAAGTACCTCACCGTCTCCGACGAGGGGTATAAGGCCGTCCAGTTCTCCCCGCGCGTCGACATCGCCTTCGACGAGGGCGCGAAGACCCTGACCGTCCGCGACACCGGCATCGGCATGGACGACAAGGACCTCATCGCGAACCTCGGCACGATCGCGCGCTCGGGAACCAAGGCGTTCATCGAGCAGCTCGCCGCCGACGCGAAGAAGGACTCGAACCTCATCGGGCAGTTCGGAGTCGGCTTCTACTCGGCGTTCATGGTCGCGGGCAAGATCGAGGTTATCTCGAAGAAGGCCGCGACCGCGAAGGTCTGGAAGTGGACCTCCGACGGCAAGGGCGAGTACGACCTCGCCGAGGTCGATGACGCCGCGTTCCCGCTCCTGGACGGCGTCCCCGAGGGAAGCCACGGAACCTGCGTCGTCATGTACCTCAACGACGACGACAAGGACTTCGCGTCGCGCTGGAAAATCGAGGACATCGTCAAGCGCTACTCCGACCACATCGCGTTCCCCATCTTCCTCCATTACGTGAAGAAGGAATACGACGACAAGGGCGGCGTGAAGAGCGAGGCGCCCGCCGCGGACCAAATCAACGACGCGAGCGCCATCTGGCAAAAGTCCAAGTCCGAGCTCAAGGACGAGGACTACGTGAGCTTCTACAAGTCGCTCTCCCACGACTCCGAGGAGCCGCTCCTCCACGTCCACACGAAGGCGGAGGGCACGCAGGAGTACACGACGCTCTTCTTCGTCCCGGCGAAGGCGCCGTTCGACATGTTTCACGCCGACTACAAGCCCGGCGTCAAACTCTTCGTCAAGCGCGTGTTTATCACCGATGACGACAAGGAGCTTTTGCCCACGTGGCTCCGCTTCGTGCGCGGCGTCATCGACAGCGAGGACCTCCCGCTCAACGTGAGCCGCGAGATCCTTCAGCAGAACCGCATTCTCCAGGCGATTAGGACCTCGTCGATCAAGAAGCTCCTTTCCGAGTTCAAGAAACTCTCGGAGACCGACAAGCCGAAGTACGAGAAGTTCATCGCCGAGTTCAACCGCCCGCTCAAGGAAGGGCTCTACGGGGAATACGCGCATCGCGAGGAGCTCGCCGACCTCGTCCGCTTCAAGACGACGGCCGACCTGCCCGACTCGAAATGGACGAGCCTCGCCGATTACGCGAGCCGCATGAAACCGGATCAAAAGGCCATCTACTACATCACCGGCGGCGACGAGAAGACCCTTAGGCAGAGCCCGCACCTCGAGGCGTACCGCGCGAAGGGACTCGAGGTCCTCATCATGGACGACGAGATCGACGACATCGTCATCCCGTCGCTCGGCAAGTACAAGGAGTGGGACCTCAAGGCCGCCAACCGCGCGGGCTCGGACGAGGAGCTCGGCAGCGAGGAAGACAAGAAGGACGCCGCCGAGAAGGAGAAGGCGCTCAAGCCCGTCGTCGAGAAGATCAAGAAGGCGCTCGGCGAAAGCGTCAAGGACGTCAGGCTCTCGAAGCGCCTGTCGGACTCGCCCTCGTGCATCGTCGTCGACGAGAACGACCCGAGCCTCCAGATGGAGCGGATGATGAAGGCGATGGGCCAGGCGGGCCTCGCCGAGGTCAAGCCGATCCTCGAGATCAACGGCGAGCACGCACTCGTCGCCAAGATCCGGGACAGCGAGGACGAGGCGTTCATCGCCGACGTTTCCGCGATCCTCCTCGATCAGGCGCTCCTCGTCGAGGGCGGCGAGATCAAGGACCCCGCCGACTTCGTCAAGCGCCTCAATAGGCTGCTCGCGAAGTGATCGCCCGATAGCCCGCGCGTTCGCATGAACGCCCTTACCCCCGCGACCGTTGTCCGCGGGGGTATTTTTTTTGAAGTCGAACTTTTTTTTATGCCGCCGCGTGAAACTGGACGACGAGTATCTCGATGAGCTTAATCACGATTCCCGAGGCGAGACCCGCGGCGCACGACGACAAAAGGTCGGTGCGGAGCGAGCGCTCCTCGTCGATCCGCGTGAGGAGCGCGAGGAACTCGATGATGATGACCGTCACGGCGATTGCGAGGAGCATCGCGCCGATGAGGTGCAGCTTGCCGAGGCGCTCGGCCCATGCGTAGAGGGCCTGAGAAAAGAAGAAGACGACCGACGCGAGGACGCCGCGCGCGGTGTTCGTCCGGTATTGCTTCTTGTTCACCGAGGGCATGACGAGCGGGAGAAGGCAGACCGCGAGGGTAAGCGCGATCATCCCGAAGGATATGCCCATGAGGTTGTTCGCCGTAAGAAGGCCTTCGGCGTCGGCGAGCTTCGCGCGCGCGAGGTCAATCCAGGGCGTGAAGGGATGGAAGAGGCTCTCGATCGCGGCGAGCACGAGGATGACGCCGACGAGGGTCATCGTGAGCACGATTACCTTGTTGAGAAAGCGGGTTGCGCGCTTAACGGACATATATCGCTCCTTTTGATTTTGGTATAGTATAGCAGCGTTCATCGCTTTTCAAAAGCGATTTCTCGGAGGCTCGATTACTATGGATGACATAAAGCTTGGGCGTCGGGGCGGTTCGGGATACCTGTATCTTCTGACGACGATTTTTTTCTTCAGCACCTACGAGGTAGTCAACAAGGTCATAGCGGCGCGCATCGATCCCTTTCAGATCAACTTCATACGCTTTCTCGCCGGGGGACTCATACTTCTCGCGGTCGCGGCGATAAAGCGCGAGATCCGGGTCTCCGCGCGGGACTTCGCGCTGTGCGTGCTCGCGGGCATCGTCAACGTCGTTATCAGCATGAGCCTGATTAACCTGAGCATCGCGGCGCGCGGCGCGAGCGCGGCGATCGTCGCGGTCCTCTTCAGCTGCAACCCGGTGTTCGTCTCGGTCTTCGCGTCGATCTTCGACGGCGAGCGCGTCGGCGGGAGAAAGATCGCCTCGCTCGTCCTGTGCGTCGCGGGTACCGCGCTCATCTCGCTCGACAAGATCGGGAGCGGGCCGCAAAGCCTCGTGAGCCCAGCGCTCGCGGTACTTTCGGCGATCTCGTTTGGTTTTTATACCGTGCTCGGGAAGCGGATATCGGTTCGCACCGGCAGCCTCCGGATGAACGCGTGGGCCTTCACGACGGGAAGCCTCATACTGCTCGCGTTCCTCGCCGTCACGAAGCGGCCGATCGCGCGCTTCGACCCGTCGATCGTCGGTTGGGTCGCGTACCTTTCGGTCTTCGTGACGGGGCTCGCGTACCTCGCGTACTTTAAGGGACTCTCGATCGCGGGCGCGGGAAAGGGCTCGCTCGTGTTCTTCCTCAAGCCGGTTCTCGCGACGGCGCTCGCGTTCGCGTTCCTCGGCGAGCGCGTCGGTCCCGTCGTCTATGCGGGAATCGCGCTTATCCTCGTGGGGATTTGGGTCGTGTTCGCGCGCGACCTCGCGGCGCGGAAGGGATAACCCCTTCCGCTGGGTTTTCTAATCTTTTATTGCTCGAGCGCGGGATAGGTCTTGTCGGGATCGAAGGTCCCCTCGCGCGTCTCGCTCTTCGCCTGAGGAATCTCGAGGATCGTGCCCGGATGGATCAGGTTCGGGTTCTCGGGGTCGCGGAGCTTATCCTTATTCGCCTTCCAGAGCTTGGGCCACAGGTGCGGGTTGTTGTAGACCGCGCCCATCGCGGCGATTCTCCAGAGACAGTCCGTATTTAGGCTCCTGCTGACGACCTTGTAATAGCGGGGGAGGACGAGCGACTTCCCGCCTTGCTTGGAGCCCCCGCTCGT
>Ga0209098_1002264_pt1 | contig 17147 bp, 13 predicted proteins | sample AD_JPNHW1_MetaG_FD_184429 | JGI IMG/M metagenome (GOLD analysis project Ga0209098, IMG submission 184429) | Active sludge microbial communities of municipal wastewater-treating anaerobic digesters from Japan - AD_JPNHW1_MetaG (SPAdes) (version 2) | ecosystem: Engineered > Bioreactor > Anaerobic... | reverse complement strand
CTATTTTGAAGGGATTGTAACATTTATCAATAACATCGATATTGATTCTGTTCCCGCTTCAATTAAAAAGTGGGTAAACCAGTTTATCAATGAGATGGTTTGTCCTGAATGCCACGGAGCAAGATTACGAAAAGAATCGTTGTTTTTTAAGATCGGTGACAAAAATATTTCCGATTTATCATTAATGGATATCTCAGAACTTCAGGAATGGATTCAACAATGTCCTCATCTTTTATCGGAACAAAAGAATCTTATCGCTTACGAAATACTCCGAGAAATAGACTCCCGTTTGCAATTTCTTACTGATGTAGGAATTCAATATTTATCTTTGCATCGTCCTTCTAAGTCATTGTCAGGAGGAGAAGCACAACGAATTCGGTTGGCAACGCAGATCAGTTCTCAGTTGGTCAATGTGTTATACATATTAGATGAGCCAAGCATCGGGTTGCATCAAAGAGATAATCATAAACTGATCAAATCCTTACAGAATCTAAGAGACAATGAGAATTCAGTGATAGTTGTTGAACACGATGCTGATATGATGAAAGCATCTGATTATATTGTTGATATTGGTCCTTTTGCCGGAGAACATGGTGGAAAAATCGTGTTTGCAGGCACTTATGAGGAGATGATGCAGGCACATACATTAACTGCCGATTATCTTTCCGGAAGATTAAAAATTGAAGTTCCGAAAGAGCGTAGAAAAGGAAATGGTCTCACTTTAAGCTTGAAGGGAGCCTCCGGAAACAATCTGAAAAAGATCTCTGTTGATTTTCCTTTAGGCGTTATGATTTGTGTTACAGGAGTTTCCGGTAGTGGTAAATCTACCCTCATCAATGAGACTTTATATCCTATTTTAAACAAATATTTCTTTAGAGCAGAAAAAAATCCATTGCCTTACAAAGAGATTGTTGGGATGGAACATATTGACAAGGTGATAGAGATTGACCAACATCCGATTGGAAAGACTCCAAGATCAAATCCGGCCACTTATGTAGGTGTTTTTGATGAAATCCGTAAGTTATTTGCAGCATTACCAGAAGCAAAAATCAGAGGGTACAAGCCGGGTCGTTTCTCATTTAATGTTCCCGGAGGAAGGTGTGAAGAGTGTAAGGGTGGAGGCGTTAAAACCATCGAAATGAACTTCCTTCCTGATGTGTATGTTACTTGCGAAAAATGCAACGGAAAAAGGTACAACGACGAAACTTTAGAGATCAGATACAAAGGAAAATCGATCTATGATGTGTTAGAAATGGACATCGAAACTGCTCTGGATTTCTTTGAAAATATACCTTATATTCATCAAAAGTTGAAGACATTGGTAGAGGTTGGGTTAGGTTATATCCGTTTAGGACAATCTTCAACAACCCTTTCCGGTGGGGAAGCGCAACGTGTAAAATTAGCGGAAGAATTATCCAAAAAAGATACCGGCAATACCTTTTACATCTTAGATGAACCTACAACAGGGCTACATTTTCAAGATATTGCTATTTTAATGAATGTGTTAAATAAACTGGTTGATAAAGGAAACACGGTTCTCATCATCGAACACAATATGGATGTGATCAAATTAGCGGATTACATGATCGATTTAGGTCCTGAAGGAGGTAAAAACGGCGGTTTAGTCCTTGCTAAAGGCACTCCGGAAGAGATTGTACAACAGAAAATCGGTTTTACGTGGGAATACCTAGGGGAGGTGCTGTAATGTCAATAGTCCATGGTCAATAGTCGATGGTAATTAATTATTTTTTTAAAAATATTTAAATAATCAATTTATTTATTATTTTTGTAAAAATATTCTAATTAATCTACTAAAAACTAACACGATGAGAAACTTTGAAAATCTAAGAATTTGGCAAGATTCACAACTAATTTGCCGCGAAATATATAATTTATTTGCATCCTCTAAAGATTTTGGTTTAAAAGATCAAATTCAAAGAGCTTCTGTCTCAATAAGTAATAATATTGCTGAAGGATGTGAATCTGGAAGTGATAAATTATTTGCTCGATACCTTCAAATAGCAAAAGGAAGCTGTGCTGAAGTAAAAAGCATGCTCTATTTGTCTGAAGATTTAGGTTATTGTAATAAACCTCAAGGGGATGAATTAAGGAATAAAATTAATCAAATCATTTTTGGAATTCAAAAAATGTTGTCCTATCTTAATGGTCAATAGTCGATGGTCGATAGTCAATGGTCGATAGTCAATGGTCGATAGTCAATGGTCGATGGTCGATGATGGTATCACTAATTTAAAATACTTTCTAAATTATACCATTACAACACTATAGACTATAGACTATAGACTATAGACTATGGACTATTTATCCGTTCATTGTGATTAAAAACTCCTCATTAGATCTTGTTCTATTCATTTTATCCTTGATGAATTCCATGGCTTCAATGGTGGTCATATCGGCTAGGTGATTTCTTAAGATCCACACTCTTTGTAAAGTTTCAGGGCTTTGTAACAAGTCATCTCTACGAGTACTGGAAGAAACAATATCAACAGCAGGGTAGATTCTTTTGTTGGATAATCTTCTGTCCAATTGTAATTCCATATTACCTGTACCTTTGAACTCTTCAAAGATCACTTCATCCATTCTGGAACCTGTTTCAATTAAAGCAGTAGAAATAATGGTTAAAGAACCACCATTTTCAATATTTCTGGCAGCTCCAAAGAATCTTTTTGGTTTTTGTAAGGCATTGGCTTCAACCCCACCGGATAATACTTTACCGGAAGCTGGTTGCACAGTATTAAATGCGCGTGCCAAACGGGTGATAGAGTCAAGTAAAATACAAACATCATGTCCGCATTCTACCATTCTTTTAGCTTTTTCTAAGATTATATTAGCGATTTTTACGTGTCTGTCAGCAGGTTCATCAAAAGTAGAGGAAACCACTTCTGCTTTAACGCTTCTTTGCATATCTGTAACCTCTTCAGGTCTTTCATCAATTAACAAGATGATCAAATAGATCTCAGGATGATTGGCTGCAATAGCATTGGCAATCTCTTTTAACAAAACTGTTTTACCGGTTTTAGGTTGCGCTACAATCAAACCCCGTTGTCCTTTTCCGATTGGTGCAAAAAGATCGATCACTCTGGTACATAAATTGGATCCTGAGTGCCCTGTTAAATTTATTTTTTCATTAGGGAACATTGGCGTTAAGTAGTCAAATGGGATTCTATCCCTGATCTCTTCGGGTGATTTACCGTTAATTCGATCAATATGTGTTAAAGGAAAATATTTTTCTCCATTACGAGGAGGTCTGATGGTTCCTTGAATGGTATCTCCATTTTTTAATCCAAAAAGTTTGATTTGAGCACTGGAAACATAAACATCATCAGGAGATGGTAGATAGTTATAGTCGGATGAACGAAGAAATCCGCAATTATCGTTGGTTATTTCGAGGACACCTTCTCCAACTACGGCTCCATTAAATTCGGAATTGATGATCAGATCCCAAAGTTCATCTTTAGGTTCTTGTTTTTCAACTACTTCAACAGGTTTATTAGTTACATGTTCTGGTTCTGATGGAGCATCATCATCTTCCTCGTCTTCATCATTATCATCTTCAATGACAGGTTGTTGAATTGGAATAATTGGGAGTTCCTCTTCCGGAATCTCAACTTCAATAACCTCATGGACCAAAGTGTCATCATCTAAGAAAAGTTCGTCTGAAATCTCAGGTGAAACGATTGGTTTTTTAATAGAAGTTCTGGAGGCTGCTTTAAAATTTGGGTCAAACTTTTTATTTCTTTCCTGTTTCACTTTATCCTTATAAGAATATTCTGTTGGTACAGCTTCTTCAATTATACTAGACTTTGCTTGTCTTTTAGCAATATTTTCCATTCTTTCCAATTCCTCTATAGTATAAAAAGATTCTTTGGAAATACTATCAGCCAATTTTTTCCTACCTCTTTGTTTGGGAGCTTCAACAGGTCTTTCTGAAGGAAATTCAATTGGAGAAGTTTCAACAATAGGGTTTAAATTTTCAGAAAACATTTCGGCTTCCTGTGTAGATTCATCAAAAATGGGTTTACTTACCGGCCTAGCAGAGATAGCATTCTCTTTAATCTTACTGGTGTCAGATGTTGCAATTGGTGAAGAGATTCTTTTTCTCTTGCGACCATTTTCTTGAGGATTAGTCATAAATTTTATAAATACAATTGAGTGAAGTGATTACTAATAAAGAACTAGTTTTGTAACCTGAAAGGAATAAAAAAATTACGCTGCAAAGATATATAAAAAATTAATATATTACTATGTTTTTTGTTTTTCTTTTTTAGCTGCAGGAAATAGTACATTGTTAAGTATTAGTCTATAGCCCGGTGAGTTAGGGAAAAGGTTTAAATCTGTAGGAGGATCGTAAATAAGATGTTGATAATCATCAGGATCATGACCACTATAAAAAGTGAATGTTCCTTTGCCAAATTCTCCATGAATATATCGAACTTCATCAAATAATTTTGTTTCTCCGAGGATGGTTACGTTAGGTTTTATCTTAGATTTGCGAAATGCTGTTGATTGTCCCATAAATCCTGATATCACATTTTGATGATTTTGACAAAGCATAGTTGGGACAGGATCCCATTTTGCTGAAAATTCAAAAAGAGTGAAATAATCATTCTTTTTATTGGATAAATGCATATTTGGATCTACATCAATATCGGAAACTTCGTAAGTATATGGATTGGTAACGATATTAAAATCGGTAAATGCCAGACAATTACTATAATTCAGTTTACTTTGAGCACTTGGATCTAGTGGATCTCCATCGAAAGGGGTGTCGCAGATGTCAATACCGTCAGCGGCCAAAGCGATGTCAAAACTATCTGGACCTGAACACATTGCAAACAGATAACCTCCTCCTGCTACAAAATCACGGATTTTCTTAGCAACAGCCAACTTCATTTGAGATACTTTCTCGAATCCTAATTTATGAGCCATCGCTTCATTTGTTTTCACATCTTCGATATACCAAGCTGCATTTCTATAATTCGACCAAAATTTTCCATACTGTCCGGTAAAATCCTCATGGTGCAAGTGAATCCAATCATATTTGGGCAATTCTCCAGATAATACTTCTTCATCATAGATCACATCGTATGGAATTTCTGCGTAAGTGAGGGCTAAAGTAACTGCGTCATCCCATGGTAGTTTGTTTTTTGGAGAATAGACAGCAATTTTTGGGACTTTGGTAAGTCTGACCTCATCCATATTGTTATCGTTGGAAGATATTTCAGTTAAAATTGCAGATGCTTGTACATCTGCTATTACCTGATAGGAAACCCCTCTAACCACACATTCATCTTCCAAAGTATTGTTATAATAAAACATAAAACTCCCCCCTTTGTAGTTCAATAACCAACTCACATCAATTCCCTTAGAAATGGACATAAACGCTATACCGTAAGCTTTCAAATGATTCTTCTGAGTTAAATCCATTGGAATAAACAGATAACTCGCAAAAGAATTGAAACTTAAAGCTACAATAAATAGGAATAAAAATGTTTTTTTTAACATATTTGGAAAACGATTAAATATTAAAATGTAGCAGCGATAGCGATAGAATATAATTTGGTCAGAGCAGTATCCCCTCTGGAGGAAAGTACACAAGGAACTTTTGCCCCTGCTAAAAAGGCACCACATTCTGCTTTATTAAACTTCGTAGAACATTTATAAAAAACATTTCCACTTTCTATGTTTGGAAATAATAAGGCATCAGCATCACCACAAACACCACCGGACATTTTTTTAATAGCAGCAGCTTCTTCATCTAACGCAACATCAAGTGATAGGGGGCCTTCCACCATAGCACCGGTGATTTGACCTCTGTCAGCCATTTTGGATAAGATTGCTGCATCAACACAAGCTTGCATTCCGGCAGACATTTGTTCAGTTGCTGCAATAATGGCCACTTTTGGTTTTTCAATCCCTATTGCATGAGCCGTATTAATAATGGAGTTAAGAATGAATTGTTTTTGCTTTAAATCAGGATTTAAAATGATCGCACAGTCGCTCGCAATCAATAATTTATGATAAGCAGGGTTTTCAAAAACGGCAATATGAGTAATGATAGCATTTGGAGGACACAATCCTTTCTCTTTATTTAAGATAGCTCTCATATACTTATCAGTAGTCAATGATCCTTTCATTAAAATATCCCCTTCGCCATTGTTGATTAAATCGCAACATTTTGAAGCAGCTTTTGTATCCACAGGTTCATGAATCATGGTAAATTTGGAACTATCAATTTTTAAAGACTGGCAAACTTTGATCATCAATTCTTGATCCCCAACTAAAGTAGCGTCCACAATTCCCATTTCAACAGCATGATTTACGGCTTCTATGGTATGTTCATCATTGGCAAAAGCAGCTATTAATCTCTTTTTTGGTTTAGATTTTACTAATTCTACTACTTGATCTAATTTTGTAATGTTCATAATTTCAATTTTGTTATTTGGTATAATAATTTATTGTTTCAATAATTGATTTTGTACAAACCGGACAAAAATTATTGTATAATTTATCCTTCATAGTACAATCTCTCCAAGGACGAAATACACCTTGCGCCACATAACCACCCCCTTCATAAACGCCAAGTACTTTGTTATATTGTTTAGTATCAGGAGTTGGTACTGGGGTCTCAACATCCATCATCTCTTTCCATTTTTGATCAAAGTTTACTAAAGTCGTTAAGTTTGGTTCTACAGGCTCAATACCTACCGGATAATAATCCCGAACAGACACTTCTGAAGAATAATACTCATCTCCAAGACCTGCTAATAAATGACCTAACTCATGAACAATAACGTAATCGCTAAATTCCCCTTTATTGTTTACAGTGCAGTAAAAATTATAGATTCCTCCACCGCCGTATTTTGGAGTATTACATACCAGAACGATAATATCATAAGGTGCATCCTCTGCGATATTATGCATTTTGAAAAGATTTAAACACATTAAATAACGATCCAGATCAATCGTATTAAAACTGCAATTCAATAATGTATTTTTGGAAACGCCCGCATTTGGATCGGTAATTCCGGATTCATCTGAAAAACCTTGAATGGCTTTGATGTTGATATGTTTGCTGTTTTCTGAAAAAGGACTACAGTTTAAAATGTACTGAGCAAATCTATTCAAATCGTACTCTAATTGTTTGGTATCTTTTTTGGAATATCCATCGGGAATAAATAGAATATCCAGGCACTCATCAGGAGCACCGGCATTATGCAATTTTTTAACTTTGTATTGTTTGGAATAGGACCCAGTCTGAGTAATAATAGGGTTGTAATATCCTGTATATATAATAGTTGGGATTTGTTTCCTATTAAAACTAGTAATTTTAAACTGAATAGTGTTTTTAGGAAATGGCATTAGAATCACCTCTTCAAACCTTCCCTCTTCCGTTTCTGCTCTTTCTGTAGATGCATATTCCCCAAAAAGACAAGAATAGCTGCGAGAATAGATCAATTTTTGAGAAACAGAATCAAAAACTTCCACTAGCATATCCCCATATCTTTTGGGTTCTATAAGTTGATTTCTGGTTCCGCTCCAAATGCCCCCTTTTATAAACTTATGAATCTCTATTTGCTCCTTATTTTTCATTCCAATATGATAATACTCAATCTTTAAAGATTGGTTTTTAAAATATTGATCAAAATGTTGTGCTGAAAGGGAAAGGATAAAAACCAAAAATGGAATAATCAAAAAAATTCTTTTCATTCTTTTCTTTATTTATTTATTTCATCAAAATGTCTATCTATTTTCTTAAATGGGGAAAGATTCATAAATTAAAAAATGTTTACAATTTAAGCTACAAAGATATTGAATTTTTAGCATCTCAATCTGTAATTTTTGAAACTTATTTTTTGGGGTTATTATTGAAATAAAAAACCCCAAAACTATCTTGGAAAACATGCAAATTAACAATTTGTTTTCATGATGTTTTGGGGTTGTTATAAATTCAAAAATATTAATGATTTTCTTTAAAAATTTGTAATCTTTGTTCCAATATTGGAAGTTGTTCGAATGGAGTTAAAGAAACACAAGCTCTTAATCCTTCTGTTCTTTCACTACCAGTAATTGCTAAAGTGATTGCACTAATTCCATAATATAAGAATTCCTGAAGTAATTCTTCTCCGGATAATCCCGGATATGCAATAGTAAAATAGAATCCATCTGCTAAAGGTTTGTCCACATCTTTGTCATAAACGATAGTAAAACCATTATCCGTGAACATTTTTTTCATAATTTTTGCTTTTTCACCATACACTTTCACATCATGCAAGAAGTTGTATTTACCTTCATTACACGCTTTAAGGATTGCGGCAAGTGCATATTGGGCTGAATGAGAAGTTCCTGAGCTGATAGCATAAACGGTACCATAAATAATAGCTCTACCAAAAATAGGGGTTCCAAAATATGGGATCAAATCCGGATATTCTTTCGTAAACAGATGATCAGAAAGTACTAACATACCGATTCTCTCGCCGGCATAGCTAAATGCTTTAGAGCTAGAGATTAAAAGCGCATAATTTTGAGTATATTTTCCAACGGTTGGTTGATAAGGAGCTTTTCCGGGTTGTGAAATATCATTTCTAAAGTCCATTCCAAAATAGGCAAGATCTTCAAAAACACACACTTCGTACTGAGTTGCTAACTCTCCAATGATTCTCAATTCATCTTCTGTAAAGCAGATCCAGGAAGGGTTATTAGGATTTGAATATATAATAGAGTGTATATTACCTTTCTTAAGGTATGATTCCAATTTCTCTTTTAGTTTATCCCCTCTGAAGTCATAAACATCAAAAGTTTCGTATTTTAATCCAAGAACTCTATGTTGTTGTTTTTGAACAGGAAATCCAGGATCAATAAATAAAGTAGTATCTCTACCTTTTCTAGCGCGAGAAAAAGTCATAAAACCGGCCATTCCACCCATCATAGAGCCGACAGTAGGAATACAACCGGCAGGAGAAACATCAAGATCAAGAAAATTTTTGATAAACTTTGACATCTCTGATTTTAATTCTGGAGTACCATCAATATCTGGGTAAATGGCAGCACAACCATTCTTTAATGCTTCAATTTGAGCATTAACTCCAATTTCAGATGCAGGTATTCCAGGAATTCCCATCTCCATTCGAATAAATTTTATGTTACTTTCCTCTTCGATTTGATTAATTAATTTTTTTATTTCCCTAATTGAAGCAGTTCCTAAATTATTTATACCGCTTTTAGCGACCACTTTATCAACAATTTGCTTAGCTATTGGTGTATTTTTCACGAAATTATAAAGTTAATGAATAATGAATTAAAGATGTTGCAAAAATAAAAAATATTTAGTTTGAAAAAAAAAAAACAGGAGATCAAAAACTCGTAATTTTTTTGTAATTTTACACGCTCAAATTTTTAATTGGGAGAGATGGCCGAGTGGTCGAAGGCGCACGCCTGGAAAGTGTGTAAACGCCGAAAGCGTTTCAAGGGTTCGAATCCCTTTCTCTCCGCAGTTTATTTATTTGAATAACAATAAATTAATAAAAAAAGAAACAACAAAAACAACATTCATTAATTTAAAATCTGTAAAGTAATTATGAAAAGATTAATCGCTTTATTTACCGTAATCGGTCTTTTAACCTTCGGTATTTCAAACATGGCTTTTGCACAAAAAGATGACAAAGCTGCTGAAACAAAAAAACAAACTACTGAAAAAGTAGTAAAAGATGACAAAAAACAAGCTGATTCGAAAGAAGTAGCTCCAGAAACTACAGCTCAAACAGCCCCTGTAGCAACTGAAGAAAAAGCACAACTTGAAAATGATGCTGATGAAGTAGTTCAAGAAAGTTTACACTATGTACTTAAAAATAAATTTATTGAGGGTGGTGCTATCTGGATGGCTCCAATCTTATTATGTCTAGTTTTAGGATTAGCATTAGTAATTGAAAGAATTTTTTATTTGAATTTAGCTACAGTAAATTCTGCTAAATTATTAGATAAAATTGAAGATGCATTAAAAACCGGTGGTGTTGCAAAAGCAAAAGAACTTTGCCGCAATACAAAAGGCCCATTAGCTGGTGTTTTTTATCAAGGTTTAGATCGTTATGATGAAGGTATAGATTCTGTTGAAAAAGCAGTTGTTTCTTATGGTGGCGTTCAAATGAGTAAACTAGAAGTAAACTTAAGCTGGATTGCTCTTTTCTTAGCACTAGGACCCATGTTAGGATTCTTAGGTACTGTTGTTGGGATGGTATTCGCATTTGATGATATCGAAAGAGCTGGTGATATTTCTCCAACCATTGTTGCCGGTGGTATGAAAGTGGCTCTTTTAACAACCGTATTTGGTTTGATTACTGCAATCATTCTTCAGATTTTTTATAACTATATTCTTTCTAAAATCGATTCAATCGTTAGCGATATGGAAGACGCTACAATCTCTTTCATGGACATTCTAATTAAGAATAAATAATTTCTGAATCGTTTTAACCTTAACTAACATAGTAAGTTATGAGAAAAATAGTAAATATTGTCATTTTTACGATAGCTGGTCTCTCTTGTATTCTTGGATTGGTGTTTTCAGGCACCTTTGATGACAAATCACAAGACAAGTACTTCGCTGTCAATAAAGTGAGTGAGGAATACCCTCAAATGGTTACAGATTTAACAGCTACAACTGTTCAAACTCTTCCAGCTTTTGTTGAAAAATATCAAGATCTTATCAATAAAAATAATGTTGAACTAAAAGAACAACAACTTCAAAAAGATATTTTTTATACCTACTGCGTGAATCTTAAAGAGATTGGCGATGATCAAGCCAAATTTGATGAATTTGTTAGCAAATACCCAGCTTATTCTGCAAAATTATTTAAAGACTCTAAAAATCCTCAATACTACACTGAAGGATTTGCTAAAGTTAAAACTATTGCTGATTTGAATGAGTATATTAAAGTTCTTGACGCTGATTATGCTGCCGTTAAACAAGAGTATCTTTTAAAACAAGATCATTTAAAAGCAGCTACTGATTTGTTAAAATTAGCAGATGAAATCAATGCTACCAATTCAAAAAATAAAAAAGAGATTGATCTTACCAATTTAGTTGATTCTGTAAAAGGATACTCCACTCAAACTAATTATATAGATTACGCTTTGTATTTTGCTTACATCGTATTTTTTATAACTATTGGATTCCTTTTATTCTTCTTTGTTTACCATATGGCTAAAAACTTTAAATCTTCTGTTGGTGGCCTTTTAGGCTTCGCGTTGATATTAGTTGTAGCTATTATTGGTTATTTCGTTTCATCCGGTGAACTTACTGAAAAAGCAATGGAATTGCAAGTTACAAGTTCTCAAATGAAATGGATTGGATCCGGTTTGATCATATTCTACGTAATATTCTTTGGAACAATCTTAATGATTGTTGGATCAATGATAATGAATCTCGTTAAAAAATATAGATAAAATGGCACGAAAAACCCCCGGAATTAACACCGGATCAATGGCTGATATTTCGTTTTTGTTGTTGACCTTTTTCTTGTTGACTTCATCTATCAACACGGAGCAAGGGATTCCAAGAAGATTACCCCCTCCAGCAAAAGACTCAGTTACTGTTCCTGAAAATGAACGTAACGTGCTAAATGTTGTGGTAAACTTCAAAAACGAAATTAGTGTAAATGGAAACATTATTGAGATTACCCAATTAAAAGATAAAACTAAAGAGTTTTTGGAAAATCCTTATGATATTCCAAATCTACCTGAAAAAGTTACCAAAACTATTGATTTAATTGGTGACTACCGGGTTTCTAAGGGGATTATCTCTTTGAAAAATGACCAAAGTACATCTTACAATATCTACGTTTCCGTTCAAAACGAACTTGAAAAGGCTATCAACGAATTACGTGATAAAGTAGCTACTCAATATTTTGGAAAGAAATATGAGCTCTTAGATACTACTATGCAATCTGCTATTAAAAAGGCGATTCCTATGCAAGTATCTGAATCCAAACCTATGGACTGGAATAAAACAACTGAATAAAAGGAGATATTATGGCAAGATTTAGAAAAGACGAAAAAAAAGAGGTTCCTGAAATTAATACCGGGTCAATGTCCGATATTATCTTCATGTTTTTATTCTTTTTCATGGTGATTACCAATATGCGTGAATCTAACGTTAAAGTTAAATTAACCCCTCCTGCTGCTACTGAAGTTCAAAAACTAGAGAAAAAAACTTTAGTTGAAAATATTTACATCGGTGCTCCTACCAGCAATAAGGAAAATACCCTTCCTCCTGGTAAAGTATCTGTTCAATTAAATGATCAAACAATTAAAGCTGAAGATTTAAAAAACAGTATTCGTGATTTTGTGATTGAAGCTAAAGCTGCTCGTGATGAGGTTGATAAAAACAAATTGACTTTCTCTCTTAAAGTTGATAAAGAGGTTCAAATGCGTTATGTAAATATTATTAAAGAAGAATTAAGAGCTAATAATGCACTTAAAATTAACTACGCTACCAGTAAAAAAGTTGATATACCTAAATAAAATCTTCTTTTTGATTTATAGTTAATAAAATATAGGGTAGCTTTTGCTACCCTTTTGTTTAAAAAGATAGAATATGATTAAATCGATGACCGGTTTCGGTAAAAAAAGTATCCAAATTGATAACAAAACGATCGTTATTGAGATCCGAACCCTTAATAGTAAACAGTTAGATCTAAATTTAAGAATTTCATCCCAATTTCGTGAAAAGGAAAATGAAATCAGAAGTTTGATCGCTCAAATCTTAGAAAGAGGTAAAATTGATGTTGCTATTTACATCGACAAGTCTACCTCTTTGACAACTACTATCGATTTTGAACTCGCTAAACTTTACTATGAAAAGCTAAAAGAACTTTCTTCTTATCTAGAAAATAGTATTGAAACAGATCTATTCCCTCAAGTATTAAAAATGCCTGATGTGATCTCCTCTCCTAAAGAAGAATTGGATGAAAACTCATGGTTAGATCTTAGAAATGGTATTGAAGAAACTTGTGTTTTTGTTAATGATTTTAGATTATCTGAAGGAAAAATATTAGCAGAAGATATTATACCAAGAATCCAAAGAGTCGCTGACTTAATTCATGAAATTACCCCTTTTGAAAATGAAAGAATGGTTCTGGTCAGAAAGAAAATGATGGATTCACTTGAAAATGCTGAATTAACCGGTAAATATGACCAAAACCGCTTTGAACAAGAATTGATATACTATATTGAAAAACTGGATATCACGGAAGAAAAAGTAAGATTAAAAAAACATTGTGATTACTTCATAGAAACACTTAATGAGGCCACCTCTCAAGGGAAAAAATTAGGGTTTATTATTCAAGAGGTTGGAAGAGAAGTAAATACCATTGGTTCCAAATGTAATCATTTTAATATTCAACAAATTGTTGTAGGAATGAAAGATGAAGTGGAAAAATTAAAAGAACAATTAGCAAATATATTGTAAAACAAATTATTATTAAAATATTATAACCATGGGAAATATAGTTTCATTAGTAGGAACGCCAAATGTTGGTAAATCTACTCTTTTTAATAGACTAACACAATCAAAAGAAGCCATTGTAGATTCAATTGCCGGAGTTACTAGAGATAGAAACTACGGAAAAGGGGATTGGAATGGATACGATTTTTCTGTGATTGACACAGGTGGATATGTTGTTGGATCAGATGATATCTTTGAACACGAGATCAGAAAACAAGTCTCTTTTGCTATTGAAGAGTCTGATGTGATCCTTTTTTTAGTGGATGGTAGAGAGGGTGTCTCCCCACTTGATCAAGATGTTGCTAAAATGCTTAGAAGATGTAAAAAACCATTCTATTTAGTAGTAAATAAAATTGATTCTCCTAGTAATTTTTATGATTATACCGAATTTTATTCATTGGGAATAGAACAAATTATTCCAATCTCTGCCATTTCAGGTAGTGGTACCGGTGAATTATTAGATGAAGTCGTCAAACATTTTACTATAGATAATTATGAACAATCCGAAAATGATTTGCCTAAAATAACAATCGTGGGTAAACCAAATGTAGGTAAATCTTCCATTATAAACACTTTTCTAGGTAAAGAGCAGCAAATCGTTACCCCTTTAGCAGGTACAACTCGAGATTCTACTTATACTCGATATAATAGTTTTGGTTTTGATTTTTATCTTGTGGATACAGCTGGTTTAAGGAAAAAAGGAAAAGTAGAAGAAAATTTAGAGTTCTATTCTGTAATGAGAGCTGTTAGAGCTATCGAGAACAGTGATGTTTGTGTTTTGATGTGTGATGCTTCTCAGGGATTTGATGCGCAGGATATTAATATATTTAGCTTAGCAGCGCGAAATCGTAAAGGGATTGTAATTGTCATGAATAAATGGGATTTGGTAGAAAAAGAGAACAATACTCACAAACAATTTGAAGATTTAGTTAGAGAAAAAATTGCCCCTTTTAAAGATGTTCCCATTATTTTCACTTCTGTTATTAATAAACAAAGAATTTATAAAGTATTAGAAACCGCTGTAGATGTATATAAGAAAAAACACTTTAAGATATCAACTTCGGAATTGAATGAAAAAATGTTGGAATTAATAAAACAAAACCCACCACCTGTTGTAAAAGACAAAGTTGTGAGAATCAAATATGTTACTCAACTTCCAACTCCATTTCCTGCTTTTGCATTTTTTTGTAATTTACCTCAATATGTTAGAGAAAATTATAAAAGATATCTCGAAAATAGAATCAGGGAAATGTGGGATTTCTCAGGTGTACCAATCGAAATCTATTTCCGTAAAAAGTAATTTCGTCGGTTTTTTCAACCTTTTAACATTATTTTTCACAATTTGTAGCATTTTTATACAAAAATGTATATCTTTGTAGTGCGAATTTTCAATATTAACCAAATTTTTATACTATGAAAAAAATTTTATCTATTTTAGTAGTCATGTTGGCTCTTGTTTTTATTGTACAAGCACAAAACAAGATTACAAGACCCAATAGTCATGTTAATGTTCCTGCGAAGGTTGCTAAAGTAACCGGAAATGAAGCAATTCCAGATAATGGAATTCCTCAATTTATCAGAACTGCAACTACAACTGCCATTGGTTCCACTTATTATGATGCAGTTACCAATGGTTTATCTCGAAATACAATCACCAATTGGGCTGATGGAACTGTTGCTGCAGTATGGACAATGGCACAAGTTTCTGCTCAAAGAGGAACTGGCTATAATTACCACAATGGAACCAATTGGGGTCCACAACCAAATCCTGCTACTGATAGAATTGAAACAGTTCGTACTGGTTGGGGTGTTATTGCTGCTTTAAATGAAGGTGAAATCGTTGCTGCTCATAATGGGTCAACAGGTTTAACTATCAACAAAAGAGCTACAAAAGGTACCGGTGCTTGGACACAAACAACTTTAATTGGTCCCGGTATGGATGATAATCCTACAAATACTACTTTATTATGGCCTACAATTGCTACACAAGGTGACACTGTTCATATTTTTGCATGTACAGATAAAAATAATTCACCCGATCCAGATATTTTCTATCAAGGAATTATTGCTCCAATTTTATATTATAGATCAAATGATGGTGGAAATACATGGTCAGCTCCTCAATTAATTTCTGCTATGGCTAATGAAAATGTCGATATGTCCGATAACTATACTTTAGTTTCTAAAAATGGTAAATTAGTTTTACTCGTAACGAATAGATTTAAAGACTCATTCTATTTAGAATCTAATGACCGAGGTGAAACATGGACAAAACACACTGTATATTCATTTATTGGAGGTCCAAATTTCAATTTTGATACTGACTTCTTCCCTATGACTCCTATTTGTGATTATACTGGTTCTGTTGCCATCGGGGATGATGGAACTGTTCATGTAGCTCTTGGTACAATAATGGGGGCAAGAACTTCTGAAAATGCAGCCGGAGAATTTTCTGCATATTGGGCTTATGATAACATAATATATTGGAACTCTTCCATGACACCGATAACAACTGCTTTTGACACAACAACTATTTTAACTTATCCAGGTAGAATTGGTCGTCCAAATTTAGATGGTGATGACACTATTTGGTTTATGGATGGTTATACACAACAAGACTATAGAAGCAATGGGGCAATTACTTTTCCACAATTAGTTGCTGAAGGAGGAAAGGTTTATATGGTTTATACAGCTCTTTTAGAAGCTCCTTATCTTTGTAGTTCTACTTCTGAATACTATAATGGTATTTTCGCAACTGTATCTGATGATAATGGTGCTACATGGGATGACTTAAATAAAGTAAGTTGGTTATCATATCACCCTGAAATGTATTTTGTTGATTGGGAACAAACTGAATTGTATGAAGAACTGATGACCACTAATGAAGGAGAATGTTTTTGGCCTTCGATGGCTCATAACTCCACCAATGATAAACTTAATGTGATGTGGTATTTTGACTATATACCAGGACAAGCTGGGGATTTTTCTACTAACGCTTCTTACGTTTATGGTGTTAATATTGATAAAAATGACGTTGGCGTTTTTAAAAATACAACTGAAATTAATCAAAATCTTTGGAATGCTGAAGGTATTAAAGATAATACCTTATCAGAATTAAAATTGTTCCCTAACCCTACTTCAAATACTGTTACTGTAAAATTAATGTCTAGAGAAACAGCACAAGCTAATCTTACTGTTACTAACTTAATGGGACAAACTGTTTATTCTGAAAACATTTCAGTTGAAACCGGAAATAATCAATATAAAATCAATGTATCTGATTTTGGTGCAGGTTTTTATATGGTTAACATCCATACTAAAGCTGGTTCCACAACTCAAAAATTGATAGTTCGTTAACAACAACTATTTATTATAATTTTCAAAAGGGTAAACAAAAGTTTACCCTTTTTTTTTCATTTGTAGATTTATTTGTTAAATTATCGATTTTTTTGCACTTTAATTTATATTTTTGATATTTTGTATTAATAATTAATTATATTTGCATCGTCATTTTAAACCACAAAATAAAAGTATTATGAAAAAAAAATTATCCTTTTTAATTTTCATTTTTACGTTGGTTGCTCTTCAAGCTCAACAACCCGTAAAATTGTCAAAAGACATTCAACAC
>Ga0209098_1002261_pt1 | contig 17153 bp, 11 predicted proteins | sample AD_JPNHW1_MetaG_FD_184429 | JGI IMG/M metagenome (GOLD analysis project Ga0209098, IMG submission 184429) | Active sludge microbial communities of municipal wastewater-treating anaerobic digesters from Japan - AD_JPNHW1_MetaG (SPAdes) (version 2) | ecosystem: Engineered > Bioreactor > Anaerobic... | reverse complement strand
TGGGGGGTAATCGATCCAAGGGGTGGGGGGGCAGCTGATCGGTCATGGGTGGGGTACCCACCCGTTCTGCACGCGAAATAACGGTTGCCGGCATGGGCTCTTCGTCGGACGTTGCGAGTTTGAACCGTGGGGGGTACCCCCGCCTTTGCACACAAGAGGGGGTACCCACCCTCAGCACGGCCGACCCCATGCGGGGGATCGCGATGGGTAATCGATCGGAGGGGTGGGGGTGGCCGGTTGCGCACGCTGGTGGGGGGTGCCACCCGCTCTCCGACGGAATGCTGCGAAAAATTCCCGGGTTTCCGGGGATTTGAGTGGGGGTAAATGTTGATCAGGGTGGGGGGGCAGGCTGAGGGAATGAAGAGGGGGTCCCCCCTTTCCGGCTGTGTGGGTGTTTCGTTTGGATGAGCGGCCGTAAAAAAAACTCTCACACGACAAAGATGGAGACCGGATATCCCGGCCGTTTCATCAGAGCCGCATTTCGGTTCCTTTATCCATCCTTGTCCGGAACTTCTTGTAATGATCGAGATCCTGACCGGGGTTTTTATCGGCGTCGTTCTCGGGACCGTGAGCGGGCTTCTCCCGGGCATCCACGCGAACACCCTTGCCGGGATCCTGATCGGCATCCAGGGCATCCTTCTTGCGCTCATCGGGCCGCTCGCCCTTGGATCTGCCCTCTTTGCGGCACTGATCACCCATACGTTCGTTGACAGCATCCCCAGCACGTTCCTCGGGGTTCCCGACGCCGATACCGCACTCTCGGTCCTCCCGGCGCATGCGCTCTGCCTGGAAGGGAACGGGGAAGAGGCCGTCCGGATCTCCGCGCTCGGGAGCGCATGTGCGATCGTGCTCGCCGTCCCCCTCTCCGTTCTCTGCTACCTGCTCCTTCCCGCACTCCAGCCGTTCATAGACTGGGGGATCGGGATTCTCATCGTTGCGGTCGTCGGCTACATGATCGTGACAAGCGAAGCCCCGGGCTGGGCGCTCGCGCTGTTCCTGACTTCAGGGATTCTCGGCATCTTTACCATGCACTACGGGTACCTGAGCTGGCATGGCATCGGCGGGGAGAGCGCGCTTCTCATGCCGCTTCTCTCCGGCCTCTTTGGCATATCCGTGCTTGCAACCGCATCGCAGGGAAAAGTTCCCGCCCAGAGTTACAGCGGGATTTCCCTTGACACCCGGTCGATCGCGAAGGGCTCTGTCGTCGGGACTGCGGCAGGGCTCGCTGTCGGCTGGCTTCCCGGGCTCTCGAACGCAACCGCAAACGGCGTGCTTGCATCGGTGATCGGGTACATGAAAGACCGGCGGATGTACATCCTTGCGACCAGTGCGGCGAACACGGCAAACGCGTTTATCGGGCTTGCCGCGCTCTTTGCCCTCTCAAGGATGCGGAACGGGGTCATGGTCGCGCTCTCGTCGATCCCGATCCCGTCCCCGACCGGACTTTTTGTCGCAGGTGTCCTTGCCGCATGCGCCGCCTATCTCATCACGGTCGGGCTCTCGACATCGGCGCACCGTATCGGGGGTATTGACGGCAGGTGGCTGAACGGGATTGTGATTGTTTTTGTCATCGCAACAAGCTTTGTCATTACCGGGCCGTTCGGCGGTTTTGTGCTCCTGCTTGCAACCCTTCTGGGGCTCGTCCCCCCGCTTGTCAATGTGCCGAGGATGTACTGCATGGGCGCGGTGATGGTGCCGGTCATCCTCTTCTCGCTGGGAATTACCGGGATCTGATCCAAAGCCCATTGGTTTATACTTAAACCCGCTGAGATTCCTATGATGCAGTCGTACTGGTTCGGGGATGTCAGTGACGGAGTATGCAGCCCTTTTACCGGTGATGCCGCTGCGGTTGCCGACCGTGTGCGGGCGATCCGGACAAATCCGGACGATTTTGTCCCACCTGACTGGAGATCTGCCGTTGAATGCGGGGTGTGCAGGGATCGCGGGGAGTATATCCGGAAACTGCGGGATGCCTGCATGCTGCTCGCAGAGCGCGGGATTGAAGAGGAATACCGGCAGAAGGATGTCGCGCTGCTCCAGATGGTACGAACCCTTGACGAGATGGATACGGTCATCAACCTGCTATCCGGGCGTGCCATCGACTGGTACCAGGTCACCCGGCCCGGGTATTCCCGCAAATACCTCCGGACCCCGTCCAAGGCACTTATCCGGACCATCGGGCGGAAGAGCAGGGGCTCGCTCTCCCGGATCTCTGCCGACGTTGAACGCCTTTCGGAAACCCGTACGGCACTTGCCCGCGAGGTCTCGGATACGGCGAACGGGATCATGCCCAACTGCAGTACACTGCTCGGCGGGCTCGTTGCGGCCCGGCTCATGTACCATGCAGGCGGTCTCTCCTCTCTTGCGCGGCTCCCGGGAAGCGCGATCCAGGTGCTCGGGGCACGGACCGCGCTCTTCTCCCACCTACGGGGTAAAACTCCCCCGCCCAAGCACGGGATCATCTTCCAGCACCGCCGCGTCCATAACGCCCCGGCCGAGGTGCGGGGGAGGGTTGCCCGGGTCCTCGCCGCCAAGCTTGCCATTGCCGCCCGGCTCGACTGGTACCGCGGAGAACCAGATCCGGAATTTCTGGACTCTGCACAGGCACGGATCGATGCAGCGGGGAATATGCCATGATCTGGATCGACGGGGTGCTGGTCTCTCATGGGGAAGGCGGCGTCTATGGCGAACGGATGCTTGCCGGTGCCCGGGTCTGGGACCCGTACCGGAGCAAATTTGCTGCGCTCTGTTACAAGGGAACTGCGCCCGAGCTGACGCCGGAGATGCGGGTATTGTATCTTGGTGCGGCGCACGGGACGACCGCCTCGCATGTCGCCGACTATACGGAAACGGTGTATGCGGTCGAAGTGGCGCCCCGCCCGATGCAGGATTTGCTGGAGGTAGCAAGGCGGAGGGGAAACATCGTCCCGATCATGGCAGATGCCGCGAGGCCGGAGATGTATGCTCCGCTTATCGAACTGGTTGATCTTGTGTACCAGGATGTCGCCCAGCCGGACCAGGTTGCAATCGCGCTGCGGAACTGCATCTTCCTGAAAACCGGGGGGACGCTCATCCTGATGCTCAAGACCCGGAGCGTGGATGTCCGGCGGGATCCGGCCGATGTGCTCTCCGAAGCGGCAGCCGGGCTTACAGGATCCGGCATGGATATTGTGGCGCAGATGTGGCTCGAACCATATCACCGGGACCATGCTGCTATCGTATGTACCAGGGGAAAACCGGATCGGGATGATCGCTGATGGCCAGAATCTTCAGGATCAACGGAACGGGAGCGCTGCCGGTCCTTCTCATCGCCCTGTTTGTGATCCTTCTCGTTCTCCTGATCCCGCTTCTCATCCTTGGCGTTGCCGGAGCTGCATTCGCCCGGCTGGGATTCTCATGGCCTGAAGCGATCGCGGTCATCATCCTGATGATCGTCGGATATTTCATCAATATCCCGGTCTGGACCTTCCGGAATTCCGGACCGGATGCCGGAAGCGGGGATGCGGCAGTCTTCGACGCATTTACCGGGGAACCGGTCGGTGACGGACAGGAACCGGCCGTTCTCTCCATCAACATCGGCGGGGCTGTCATTCCTGTCGCGGTATCCGGCTATCTCCTGTACGTGGCAGACACGGTGAGTGCCGGCACCCTCTTTGTCCCGATCGGTATCTGCTTTGCAGTTATTGCGCTGATCGTCGCTGCAACGACCCGCTTTTCCCCCGGTTGGGGGGCTGGTGCCCCGCTCTTTGTTCCGGCGATTGCGGCAGTTGCCTGCGGGCTCCTCCTGAACGGGGGAACCGGGCTGGAGGCGGCGGTTACCGCGTTCGTGGGAGGGATCCTCGGGATCCTGTTCGGGACGGGTGCAGTCCTGCTCATGAAAGGAAAACAGGCCGGGATCCGGCAGATCAGCATCGGGGGATCGGGGATGTTTGGCCCGATCTTCCTCTGTGCGCTGGTCTCTGCACTGATTGCATAAAAGAGACTCGTGCAATGAAAACAACCAGAAAATTATAGCCCGGAGCAGATTCGAACTGCTGTCGCGAGATCCAGAGCCTCGCATGATTGACCGCTACACTACCGGGCTTCTGTGCCTTCTTATTTTTACCGTTGTTGCCTAATTAAGGTGACGGATTTTACGATCCGCAGGAGCGCACCAAGGGTCAGGCGGTATCCGCCCTGCCGCATCCCCTGCACGCACGGCAGACTTCAGGTATTGGCCGGATGAGCTGCCCCTGCCCGCAGAATGGTTTGATGTCGTCCATATCCCTGAGGTAATAGATGTGGGGGACAAGGGAGATATGGGTGTATGTTCCGCACGGGACGCCGAGCTGGTCTGCAATGGATTTCTGGAGCCGGACCAGCGCGTACATGTTGGCGCCTGCGGCAGTCAGCATGTCGTTGCTCCGGAAGATAACCCGCATATGGAGCCGGTTGTCCCGGAGGATGCACTGGACGAGCTGGAGGCAGGGGCAGTCGTCAAGGTTTTCATCGATGACCGGGTTCCACGTGATCGCGATCGCCCGCCGGCTGTTTTTGGACTGTTTCAGTTTCCTGACAATGTACGCGATCTGGTCGATATGGACATTCTGCTCTGAAGTCGAAAGCCGCTCCCCCCAGTCAAAGAGCCTGCCGTGGTAATCGTACTCGAAGGATGCTGTTGAACCCTCAAGGAGATCATACGCATATTTTTCGAGGAACTTCTGCTGGAACCGGGAGTGCGGGCTTGCAAGCGGTTCTGAAAGCGGCGTGTCCACCTGGAGCGCGATCTCCTCGAACTCGACAGTCGCCTCGTTATCCTCCGTCTCAAGTACCCATCCTTTCTCAAGGATCATCTGCACGACCAGTTCGTGCGCCCTGCCGATTGAAGGCGCCCGGATCACCCGCATGATCAATCATGGGGAACAACCGGCATGTAAATGTGCCGGAATGATTGTTTTGCGGGGGTGGGCCCGGGTTTTCTTCCTCATGGGGGATCGTTATGTGCCAGAAGATGCCGGGGATCCCAGGGTACTGATGGGAAACTCTCCGGTGCAATCGTCAGGGTTGCCCCGGCAGGCAGATTCCCAGGAGCAATGTACCTGAAAGGGGGGTAAATACAGATCGGTCTACCCCCCCTAGGGGGTGGGCAGGGGGTTACCCGATCCCGTGGGTACTCCTTCGGCTCCCCAAAAATCGCTGAGATCCCGCTCTGCAGTGCCATGGTATTACAACAAAGAATACCGGTGCGGGCAGGCATGGAAGGGGTCATGGGGTCTGAAGGCAGTGGGTTCCGCCCTGGCTATGGCGGGGAAGGTGATAACCAGTTCCATGAAAGTTTTTGGCAGGGAAAAACAGGGATACTGAACCAACCCGGGATTCTCTTGGGGCGACGAACTGCCGATTCCCGGTAAGGGAGGTAAAAATCCGGGATCTCCTCTGCATTCTGTCCGGACTGGTGAAACCAGCCTCTCTTCCGGTTGCTCCAGGGGACTTTTCCCTATAGCCGGATTTTTCAGGTTTCCTCTGGCACATAGTGCCTGAAGATTTCCATACTATGGCGATCTTGAACCTGCCTGTGGTTTATTGCATGATTATCTCAGACTAGTATGCACTTGAAATTCTGACGATAAGCCGGCCATATGTCTTGTGATTCTTATAAGATCCGGGCAGGATAGCGGAATTTAAAAAAAAAAGTGATTGCTCAATACAAGCCACCTGGCTAGATGATGGTGGTAGAAGGTTTGAACCGTCTGCCCGCCACGCGGCCCGACGAGGCGCCGCGTTGGGCGGGGATTCTCGTATTGAGATGAGGAAGAGATAAAACCTCACATGAATTTCTAAAGATCACGCTTATTGAAAAGTGTGTTGGTGGTTCAAATTATGCCATCACTAAAAAAAAGACGTCCGTATATTTATGTATATATGTACTGTACAAAAATTACGGAATGCAGGTCTTGCACATACATACTATATGCTCTGAACAATGGTGCCTGAAATTTTCCGGGCATTCTGCCATATCCCAAGGGGGATTAGGAACAATCTTTAACCGGATCCCTGACAGATTTTCTCATGGACAAATCGGTACATTGAGAAAACTATTATGCGCGTATGGTGTAATTTTCCTGTATCCGGCAAACTCCCGTATGACTCCCTGAATTTGTCCCGATCTGCAATCAAAGCAATTCAAAAAATCGCAAAAATGCGCGAAACAGCGGAACTGGCTTAAAATCTGGCTCCGTTCAACCTCCGGATTCAACCACAAAAGATATATGAGCTCTTTTACAAATATTGGGTCATATTCCGTTGCAAACGGAGTATCTGGCTTGCAGAACCGTTATTCGGCAACTGTCGAACGGTCTGCGGCTTGTGAATGTATGATGTTAGATTTGGAGGAAAGAACACATGACTAAGCGATTAACGATTGCACTGATCGCCCTCGCCGTCTTTGTCGTTTTCGCCGCACTGCCGGTATCGGCAGCGTCGACTGCGAACACCGCGTGGAAGTACATTAACGCGAGCGACACGGTATTCGTTGGCGAATCAGGGCTTGACATTACAACCGCCATGGCTGGCAACGGCTATCTGGCATGGTGGGCACCCGGCGAAGCCGTTACGAGCACTCCGGGAAAGTCATTCAATGTAACAGCAGCACAGATGCAGAGTTTCACGATCAGCCAGGATATCTTTGAATCCCGTACCGGGACATGGTACGCATCGGCTGATGGTACGACTGCAACTGTTGTGGCATTCTATGTCGACACCCCGAAGATCGAACTGAGCATCTGGGATCTCACCCAGAACAAGGATATCTCCGGCAAGTCCGTAACCGCCGGCGAGAACCTGACCTTCATGCTCAAGTCGAACTTCGCTTCGATCGCCACCCGTCAGAACATGTCGACCCATGTTCCGACCTGGGAGTACGATTCCCCCGGCGCAGGTAATACCAACAGTTTCTATGGTCTTGACGGTACCACTAAGACTGTCTACGGGTTTGTCGATATCAAGGTGAAGACCTCGAACGGTGCGACACTGACCAACCTGTACAACAAGTCCTATGCGACAGACCAGGCCGCAATCCCCCTGAAGGGCATGTTCGTCAACAAGAACGAATGGTTCTGGGGCAATGCAACAGCCTCTGTCAGCGGCTATGCACCCTCGACTGGCACCAACCATGGCGCCTTCTGGGCCACCGATGCAAAGGATGTCAGCAGTTCGCGCATTTACCCGGCAGGAACCTACACGGTCACCGCTGAGATCTACCTGAACTACATCCAGGACTTCTTCACGAACGACGGCGCAGTTTACACCGGTAAGACGGTTTCCGCATCAAAGACGGTCACCATCACCACGGACACCGTGAAGATCGAAGCCAACAAGGACACGGTTGTCCGCAGCAACGACTTCTCGGTTACCGTTACCGGCAAGCCGAACACCTTCTACTACCTCTGGGTCAAGGGTGTCTCCAATCTGGCAGCGACCGGCAGCGACGACATGCCTCCGACACTTATCCGGAATCAGGATGGCGTCAATATGGATGCTGCAGCTGGCCCGTACACCTATGGTCTGGAATACACGCCTGAGAACAAACAGACAACCCTTTACACACTCGTTCCGCATGGGTCTGCCACCGGACCGGCTGAGGGAGGTACTGTATTCTACGCCAAGGTCAAGACCAACGATGCAGGTGTCAGGACCATTCAGTGGCACACCTACAACGACACCAAGGCACAGAAGTACACCTTCCGCGTCGAGCGCGGTGCACCCGACGATGTCAAGAGCGATGAAGTCGATGTGACTGTCGAGAAGGGCGCAGTGACCGTCACTGCATCCGGCAGCGGCAGCTACTTCCTTGGCGAGGAAATCAAGTTCTCCGGTACCAACACCGAGACAAATACGGTCTACCTGTTCATCATAGGACCCAACCTGCCCGCAAACGGTGGCAGCTTTGTCAGCGGTGGTAAATATGTCAGTGACGTTTCCAAGACCTGCCAGCAGCAATATGGTGGCGAGAACCCGCCGGAGTGTAAGGTTGTAGATGGCGACGCTTCCACATTCAAGCAGATTGATGTCCAGGATGACAACACCTGGTCCTGGAAGTGGGGAACGGCAACCGTTCCGCTCGATGTAGGAACCTACACGGTCTTTGCAGTTGCAAACCCGAAGGACAAGGATGGCTTAGACAGCAACACCGCCTACGGCACGGTTTCAATCATCATCAAGAAGCCGTTCGTCTCGGCAACTGTCTCCCAGTCAACCGTGGCAAAGGGTGACAAGCTCTATATCCGCGGTACCGCTGAAGGCCAGCCAACCGATGGCGTTGCAGTCTGGATCATGGGCAAGAACTATGCAACCAGAGAGACTGAAACAGTCAACTCCGATTCCTCGTTCGAGTACGAAATCACCGGTGCTACGACTCATGATATGACCAGCGGCCAGTACTTCGTTGTCGTCCAGCACCCGATGCAGAACGATCAGTTCGATGTCCTGTATGCAATCAATCAGGGCACCTGTACTGACCAGGGTGTGAACGCATCTACGCACACCATCCAGGCAGGCTATGTCTATGAGGACATCTCCTGTAACAGTCTCTTCAAGCTCTCTGGTGGCAGCCGCCTGCAGGGCTCCGATGCAGCCGAGGCACTCGTTGATGCAATCAACAGCCCGGACATCGACGACACCTACACCAAGCTCCAGTTCCTCGTCGAGGAACCGCTCATCCAGATCGACACGATTGGCGACCGGCACGTTGGTGACAAGTTCACCATCACTGCACAGACCAACCTTGCAGTAGACGACGAGGTTCTCGTTGAGATCTATTCATCATCATTCAAGCCGACTCAGAAGAGCCAGAGCGGTGAATTCAGTGGCGCAACCGGTACTGTACTGGTTACCAAGGGCACCACCGGCATGAACAAGATCTCGTTCGATGTGGATGCATCCACATTCAAGCCGGACGAGTACATTGTTACTGAGACCGGAGTTCTCTACGGCACAACCGGCACTGCACTGTTCAACGTCCTCGAAGCTGTCCCCGAAACGGTAGCTCCGACCACTGTTGCAACACCTGTCGTGACAACGGTCCCGCCGACCACCATCCCGCCGACCACAGCAACCCCCACCAAGACCCCGACTCAGCCGGGCTTTGGTGCACTCGTTGCCCTGATTGGCCTTGGTGCAGTCGCGTTCCTTGTCGTTCGCCGGCACTGAACTGATAATTAAATTCCTTTTTTTTAAACGTCGTAAAGCAGGTACTACCCTACTTGTTCATTCAGCCCGTTCATTCATCTGTTGAACAGCGTTTCAGTTCCTGAAGTCCCTCGTATCGAAGGGCATTTATGGCAGGGATCTCCAATCTTCCTCTTGCAGATCACCGGCAAACCCGGAAAATCCGCGAACCATGCCGGGGGAAGACAGGAGCAGGTTTATGGTAAAATTCAGTGCCAGGATCCTTGATATCGCAAAGCGGGGTGTGCTTCTCAACCGTCTCGATGCAAGAAGCATCGGCGTGCTCGACGGCGACCGTGTCCAGGTGATCAACCCTGTGAACGGGATTACCGCGACAGCATTCGTGGATACAACCCAGACCCTAGCACAGCAGGGGACGGCCGGGATCTACCGGATCACCAATGAACGTCTCCTTCTTAAGGACGGAGAAGGGATCGAGGTGCGCGAGGCCGGCCGGCCCGCATCGCTCGAATATATCAGGAAGAAGATGGATGGCAGCCGGCTGTCAAAGCAGGAGACGCTTGCCATCATCCGGGACGTTGTCAACGACGACATCTCCCCGGCTGAACTGACCGCGTTCATCACCGCATCCTACATCAACCCCCTTGACATGGACGAGGTGGAATCCTTAACCCGCGCCATGGTCGAGACCGGCGAACAGATCACGTTCGCAACAAAACCCATTGTCGACAAACACTCCATCGGTGGCGTGCCGGGCAACAAGATCTCGCTCCTCGTCGTCCCGCTGATCGCGGCAAGCGGGCTGAAGATCCCCAAGACCAGTTCGCGGGCAATCACCGGTGCGGGTGGCACTGCCGATCTCATGGAGGTCCTTGCACCCGTTGAATTCTCCGCATCCGAAGTGCAGCGGATGACCGAAAAGGCCGGGGGGGTGATCGTCTGGGGCGGGGCGACGAACATCGCTCCTGCCGATGACAAGATCATCATCCAGGAATACCCGTTCAAGATCGATGCTCGGGGCCAGATGCTCGCGAGCGTGATGGCAAAAAAATTTGCTGTCGGCGCAAACCTCGTGGTTATCGATATCCCCGTCGGCATGCACACGAAGGTTCCTACTATGCAGGAGGGGCGGAAGCTCGCCCGGGAGTTCATCGAGCTGGGCGAGCGGCTCAATATGCGGGTCGAATGCGCCCTTACCTACGGGGACATCCCTGTCGGTCATTCCATAGGCCCGAAACTTGAGGTCATCGAAGCGCTCCGGGTTCTCGAAGGCGCGACCGAACCAAACTCGTTCATCCAGAAGAGCCTCGCCCTTGCAGGGATTGCACTCGAGATGTCCGGCAAGGCTGCCCGCGGGACCGGTGTCGGCATGGCCCAGGACCTGCTCTCGAACGGAAAAGCATTGGAAAAATTCCGTCGGATCATCGAGATCCAGGGCGGGGATCCAAAAGTCCGTTCGACCGATATCGTGCCGGGTGAGTTCCAGTTTGTCGTCAAAGCCCAGACATCCGGTTACGTGATCGAGATGAACAACCAGTCCCTGATCACGCTCGCACGGATCGCCGGGGCACCCCATGACCCGGGTGCCGGGATCCTGCTCCATGCAAAGAAAGGGACGATGGTCAAGGCCGGGGAACCGATCTTCACCATCTACGCCGAAAGGAACTGGCGGCTCCAGAAAGCCATCGAGGAAGGGCGGAGGCTTATGCCGGTGCTTGTCGAAGGAATGGTGCTGGATCGCGTACCGTCGGTCCATGAATTCTGATGTTATTAAAAAACCGGTGAATACAGGATAGTGACCCTATGGAAAACGGCGCTCGTCTTCTCGCACCCGCACTGCTCCTGTCATTGCTGCTCTGCGGCACGGCAGGAGCGGCAGATCTGTTCATCACCGTCCAGGACAGCCTTGACCAGTCGCCGATTCCCTATGCCGCCGTTTACAAGGATGGTTCGAACGTGGGGCGGACGACAACGAGCGGCACGTTCGTGCTGTGGCATACCGGTGACGAGGATATTGAACTGAAGATCATCAAGAGCGGGTATGAGGAATGGAAGACCACCATCAGCGCAAATGCAACCGATCTCGTTGTCAGCATGAAGGGGCAGGCAGGTGCCCTTGCGATTGAACTGTACGACGCCGACACACTCGCGCCGGTCAGCGGGGCAACCGTTGAAGCAGTCTCCGATGCCGCTACCCTTACAGGGACAACCAACGAGACCGGTGTTGCAGTGTTCCATGCAGGGTCGGATACGGTTTACAGTATCACGGTCACTGCGACGGATTACCAGACTCCCGCAGTGCGCGAGATTGAGATCCAGTCCCCGGGTACGACAACCGTTCAGTACTGGCTGGTACGGAACGACCGGTTCTCGTTCGTTGTTACCGATGGAAACAACAATCCTGTGGCAGATGCCGGTATCTGTCTTGACGGAAAACCGGCGGGAACTACCGACAGCCGTGGCATCCTCATCTATCAGGTCATGAGGGATACCTCCATGACCATTGAAGTGAAAAAAGATGGCTTTTTGGACTATCTTGAGACCCGGGCAATCGGGGAAGACGAAGCGGTCCTCAAAATCGTCATGACCGCAAATGAGGCCGGATCTCCGGTATATAGTGAAACGGAAACTCCCATCAGTGGAACGGAAGTGTCCTCCGGTATGTCAGAGCTGACAATTTTTATCCGGGACCGGGATCAGCATACCATCCGGAATGCGAGTATCTCTCTTAATGGGGCCAGTCTCGGGCTCTCCGACACCAGCGGAGAGGTTGTGACATCCATTGGCTACAACATCCGTTCCACAATCACTGCTCAGAAGGACGGGTACCAGACAGCGTCGATAACAACCACCATCCTGCCCGGAAATGAAACCGCATCGGTCACGATTATACTGGAACGGAACCCGGATCTGGGATTTCTCGTTCCGGTGCTCCTTGGTTTCGCTGGCATCCTGCTTGTGATTGCCCTGATCCAGCGCAGCAGGAAGCGGAAGACCCGGCATATCATACGAAGGAATGAGATCTGAGGGGATCTCCTGCCTAATCACGGGATATTGGTAGTTGGGTATACCAGATTTTTCGTTCGACCAGCGCCCCCGCCACACCTGCAATCCATTTTGTACCCATCCGACCCCCCGCCATGGGGTCCTGCGTACGAGAACGGCCCTCCCCATCCGCATGGCCATGAGCGGGGTTTTTCCGCGTACGGTCATCGGTGGAACCGACGGGAATCTCATCGCGGCTGCCTTCGTTTTGCGTGCAGAATGCAGGGGTACCACTGTTCATGTCCGGCCGGGTGCCCCGGGTCCTGCAGGACCGTGTACCCATCCGACCCCCCTGTTCAGACGATCAACCCGATGCAGGTACCGCGTCCCCATAGTGTAAAAGGATTACCTGCAATAAATCCCGGCATCCCGGGCCGGAAGAGGACCGGGGTACCGGCATGTTCCCGTTCCTGCTATCAGGGTGAGGCGGAGAAGAACCCATCCGGGCTCTCTTCCGGCGGAATTGGGGGAAAACTCCCCGCGATATGTAAATGATACTCCGTTTTCCCGCGATCCACGGTTGGAGCCATCAGCAGAAAAGGGAGGGAGTCCTGTCAGCAGAAACCGGAAGACAACGGTCGCGAAAAGAATAACGGACCCAGCGGGAATCGAACCCGCGTCCTTGGGTCCGAAGCCCAAGAGGATATCCTCTACCCCATGGATCCGTCTTCTCATTGGTTATCAAAAGTTATTAAGTGTTTTTACAGGGAACAAGTACTGGATGATCCTGTCCGGTACTGAAATCCGTCGGCGTCTTGGCGAAAATTCCCAGAATGGGGATCTTGTCCTGCGGCCGTACAGCGATGCAGGCCAGCAGCCCGCCTCCTACGACCTCCGGGCCGGGGAAGACGCAGTTCTCCTGCAGGGGAAATGCACCCTCGTTCCGACGCTCGAATGGGTCGAACTCCCCGGGGATCTTGCCGGCACCCTGCGCTGCCGGTCCTCGTTCGGGAGAAAAGGCGTTCTCCTTGGCGCCGGGTTTGTCGATCCCGGGTTCCGCGGCCAGCTGACCCTCTGCCTGACCAACTGCGGTGCCGGGGATATCCCGATCCGGAAGAACGACCGGATCGTGCAGATGATATTTCACGAGGTTCTTGGCGGCGGCACGGTGTATAACGGGAGGTACCAGGACAGCAACGGGGTCGTGGAGGCCCGCCTGTCATGATCCGGACGGAACGCAAGTATATCGAGATCCTTCGGATCTTAAAGGAGCACCGTGACCCGGTGGGGGCAAAACGGCTCTCCGAGCTCATGGCGGAACGTGGTTTCATCCTCTCCGACCGTGCCGTCCAGTATTACCTCAGTTACCTCGACGCAATGGGGTTCACCGAGAAGATCGGGAACCAGGGCCGGATTCTCACTCCGCAGGGATTCCAGGAGACCGACAGTGCCCTTGTTGACGACCGCATCGGGTTCATCATCTCCCGGCTCGAACGGCTTGCCTACCGGAGCACCTTCGATCCGGAGACCGGCACCGGCGATGTCGCTTATAACCTCTCGATCGTTCCGGAAAAATCCCTCGATCGCGTCCGGTCCGCCTTCGATGCCGTGATCCGGGCCGGCTGCGGGTTCTTCTCCTCCTACCGCATTGTTGACCAGGATCCCCGGGTCCCACACGGCTCTGCCGGGCTCATCACGCTGTGCAGCATCTCTATGGACGGGGTGTTCCAGAGAAAAGGGGTGCCGGTCCGTATGGCCTATGGCGGGAGGCTTGAGATTACCGGGAACTCCCCCCGGCGTTTTGTCGATCTTATCGGGTACCGTGGCACAACCATCGATCCCCTTGAATTGTTCATATCCGCAAATCTTACGTCGATCTCCGGTTACTGCAACACGGGATCCGGTATTGCTCTTGCAAATGTCCGGGAAGTTCCCTTATCCGCGCAGGAGAAGATCCGGGAGATCATCGGGACGATGAATACCTGTGGTTTTGTCTTCCCGGTCAGCATGGGCAACCAGGTGCTGAACCTCGCCCAGAGTCCTTACCGGGCATCCATTGTGGCTTTTTCCGGGCTGAACCTCATTGGCAATGCTGTCGAACAGGGCATCGAGATAAAGACCGAGATCGGCGCGGGAAATATCCCGTTCTCAAAAGTCGTGGAGAAGAACTGACCTACTCGACAAAGGAGAGATCCTCATCCTCTTTTATACGGTTGCGCTTCTTTCCCGCAGGTTCGATCTCCCTGACCGGTTCAATTTTCCTGATGCCGGTCAGCCGGTTCTGCTCCTCGGGTTCCATGTTCATGCGTTTTTTCCTGGTGCGGATAAGCGCGTCGTCCCGGGTAACCGCTCCGGGCGCCTCGTCGATATCAACAGTTCTGGTCTCAGACTCGCCCCGGCTGGATTGTCTCTGATCCTTCACCTGCCGGATCCAGTCGTCGAGAAGATCCTGTTCCTGTGAATCTGCCGGGGTTTTCTCGGGCGGAACTCCGGTATCCTGCTGGGGACCTGCCTCTGCCTCCCTGTCGGCCTGGCTGGATTTTTTATGAATGACAACTTTTTTCCCGGCGGGTTTTTTGATCAGCACATGTTTTGCCGGGGTATCCCTGTCCACAACCCGCACACGCGGTGGTTGTGGCTCCTCACGGGTAACCGGCGGTTCTTCGGGCGACGGTTCCTGCTTCCGTGCTCCGCCCAACGCCATCTGGCGCTGCCGGTATAACTCCTCCTCAATCTTCCGCCGTTCCTGTTCCGCTGCGGCATCCCGTTCGGCAGGTGCCCCTCCGGGTCCGGCAGGTTTCCTCGGTACAACACGCAGTTTGAGGAGCTTTTTGATCGAATCCGCTGGAATCTCAGACCGGCGGGCAGGCTCCGGCTCTGCCGGCCGGACTTCCTTTACCGGTTCCTCCTTCCGGATAGGACGGGGAGGCGTAACCGGCGCCGGCGGTTCATAGGAAACCGTTATTGCCGGGCCTGCAACCGTTTTCGGCTCCCGCGATGGCCGGATTCCCGGGGAGATCTTATCCTGCGGGAGCGTGATCATCTCATCCCTGAGCGCGTTCCGGGAGACCGTTGCGGCAGGTATGCCCTCTTCAGGCCGGGACTCCGGGAAGACATCAGAAATACGCCCCCGTGCCTCAGCCCGGATCTCCCGGAGCTCCGTGATCCGGGGGACATTCTCGAGACCGGAGAGCATGATGATAATGGCTACAAACCGGGTGCTCATGACCGGATAGTCCCCGGAACGGGTCTCAAGCCCGGCAATGCTCCTGTCGATCCATTTCCTGACCGTCATGAACCCCTTCATGGAAAGTTCGTGGGACGGTCCGGCAATGAGCACGAGTGCCTTATGGGCGCTCGTGATGTCGCACGGCGCGGAGATCTCATGGTAGATCGCCTGTTTCGCAAGGTCGATGATCCGGGACGCTTTCTTCTGGTGCTCGTCGGCAAAATACCCGGTGCCGGGGCGCAGTTTTGCCAGGAAATCGAGGGGGTGGGCGGGCAACTGTTCGACGGCATACCCGATCGTGATGAACCCCATCCCCTTCATGGTGTTTAACACTTCCCCCGAGTCCAGCACCACTTCTGCGTAATCCAGCCCCCCGTCAGCCCGGAATTCCCCGGCGCGGAGGATCAGGCTGACCCGGCGGATAATCACATCGTTGAGGTGGGCATGCATCCGTTCCGCGGGCGAAACGGCGGTTTCCTTCTTCTTCCCAAAACCGAGCCTTGAGGCAAAGCCCTGCTGTTCGGACGATCTCTGCATCTTCTCCGCAATCTTCACTTTCTTATGCCAGGTCTCGTTGTCAAAGAGGATAACGCCGTCGGCAAGGGGAGCGATCATCTCGATCTGGTCCGCCGCCTTTGCCGAACACCGCGCACCTTCGGAAAGGCAGGGGAGCGTGACCAGCGCGAATATGGGTTCGGTCATGGACGATCGCAGCGTCGTGATGATATTGGGCGCATCATCCGCCATACCTCCGCCGAGCCCCATGATAAGGAACACCGCATCGGTCTCGCCGGTTGCCATAGTCTGGGCACGCGCAGCGATCTCGGCGATATCGATTGTCGCGGTCTGCGACCGGCCCTCTTCGCCGGGCCGGGAAAAGTCAACAGGGGGAAAACAGACCTTCGCGTTCCCGGGAAGATCAGCGAGTTTCTCCATTGCATCCGGGTCAATGTCAACGGCAAGAGCCTGGACGCATGCCACTTTGCTGCTCCGGCGATCCGTCCGGTAGAGATGATTGACAATCCGCCCTCCTGCACCCCCGAGACCTATTGCAAGGATCCTCATGATGTATCCGTAACGTATGCCAGGAAAATACCCGGTCTATGGTCTATATTGCAATATTATTGGTTCTTCTTTCTTCAATATCTTATAGGATTGAACCATATAAACCACGGCCCCTTCCTTGGGCGGAAGACGCGGAAAAAAACCATAAAAATTGCAGGAAAACGGCGGGATCCAAAAATTCTCCGGTTTTTTCTCAATTAAAGACAAAACCGGCGGGCAGGTCCAACATTAAATGATAATTTATTTAAGTCCGGATACGGTAATACACAATGAGGTGAACATACCTTGGCAACATATGGCATTGAATTTGTACCCGGGAATGTCAATGTAAAGCAGGTCGTAAACTTCTGTAAACTTGCTGAATCCAAAGACATTGACTTCGCATGGATCACGAACCACTATAACAACCGCCACTGCTACCCCACCCTCGCAGCAATCGCGCAGGCGACAACCACGCTGAAGATGGGTCCGGGCATCATGAACTCGTTCACGGACACCCCCGCGGCAATGGCATCGTTCCTCTGCACGCTCAACGAGATCTCCGACGGCCGTGCCGTTCTCGGTATCGGACCCGGTGACCTCTCGACCCTCCCCAAGCTCTCAATCGCAGCAGAAAAGCCGGTTGCGAGACTTGAGGAAGCAATCGCAATCATCCGGAAGCTCTGCGCCGGTGAGGAAGTCAAGACCCCCGAGATGCAGTTCTTCAAGT
>Ga0209098_1002255_pt1 | contig 17172 bp, 13 predicted proteins | sample AD_JPNHW1_MetaG_FD_184429 | JGI IMG/M metagenome (GOLD analysis project Ga0209098, IMG submission 184429) | Active sludge microbial communities of municipal wastewater-treating anaerobic digesters from Japan - AD_JPNHW1_MetaG (SPAdes) (version 2) | ecosystem: Engineered > Bioreactor > Anaerobic... | reverse complement strand
CCCGTGGACCAGACTGGCCACACCCAGGATCTTGCGGACCTTGTTGCGCTGCAGGTGCCCGATGAAATGGAGGTGCGCACCTGGACGGGGGAACTTCTCCAGCGCTTCCTGCACGTAGTTTTCGCCAAATTCCGTCAACCCCAGGGACAAGGCCTCGTCGATGGCCTCGGCGGGATGGCGCTTGGATACCGCCACCAATCCGACCTCCTCGCGGGGCCGTCCCGCCTGGAGACATGCCACCTGGATGCGCTCCTCCAGCGCGGACAACCGCTGTGCGAGCCCCATCAATCCGCCTCCGCCGCCAGAAGTCCCAATCCCCTCAGGATCCCCAGGTCGTCGTGGGTGGGCGTGGGCTCGCAGGCGCCGATGGCTTCCGGCTCCATGTCGGAAAGATCCATCAGGTTGGCGGCGGGCATGAACAGGCGCCGGAACCCCTGCCGCTCGCAGGAGAGGAACTTCTCGTCCACGTAGCCCACCGGCCGCAGACCGCCGTTGAGGGTGATCTCGCCGGTGAACCCGTAGCGAGCATCCACCGGCACTCCCGACAGATGGGAAACCATGGCCACCAGCACGGGCCAGCCCAAGGAGATGCCGTCCTTGGGGCCTTCCGGCCCGGACACGTGCACGTGCCAGTCCAGATCACGCAACTGCTCGGTGGTCATTCCCAGCTGATCGGCAAAGGCCAAGCAGCGGGAACGGGCGACCCGCACGGCTTCCTCCGCCCGCTGTCCGGCTCCGGTCAGCAGGGTCCGCCCCTTGCCCGGGGTGGAAAATGCCTCGATCTGGGCCAAGGCCCCTCCCAAGCTGGACACCAGAGGAGAGTGGACCGCGCCCGGCGACAGATGCTCCGCCAGACACAGCTGGGGCTGGGCGTCGGGCCCCAGGACGGAGGCGGCCCAAGCGATGTCCACGGGAGGCAGGTAGCCTTCCGCCTGCTCGCGGGCCCTGCGCCGACAGAGGCGTTCCAGGCGCTGCACGGCCCCCAGCACGCCCGACTCCGGCATTCCGCCGTAGAGGAGCACGTTCAGGAGGTCCTCGCGAAGGAAGTCGTAGGCATCCAGTCCGAATGCCGAACAGGTTTCCTGCACCTGGATGGACAGGAGCCGACGCTTCTCCGAAGACGAAAGACTCCGCACGCGCACCCGGGGCGTGCGGGCCGGCACGTTCTTGGGAAGCTTGCCGTCCCGCACGATCCAGAGAACCACGCCCCGATCGGAGGTGCATTCCTTGTCCGCTTCCATGATCATGACCGGAATCTGCCCCTGAAGGGCCTGCTGGACGGCCTTGGCGAGGCTTCGCTTGCCGGAACCTGCCGGTCCGTGGATCAGGATGTGCTGGGCGGGGCCGGTGTTCTCGACTTCCGTCACCGGAGTGGCGCGCGCCAGGAAGGGGCCGGCCGATTCCACCCGATCGCTCACCGGCTCGGCGGCCTTCTTGAAGGATCGGGAGGCGATCAGATCGGCCAGATTCAGCCTCGCGGCGGCGTGGAACGGATGGAGCTCGGCGAGGATCTCCGGAAAGCCCCGGGTCACCATGGAATAGCGGTCCGGGAACGGAGTCCGACTTCGCGGGAGAGGCCGTCGATGGCGCACGTCGCCGACTTCGAGACCAGGATGGATGCGAGATTCAAGGAAGCCTCCTCAAGCCGCCGAGGAATGGCGGGAAGCGGACGACACGCGTCTGGGCGGAGATTGGCGCAGGATGGATTCGCGGGTCACCACCACCTTCTCGACGCCCTTCCAGCCGGGGGCGTCGAACATGGTGTCGGTGAGGGCCGATTCCAGGACCGAGCGCAGGCCGCGAGCTCCGGTCTTGCGGCTCTTGGCGATGCGCACCGCCTCGCGGAGCGCATCCGGCTCGAACTCCAATTCGATCCCGTCCAGGCTCAGCAGATGCTGGTACTGGCGCACCAGGGCGTTCTTGGGCTCGGTGAGGATCTTCAGGAGGGCTTCCTCGTCCAGTTCCTGGAGCGCCACGATCTGGGGAAGCCGTCCCACCAGCTCGGGGATGATCCCGTAGGCCACCAGGTCTTCCGGTTCGCATTGCTGCAGGAGTTCGGACGTCTCCCGGGAACGCTTGGAGCGGGGGTCGGCGGACAATCCCAACTGGGTGGTGTTCACCCGGGCGGAGACGGTCTTTTCCAGACCTTCGAAGGCGCCTCCGCAGATGAACAGGATGTTGCGGGTGTCGATCTGGACCAGATTCTGTTCCGGATGCTTGCGCCCGCCCTTGGGGGGGATGGAAGCCACGGTCCCTTCCAGGATCTTCAGGAGGGCCTGCTGGACTCCTTCGCCGGACACGTCCCGGGTGATGGAAGGATTGGCGGACTTGCGCGAAATCTTGTCCACCTCGTCCAGGTAGACGATTCCCCGCTGGGCGGCTTCCACGTCGTAATCGGCGGCCTGCAACAGCCGCACGAGGATGTTCTCCACATCCTCGCCCACGTAGCCGGCCTCGGTAAGGATGGTCGCGTCGGCGATGGTGAAGGGTACGTTGAGCTGACGGGCGATGGTCTGCGCGAGCAGCGTCTTCCCGGAGCCGGTGGGCCCCAGCAGCAGGACGTTGCTCTTGTCCACATGGACATCCCGCCCGCCTCCGGCATGGCCGATGCGCTTGTAGTGGTTGTACACCGCCACCGACAGGGTCCGCTTGGCGCGTTCCTGTCCGATCACGTATTCGTCCAGGTGCGCCTTGATCTGGGCCGGGGTGGCCAACTTCACGCCGGGCTTGGCCAGCGGAGCCTTGGAACGATCCTCCTCGAGGATCTCGTTGCACATCCCGATGCACTCGTTGCAGATGTTGACCCCGGGGCCCGTGACCATCCGGGCCACCTCCTCCGAGGCCTTGCCGCAGAACGAACACTTCACTCGCCCCAGCGCGGGGCCGCGCCGGTCGCGGGAGTTCATGGAGCGGCCTTCGCCTCCACGCGGGAGAGGACGCTGTCCACGAGGCCGTATTCGATCGCCTCGGGCGCGCTCATGTAGTAGTTGCGGTCCATGTCCTTCTCCACCGCGACGCGGTCCCGGCCGGCGTGCTTGGCGACGATGTCCGTGAGCTGCCCCTTGATCTTCAGGATCTCCTTGGCGGTGATCTGGATGTCGGAAGCCTGGCCGGAAGCCCCCCCCATGGGCTGGTGGATCATCACGCGCGAATGCGGCAGGATGAACCGCTTGCCCTTGGTGCCGGCGGTCAAGAGGATGGCGCCCATGCTGGCGGCCGATCCGATGCAGATGGTGGAGACGTCGCACTTCACGTGCTGCATGGTGTCGTAGATGGCCAATCCGGCCGAGACCAGGCCGCCGGGGCTGTTGATGTAGAGGATGATGTCCTTTTCCGGATCCTCGTACTCCAGGAAGATCATCTGGGCGATCACGGCGTTGGCCACCGCGTCGTTGATTTCCGTTCCGATGAAGATGATCCGTTCCTTGAGAAGACGCGAATAGATGTCGTAGACGCGCTCCCCGCGTCCCGTGGTCTCGATGATCGTTGGCAGGTACATGGAGGCTCCTCGAGGTCGAATGCGGAGGCCCGTGCGGGCCGATGGTAGAACGATACGAAAAACAACGAAAAGGGCCCTGGATCGAGCGCGTCGATCCAGGGCCCGAGGTTTCCCCTGTCGGGAGGATCCCCGATCAGGCGCTCAGGAGCCAGTCCAGCGTCTTCTCGATGCGGATGCTCTCGCGGACTTCCATCAGGCGGCCCGACTTGCGCAGCTCCTCGCGGGCATCCTCGGCGGTGATGCCGGCCTGTTCGGCCATTTCCTTGATGCGGGCGTCCACCTCCTCGGTGGTGGCCTTCACGCCTTCCTTCTCGGCGATCCACTCCAGGGCGCGCTGGCGCTTGATCTGCTGCTCGGCCTGGTCGCCCAGGATCTGCACCATTTCCTGGAGGGTGGGCACCGGCTGGCCCTGCTTGGCCATGCGGTCGCGCTGCCATTCCACCAGGGCCTCCACGCGGGCCTTGGGCACCTGGAAGGGATTGCGGCTGATCACGATGTCGATGGCCTCGTCGTGGGCCTTCTGGCGGGCTTCGCCGGTGGCGGCTTCCTGCATGTCCTTGCGCACGCGCTCGACGAGGTCGGAGACGGTCTGGAAAGGCCCGAGCAGCTTGGCCCACTCGTCGTTCAGCTCCGGCAGGATGCGCTCGAACACGCCTTCCACCTTGATCTCGTAGCGGGCCTTCTTGCCGGCCTGGGCGGCGTCGGCGTAATCGGCGGGGAACTGGAAGTCGATGGCCAGCTCCGCACCCACTTCGACGCCGGTCATGGCGGCGTCGACTTCAGGAATGCCCTTGCCGAGTTCGGCCTGGAACACGGGCACCGGGGCGGCGGTTTCCACGCCGTCGACGAACACCTTGAGGTAGCGGGCGGTCACCAGATCGCCCGTCTGCGAGGGACGCTCGGGCTTCTGGATGCGGGCGGTCTGCTGGCGGATCTGCTCGATGCGCGCGTCCACCTCGGCCTGGGTGACCTGGGGCTCCACCACGGTGACGCCCAGTCCCTTGTAGTCCTTGAGTTCGATCTGGGGGTCCACCTCGAACAGGAACTTCACCTTGAGGTCTCCGCCTTCGGGAGCCTGGAGGTCCTGGATCTGTCCGGGGCCGGCGGGAAGGAGCTTCTTCTCGGAAAGCGCCTTGCGCACGGAGGTTTCCACCAATTCTTCCACGGCTTCGGCGCGGATGCTGGCCCCGAAGCGCTTCTTCACCACCTCGCGAGGGAGCTTGCCGGGACGGAAGCCCTGGAGGCTGATCTTCTTGCGGTAGGTTTCGATCTTGGATTCGACCAGCTGGGTGAGATCCGCGGCGGGGATCTCAAGTTCCAGTTCGCGCTCGGTGGCGCCGCGTTCGGCCACGACGATGTTCACTCGCTTCTCCTTGGGCAGTGTGGGTAGGTGACGAAGTGCGAGAAGGGGGAGTTGAACCCCCATACCTTTCGGTACCAGATCCTAAGTCTGGCGCGTCTGCCAATTCCGCCATTCTCGCGAAAACAGATCGAACGGCCCAAGATAGATTCCCGGGAGGCGCCTGAGGTGGCCGGATTGCGAGCTTCAGCCCAACTTCCCCAACGTCTTGGCGATGGTCAGCAGCGTCCGCAGGTCGCGGCGCTCGAAGCGGCCGCGGGCGAGGCTCCGGCGGGCGGCCAGGCGGAAGGATTCCGGATCTTCCGCGTAGGGCCGGAATCCGGCCCGGGTCATGAGCGCCTCCAGATGGGCCAGGACCAGGTCGAACTCCGCGTATGTGGCCGGGTCGGAGGCCACCGTGGCTGTTTCCGAAGCTCCGATCGCCGCAACGGGAGGGATGGCCGCGCTCCAGCCCTGGGCGTGGCGCCAGCATTCCTGGAGCACCACCAGCACGGCCTGGGACAGGTTCAAGGACGGCTGGTCCACCTGGGTGGGCACCCGCAGAAGGCGCGTGCAGAAGGCCAGTTCCACATCCGTGAGCCCCCGGGATTCCGGACCGAACACCAAGGCACCACTTCCAGCCAGCGTCGCGGCGGCCAAATCTGGAATCACCTGATGGGGAAGCTCCAGCGGCGGGAGCTTGCCTTTGCGCACGCGGTTGGCCGTGCCCACCGCGAAGGAATGCGGTGCCAAGGCTTCCTGGATGCTTTCCACGAAGCGGATCCGGTCCAGGATGTCCTCGCAGGCGTGCGCGGTGGATCGAGCGGACCCGTCGGCCAAGATGCCCGCCGAACCCACCACGCAGATGCGCTCCACCCCGAAGTTCCGGCACGCGCGGGCCACCGACCCCACGTTGCGCGGGGTTTCCGGGCGCACCAGCACGACTTCCAGATGGTCCAGCTTCACGGTAGGTCGCCTTCGAGGAGCCATGTCGGCAGGTGGACGTGACGGATTCCGTCACGCGATAGGTCCAGTGGATCCATGGAAAGGATCGTCTTGGGCAGGTTGTCGTCGATGTCCAGAAGCGACCGGAACTCGCGCTCGCGCGTGGCCGGATCGGCCATCAGGTAGCAGACCTGGAAATACTCCCGCGTCCCGCCCCGCTCGGCGACGAAATCGATCTCGCGGTCGCCCAGCTTTCCCACGCTCACGGCGTAGCCGCGCCGCACCAGCTCCAGGAAGACCGCGTTCTCCAGAAGCGCCCCCACGTCGGACATCGCATCGCGCCCCAGAAGGGCGTTGCGGATCCCCAGATCGCCGGCGTAGAACTTCTCCGCCATCTCCAGATGCCTGCGACCCTTCAGGTCCCAGCGTTTCACGCGATGGACCGCGTAGGCCCCCTCCAGGTGGGAGGCGTAGTTCTGGATGGTCTCCACTCCCACGGAAATCCGCTGCGACTTGCAGAAATCCGAAATCCGCTTGGCGCTCACGAGGTTCCCCACCTGATCGAACAGGTAACGCGCGACCCTCTCCAGAAGCGCGACATTGCGCACCGCGTGGCGATGCACCACGTCGTGGAGGATCACCGTGGAATAGATCGCGTCCAACGCCTGTTCCAGCGTGCGCCGATCGTCCGGAAGCTGGTGCAGACCCGGCAAGCCCCCCCAGCGCAGCCACCGTTCGAACTCCGAGGCCGAATGTTCCGATTTGCCCCGAATCGCGAGGGTTTCTGGGTACGACAACGGCAGGACAGGAATCCCCACCCATCGACCGCTCAGCAACGTGGACAGGTCCGACGACAACAACCTCGCGTTGGAGCCGGTCAGGTACAGATCGACATCCCCTCGCTTGTGCAAGGCGTTGACCACCTTTTCCCATCCGTCGATCAACTGGACCTCGTCGATCATCAACACCTTGGGGCCGGGAACGGTATCCACCCACGGGACCACCGCATCGCGCAGCGCCTCCCAGCTTTCCAGGTGCAGCCACTCCAAGGAGTCCCGCTCCAGCAGACGGACGGACTCCGGTGCCATCCCTTGCTCCTGGCACAACCTGTCCCGCCATTGGCGAAGCAGCACGCTCTTTCCCACCCGCCGCAAGCCAGCCAGCACCTTCACCACCGGAGCACCCTTCCAGCGGCGGATTTCCGCCAAGTAATGCTCCCGATGAACCAAAGATTCACTCATATAGAAAACAATAGAATTTTTATGAAAAGTTTCATCTATGCAGAAAACTTTCCTGTTTTCCGCGATTTCTTCATCGATCCGGAAATCAGATCAATGCCAGCGGGATGTGGAGCAGCGCCCACCCGAAGTACCGCAGGAATGCCTGCTTGCGCACGGGAGCGGCCAACGATCCGAAGTACGCGCCCTTGGCCACGGTGTTGGAAAGCATGGACATCAGGATGGCCGCCAGGAGGATCGGCTCCACCACACCGCCCTTGGCCACGGAAAGGATGAAGGGGTCGATGTCCACCGCACCCACGATCAACGCCAGGACCACCAGGCCGGAACCTCCCAGCCATTGGCGCACCACCGCGGTACCCACCCAGAACAGGGTGAAGAAGCCGGCGAACAGAAGGGCGGGCAGGATTTCGAAGGGATTCTTCAGGCTGTCCACGCCCTCCTGCGACGAGGCCCGGCGAGGAACAGTCAAGGCCAGGAGGACCCCGATTCCCGATAGCAGCGGCAGTTTCCAGGCCAGCGCCCAGGCGAATGCGGGGGAAACGAGCCAGATCAGGACCAGAATCCGCAGATACATGACGGAACTCGCCAGCAGAGCGGCCTGGAGAGCCACCCCGGCCTTGTCTGGTTCCCGCGAGGCGAGTCTACCGGTGGACACGGCCACCGCCGTGCTGGACACCACCCCACCCACCAGACCGGACACCCACAGCCCCACCTTGCCGCCGAGCTTGCGCGTGAGGAAGTACCCCACGAATCCCACCGACGAGACCAGGACCACGATCTTCCAGGTCCGCGCGGGATTGAGATCCCATTGCGTGTAGCCTTCGTTGGGCAGCATGGGCAGGACGATGGTGGTCACCAGGAGGAACTTCAGGACCCCCAGGAATTCCGCCTGGTCCAGGCGGTCCACGTAATGCTCGATCTCGGACTTCTCCGTGAGGATCAGGGTTCCCAGGACGGCCGCGGCCGTGGGCGCCCACATCGGCCCCAGAAGGCTCAAGGCGCCGACGGAATACGACAACAGCACGGACATCTCGCTGGACCATCCGAACAGGTCGGCCTGGACACGACGCCAGAAGGACACCACCTGGATGAGCCCCACCACACCCAGGCCCCCGAGGATCGCGAAGGGCACGGAGGCCTGGTGGAGTTCGGCCATCAAGAACCCGAAGAGCGCCACCAGCATGTGGGTGCGGACTCCCGCGGCGTGGGGATTGCCTCCGGCCCGCGACCTCTCCCGCTCCAGTCCGATCAAGGCGGACAGCCCAAGGGCCAGAGGAAGCTTCGCTTGGTCGGTCAGGAGGATGGCGTCCATGTGCTGCCATTTTAACAACCCTGCGCGGGAACGTCCGCGCAAGAGTTCCACCGAGCCGTAGGGTCCCGTGCCCTCAGATCCGGCGCGCGGTGATTCCCGCCTTGCCCAGGGCCACCACGAGCTTGTCGCGATGGTCGCCCTGGATCTCGATGACCCCATCCTTGACCGTGCCGCCGGTGCCGCAGGCCTGGCGCAGCTTCTTTCCCAGATCTTCCAGTTGCGCTTCACCCAAGGCCAGCCCCGTCACCAGGGTCACCCCTTTCCCGTTGCGCCCCGACGTCTCCAAGGAGACGCAGGGGCCCTTGGGAAGGTGCTTGCGCACGGGCCCGACGGAGGCCTGAGGCTTCGCGTTGCGCTCGCGGCTCCCGCCCATGGAACCCTTGGAACTGACCTGCGACCGCAGGGCAGGATCGTCCGACCAGACCAGATCCCCCATCTCAGCGGGCCTGGCGGAGAGCCTCGATGCGCACTTCCAGCGGAGGATGGGTGGAGAACATGGCCATCCAGGACTTGCCGGAAATGCGGGCGGTGGCCAGTTCCGGACCCCGCGGATCCAACACCTCCTGGCTCCGCTGGAGGCGGCTCAGGGCGGCGATCATCTTGTCGCGGCCGGCCAGGAAGGCGCCACCGGCGTCGGCGCGGAATTCACGCTTGCGCGAGAACCAGGCGGTGATCATGCTGGCCAAGAAGCCCAGGAGGATTTCCATGACCAGGGTGGTGACCCACTGGGCCCCGTAGGCCAAGGCGGACTGTCCATCCTCGCGATCGCGATCCACCACCTGCCCCACGGCCCAGCCGATGATCCGGGAGAAGAAGATCACGAAGGAGTTCACCACTCCCTGGATGAGCGCCATGGTGACCATGTCGCCGTTCTGGATGTGGGACACCTCGTGGGCGATCACGCCTTCGATCTCGTGGTGCTCCATGGTGTCCAGAAGGCCGGTGGAAACGGCCACCAGCGACCGGCTCTTGGAAGGCCCGGTGGCGAAAGCGTTGAGCTCGGCCGAATCGTAGATGCCCACTTCCGGCATGGGCAGCCCGGCTTCCAGGGCGTAGCGCCGCACGGTGCCGTGGAGCCAATCCAGCTCGGGGTTGCCCGTGTTGCCATCCAGAAGCTGGATCCCCATGGACTTCTTGGCCATCCACCGCGAGATCTGCAAGCTGATGAAGGAGCCCACCGAGCCCCAGATCAGGGACATGACGGCGAGGCCGGCGATGTTCAAGGAGCCGCCGCGCCCCATGCTGGATCCCAGTCCCAAACCCGGAAACAGAAGGGACACCACCAGGAACACCACTGTGATGGCGACCATCACCAGCATGTTGGTGACGATGAAGAGCAGGAATCTCTTGGCCATGGATGATCCTCCGGATAAGGCTAGGGTCGCGCTCGGCGCCGTTGCCAAATGGGTTTCGTGTCGGTCGATGCTTCGGGCATATCAATACAAGCGAGACCATCGTCGGTCAAGCCCCACCCCACTTGGCGTGGTCCTGGCAAGCTAACTTCAAGAACACGATGTCGATCCTGGCGATCCTCCTTTCCGGCCTGTCCTCGGGGGCGATCCTCCAGCCCCCCCTGGCGCTGGACGATCCCTCAATCGCCCTGGTGTCGAGATTGGCCCTCGCCCACGACTGCCGTCTCCCCTCGCAGCGTCCGTGGCCGGGCGAGTCCGTCCTTTCCTGCCTGGAACGGATCCAATCGGATTCCGGACTGACCGAGGGGGATCGCGCCAGGGCCCGGGCCCTGGCCCTGCGGCTGTCTCCGGACTCGATCGGATGGAGGCTTCTCTCGTGGGGGTCCGAGGGCGATCGGGTGGGACTGGATTTCGGAGCCACGCTCCATCTGCAGGCCAGCGCGGACCCCACCCTCGCCGACATCGGTTCCCGCGACACCCTGGATGGCGACTTCCGCATGGGCTTGCGGGTGCGCCCCAGGGTGGATGTGCTCCTGGGGAAGGACCTCGCCCTGTGGGCCAGGCCCCTGCAGATCGTGGAGTTCTCGCCGGACAAGCGCTGGAGAAAACGTTCCGACCCCGACGTCGGGGTGTACCAGACCGCCCTGTTCGTTCCGGTGGGCGAAGCCTCGCGAGGGCGCACCACCGACTGGCTGGAAGGTGCCGTCGAATCCCGCGGAGCCTGGGGCCGCGCCTGGGCGGGAGTGAGCACGCCCCGCTGGGGAAGCCTTCCCTTGGAGCCCCTGATGTTTTCCGGGAACGCCCTGCCGCTACCCGGAGCCCAGGTCACCAAATCCATCGGTCCCCTGGAAGCCACCTTGCTGTTCGCCCGACCGATCGGGTCCACCTGGAGCGAAGACCGGGCCGTGTACGCCCACCGCTGGGGCGCCAATGGACGGACGTGGTCCGTCGGATTCTCGGAGATGGCCATCACGGTGGAGCGGGGGCTCCAACCCCTGTACCTGGTTCCGGTGTTCCCCTACATGATGGCCGAACATGTCCTGGGAGACCCCGACAACAAGCAGATGGACTTCGACGCGACGTGGCGACCCGCGCCGGGACTGGAGCTTTCGGCGGAACTGTTCCTGGACGACCTCCAGAACTACCTGGGGTTCTTCTCGAGCGGCTGGGGGAACAAGTGGGGGCTGGGACTGGGCTTGGCGGCCGCCGACATGCTGGGTCAAGGCTCGCTGGACCAGCTGCAGGCCACTCGGATGGAGCCCTGGGCGGGAACACCCTCCTCGGCGGTGCTTCCCGGGAAACCCTCCAACGCCCCCGTCCACTTCGGGAAGCCGCTGGGCTGGGCCGACGGCCCCAACAGCGCCGCGCTCCAGTGGCGGCACAGCCAGGATCTGTCGGAACGCTGGAGCTGGACGTCCCAGATCCGGGCCAGCTGGAAGGGGGCCGACACGGGATCGTCCTTCCTTGACAGGAATTGGCACGACTCTTCCGGCACCTGGGCGGTGGCCCGCACCACCAAGTCCTGGCTGGATGGAGCGCTCTTCCGCCGCCTTCAGGTGGAAGCGGGGATCGAACGCCGTTTCGCCCGCGCGGCGCGTTCGCAGGCCGCGGTCGGTTTCGCGATCCTGGACCGTCCCGGACGCTCCGCGGAATTCTCACCGTCCTTCCAATGGGGAATCAGCTGGAATGAATAACCTCGTCCGCATCGTCCTGGTGGCTGCATCGCTCGTCGTGGCCAAGCGCCCCATCCCCGAAAACATGGGCGAGACCGATCTCCCCGATGGCTCCAAGGCCGGGATCTGGGTACCCAAGGCCCGGGCCAAGGTTCCCCTGGTGGTGTGGTTCCACGGAGGGATCGGCGCCAACGACCACGCGAAGGGAGTTCCCGCCGCCCGGAACATGGCCGCCCTCTGGCGCGATTCCGCCGCCTTCGCCATGGTGGCCCCATCCGCCTGGCCCGCCTCGCCCTGGTGGTCGGACGAAGCCGTCGCGCGCACCCGGGTGGCTATCCAGCTGGCCTCAATGCGCAAGGGCGTGGACGCATCCCGGGTGATCCTGGCCGGAGCCTCCGACGGAGGCACGGGCGCCCTCTGGATCGCCGCCAAGCTCCGCCCCGAACTGGGCAAAAGGCTCAAGGCGGTGGCGGTGTGGTCGTGCAATCCGGACGTCCTTTCCATGCAGGGGCTGGCCCTTCCCGCAGTGCCCCTGGAAGGCTTGCCCGTCCGCTGGACCGCGGGAGGACGCGACCGGCTCTACCCCCTGAGCCGGATCCAGGAATACTGGGCCGTGCTGGGCCAGGCCGGGTGGAAGCTGGAAACCCATGCGGATCCCGTCGCCGACCACGACCTGTCCTTCCACGCGGCGGATCTCGCGAAGTTCCCCGCCTGGACCCGCAAGACCACCAAACCCTGACAGATCCCCATTACCCCAGGGGAGCCGGGTGTGTACCTTCTCGGCATGCATCGTTCTGCCCGTCCTTCGACACTGGCCCTGGCGCTCTGGTGCGCGGCCGCCCCCGCCTGGTCCGCCCACCGTTTCGTGGGCCCCTCCCCCCGCACCGAGACCTTCTCGCTGCGATCCGGACTCCTGTCCGCACGCAGCGCCGCCTCCAGCTTCCCTTCGATCGCCGACACGTTGGAGGTCCACGCGTTTTTGGTGGACTTCGCCAAGGAGGTCGCGCCCAACGACAAGACCACGGGCAACGGCACCTTCGGCTCCGACTCCTCCACGGCGACCAACCTGGAGTCCTGGCGCGCCCGGCGCGACTCCACGCGCGAACACTTCCTGCGCGTGTTCCAGGGGGTGAGCTCCTACTGGCGCGACGCCTCGGGAGGTCGCCTGACGGTCGTGTTCCGGGTGTTCCCGGAATCCAACTCCGCGGCTCCCTACCATCTGCCCCGCTTCATGGGCCAGTACAGCCCGGAGCTTCCCTCCGATCCCAACCAGTACAAGTACTTCGACAGCCTCTACGCCACCCGCTACCTGGAAATGACCTCGGACGCCATCCGCGCGGCCGCCAAGGACCCCGCGGGCCCCTTTTCCGTCCCGTTGCCCTCGCGCAAGAGCAGGCAACGCGCCTACATGATGATCCACGCCGGCGCCAACGCCGACTTCGATGGTGGCGAAAAGGGCGCCGGTGCGGCAAACACCCCGCAGGACCTGCGCGACTTCGCCCTGGGCCCGTGGGACTTCGGCGTGCTGGCCTATCGGCGCACCATCGCCGACACCTCCTACCTGAAGGATTCCAGCGGCGTGGCGCTGCACCTGCCCGGAGCGGACACCCTGCGGAACATCATGGTCATGGCCGAGACCGGAAGCCAGGACGGGAGCGTGTTCGGCGTGCGGGGTTCGGCGACCTACCTGGTGGGGCGCGCCCTGGGCCTGCCGGACCTGTGGGACGCGTCCAAGGGGCTGGCGGTCGCCGGCAAATTCTGTCTGATGGACGCCGCGGGCACCAACCTGGCCAACGGCTTCCTGCCGCCGCTCCCCTCCGCCTGGCCCCGCCTGTACATGGGATGGGCCACTCCCGTGTTCGCTTCGCCGGAAGGTCCCGCCTCCTTCCGTCTGGACGCCGTGCGCCCGGGCAGGGACACGGTCCTGGTGGTGCCCATCGCGGAGGGCGAATACCTCCTGGTGGAGAACCGGCAGCGGACGGAATCCGACAACACGGCCCGCTTCCGCGTCGGCGGGATCAACGGGCTGGACTCCGTCGAGCTGGCCCTTCCCCCGGACTCGCTCCTGGCCGTGCTGAAGGATCCCAAACGGTCGCGGGGGTACGTCTACGGCGCCTCGCCCGACGCGATGCTCCCCGGATCGGGCCTCCTGGTGTGGCACGTGAACGAATGGCTCCTGCGGGAAACCCTCCGCTGGGGCTCGCCCAACAGTTGGCTGGGCGACACCCTCCGCGACCGCTACCGCGCCGTCACGCTGGTGCAGGCATCCGGAAAGCCCAGCCTGGGACAGGCGTTCCAGAGCATCGCGGGAGCGATCTCCGATCTGGGATCGGGATCGGACATGCTGCCCCATGCGCGTCGTTCCGGCGGACGGGTGGACACCATCCGCGCCATCGGTCCCGAGGGCTGGACGTCCACCGGAGCCTTGCTGGGCGCGCGCAGCCTCACTTCGCTTTCCGCCACCTGGCCCTCGGACGCCAAGCCGCAGGCCGGCGTCACCACCCTGGAACGCGACAGCGTCTGGACGCCGGGCACGACCTCCATCCAGTTGAAGATCGGATTCGGCCCCTACCGGCTGGAGGATGCGAACTTCCCTGTCCGTCTTCCTCCCGTCTGGGGAGGGAACCTCTTCCTGCCGGGGCCGCAGAGCCTCGCTGGCTCGCTCTGGGTGGTGGACACCTCCGGCGCCCCGCAGCTGTTGGACTCCACCGGAGTGCCGTGGTTTTCCGGGAAGGACACGCTGAAGCTGGTCTGGCCCTTCGATTCCACGCCATCGGCCTTCCCCACGCGTCCCTCGCTGGACACGCTACGTCTTGCTTGGCCCGGCATTCCCCACCAGGCGGGACGCCCCGCCACCACGGCCGCCCGCGCCGACCTCCTGGCCCTGCGTCTGGAAGACGGCACCACCACCATCCTTCAGCCCGCCGCGGACGCCTTCGATCCCTCACGCCGCGATTCGGCGCGATTCTTCCTCTCCAAGGTCCTGGACGGCGCCACCGCCGGCCCCGCGGTGGTGGCCGACGGATTCTGGATGGCCAAGGCCGACACCCTCCTTTCCGTGTCCCGGCTGGGACCGGGAACGAGGACCGCCACGGGGCTCGGACGCATCGGCTCGATCTGCGCGATCGGATCGGGCGGCTCCGCCAAGGTGGGCGCGGTGGACAGCCGGGGCCAGGTGGCCGCGCTGCTCCCGTCGGGATCGGTGGAGAAGTGGTCCAATTCCGCGATGGGACGCGAGAAGGGGGAGACCTTCCAGATCCTGTCCTCCGACTTCGATCGCGACGGAACCGCCGATGTCGCGGTGCTGGGCTCCCACGGAAACGCGAGCATCCTCTCCGGCGCCACACGGTCGCCCATGGAGGGATGGCCCAAGAAATTCCCCCGCTCGGCTTCCGAATCCGGCGAGCCCTCCAGCCCATCCCTGGGCGATCTGGACGGCGACGGCCGCCCCGAGTTGATCTTCGCGGGAGCCAACCGCGTCTGGGCCGTGGACGGATCGGGAACCACCCTCCCCGGATGGCCGGTGGACCTCTCCCGCACGGAAACGGTGGCCCAGGTGACCTCCTCGCGGCGCTGGCCGGCGGGACTGGTGGGAGCCTCTCCGCTGGTGGCCGACCTGGACGCCAACGGCTCCAACGAGATCGTCCTCTCCGGCGTGGATGGCCAAGCCAGGGCCTTTTCCGGCCTCGGCAGCGCCTGGACCGGCCCCGTGCTCCAGCCCACGCCCGGCGCGGCAGCCGGCCCCTCCTATTCCCAGGGCACGTGGCCGCTTGCCGTGGCCAGCCCCACCTTCGACACGCTCCGTCCTCCCTTCGTGCCGATGGCGCTGCTCGATGTCGGCGGGACCTCGCGACTGGTGGCCGTCTCGTCGCGCAGCACGTTGGACGCGTTCCGTCTTGGCAAGGTCCGGACCGTGTGGGGCTGGACCCTGGGCGACGCGGGGCGTTCCGGCTACCTGCCGGATTCCCTCCTGGGCACCGTCAAGCCCCGTCCCGATGGAATCTCCGAGTTCCACCTGTTTCCCAGCCCCGTCCGCGACGGCCGCGCCACCTTCCGCTACGTGCTGGGCAAGGACGCCAAGTCCGTGACGCTCACCGTGTGGGAGCAGACCGGCGCCAAGGCCTTCCAGCGTTCGGATCTTCCGGGAGTCGCCGGACGCCGCGAAATCGCCTATTCCGACCTCCCTTGGGGCTCGGGGGTGTACGCCGCCCGCCTGGAGGTCCAGTGGACCTCCGGAGGCAAGGACGAAGCCTGGTTCCGATTCGGAGTGGTCCGCTAGCCCCCTCCGTCGGGCGGACACCCGCCCGACGGATTCCGTTACACCTGGGGAGACTTCCTGCCCGAATTCTTCCTTGGCGAGGCCGGCTTCGATTGCGGAGCACGCTCCTTGACCGCGGCCTTGGCGCCGGGACCGCTGGGAGACTTTCCCCCTCGCCGCCCGTTGTGGGCACGCCCCTTGGGCTTGGAGTCTTCCGTCACGTCCGCCGCGGGCATCGGAGGAACGCCCGTCCCTTCCTGGGGATCCGGCGTTGGAGCCGCGGCGATCGGCTCGGAAGCGGCCTGGGTCGACGGGGATGGATCGGAGACCGACGTCGGGTCTCCGATCCCCTCGGGAACGTCCAGCCCGAACGCTTCGCCCTCGGCGAGGGTTTCCTCCCCGGGGGTTCCCAGCGCCAGCGCGATGCGTTCGGCCACCCTGCCGGCAGTGCGGTCGGCCGGCTCCTCCCGGCGGCGATCCCTGCGATGGCGGTCGCGTCCGGACTCGGATCGGGAACGCTCCGACGCATCCTCGGAAGCCCCCTCGCCTGGACGTGAGCCTCCGGCTCCGCGCAGGCGGATCTCCTGGTCGTTGCGGCCCGCCCGGACTTCCAGAAGGTGCTCGAACTTGCGGATGAACGCGCCGAAACTGCGGGCGCCGTGCTGCTCCTCGTCGAAGGTGGGATCCAGACGCTTCATCATCGGGCGGATGGCGCCCTTGAGCACCCAGGAGTCCCCTCCCTTGCCGGAAAGGCGCAGGATGGCCCGTCGCAGGAGTTCGTCGGGAGGCGTCGTCACGACGTTGTCCGGATGGGGCTCGACAGGCGCAGGTGGAGTCGGAATCTGTCCAGACGGCCCGGTCGGCGCGGGGGAGGGAGTCTCCTCTTCCAGGATGAGAGTCTCGTAGAACTTGAATTCGTGGCACGAGCGGGCCCAATGGCGGTTGGTGTTCGCCTGGGTCCCGATGCCCACCAGCGTCTTCCCCAGCGCCTTGACCTTCTGGGCCAGCGGCAGGTAATCGCTGTCGCCGCCCACGATCACCACCACGTCCACGTGGGGAAAACGAAGCAGGTCCTCCGTGCAATCCAATGCGAGCTTGATGTCTCCCCCGTTCTTCGCCGAAGCCCCGGGATGGAACAGCTGGATCAGCTCCAGGCCGTTGCGCAGGAGCGATTCGCGGTACTTTCCGTACCATTGCCAGTTGCAGTAGGCGCGGTTGATGGACACCACGCCGAAGGTGGCGGCGAATTCCATGACGCTGTCGATGTCGATCAGCGTCTCCTGCTGCTGGTACTTGGTGCGGCCGTAGGCCTCGCGGCCGCCCTTCTTTTCGACGAGGCTGGCCTGGATGTTCTCGAAGTCCCAGTAGAGGGCGACGTTCGAGGTACGTTCGGACATGGAACTTCCTTGGTGGGATCGGACATGGATTCGCGGAGCCCCCAAAGTATCCAATCGTGGCCGGATCGGGCACGGGCTCCATCCCTGCGCCGTGGC
>Ga0209098_1002254_pt1 | contig 17176 bp, 10 predicted proteins | sample AD_JPNHW1_MetaG_FD_184429 | JGI IMG/M metagenome (GOLD analysis project Ga0209098, IMG submission 184429) | Active sludge microbial communities of municipal wastewater-treating anaerobic digesters from Japan - AD_JPNHW1_MetaG (SPAdes) (version 2) | ecosystem: Engineered > Bioreactor > Anaerobic... | reverse complement strand
CATGTGTTCTTAACAGTTTGGAAACCATTAAGATAGCAAAACAGAACTAATTAATCAACTGATAGTCAGTGTTTTATTTGTAAATATTCTAAATTTAAACAGTCTCTAAGTTTATAATTTAATCATGTCCTGATACCACAGGACTGTTGTAAGGGAAGTTACCAGCTTCCCTTTTTCATTTGGTTCGTTAGTTTTTAAGTCATAGCTTATTTCTTTTTAGAGATTATTACTTTGCGTTTGCTGAATGAAGAATCATTCTTTTGAGATCCTGATATAATTTTATAATCGATAGGAGAGCTGTATGACAGAAGCTTTAGTGCTTCTTCAAGTGATTCTTGTTTAAAGGTTGCTGTAAAAACATAATCACTTTTCAATAAATTGTCGTCAATTATTATGTCTGCATTAAACCAACGCCCCAGCCGCGTCGCCAAATCGTAGGTATTGTCATTTTTAAACACTAAGGCTCCATCTATCCAAGCCAGGTATTTGCTCGCATCAGCACTTTCAATCCGGTAATGCTTTTCAGTTTTTCCTATAGCGATGGATTCTTTTTCCTTCAATAATATTGGTTTATCCTGTTCTTTTTCACCATCTGCCAGGATTGATACTTTCCCGCTTTCCAGATAGGTCGTAATTTCTTTATCTTCGGAATAATTTGAGATGTCAAATCTGGTCCCTGTTGCCTTGACCTTGTATCCGTTTAAATCGACGTAAAATGGATGTTCGGGGTCTGACTTGACATGGAAATATGCTTCTCCAATTAATTTGACTTCACGGACATTTCCTGTGAATATTTCAGGGTAAATTAATTTACTGCCTGAGTTTATCCAAACTTCGGTTCCATCATTCAATTTGATTTGAGACCGAACCCCAAACGCTGTTTCCGAACTCTTCATTGAGATATTTTGGGGAGAGCCTTCAGAGAAACCTGAAATATCCCAGGCTGTATATATGAGCAACGGTATCAACAGGATAGCCGCAACTCTCTGAAAATATATAAGCCAAGTATTATTCTTCGGTTGTCTGTTTAACCGTTCTTTTACTAACAGCAGGTCACGGTCAACATTTATTTGCTTCATTTCGCTTAACCTGTCGTAATAAGTCAAAATCTTGATAATTCTGCAATACTCAGTTTTATTTTCATCAGAGAGTTCGATCCAGAATTTCAATTGCTCTTGTTGATGCTCCTGCAAATTATTGGCGTATTCGGAAATAATCAAATTATATATGTAAGCCTTATCTTCCACCTTAATTAGTTGTATATACTGCCCAAGACGTAATTAATTTGATTACCCCCTACGCAAATGAGTGAAATATTTAATCAAATAACCTGGTTTATTTCAGAAAGTAGAAATACTCGAAAAGGATAAGCAATGGAAGGTATTCCTTTAGCTCTTCTTTTAAGATATGAAGAGCCTTGGTTACCTGATTTTCTACCGTTTTTTCAGATAAATTCAGTTTGTCTGCAATTTCACGATTCTTAAGTCCGGATAATCTGCTTAGTTCGAAGATTTCACGACATCGTTCGGGTAGCTTACTTAAACTGTTCATAAACATAGTTTTGAGCTCTGAGAAGATGTAGCTATCGTATGAATCATCGACAATATCTTTGTCCGTAGAGATTTCTTGAACCGTTCCAGATCTGTTTTTCTTTCTTAATAAATCAAGGCATTTATTTTTTACAGAGGTGAACAAATAAGACCTTACAGAGAAATGAATATCTATTTTTTCCCGTTCATTCCAGAACTTAACGAAAACGTCTTGTACAATATCCTTCGCTTCGTCTTCGATTAACAAGTAGTTTATTTGAGCATAGACACATAGACCCGGGTAGTAAAAATTAAAAAAGAAATCGAATGCATATTCTTTCCCTTTTTTCATTTCTTCAAACAAAAATAGCTCGTTAGAGGGTTCTTTATGCTTCATTAATAGGGTCGTTGGTTTGGGCGATAAATTTATGACATTTTCAGATTTTTATTTAAAGAAAAGTTATTTGTTGACAGCCTTTTGAAAAATGATGGATAGATCAACCCATATTTTTGTAATGCGTGTTGAATAACAGCATATTGCGTGCAATGACTAATAGGTATAAATATGGAAAATTATTTTTTAGATTTGTTCACCAAATTTAGTTGACGGATTTTCCAAATTGATGATAAATATTGATCCGGAAATATTAAAAGAATTAAAAGGTGGAAATCATTCTGCTTTTGAAGAGGTTTTTAATCGGTTCAGTAAGCAACTTTTTCTGTTTTCTTTAAAATATCTGAAATCGGAACAAGCTGCTGAGGATATTGTACAGGAGGTCTTCATAAAAATTTGGGATAATAGAAAGGGTATTAAGACTGATACTTCATTTCAATCTTACTTGTTTAAAATTACACTTAACTCCATCCGAAAATACTTTAACCGTTTATCTCGGCATAATGAACTAAAGCACGATATACTGTTTGACTTATCCGGAATGAAATCCGACTTCGATGATAGGTCTAATTATCAATTTATGCTTGACAAACTTGAGGAATTAATCTTACAAATGCCCGAGAAAAGAAGAGAGGTTTTCATAAAAAAGAAAATAGAAGAAAAATCGCTTAAAGAAATTTCAGAAGAACTGAATATTACTACCAAAACAGTTGAATATCATATCACTGAATCAATGAAATTTTTAAAAAGCGAATTCGAGAAGCTACAGATTCAGGGGATTATTTTCTTCCATTTATTCGTTTCGTAAAGTAAGGTTGATATTTTTTGTAATGTGGTTTATTTAACTCGTTGATGACAAATTAATCGACTCAATAATTGATTTTCTTCCAGTCATATTTTCTTTACACACTTTCTTGTTTAAAAACTAAAAAAAGATTGTTTCTCGCCTAGGGATATCGACGAATATAGGATATAGTAGGAAAATTGGTGATTTAATCGGAAATCCGACTATGGATAAAATTGATTATAAATTATTGAGCAATTTTTCAAAGGGAAATTATTCTTACAATGACTATTTGAAGGTAAGGCAATGGTTCTCTCAGGTTAAAGATGATACTGAGGTGGAGGAACAGTTGTTCTTAGAATGGAAAGATTTGTATGAAGCGCCGGAGAAAAAGTCACTTCATTCCATCTTTGAGAAAATTCAATATCAAATTCTGCTCGAGGAAAGAAAAAATGCTGAGAAGAGGAATATCTGGTTTTATTATAAGCAGATAGCCGCTATTTTAATTCCAGTTCTGATCCTTTCGGGCACATGGTTTTTCTATTCTCAACCGGAGAAAAAGTTTGCTCAAACTTGGGTCGAAATTAATGTTCCGGAAGGAGCTCGGATAAAATTTTTACTCCCCGATAGTACTACTGGTTGGTTGAACAGCGGAGCTGTTTTGCGATATTCTCCGGAATTTTCATTGCACAGAAAAGTTGAATTGGTTGGAGAAGCATTTTTTAATGTTAGGCATCTGGAGAACTCCGATTTCACCGTTGGTGTAAAAGATATGAATATTCGGGTTCTTGGGACGAAATTTAATGTTTCTGCATACTCCAGCGAGGCTTGCACTGATGTGGTGCTGAAAGAAGGCAGAGTGGAAGTGAAAGGCACTTCAACTGATTTTGCTCAAATTCTTAAGCCTGGAGAGAAAATATCATTTGACCGGAGTACAAGCGATTTGAAACTAAGCAAGGTTGATGCAGATGTGTATGCCGCATGGACTAACGGATATCTCGTGTTGGATAACGAGCCTCTTGAACAGGCAGCAAAAAAATTAGAACGATGGTATGGCGCCGAGATCTCGATAACTGATGAAAAACTCAAAAACTTCCGGTTCAAGGCCACTTTTAAGGAGGAGCCTCTTGAGGAAGTATTGGGGTATATTTCAATGACAACGCCCCTTACTTACAAAATAGAAAGCCGGGACCAGGATAATAAAGGAATATTAAAAAAGAAACGAATAATAATCTCACTTAAACAATAAAGCGCAAAAACAGGAAAGTGTTTGCGGCACTTTCCTGCATGGTTGCAGAGCGAGGTACTGTTAATTAATCACTCTAACAAATGTAAATTTATGGAAAAATTTCGAAACCCAAAGGCATCGAGATTCTTTCCCGACAGGGAAGGTTTTGCCTTAAAAAAAATCTTCAGGATGCTGCGATTTACTTTATTCTGTTTTTTCTTCAGCCTCATACAGGTTATGGCTTTAGATTCCTATTCACAACAAACAAGGTTAACATTAAATGAACACGACCGGCGACTGGAGGATGTATTAAAAACCATCGAAGATAAGACTGAGTTCTTTTTCTTGTATAACAAGGATCTGATTAATGTTGATCAAAAAGTTGATGTTAAGGTGACTAACCAGACTATTAAAGAGACAATGGATGCATTGTTGAAAGGGACGGATATTCATTATTCTGTTGCCAATCGGCAGATTATTCTATCAAATGTTGATAATAATTCAAACCTGCGGATTCAACAACAGAAATCCATTTCAGGAAAGGTGGCTGATGTTTCTGGACAGCCATTGCCTGGCGTTTCAATTGTGGTAAAAGGGTCCACCAATGGAGTAATTACTAATGCAGAAGGGAACTATTCATTAATCAATGTTTCCGACAATGCCATCCTTATCTTTTCGTTTGTGGGGATGAAAACCCAGGAGATAACAACTAAAGGGAAAACGACGATAGATGTAAAATTGGAAGAAGAAACTATTGGAATTGAAGAAGTTGTTGCCGTTGGTTATGGTACGATGAAAAAATCAGATTTGACTGGATCGGTTTCTTCTGTAAAACCTCAGGAACTAAAGGCTATTCAATCATCCAATGCACTTCAATCTCTTACCGGACGTATTGCTGGAGTGAATATTTCCCAAAATACAGGAGCTCCCGGTTCTGCAATGAGTATTCGTATCCGGGGAATCAACTCCATTCAGGGAGGCAACGAGCCATTGTATGTAATTGATGGTTTCCCAACCAATCAATCCATGCTTTTGGCGTTAAATAACTCGGACATAGAAAGCATTGAAGTATTGAAAGATGCCTCGTCAACTGCTATTTATGGTTCACGGGGAGCGAATGGTGTCGTGTTGATCACAACCAAACAAGGTAAAGCAAAGAAAACACAGATCGATTTTGAAACTTCATATGGAGTACAGACCTTAAGAAAAAAAATGGATTTAATGGATGCAAAAGAATATGCTATGTTTGTTAATGAGACATTGGCAAACAGCAATTTGTCGCCATATTTTTCGCAGGATGTAATCAATGGACTGGGGAAAGGCTTTGATTGGCAAAATGCACTATTTCACAATGCCCCAGAGAAAAAAGTCTCACTTAATTTAACTAGCGGAAATGAAAAAACTCAGTTTTCACTGGGGGGGAGCATCTTCAACCAGGACGGTATTATCAGACGAAGTGATTACAACCGGTATTCTTTAGTCTTAAATCTGAATCATGCTATAAGTAACAAGGTTAGCGTCAATGTTTCAGGCATATTGAGTTACGTTGATACTGACAGAAAAGACAGTGGTGGAGGTAATCGAGGTGCTGGAATCATTGGTGGTACGCTTTCGGGTCCTCCTACCTTGTCTCCTTACAATGAGGATGGAACTTACCGAGAGCTGAAAACAGCTTATCCATTTATTTCCAATTCTATTTCCAACCCCATTAATGCGTTGAATGAGGCAACCTCAAACAATAAAGAGAATAAAATTCTGATTAATGCCTCGGTCGTATATAATCCAATTTCGGAATTGACTGTAAAGATTGCTGGTGGCATTGTAAACAATGATGCGATCAGTGAGTCTTATCTGACAAATAAATTTTTGGGTGGATTTAGTTCAGCGAGTATGGGATCGTCCCGGTATAGAAGTTTGTTGAATGAGAATACCGTGAGTTATGACAAAACATTTAATCGAAAACACAAAGTTTCCCTGCTCGCTGGTTTTACTTACCAGGATTTTGTAACTATATCGTTAAGTGGCAGTGGTACCGGTTATGTCAGCGATGTTACTGAGAATTTCGACCTTGGGGCCGCTATTACCCCGGGGATCCCGTCGTCCGGGTATTCAAAATCCAGCCTGATGTCGGCATTGACCCGGTTGAATTATGTCTATAATGATAAATATCTGGCCACTTTATCTTTCCGGGGAGATGGTGCTTCTCAGTACACTGAAGGTGATAAATGGGGGTTTTTCCCTTCCGGGGCTTTAGCCTGGCGGGTTTCAAGCGAGGAATTTTTCAAAGATGTTCCTTACATCTCCAATCTTAAATTTCGAACCTCGTGGGGCATTGCCGGAAACCAGGCAATCGGGGCCTATACTACATTAAACACGCTTAGTTCGGGGAATAGTGCATTTGGCGATGGTTTACATGTAACCTATGCTCCCGGAACGCGTTTGCCACAAGCCCTGAAATGGGAATCAACCGTAACTCAAAACATCGGTATTGATTTGGGACTCTTTGCCAATAAAGTTAATTTGATTGCCGATTACTACATTAAAAATACGAAGGATTTGCTCAATAGCGTGGGATTGCCGCTTTCGATGGGGTACACATCCACCATCAAAAATATTGGGGAAATGCAAAATAAGGGGTTCGAATTTGGAATTGATGCCAACCCGATAAACGGTGATTTCAAATGGAATATCAATTTTAATATTTCATTCAACAAGAATACTATAAAGAAGTTGTACAACAACCAGGATATCCTGGGCGGAAGCCTCGATGTCAACTTAGTTCAGGACTACATCAATATTCTGCGCGAAGGGCAACCTGTTGGCCGCTTCTGGGGATATATTGAAGATGGGTACGATGAAAAAGGCCAGATAAAATTCAAGGATATGGATGGGGACAAACAAATTACGATGAAAGACAAAACTTATATCGGAGATCCCAATCCAGATTTTATTTACGGGCTGCAATCAAGTATGAATTATAAGAATTTCGAGTTAACTTTCTTTATCCAGGGAAGTTATGGAAATGACATATTCAATGTTAGTTCGATAAACAGTACGCTGGATTATGGAATTGGATTGAACATGCCGCGTGAAGTGTATCTTAATCACTGGACCCCGGATAATGTGAACGCTAAATATCCTATCCTGAAAGTCAGCACAAATGTGAAAGCATCAGACCGGTTTGTTGAGGATGGATCCTATATCAGGCTGAAAAACATTGAGCTTGCATACAATATGAATTTAAAGAAAATCGGAATGGATCATGTCCGTTTTTATGTAAGTGGACAGAATCTACTGACGATAACCGGTTATTCATGGTGGGATCCGGAAGTCAATTCGTTGGGAAGTGCAATCAGTCAGGGTATTGACTATTATACTTACCCAACTGCAAAAGTAATTTCACTGGGTATCCAGGCCAGGTTTTAATGGATTATTACAATGTATTTCAACATTAAATTATCAACGATGAAAAAAAGTATTCTTATATATCATAGAAACCAATCTGGAATTAGTTTAATCTGGGGTAGTTACCTATTCCTTATTTTTCTTATCGTTACATCCTGTAATGATTTAATTGAAGAGAATCCTAAAAAGATAGCAGAAGAAACGTTCTATAATACAGCCTTGGAGGTTGAGACAGCAGTAAATGCAATTTATACGCCTTTATGCCAAAATCCTCAAAACGGAGCGCTTGGCGTCAACAGTGTTTACGGGGAATTTACCTATGGACGTGGAAGTTGGGCCGCTTTGAATGATTATTCAGGATTAAATGACACCTGGATTACCCGCGTTTCAGGTTGGTGGCAGTCATTGTACCTTGGCATCCGGAATGCCAATATCGTAATAAAGAATGTTCCCAACGCCAGTTCGTTAAGTCAGACTCAGATTAACACGTTCGTAGCTGAAGCAAAATTTCTAAGAGCTTTTACCTATTTCCATTTAGTGAGAAATTGGGGAGGAGTTCCTCTGCGCACTGAAAATAATATAATGGAGATCAATGTCAAAAGAAGTACCGAGAGCGAAATTTATTCTCTGATTATGAGTGATTTAGTTGATGCGGAGACTAACTTGCCAGATATGCCGCGTTTGATTGGAACCCCATCTAAATGGGCTGCAAAAACATTACTTGCCGACGTGTATCTGTTTTTAGGTAAGTACGATCTGGCCAGCCAGAAAGCAAAAGAAGTAATTGACTCAAACAAATACTCTTTGGTTGCAGTGTCATCTACTGATGATTTTCAGAAGATTTTTGGCCCCAAAGTGACTACCACTTCTGAAGAGATTTTCTACCTCCGTTATACACATGACAAAAACCAGGGGAATACCTGGCCTGCTTTGATGAACCATCCGGGAACCGGGTTGTATGGCAAAAGCGGGGTATATGGTGTTTACGGTCTTTCAACTAATACAGCCTATAAAAACTGGGACAACAACGATCTCCGGAAGGGACAATGGTACTCTTGGAACATTGGTGTTGGTGCAAATTCTCTTTTGTCGAAGAAATTTATTGACCCTGAGACTGCTTCATTGGATGGAGGTGCGAATTCCATCACCTGGTATCGCTATGCCGATCTTCTATTGATTTATGCTGAAGCTGCAAGCCGCACCAACAACGGACCGACAGCCGACGCCATGGAAGCGCTGAATAAGGTGCACCGACGTGCTTACGGTTACAATCCGGCCTCTTCGGCATCAGTCGATTTTAAATTAGCGGATTATAATCTGACCAGTTTTATTGACTTGGTTTTGCAGGAACGTGGATATGAATTTGACCTGGAAGGCAAAAGATGGTCTGATCTAAAACGGACAGGGAAAGCGACAGAAATCATTCTTGCAGTAAAAGGTAAAACTGTTGCTCCGAAGAATTATTTATGGCCAATCCCAGTTAACGAATTTAATTTCAATAAAGCGATGGATCCTGCTAAAGATCAAAATCCAGGCTATTAATTTTATAACGAATCATGCATTGGGAGTGGTCATTTTTTTGATCCTCTCAGTGCAGATTTAAAAAACAAGCATATGGAAAGAAACTTAAAACCAAATAATATAAGCTCACCTGATAATAAATTAGGACGTAGGAACTTTTTAGGAATTGCATCTTTAGGGGCTGGGGCTGCTTTTCTGCCCAAAATATCAGTAGGAAGTAATCTGGTCGAAGTTCTATCGGGAGGGAACAACAATCAATTTGTCGAACCTGCCCGAAATTTGCCTGTAACAGAAGAGGTGGATGTAATCGTATGTGGAGGTGGCCCGGCCGGGGTCTCAGCAGCAATTTCTGCTGCCCGGACTGGTGCAAAAGTTCGTTTATTTGAAGTAAACGGTTGTTTAGGAGGTATCTGGACTGCTGGTTTGCTAACCTGGATTTTTGATTTTGATAAACCAGGGTTTACAAGGGAATTGACACTCAAACTGGATGAACGCGGAGCCCGTCGGGGTAACAATGCAGATAAGTTCGTTTACGAACCAGACGAAATGAAACTTTTGCTCGAAGATCTTTGTGTTGAAGCAGGTGTTAAGTTTCGCCTGCAAACAAGGGTCGTTGGTGCGTATAAAGATGGACGACAACTGACGACAATTGTTACCGAGTCAAGGTCTGGACGCGAAGCGTGGAAAGCCAAAGTTTTCATTGATGCTACCGGAGATGGAGATCTGGGTGCATTGGCTGGTTGCGGTTGGGATATTGGTGTCGAAAAAGATTGTCCTTGTCAGCCACTGACAATGAATGCCTTAGCTGCAGTGAAAGATGTAACCCAAATGCAAAAATATATTTCCTTTTACCAAGGGGATTTGAAATGGCATGTTGAGGCTACAAAGAATTTCAAAGCGGAGATCAACCGGGCAGGTATCGATCCTTCTTATGGAATGCCAACACTTTTTCATGTGCGTGATAACGTGGTTCTGATAATGGCCAATCACGAATACGGAATAAAGCCTTTTGATGCCGATGCTATGACCGCGGCGACTGTGCGTTCCCGAAAAGAAATCTTTACAATTGCAAGGGGATTGCGTCAGCTTGGCGGTGTTTGGGAAAACTTTCAGGTTATTGCTTCTGCTGAGCAAATCGGAATTCGTGATGGTCGCCGAATCCATGGCCGATACCGAATGGTAAAGGAAGATCTGGCAAACGGCGCAAAGTTCGATGATGGAGTATGTAGGGTGACTTTTGGTGTCGATATTCATGCCGATACAAAAGCGAATAACGATAAGGAAACCATTACCAGAGGTGGAATTATATCCAAACCATACGAAATTCCTCTTCGGGCATTGATTGCCAGAGATGTTGACGGGCTGATGATGGCCGGACGTTGCATTAGCGGCGACTTTATTGCCCATGCCAGCTATCGTGTTACCGGAGATGCTGTTGCTATGGGCGAAGCTGCAGGGGTAGTTGCGGCCATAGCCTCTGAAAATGGGAAGAATCCTCACGAAGTCGAATGGGAAGAATCAAGTAAAATAATGAAGTTGAATAGACGAGTGAGAGAATAAATTATCTTTATCTGGTTTTATACAACTAAAAATTTCATATATTTCATTCAATCTTAGATTCGAATCATTCGAAATGAAGCTTCCTTTTGATTGAGCGAATTCGATAATCGCATTTATTTCAGTCACAAAAAGTTCAGTTGCATTCATCGCAAGAAATTTCCCCTAAGTTACTCACTTTAAACGACTGGCAAACGGAAAAATATAGTATTTCCGATTTTTCAGGATTAGGCTTGTTTTTCCGGGAAGATGTTGACTAACCCGGTGCGATGCATTCTCATTCGGATGGGTTCAATAGGCAAAATAATTGGCTCATGAAATACAACTGGCAATTACCCGAATGGTCTTAATTTGGAAGTGGTACATTATGAAGCTCCCACTTCGGAGCTGGTACCGACAGAAATGGAAGGTTTTGTTGAGTGGTATAGTTCATCGGTTTTTCCGTTGAAAGGGGAGATTGCCGAAGGAGTATTAAAGTCGGCCATAGCGCATCTGTACTTTGAGTCCATTCATCCTTTTGAGGACGGGAATGGTCGCATAGGGCGTGCGGTTGCGGAAAAAGCGTTATCGCTGTCACTTGATCGTCCAGTCATGCTCAGTCTGTCAAAAACCATCGAAGAGAACAAAAAGGACTATGATAGTGCGCTGAAGGAAGCACAACGTTCTCTGAACATTATTCCCTGGATACATTATTTTACTCAGGGTATTCCTGATGCACAGTGTGATGCCAGGTACATGGTTCAGTTCATTCTAAAAAAAGCGCGGTTTTTTGACCATTACAGGGAAGAGTTAAACGAGTGCCAATCGAAAGCTGTACTCAAGGTGATGGAACAAGGAGTTGATGGTTTCGAAGGAGGAATGACCGCGAAGAAATATATGAGTATAACCAGGGCATCAAAAGCCACGGCAACAAGAGACTTACAGCAATTATACGACTTGGGCGTGTTTACCAGAGAAGGAGGCGGAAGATCAGTACGCTATCACCTGAATATTGATAATGCAAATTAGTAAACTGATAACAAGCTATCGACTGATATGAAGCCGGATTTTGTTGGTTGAATGCACTCTGTGGCTTATTCTCACAAGTATAGCGGGGAATCATTTAGTTAAAATGTTTTTCGCTATAACTTTGCGACCTGAAATAGTAGTAAAACTTATTCGAATGAAAAAGACTGCATTGAAAGGACTGATTTTCTTGGTATGTTTATTCGTTATCTTAATCTGTAATGCTTCAAATAAAGAAAACAACCTTAATCGGGGTAAGTTTGCTCAGCCAGTGAGTAACAGCCGGGTACACACATGGTGGCACTGGGTAGATGGAATGATATCAAAAGAAGGCATTACCAAAGATTTAGAGTCGATGAAACAGCAAGGGATCACCCAGACTACCATATTCAACCTTGGATTCTCACAAAATGCAGGCCGGTTGCCGGCGAAGGACTTTCAGGTTAAAAAAGTGAAGTTCGTCACAAACGAGTGGTATGATATGTTTGAATGGGCTTTGCATGAGGCTAAAAGACTGGGTATTACCATTGGTGTGCATAACTGCGATGGGTGGAGCGAAAGTGGAGGCCCGTGGATTACTCCCGAAATGTCGATGAAAAAATTTGTTTTCACTAAAACAATTATAACGCCGGGTACCAAGGGGAAAATAAAGCTGGACAAGCCTTTTTGCATTAACGGTTTTTATAATGATGTTGCAGTTGTCGCCTACAGAAATAAAGGGCTAAAGATGAACTCATTTCAGGCATCCCATCCTGAAATGGTCCTTAATACGGAACAAAAAATAGCTCTTTCTACAATTTTTGAAATGCAAAAAGGAGATTCGATTGAATTTTCGTTTGATTCAGAATTCACCGCAGACAAAATTCTGTTTTTTCAGGGATTAAAGGGAGGGATTTCACCAAGCGACCAAAATTCATTTCATCAGTACTCTTTGATGTATGCAACAAATGATAAGAAAAATTACAGGCTGCTAAGCCAGCTTAATGTGCCTTGTAGTAACGATACTGCCATTGTTAAAATTCCCGAAACGAAAGCCAGATATTTTAAATTAATTCTGAACGGGCACCCAAATGGTTCATGGACAGAAGATAAATATCTGCTGTCGCATATCGAATTGTTAGGGAACAATGATCAGCCGGGATTTGCACCCGAAATACCTCATGTGTTTGAAAAAACTCTTTCAGCAACTATTATGGATTTGGAACAACTGGAAGAGAAAAAAGATAGAATGGTTGGTGATGCAATCAAGAAAAACACTGAAGTGGTCAATCTTACCGACAAAATAGATCGAGACGGAATGATTGATATAGACTTGCCCGACGGGTATTGGACAATCCTTCGTTTTGGCTACACAACCACAGGTGTTGTAAATACCCCTTCAACTATGGCGGGAAGAGGTCTGGAGTGCGACAAAATGGATACTACTGCTATAAATCAGCATTTTGCAAATTTTCCTCAAAAGTTAGTTGAACATTCAAATGGACTAAATGGAAATACCTTCAAATTTCTGTTGATTGATAGTTGGGAATGTAATTATCAGAACTGGACTGCGAGAATGCCCGATGAATTTGAAAAACGCAGGGGATATAAGTTAATGGATTGGTTGCCGGTATTGTGTGGCGATATTGTTGAAAGCCAGGAAATGTCTGATGCCTTTCTGTACGACTTCAGAAGAACGATTGCTGAAATGATTGAGGAAAATTATTACCTGCATTTCACGAAACTTTGCCACAAAAACCATCTGGAGATGCATGCCGAGGTAATTTATGGCGGGAAAACATATCTACCATTGGATGTTTTGAAAACAAATAGTTATATCGACTTGCCAATGACTGAATTCTGGACAGTGGAAAAAGACGGACTTATTACCTATTCGCCCTTAGAAATCAATAGTTTAAACACATTGGTGTCATTGTCAAGTTTATATAACAAGCCGGTGTTGGCTGCTGAAGCGTTTACAACGCTTTGCCGCCACAGCGAAACCCCGGCTGATTATAAGTTATATGGCGACAGGGCCTACTGCTCCGGTATCAATCAAATGATACTCCACAGTTATGTACATCAACCCAATGATCAAAAACCAGGTATGACTTTGTTTTGTTTTGGCTCTCATTTTAACCGAAATACCCCCTGGTGGAATTATTCCGTTGGTTGGCTCGATTATCAGGCGCGCATTCAGTATGCGCTTCAAAAAGGAATAATCCCGGCAGATATCCTTTATTTCGTGGGAGATGAATGGCCCCACGATTTAAATACAGAGTTGCTTAGCCATATTCCAAAGGGTATTCATGCCATCCCGTGCAATCTTGATTTGCTTCAGAAGGCAGTTGTTAATGACGGTAAAATAACATTCCCGAATGGCGTTACGTTTTCAGTACTGGCATTGCCGGATATCCGTTTTATAAATTATTCTACTTTAACTGAAATTGAAAGATTGGTTCGTGATGGTGCTGCTGTTTATGGCAAGAAGCCTCAGAATATGCTGTCGTTGAAAGACAAAACCGAAAAACTGAAAAATTTTGAGGAACTGACGTCGAAACTTTGGCAGGATTATAAAAGCGGGAAAAGCCAGTACGGTAAAGGAACGGTGTGGTGGGGAACATCAATAAACGAAATATTGAAGAATTTGAACGTTGAACCTGCTTTTTCAACTACACTGCCCGATTCGCTTGAGGTATTATCAATTCATAAAACCACTGGAGACGAGGATGTTTTCTTTGTTGTTAACCAGCATAAACGACCGTTGAATTTTGAGTGTAGTTTCACTGTTGGAGATAAAAGCCCTGAAATATGGAACCCGATGACCGGTGAAAGTAAAAGTCAGTTTATTTACACACAAAACAATGGGAAAGTTCGTATTCCGGTTCACTTTGAAGCTAACGAATCGCTGTTTTTCGTGTTCAATAAAAGGAATCAGAAAAGTCACATTACAAAGGTTGAATTAGATGGAAATCAAATTTTTCCAGCGCAGAAAGAGACTTTTTTTTCCGATGTTATGCCGGAAGTGAAAAATGAAAAGAGTCACTGGTCATTGGTTGGTCGTATAGGAGGAAATTACCAAATTACCACCGATTCAGGAGAAAAAATGTCGTTTAAAGCCATATCTCCTAAAATTTATCCCATCGCTGATTTCAACGGAAGTATAGAATTTACCCCGATTAACAGGGATACCATTGAACCAGTCAAAATTTCAAATCTGAAATCATTGACAGAATTCGATTCGAACAAAATTAAATACTTTTCAGGTGAAGCCAGGTACATTATCGATTTTGATGTTTCGCCTGAATATTTTAATGGCGACAGCCCGGTTTACCTTGATTTTGGCGTTTTTAGGGCCACCGGGGAAGTGAAATTGAATAATCACTTTCTTCGGAATATCTGGACTTCAGGTACAGTAATTCCGGTTAACGGCTTGCTGAAAGAACATAACCATTTGGAAGTAACCGTTGCAACAACAAACAGGAACCGTTTAATAGGAGACATCAGAGAAACCGGGCATTTGAATGGCATCTGGACTTCTCATGTGGGGGTAAAAGAAACTTCCAGACTCGATATTTCGGGATTGGCCGGGCCTCTTCAGCTAATCAAATATTCACTCGGGAAATAAATTGTTCTTTTTGATTAAGACCTTATTCAACAAGGCTTTTCAGAATTGAATGGTAGCAAAATGAGATTTTCTATTTAAGATCGAGGCATTGTAAAGTTCTCGGGAAACTTCGTGCTAAATGAATAAATTTCGTATCCCAACCAAGGGTTATTGGCAAGTAAAACGTTTAAATCATTGTTTTACTAAAAAGCTAAACGGCTTGAAACTTTAACGACATCAACCAACTGAATTAAATAGACATGAAGCATCTTCAAAAACAAGCATTTTCGGTTTTGCTTGAGATTCTGTTATTTTTCTCCAACTCATTTGCAGGCAACGACCTGATAAAAAAACAAACTTGTTCGGGCTGAAGTACCGTAAACTGAAATGAACCTCAGTCTTGGTTCTCGCAGAATTTTCCCGGTAAAGAAAAGTCAGAACTTTAGCCTGAAAATTACGGCATCAACTCTTTCCCGGGTATTCCTGAACTGCGAATTTTAGTACCAGGACTCTTTTTTTTCATTATGTATTGATAATTCAACAAAAACAAAATCATGACTTCAAAATTTAAGTTCCTGACTAAAAGCCTTGCATCTTCCCTGCTTTTCAGTTTGTTCTTTTTTGCATCATTTGCACAGTCAGGAGAAAAACTTTTCAATATTCAACTCGACAACAAAGCTACTGTCCGCATTCAGGCTTGTTCCGATCATATTTTTCGCGTCCGGGTTTCGGCTGACAATCGGTTTCCTGAAACCCTGATGGAACGCTACGGAATCCTGAAAACCGACTGGAAGGCGCCTGAGGCCAGACTGAAAACCGAGAAAGGAAAACAGGTAATTGCCACGGCAAATTATCAGCTCGAAGTAAATCCGAAAACCGGTGAAATTTCGGTAACCGACTCAAAAGGAAAAACCGTGATTGACCGCATTTCAGTAATCGATCCAAAAAACAGTTTGTGTACCGAACTGGCGAGTTCGCTGAATACGTATTTCGGGAAACCGAAGACTGGCGCGGAAATCATTGGCTCGAACAAAGGTCCGGCCGAGAACAAAGAGCTGGATGAAGTTGGCGACGTATCGAAAAGCCGTGTGCTTGAGTTTTCGCTGAATGACGACGAGCGGCTGTATGGCGGCGGAAACACCAGCCGGAGCAACATTCAGCACCGCGGAACAGCTTTGCGCATGTGGGCCACTTATCAAAAAACCGAAATCCCGATGCCTTTTATGATGAGTACTGGCGGCTGGGGCGTTTTCAACAATACAACGGCTAAAAATTATTTCGATTTCGGGCGTTTTCAGAAGAACAAACTGTTAATCTACAACACCGACGGATCGGTTGATTTTTACCTGATGCTTGGCAATTCGTTACCCGAGATCATCAACCAGTACACCACCATCACCGGCAAACCTTACCTCATGCCCAAATGGGGATATGGCCTGGCTTTTGGCGGCACCATGATGGAAAATCAGCTCGACATTATGAACGATGCCGTTCAATTCAGAAATGAAAAAATTCCGTGCGATATCTTCTGGATTGAACCGCAATGGATGAGCAAACGCTACGACTTTTCGACTGCCAAAAACTGGAACCTCGACAAATTTCCGGCGGAACCTTATTGGGAAGTAAAAAAATATCCGAAATATGAAGCTAAAACGCTGTTCATATCCAGGTTACACGGAATGGGTTTCAAGTTGGCGCTGTGGCTGTGTATCGATCATGACATGAGCATTGCCGAAGAAGACCGCCTGGCCGCGAAAAACGGGAAACCGCAATCAGGACAGGAACATTGGTTTGATCACCTGACCAACTTTATGGATCAGGGAGTTGACGGGTTCAAACTCGATCCGGCACACACGCTCGACGACCATCCCGACATGAAATATTACAACGGCTATACCGACAAGGAAATGCACAACCTGAACCAGGTTTTGTTGCAGAAACAGATGGAGCAGACCTTCCGCGAGCATAAAGGAATCCGTTCGTTTCACCACTATTGCGGCGGCTACTCCGGAACTCAGCACTGGGGTGTTTCGACCAGCGGCGACAATGGCGGCGGAAGAGATGCGCTTTTCGATCAGTTGAACCTTGGACTGAGCGGCTTTATGAATACCTCGGCCGATGTTTTGTCGGGAGTAACTGACGCCAAAGCCGGATTGCACCTTGGCTT
>Ga0209098_1002253_pt1 | contig 17181 bp, 15 predicted proteins | sample AD_JPNHW1_MetaG_FD_184429 | JGI IMG/M metagenome (GOLD analysis project Ga0209098, IMG submission 184429) | Active sludge microbial communities of municipal wastewater-treating anaerobic digesters from Japan - AD_JPNHW1_MetaG (SPAdes) (version 2) | ecosystem: Engineered > Bioreactor > Anaerobic... | reverse complement strand
GAATTATTGAAAAAGCTCGTTGACGATATGACGGATGCCTATAAAAATATTCTGCAAGGAGAAATGCAGATACTGAAAGCTGAACTTAAAAAAGATTTTAGAAAAAAGCTTGGAATAATTGAACAATAATAAACTGGCATTAATAATTAGTCTTCCTTCAGTCTGAACAGCCCAGAGTTTGGCGCAGTTTTTAATTGCACAACATTCACATTTCATTAACAATGTACAAGAGATGATTTGGAAAAGATTAGTACAAAATAAAATATTAAGGTTTGTTTTCTTCAATATTATTGGGGCAATCCTTTTTGCATCATTTGTTTTTGTTTTGAGCTTTGGAATAGATAGATTTATTAAGAAAACTGATACTATTAATCTGAAAATAATAGAGGAGTTTTTTTTAATATTCATTACACCATCGTTATTAATAATTCCAACAATCATCCACGCAATTTTGCATATAATTGCAACAAGAAGTCTGAATTCAAGTGAGTATGAATATGACAAAGTTTATTTCACTTTAATTATTAACATTATTATTATTATCGTGTTAATGTGTTTAATAAGTTTATTTACCAGCAATGGATATAATTACGATAATTATTATGATTATATGATTGACAGAATACCATAAATGATAATTTGAAATCTTACTATTCAAAAACAATAATATCTTTAGTATTTACAATTTTGGAATGATGGTATGTTCTCATATTGGATAGCTGTAAAGATTATAATATCAACAATATAAGGTTAATTGTTATTTCTATTTAAGTCCCTTGTTCTCCATCCTTTCGGATATGCAGAATAAGAGAGTAAATGAACGCGCCGGTTGACGGGAACAAAATACTATAAACTATTACTAAAAGGAGTATAAACCCTATTAATTTACGTATGAAACAATTATTTATCCATTCGGGATTAGGATGTAAGCTGTTAGTTTTGTGTTGTCTGTTTGTCGGCACAAGTCTGTTTGCCCAGTCTTCTAAAGAGCTTAGCTTAAAAGCGCCCATTTCTGAAGTCACAGTCTTTCTGAAAGGCGCTCAGGTTACCCGTAACCTCACTACCAGTGTAAACGAAGGGAAATCAACGCTGAAAATTACAAATCTCTCTCCCTACATCGATTCTAAAAGTGTACAGGTACGGATAAATAACAATAATATTACCGTTCTTTCGGTAAATCATCAACTGAATTTTCTGGATAGTTTAAAGAAATCGAAAGAAGCGGATGCCTTGTTGCAACAACAGGAAGCTACCAAGGATAAACTGCAGGCTGAAAATACCAAACTTGAGGTTATCGACGATGAATTGAATTTTTTGAAAGAAAACATTAAAATAGGTGGAAGTAATGAAGGCGTCACCCTGACAAAATTAAAGGAAACAGCTGCTTTCTACAGTCAGCAGGTCAATTCTCTGAAAACCAGGAAAGCAGAAGTTGACAAAAACATTTCAAAATTGAACAAAACCCTGGACGATATTGCCCAACAGCTCAGGCAGCTGGGCGAGTCGGAGAAAGAACCGATGGGCGAAGTGGTGGTAGCTATTGATGCAAAATCTTCTGCCGGTATCAACATTGAACTCAGCTATTATGTCAATAACGCCGGTTGGTTTCCTTCATATGATATCCGTTCCACCAGTATCAATGACCCCATTCAGCTCACATACAAATCCAACATTCAGCAAAGCACCAAAGAGGACTGGAAAAATGTCAGGCTGAAAGTGAGTTCACTCAATCCAAATTTAGGAAACACACCGCCTCAGCTTAAAACTTACTTTATTGATTATTACACCGCTCCGCCGCGTTATGATTTGAATTTCAACAGACAAATTCAGGGACGGGTTACTGATGCCAATAATGAACCATTAATCGGAGTAACAGTCAGAGTGTTGGGCTCTACCATTGGCACAGTGGCCGATATCAATGGTAATTTTAGCATCACACAACCTGCAAATGGTAATATGCTTGAATTTTCGTACATTGGAATGGTGACGCAGACAGTGCCCATAACGCAGAACTTTATGAATATTGTCATGCAGGAGGATGCGAAAAATCTGGAAGAAGTAGTGGTAGTTGGTTACGGAACACAAAAGAAATCACTCCTTTCAGGTGTTAGTGGTAAATTAGCGGGGGTGGCTGTGACGAATAATAAAAAGAAAGAAGTGAGCGCTCCACTGCCTGTTGTCCAGACAGAAAATCAGACAGCCGTTGAGTTTGAAATAAAAACACCGTACACCATCCTTTCTGACAACAAATCAATTACAGCCAAGATGGATTCGTATGAACTGCCGGCTCAGTATGAATATTTCAGCATTCCTAAAGTGGATAAAGATGCTTTCCTGCTTGCCTACGTTCGTGATTGGGAGAAATACAACCTGCTCGAAGGTGAGGCAAATATCTTTTATGAAAACAGTTTTGTGGGGAAGACCATCTTAGATACACGCGCTATGTCCGATACCTTAAATATTTCTCTTGGCCGTGATAAAAACGTACAGGTAAAACGTGAAAAAGTTAAGGATTTCAGTACGAAAAAATTCCTCGGAAGCAAAAAGGAAGAAACCCGGGTTTGGAAAACGACCGTAAGAAATAACAAAAAACAAACGATTAAAATGGTTCTTTTCGATCAGATACCGGTTTCAACAAGCCAGGAGATTGAAGTTGATGCTGAAAATCTTTCAGGTGGAAAGCTGAACAAGGAAAACGGTGAAGTGAAATGGAATTTTGAGTTGACACCCACTGAAAAAACAGAGGTGGAGTTGAAATACACCGTGAAATATCCAAAAGAGAAGAACTTGATTGTTGAGTAAGATTTTTCAGGAGTAATAACATATATACATTATAAAAGATTAAAGTGGAAATGAAAAAAATTAGTTTTCTAACATTAATTCTTTTTGCATTATATTTCAATAACGAAATATTCGCACAACAACTTCATACAATAGATATTGAAAAATCCGAGAAAAGTATTAATAATGAAGGTAATATAAATACAGATACTACAGAAATCAATAAGAATCAAAATGGAATTGTTGTAAAAGAAAAGATTTATGAAGTTGTAGATGTTATGCCGGAATTTGACATGAAAGGGATGACAATAGATAAGTTTATTAAAAAAAATCTTCAATATCCATTAAACTCAAAAGGAAAAATAACAGAAGGTGGCGTTTTATTGGGATTTGTTGTAACAAAAGACGGACAGACTGTCAATGTTGAAGTTTGGAAATCTCTTAATCCGCAATACGATGCTGAAGCTATGAGAGTAGTAAGAATGTTTAAGTGGAAGCCTGGAATCTACAAAGGAGAAAAAGTTGCAGTAAAATATACTATTCCAATATCCTTTTCTTTTTAAGCATGAGACTTCGACAAGCTCAGCCCGCTGCTCGCGCAGACTTGCAGTCTGTGTGTTATTCGTTAGAACATGAAAAAATAATTGCCTTTCAGGCAAGGTACAGGTAGATACCTGCACCGGCTGGAAATTTTATCAATCAATATCTTTTAATTAAACAGATTATTTAAATACCTGAAATATGAAGAAATTATGTGTGCTGTTTTTATTGACATTTTTAATTATACCTAATTCTTTTGGGAAAAACTATAAACAGTTTTACTTTAAAATTGATGGTACTATAAATGCAGACACGGGAACAGTGTATCTCAATTTTTATTCTGAATATATACCCAATAAAACCAAAGAGTTAACAGCCCGGGTGAAGAATAATAAATTTACAATTTCAGGATACATCCCGGAGCCGCAAGCTGTAAATATTCTTTTAGATGATCGCTATATGTCGTCTGATTTTATTATTGAAAAAGGATTACAAACTATTTCCATAAACACAGACTCGACACGAAAAGTGCCTGTAGTATTAAATAAGACAATGATAAACGAATATCCGAAATACGAGGCATATTTTGAAAAAATGCAAGGTATGTGGAGTCGTTTTTATCAAAAAGAAGATAGCTTTAATATGCTCCATAATCGTCAATTACCTAAAGCAATAAAATTAAATTTAGATAAAGAGTACAGCATTTTATGTGATTTAGACAATAAAACATTATTACAATATAGTCAAAAATCTCATATCGCATTTTGGAGACTTATTCGTACAATGAATTGGGGGTATGAACCAATATTTGATTCCATTTACAATTCCTTTTCCAGTGAACTTAAAAATGGATATGCAGGTAGGGTATTAAAAATAAAATTAGACAATGGCAGGCTGCTTTCCGTAGGGAAGCAATACCCGCTTTTGCAATGTGTCAATCGCAACAATGAAAAGTTTTCACCAACTATTTTCCTGAAAAATAAATTGACCTTACTTGACTTTTGGTATAGTGGATGCGGACCATGCCGGGCACAATTCAACAGCTTGAAAAATTTATATACCCAATTTGGCAATAAAGGCTTTGAAATAGTTGGTATATCTGTAGATAGAGAAACGGACAAAAAGAAATGGGAAGATATTATCATTAACGAAAAACTTAGTTGGCAACACTATTGGGATATGAATGGAAAAGAGGCGAATAGGTTATCCATTCGTGCTTTCCCAACTAATTTTCTAATTGATAATACAGGAAAAATAATTGCTAAAAATATCTCTGTGGAGGAATTGGAAGTACTCTTAAGTAAAAGTTTATAACCAGTTCTAAGTTCCCAAACCTCCGCTGCTCGCATAGACTTGCAGGTTGTGTGTTGTTTCGAAGACTAATATATAACTGTGATTACAGTCTGAATTAGTATATCACTTCACTATTTCATCACTTCATCCAAAGTCAAAATTTTCTCCACCCGGTATTTGCCGTTGATTTTTTTCACCGTGCAGCATTCGTTGTAGTTGTCATGCTCAAAGAAAAGTATCTGATGTTTCTCCGCTGCTTCATCCAGCATTTTCACTTTATCTTCCATGGAAGTAATGGGGAAGGTGTCGTACGCCGAAACCCAGGCAACGGGCAACGAAGCCATAATCGGGATTACGTCACCGGCGAATACCAGTGTTTTATCGCCAAGATTAAAACAGGGCGCAATCTGTCCCGCAGTATGACCGTGATATAATTTGAGTTCCACTTTATCATCGAGCGGCATGTCTTCAGAAACTAATCTCAGTTTTCCGGCTTCCATCACCGGCAGCATGTTTTCTTTGAAATAGGAGTCGCCTTCGCGCACGTTCGGGTTCAGGAAGTTCTCCCATTGCGCTTTTCCCACCCAGTATGTGGCATTGGGGAAAGTGAGTATAATTTCCGAATGGTCTTCATTAAAACGGGTACAGCTTCCGCAGTGGTCGAAATGCAGGTGTGTGAGTATCACATCGGTCACATCGCTGCATGAATAGCCCAGCTTGTTCAGTTCCGTTTCAAAATTGACGACGCCTTTGAAACGATAGTATTTCAGGTAGTCGAGTTGTTTTTCACCTGTTCCACTGTCCACCAGTATCAGTCTGTCGCCGGTATCCACCAGCAGGCAGCGCATAGCCAGTATGCAGAAATTTTCATCGCTGCACGGATATCTTTTTTGCCATACCCTTTTGGGCACCACACCGAACATGGCTCCGCCGTCGGCAAGAAAAGTTCCGGCTTCAATTTTGTACAATTTCATTTTTTTGTTATCTCCGTTAAGCATTTTCTTACTACATTTGCAGTAACAATCAATAATCTGACAAAATTACAAAAATAATCGGTATGCAACGAGTCCATTTTATAGCCATCGGTGGAGCGGCCATGCACAATCTGGCCATCGCGCTGAGTAAAAAAAATGAATATGAAGTGACCGGATCGGACGATGAGATTTTCGAGCCGTCGTACAGCCGCCTGAAGGAAAACGGACTGCTGCCCCGCGAGATGGGCTGGTTCCCCGAACGTATCCATAAAAATCTGAACGCGGTCATCCTGGGAATGCATGCTACGGAAGATAATCCTGAACTTATCCGTGCCAGGGAACTCGGCATTCATATCTATTCTTTTCCCGAATACCTTTATCAGCAGACACGCAGCAAAACCCGCATCGTGGTTGGTGGCAGTCATGGAAAGACTACTACAACAGCCATGATACTCTATGTGCTGAAAAAATGTAAAATAAACGCCGATTATATGGTCGGTGCTCAGATCGACGGTTTCGACAATATGGTTAAACTTTCCTTCGAGTCGCGGATTGCCGTGTTCGAAGGTGATGAGTACCTCACTTCCACCCTCGACCGCCGACCGAAGTTTCACCTCTACAAACCTCATATTGCCATACTCACCGGCATCGCCTGGGATCACATCAATGTTTTCCCCACTTTTGAGATTTATGTGGATCAGTTCCGCAAGTTTATAGATTCGATGGAAACACAGGGTAGGCTGATATATTATAATGGTGATGAAAACCTGAATATGCTGGCTAACGAAGCTGAAAATTCACGGCGTGATGTAGTCGCGTTTCCATATAACACGCCTAAATATGAAATCCGCGATGGAGTAACCTATGTTAAAACCCGAAAGGGAGATATCGCGTTAAAAATATTCGGAGAACATAATTTGCAAAATATGGAAGCCGCTCATCTGGCCTGCCGTCAAATAGGTGTCATGGATGATCAGTTCTACGAAGCCATTGCCGATTTCCCGGGAGCGTCCAACCGTATGCAGAAAATAGTGGACAAACCGGGAAAAACAGCTTTCAAGGATTTTGCACATTCGCCTTCCAAACTCAAGGCAACGGTGAATGCTGCCCGTAAGCAGTATCCCGACCGAAAACTGGTGGCATGCATGGAACTGCACACATTCAGCAGCCTGACGGAAGAATTTTTGCCACAGTATGCAGGATGCATGAAAGATGCCGATGTGGCTTTTGTGTACTACAATCCTGAAGTTATTCAGCACAAACGCCTGAAAGAATTGGTGCCTTATGAGGTTCGTTCAGCATTTGGAGGCAATAATATCACTGTTTTTACCGATACCAATGAACTTCAGAAAACGCTGCGTTCGATGAACTACGATAATTCTGTTCTCCTGCTGATGTCGTCAGGAAATTTCTCGGGTATCAATTTAATCGAATTTGCAGAAGAACTGTTAGCCCCCTAACCCCTTCAGGGGGGAATATGTCGGGTCATCAGTGATGGTTAAACATAAAAGTGAAATTCATGCAATTAGTGATATTTCATTTATCATTATAAAACTATTTATTTTCTTTTTAAGTCCCCCTTGAGGGGGATTTAGGGGGCTTGGATTTTTATATGGACAAACAATTATTATTAGACAATCGTTATATGCGCATGGCCCGCATCTGGGCCGAAAACTCCTACTGCGAACGCCGCAAGGTGGGTGCGTTGCTGGTGAAGAACAAGATGATTATTTCAGATGGCTACAATGGCACACCTTCGGGCTTTGAGAATAAATGTGAAGATGAAAACAACGTGTCGAAGGCTTATGTGCTTCATGCCGAAGCGAATGCCATCTCAAAAGTTGCCCGTTCGCACAACAGCAGCGATAATGCCACGTTATATGTAACGGCTTCGCCCTGTATGGAATGTTCAAAACTAATCATTCAGGCAGGAATAAAACGGGTGGTTTACGGTGAAAAATACCGTATCATGGATGGTGTGGAATTGCTGGAACGTGCCGGCATTGAAGTGGTTTATCTGGACAACGTTGAAAAATAAACATATTGAACTTTTACATATATGAATAAAAAAAATGTTTTCATCATAGTTGCATTTGTATGTGCATTACTTGTCGGACTGTTATTGGGTAATCTGATCGCTTTCAGAGCCAGTCAGGGAGAAAATATCAAGAGCCTGACAGGATTATTTTCGGGAAAGAGCAGCAAGATAGATAATTTACTTTCACTAATCAATGAACAGTATGTCGATACAATTGATATAGACTCTATTACCGATGAAGTGATGACCGATCTGGTATCAAAACTTGATCCGCACTCGGTATATATTCCCACACAAGACCTGGAAGCCGTCAACAGTGAACTTGAAGGCAGTTTTAGTGGTATTGGCGTACAATTCAATATTCAGAATGATACAGTGATGATTGTGTCGGTTATCAGTGGCGGACCTTCCGAAAAGGTGGGACTTATGGCCGGAGACCGTATTGTGAAGGTTAACGATACCATTTTCGCAGGTAAAAATGTGGTGAGCAATGAAAAAGTGATGAAGAAACTCCGCGGACCAAAAGGAACGAAAGTAAAATTGAGTGTGAAACGTCACGGAACAAAAGAATTATTGTCCTACAGCATCACACGTGGCGATATTCCGGTCAATTCGGTGGCAGTAGCTTATATTATTGAACCAGGAGTGGGCTTCATCGGTCTCAACAGCAACTTTGCCAAAACGACCTACGACGAATTTATCAATGCCATTGCAGAACTCCGGGCTAAAGGAGCGAAGAAATACATCATTGACCTGCGCGAAAACAGCGGAGGACTGATGGATGTGGCTATCAGAATGATTAACGAGTTTCTGCCGAAAGGAGAGATGATTGTATATTCCGAAGGAAAAGCCTACCCGCGCTACGAAGCAAAAGCCGACGGTTCCGGAACCTGCATCAATAATGAAATGGTGGTACTGATTGACGAATTCAGTGCTTCCGCCAGCGAGATTTTCGCAGGAGCTATTCAGGATAATGACCGCGGACTGATTATCGGTCGCCGGTCGTTCGGTAAGGGGCTTGTACAACAGCAAATTCCCTTCTCCGATGGTTCCGCGGTCCGCCTCACAGTTGCACGATATTATACCCCTTCGGGAAGAAGCATTCAGAAACCTTACGTGAAAGGTGATGCCAAAGCTTACGAAGAAGATATAATGAACCGGTATATTCATGGTGAATTCGACAGCAAAGACAGCATCCATGTGTCAGGCACATTGAAATACAGAACCCTGAAAGGCCGGACAGTGTATGGCGGCGGAGGCATTATGCCCGATATTTTCGTGCCCCGCGATACTTTAAAATATACACCTTACCTTACGAAAGTGGTGAATTACGGCTACATCTATCAGTTTGCGTTTCAGTATTCCGACAAATACAGAGCTAAACTGAACACCTTTAAAACCTGGCAGGATATGGACAAGTATCTGACAACCGAGAACCTGCTTAACCAATTTACAGCCTTTGCAGCTTCGAAGGGAGTTGCATCCAACAACCGCGAAATTAATATCTCAAAGGAATTAATAACCAATCAGATAAAAGCATACGTGGTGAGAAATATTCTTGGAGATAAAGGCTTTTATCCTGTACTTTATAAAAATGACGAAACAGTGAAAAAAGCACTGGAAACTCTGAGAAAATAAAAAACCGTTAATATATAAATGCCTGAAAGACATTGTCGTTCAGGCATTTTTTGTTTCTGTATTAATTTGTTTTATCGGAAATTTCTTACGTAGTTTACAAGTTCGGAAATTCTCATTGTCCGGGTTTCAAACAGGTTCCCAATCACTACCAGATCAGCGCCGGCATGGAAAGCGGCATCGAGTTGTTCTTCCGTCTTAATCCCTCCACCCACAATCAGCGGGATATTCAGTACCTGTTTCACAGCACGGATTGTAGTTTCTGGAACGGGATATTCAGCTCCGCTTCCGGCTTCGAGATAAATCAATTTCAGACCAAGGAGTTCACCGGCAATGGCTGTCGACAAGCAGGTTGTAACATCGTCAGGGTTTAGCGGGCTGGTGTTGCTGACCCGCTCTACAGCCGATATATTTCCCCCGTCAATCAGGATGTAGCCGGTGGGAATGACTTCCACGTCAGATTTCCTGATTTCAATAGCCGATTGCACATGCTGCCCGATCAGATAATCAGGATTTCGTCCGGAAATAAGGGAAAGATAAAGCAATCCATCGGCAGTGGAGCAGAACTGAGAGGCATCGCCCGGAAAGAGTATTTTGGGTGACGGCACATTTCTGAGCGACAGGAGCAATCCTTCGGTGTTGCACATGCCGGTACTTCCACCAATAAAAATGAAGTCGGGTGTGTATTTATCAAATTCAGCCAGAGTGTCAGTCAATACAGAACCGGTGCACTTATCGGGATCGAGCAGTACAGCAAGCATCTTCCTGTTGCCTCCGGCATTTGACAGGATATTTTTGTAAATAGAGATCATGGATGCTGGTTTGTTTGGTCGATACACCAAGCTAAAGTGTAACTGTCGTTTAACAGATAATGTATGTTGAACTTTTTTCCGGTAGGTCTGTGTATGCCTGTTACATCTCCTTCCGTTTCAACCTGAAATGGTAGAATCTGCAGTTGTCGGGCAAAATTTACAGCTTCATCACCGATGATTTTAAAGAGCGCTTCTTTTGCCGACCAGATGATACGCAGATAATCGAAGTTTTCGTCCTTCAGGTAATCCTGTAATTCCTCTTCACACAGAAATCTTTTATACAGCGTATTGAGCTTTTCGCTCGGATTTTCTATATCAATTCCAACTTCAAGAACTGGGTGAGTGATCACGGCTACCCAGCCTTTACAATGCGAGAAGCTTATTTTAGAACTGTTGTCTGCCAGTACAGGTTTCCCTTTTTCGGTATATCCAATTTGCTTTTCTTGTCCTTTCAGACAATGTTTCAATGCCACTCGGAGTCCCAGAAATTCCTTCTTCCTGTTTTCGGCTTTAAGCAGGGATAGTTCATGACTGTAAATTCCGGAATCGACAAACTTATTCAGCAAATCGTCTGAAGAGAATTTGTTTTCGAAAATACAAATACAGGCATCCTGGTGTGAAACAACTAGATAATCGATCATTCGTAAAAAAGAATTATTTTTTCCATTCAAAACTTTCCATCAGTCGTATGACATCTTCGCGGATATAAGCCGACATGGGAGCAATAGAATCTTTGTTTGGAACATTTTCAAAATATAAAGCGCCACGGAAAAAATGTTTTACACTGTCAGTTAAAATAAACTGTACTGATGAGGCGGTATTTCCGGTTAAGTCATAAAGAATTCCGTACACCTTTTTGTCCGGATTTTCAAAAACCTTTTCACCAATGCCGTCTGCCCTTACAGTATGTTTGTACACTATTTTGCGAGTATCTTCGCTCAGCTCAAAAAGGTTGGAATGAACCGGTTTGTAGCTGCAATAGAGGCTGGCATTCAGGCTTGGATATTTCACGTCAATCCAGAAATTTTCTCCTTCTTCCATTCGGGGCTGAACTCTGGCATAGACCGACTTTTCGAAAGAGTAGGGAAGCGGAGCCGAATCCAGCCGTTCGTAACGGTGAGCCGGTAAATCAACCCGGAAATAACCGTACGGTTTTGGAATGGTAGCTTCACCACATCCCACCGTAAGCAGTCCGTAAATCAACAGGACAGCGATTGAAAGGAGATAAAATTTCTGTCTATTCATCCTGATTTTTTTAGGGATTGCTCTTGATATGAAGTTTTACTTTTTTGATGCGTCTGTTGTCCACCGATGTGATTTCAAACACATAGCGTCCATATCCGATTCGTTCGTTTTTTACCGGCATCTCACCCTTCAGTTCCAGTATCAGTCCTGCCAGCGTTTCCACGTCCTCGGTCTTTTTTACAAAATCTTCTTTCGATATTTCAGCTATTTTGAAAAAATCATTCAACAGAATTTTTGCTTCAAACAGGAACGTATGATTATCTATTTTGGTGTAAAGAGTTTCTTCATCATCGTATTCGTCGCTGATATCACCTACAATTTCTTCCAGAATGTCTTCGAGCGTTACAAGTCCCGATGTGCCGCCATATTCATCCACCACGATGGCAAGATGCACCCGGTTTTCCTGAAATTCATTCAGCAAATCGTCAATCTTTTTGGTCTCAGGCACGTAGTAGGGTGGTCGTATCAGCGTTTGCCAGCGGAATGTCGACGGTTTGTCGAGATGTGGAAGCAAATCTTTGCTAAAAAGAATTCCCTTGATATTGTCGCGTGTGCCCAGGTAAATAGGCATTCTTGAATATCCGGACTTGATAATAAGATTGAGTAACTGCGTGTAATTCATCTTGATATCCACATCTACAATATCCACCCGTGATGTCATGATGTCGGCTACCTGTATGTTGCCGAATTTAATAATTCCTTCAAGAATTTCCTTGTCCTCAACGGGCGTTTCAGCGGTAATGTCGAATGCCTGCGTCAGTTCCTCCATCGAAATGTTGTTATAATTGCGGCTTGTCAGTTTACTGTTGACCAAAGCTCTGGAATTGGCGAACAATTCCACGAAAGGATTGAAAAAATTCTGCAGGTTCAGCAGGATGCGTGAGCTGCGCTGCACAGTGATTTTGGCATATTCCGAAGAAAATACCTTGGGCATTATTTCTCCGAAAATAAGTATCAGAAAACCGATTACAGCTACCTGAATGAGAAATCCAAGTCCCGGAGCAAATGAAAAATCGAACACCGTAGCAGTGAAATTTACCAATAAAACAATGACCGCGATGTTGGTCAGACTGTTGGAGATAAGGATAGTGGCCAGCAGTTTCTGCGGATTTCCAAGCAAGCGTACAGCAGCTTTATCACATTTTTCTTCACTTTCGTCGAAATCATCAATCGTGCGTTGATCCAGTGAAAAATAGGCTACTTCGGCACCCGAAAAGAATGCTGTAAAACACAGAAAAATCAGTCCGAGAAACAGCAGAATGCCGCTCGTAAGGGTAAATGGATTGACAATGATGTTGTTGAGCATTGGTTTAATAGATTAGCTGCCGTGCACCGAAATAGTTACATGGGAGATTACAAACTAAATGCAAATATACATCATAAATTTGATTTTATTTGTAGTAAAATGATAAAAATCAGATTGGAAGACTGAAAATACCAGCACTGTAAGGAACAAGTTCCATATCTTCCTCTGTTTTGTCAGAATTATTTTCCGCTTTAGGGAGAGCCGTGTTTTTTTTGTATTTTTGCAAAAATCTTTTTGTTATGCGTATTGATATCATATCTGCCGTTCCAGAATTGCTCGAAAGCCCTTTCAACTATTCGATTATCAAAAGAGCACGCGAGAAAAAGCTGGTGGAAATCTGCGTGCATAATCTTCGCGATTATACCGAAGATAAACACCGCCGCGTCGATGACTATGCCTTTGGGTTTGGAGCAGGCATGGTGCTGCAGATTGAACCTGTTGATAATGTGATCTCGAAACTGAAAGCCGAACGAAAGTATGACGAAATTATTTACACCTCGCCCGACGGTCAGAAATTTGATCAGAAACTGGCTAACCGGTATTCGATGGCCGAAAATCTGATCATTCTTTGCGGACATTACAAAGGTATCGATCACCGTATCCGCGAACATCTGATAACGAAGGAAATCAGTATCGGTGATTTTGTGCTGACGGGTGGCGAAATGCCTGCGGCCATGATGACCGATGCCATCGTCAGGCTGATTCCGGGAGCAATTGGAGATGAAACCTCAGCATTGTCGGATAGTTTTCAGGACAATCTGCTGGCTCCACCGGTTTATACCCGTCCGGCTGATTACAAGGGATGGAAAGTTCCAGAAATCCTGCTGTCCGGACATCAGGCTAGGGTGGAGGAATGGTTGCATCAGCAGTCGATGGAGCGTACGCAACGTTTGCGGCCCGATTTGCTGAACGAATAGGATGGAAGTTTGCTACATTTATTTTATAATTGTCAGTTTGATAAGTTCCGCTGTATTTATTTATGATAAAAAAGCGGCTATCAACTCAAGAAGAAGGGTGCCCGAGCTAACCCTGCATTTGCTCGAACTGACGGGCGGAGTTTTTGCAGTGGTGTCGCTGATGTATTTGATAAGACATAAAAACCGTAAATTTTCATACTACAGCGTTACGTTTATCGTGCTGGCAGTATGGATTTTTTTAATTGGATATTTGAATAAATAAACCCAACCTGTGTGGTTGTAAAAAATAAATTCGGATGAAAAAAATTAAAGCTGGTATCATTGGTGGCGCGGGATATACCGCCGGAGAATTATTGCGGGTGTTGATCAACCATCCCGACGTGGAAATAGCGTTTGTAAACAGCAGCAGCAACGCAGGAAACTCCGTAGTATCCATTCACGGTGGTTTGATAGGTGAAACGGATCTGATTTTTACCAGTGAACTGCCCCTGGATGTTGTTGATGTGCTTTTTCTGTGCTCTGCACATGGCGACAGCAAGAAGTTTCTGGATGCGAATACTGTTCCATCAGGCGTGAAAATCATCGATTTGTCCACCGATTACCGCCAGGCACGTCCCGAACACGACTTTGTGTATGGACTGCCCGAAGTGAATAAGGCTGCCATTCAGCAGGCTAATCATATTGCCAATCCGGGATGTTTTGCCACTGCCATTCAACTGGCTATTCTGCCTCTGGCAGCTGCCGGTTTACTCACCGACGATGTGCATATCAATGCCATCACAGGTTCAACGGGTGCCGGGGTGAAACCTTCGGAAACATCACACTTCAGCTGGCGAAACAATAATATCTCTGTTTACAAAGCTTTTGAACATCAGCACTTGCAGGAAATCGGACAATCGGTACACCAACTGCAACCCGGATTTGATAAAAATCTGAATTTCATTCCTGTGCGCGGTAACTTTGCACGCGGCATTTTTGCCTCCACCTATACCAGATGTCCGTTGAGTGCCGAGGAAGCAAAAGCACTGTACAAAGAATTCAATAAAGATGCCGCTTTTACATTCGTTGCCGATAAAAATCCGGATATGAAGCAGGTGGTTAACACGAATAAAGCCATTGTGTATGTGGAAAAACACGGCGATAATATATTGATCATTTCCATGATCGACAATTTGCTGAAAGGAGCATCGGGGCAGGCTGTTCAGAATATGAACCTGATGTTTGGTCTCGACGAAAAAGCCGGACTAAATCTGAAATCCACAGGTTTCTAAGATAACTTCATTCCGAAAAAAACACTGATAGCAAAGGTTTGCGAAAAAAAATGCAACAAAATGGGTGAATTATTTTATAAAAGTAATTTATACACTTACATTTGCATTGTGATTTTTTCATAGTATTAGATTTAAGGTTAACAAAGATTGGTAGTCAGGCGTGGCTACCAATTGCGTTTTTAATAGGTCTTATCAGTTTTATATCTAGATCTCGCTCAATTCGAGCCAGCGCATCGTTTTTTCATCAATCAAATCTGTCAGTTCGGCAAATCGTGACGATATTTTAATAATAGTATCATTATCGAATGTGCCTGATGAGAGTTGATTTTCAATGTCCTTTTTTTCAGCTTCCAGCTGTGGTATTTCCTTTTCCAGTGCTTCAAATTCCTGTTTTTCTCTGAAACTCATTTTACGGGGTTTATTTCCCCCGTCCGTTGTGCTTTGAGGATTATTGGTGACGGCAGTTTTTTTAGAATTATTAGAAGTATTCCCTTCCAAAACTCCCCCTTTAGGGGGTTGGGGGGCTGTTCCGCTTTCTCTGTATTGCGTATAGTTTCCCGGAAAATCTTTTATCTCTGCGTTTCCGTTGAATACGAGCAAATGATCAACCACTTTGTCCATGAAATAACGGTCGTGGCTGACCACGATGACACAGCCTTTGAAGTTTTGCAGATAATCTTCCAGAATATTCAATGTAACGATGTCCAGATCATTGGTGGGCTCATCGAGTACCAGAAAATTCGGATTTTTCATCAGCACGGTGCAGAGGTAAAGCCGGCGTTTTTCACCGCCACTGAGTTTGTATACGTAGTTGTGCTGAGTTTCGGGAGCAAAAAGGAAGTGTTGCAGAAACTGCGATGCCGAAAGTTTTTTGCCGCCTCCAAGGTCTATTTCCTCGGCAATATCCTGTACGACATCAATCACCTTCATTTGTTCATCGAACTTTAGTCCGTCCTGGCTGTAATATCCGAAAATAACCGTATCGCCGATGTCAAAACTTCCGCTGTCGGGCTTTACATGTCCAAGCAACATTTTCAGGAAAGTTGTTTTACCCGTTCCGTTCTTACCTACAATACCCATTTTTTCATAGCGGGCAAAGTTGTAGTAAAAGTTGTCGAGAATTTTATAGTCGCCGAACGATTTGCAGATATAGTTGGCTTCGAATATTTTAGAGCCAAGGTAGCTTGATTTTACGCCGAGTTTGATGTTTTCATTGGTCTGACGTTGTTTAGCCCGTTCTTCAATGTCTTTGAATCGGTCGATGCGGCCCCGTGATTTGTGTGATCGTGCCTGAGGCGTGCTTCGCATCCATTCCAGCTCGCGGCGGTAAATGTTTCGCATGCTTTCGGTTTCCGCATTGAATGTGTCAATCCGTTCCTGACGTTTTTCCAGATAGTAACTGTAATTGCCGGAGTAGGCGAAAAGAGACTGATTATCTATTTCGAGGATGGTGTTGCAGACACGGTCCAGAAAATACCGGTCGTGTGTAACCATGAGCAGCGACATGGTGGATCGTTTCAGAAAATCTTCCAGCCATTCCACCATTTCGAGATCGAGGTGGTTGGTTGGTTCATCGAGTATTAATAAATCCGGTTCGCTGATCAGTACATTGGCCAGAGCCACCCGTTTGAGTTGTCCGCCTGACAAATGACCGATTTTTTGTTCGAAATCAGTAATTTTTAGCTTGCCCAGAATTTGTTTGATGCGTGTTTCATAGTCCCAGGCTTTCAGAATTTCCATACGAGCCAGCACATCTGTCATTTTATCCTTGTCGGGATGCAGCATGACATGTTCATAGTCAGCTATGGTGCGTACAATGTCATTATCCGTTTGCAGGCAGGCGTCGATTACTGAAAGTTCTTTTGGAAAATCGGGCGACTGTTCCAGATAACCGATTCGCAGATCGCGCTTTAAGGTGATGTTACCGCTGTCGTAACCTTCTCGGTCGGCAAGAATGTTGAGGAGTGTTGTTTTTCCGGTTCCGTTTTTGGCAATCAGAGCCACCCGTTGATTGTCGGTGATGGTAAAGGATATATTTTCAAAAAGCAGATTATCGCCAAACGATTTGGTCAGATTTTCTACCTGCATATAATTGGTCATACGGTCATATTATTTTTTGCAAAGATAAGAATTCGGGCTAAGTTATGAATTATAAATGATGTGTTTAGATGAAAAACGGGAGAACGATCATAAATTGTGTTCCCGTTTTAAACTTATTTTATTTATTATACTGTTCCTGATGTCAGAATATATTTCAGAAATTAAGTTCCAGCATGCCTGCGTCTTCGGTTTCGTCCTCTCTTTTTTTCCACTCATTCCAGGGTTGGTTGCTGACGTAAGTTTTCCCAAGAAAATCCAGATAGTCATAA
>Ga0209098_1002250_pt1 | contig 17191 bp, 15 predicted proteins | sample AD_JPNHW1_MetaG_FD_184429 | JGI IMG/M metagenome (GOLD analysis project Ga0209098, IMG submission 184429) | Active sludge microbial communities of municipal wastewater-treating anaerobic digesters from Japan - AD_JPNHW1_MetaG (SPAdes) (version 2) | ecosystem: Engineered > Bioreactor > Anaerobic... | reverse complement strand
CCCTTTTGGGAGGTTTTGAATAATGATTTGATGTAGTTTATTAAAGGGTTCAAAACGATCCTCAGGCACATTGGCGAGGATCTCTTCAACAGTTTTTCCGGGTGCTTCCATGATGGGTGATTTTATTTGGCAAATATAATTGAATTTTATTTAAAATAATTTTCTTGGGCATTCCGGCTCGCAAGCTCGCCGTCGGTCTCCAGCCTGTACTCCTCGCCGGCACACCAAGCAGTCCATCCGGCATATAGGAGCTCACAAGTTCGCTCTATCTGCCGGTGGTCTGCTAGGCGTCCCGGCTGTGGGGTACTTGGCCTTCGCCCTAATGCGGAGGAAATTCAGCCTGAGTTTTACGATGAATCAAAAAACTATTCTAATAAAAAACGGTTTTTTAAAATTTCAACTATTTCATTTTTAAGTGCATGATGAAAACATTCAAAAATGCTTAGAAACAGTGCCCTGCTTTTATAAGAATATTCGATTTTGGAGTGAAAACTAATAACTAAAACCTAATAACTAATACCTATTTTCATATGGCATTTTTATCGTTGATCACATATAATCCTTCCGGCGTTTTCATATTAGCACATCAGCACATTAGCACATTAGCACATTATTTTTTTTTCGGTAAAAACTGCCCCTCATAGATATCGATCCACTCTTGTACAGTAATTTTCTTCATCAATTCTGCGATTAGATCGTAGGGGATCTGATCCATTTTTTTGAATCGGATACAGCTTTTTCCCATATCCAGTTTTGGTTTGGAGTGTTTAGGATATTCATTTACAAACCATTCCAGAAGTTCAGGGATGGCATAGATTCCCATGTGATAGAAATTGATAGATCCTTTTTGGGAGGCGATTCCGGCAAAGGGGAGTGGCTCAATCGGTTTGCAATGGTACCCTTTTGGATAAATGGTATGAGGAACGACATATCCTAAGCCGCCGTAACTAATGGCCGGAACGAACCCTTTTGGGAGGTTTTGAATAATGATTTGATGTAGTTTATTAAAGGGTTCAAAACGATCCTCAGGCACATTGGCGAGGATCTCTTCAACAGTTTTTCCGGGTGCTTCCATGATGGGTGATTTTATTGGCAAATATAATTGAATTTTATTTAAAATAATGAAAATCGACGCAGAAGTTCCCTGTTGAGCGATGAAAAACTATTCTAATAAAAAACGGTTTTGAAAATTTTCAACTATTTCATTTTTTAAGTGCATTATGAAAACATTCAAAAATGCTTAGAAACAGTACCCTGCTTTTATAAGAATATTCGATTTTAGATGTCGATAGTCTAAAGTCTATGGTCTATAGTCTGGAAAAAGGATATTTAAGATTTAATTTTCAATTGTTGTGATCCTATCGACCATCGACAATTTTTTCATAAATAATGAACGAATTACTTTATTAAAAACTATCCCAAAAGCCCGGATAAGACTTCTTCACCACTTCTGCATGGTGAATGGTGATGTTCGACATAGTGGCAAACAACTGAAATGCCATCACCATCCTGTGATCTTCGAACGAATCAAACTCGCTAGAAGCGGGTAGGGGAGCACTCCTCTTGACAACCTTTATGTATTTTTCAGATGGTTCCTGATCTTCTATATTGGTCTCAATATCGGTAAATTGACGTAATACGCTAACCAGATTAATACCTCTTCGGGACTCCTTATATTCCAAATTTTGGATTCCGGTGATCGTTAATTCAAAAGGATATAAAACAGCTAACGACATTAACACTGGTGCTAAATCTAAATGATCATTTAAATTGAGCACTTGAGGTTCGATATTCAAATGGTTCTGAGCTACAATTTTCAACCCGGTTTCAGTTATGGAGGTCTCTACGCCCCACCTTTTAAACCATTCCACAATGATGGAATCCTGTTGTATTGATGGATATTGCAATCCTTTGATCATGATTTCATTGCAAGGATTTATTAAAGCGTAACTATACCAAAAAATGGCGCTACTCCAATCGGCTTCAATCACTTTAGGAACTCCATCTAAAAAGAAATTGCCCCATACTTGTTTGGTTATTTCGAGATAACTTTCAGATGGAAAATGAGCTGGCGTAGTTTGTAAAGCGGGGCTCCCCAACTTTTGGGAAATTAACCAGATTGCAGTTGCATACTGACTGCTTTGTGTGCAATCAACCACCATAGAGTAAGCAGTTAAACCCGGTTTACCAATGATATTCCATCCCTTTGGATCCTCTTCAATCTCAGCTCCAATTCGTCGTAAAGTATACACCAAAGGCATGATTGGACGCTCCAGAAGTCTAGCAGTTCCGGTAAGCAACCAGTTTCCTTCCATCAACACTAAAACAGCCATCAAAAATCGATACCCGGCACCGCAATCCTTTAAATCAATGGTCGTTACATTATTGGAGCCTCTATGATCACGAATTGTTATGAGTGCTTTTTGAACCGTTTTTACATCTTCTGCATCGTTGTCCAGAACATCCATAATCTGATCATTATAAAGGAAATTCATAATCATGAATCTGATTACGATACTCTTGGAACGGGGAATTTGTACCTCTTTCATATTAAATGGTTTTGATCATACTGATTGCAGTTGTACCGTAGATAGCTGCTGTTTCAGTGCGTAAAATTTTATTACCTAATCTCACTTCTTGAAATCCTTCATCTTTGGCCATTTCAACCTCTTTGAAAGTAAAATCTCCTTCCGGACCAATCAATAAAATGATCTCTTCCTGTTCGAGATTGTACTGAGAAATCAATGGGGTTTCTTCCATATTTTCACACCAGGCGATCATTCTGCATGTGTTTGTATTACTGTGAGATACACTATTTATAAATTCGTTGAATGTGGATAACTGTATCTCTGGCAGGTAAGTTCCGGATGATTGTTTAAGGGCTGCTATAGCAATTCTTTCCATTCTATTGATATCCAGATGCTTTCGCTCTGATCTTTCACAGATGATAAAGCTGATTTTTTCAACTCCAATCTCGACCGCTTTCTCCACCATCCATTCCATCCGATCCGGATTTTTTGTCGGAGCAACTACTAAATGGAAACTAAATGCTCGTTTATTAACATCTTCTTTACGCTCTATCACTTGCATCTGGCACTCTTGTTTGTTAATAATAACAATCTCAGTATTAACAACCGTCCCTTTTCCATTCGTAAAAGTGATCCGATCACCAACTTGTTTCCTTAGAACCTTCAATAAATGCTTCGATTCATCACCACTCATTGTGATCACATCCAAGTCCAAATTTTCCAAAAAATAGTGTCCCATAAACTTTCCAATTTTTTAATTTTGTTAAACGTTAGAAGTTAAATGTTCGAAGTTAAATGTTCGAAGTTAAAAGTTGAACATCGAACCTCGAACGTCGAACGTCGAACGTTGAACGTCGAACGTTTCATTCTTTCTCGCTCAATTCCAACCACCGCATCATTTTGATATCCAGTTCATTTTCTACTTCTCCGTATCTGGAGCTCCAATCTTTAAGTTGTATACCGGAGCCTGAACCGGAGTTCATCAAATGGATCAATTCTGTTTTTTCTTTTTCTAAATGTTCAATATTGATCTCCAATTGTTCAAACTCTTTTTTCTCTTTAAAAGTCAGTTTGTTCGTTGTTTTCTTTACTGGTTCAGATTCGGAATTCTTAGAAATCTCCTGATTTAATGCACGTTCCTGTTTCCGTTTTAAACGATCTTGTTTCTCTTTTTCAACACGATATTCGGTATAGTTGCCATAAAAATCTTTCACTTTTCCTTCCCCTTCAAACACAAAGATATGATCTACAAGCTTATTCATAAACCATCGGTCATGTGAAACCACTAAAATGCAACCTTGATAGTTATCTAAAAACTCTTCTAAAAGGTTTAAAGTCTCGATGTCAAAGTCGTTGGTGGGCTCATCCAGAATTAAAAAATTAGGATTTTTGATCAGCGTAATCAAGAGATGTAGTTTTCTCTTCTCACCACCGCTAAGATCTTCATAATAAGTGTATTGTTGTTCGTATTTGAAGCCAAAATAGTTTAAAAACTGAGAAGCGCCAACCATATTTCCACTCTGCAGGCGTATCATCTCTGCATTTTCTTTAACAATATCAATGACACGTCTATTTCCTTCCACTTGAAGTCCATCTTGAGCAAAATAACCAAACTGAATAGTTAATCCGGGAGTGATTTTTCCGGCAATGGGATTAATCTCACCCATGATTAGTTTCAGCAGAGTACTTTTTCCGGTACCATTTCGACCAACGATACCACATTTTTCCCCTTTTTTGAAAATATAGGAGAAATCATCCAAAATAAGCTTGTCAGGATAGGAAAAATCTAGATTGTTAATTTCTAAAATTTTATTTCCAAGTCTTTCGGTTTTTACTTGAAAAGATTCAGATTGTTTTTCTACTTTTTTATGAGCAGCTTCATTTAGCTCTTCAAAAGCTTTGATCCTCGCTTTAGCCTTAGTGGTTCTAGCTTGAGGTGACGTATGAACCCATTCTAATTCAGTACGATACAGATGTTTTATTTTGTCAAACTCAGCAGATTCATTGGCAATCCGTTCTGCTTTTTTTTCTAGATAATAGTCGTATTTACCCTTATATTGGTATATTTTGTGATTGTCCAATTCAATAATATTATTACACACTTGATCTAAAAAGAATCTATCGTGGGTAACCATTAAAAGGGTTGTATTTGAAGTAGATAGATACTCTTCTAACCATTCTATCATATCGATATCCAAATGGTTGGTTGGCTCATCCAAAATTAATAGATCTGTTTCAGTGATTAAAGTTTTAGCTAAAGCGGTTTTTTTTCGTTGACCACCTGACATTTCCCCTAAGTTTTTAAAAATATCATCAATACCAAACCTGGAGAGGATCTCTTTCACTTTGCTTTCCATGTCCCATGCATGTAAACGATCCATCTCTAAGAGTGCGTGTTCCATTCTAACATGAAGTTGTTCATCCTCTCCATTTTTTGCTAAAGAGATACAGGTTTCGTACTCTTTAACAGCCTGAATTACGGGTGTTTGAGATTCAAAGATAAGATCCAAAACAGAGTATTGATCATTTACATCATCCATTTGTGGCAAATAAGAGATCGTAATATCTTTACGTGTAACGACTTGTCCTTCATCAGGATACTCTAGTCCGGCAATGATATTTAAAAGGGTGGTTTTTCCGGTTCCATTTTTGGCGATCAATGCGGTCTTTTGTCCTTTTTCAATCCCAAAAGTGATTTGATCAAAGAGCAGTTTCTCTCCAAATGATTTAGTAAGTTTCTCTACAGTAAGATAATTCATAGTTTGCTGTTTATAGTGCAAAGATACTAAATAATGTGCTAATGTAAAGAAAAAAAAAGTATATTTGCCGACCTAAAAATGAATATGCTGACTCAACAAGAAATTGAAAATTTTAAGTTGCAATTAACTGGTAATAAAAAGATTGCAATAGTTACTCATTATAATCCGGACGGAGATGCTTTAGGATCTTCTTTAGCTATTTTTTCCCATTATTTGGAGTTAGGCTATGATGTGAGTTGCATTGTTCCTAATCCATTTCCCGATTATCTTTCTTGGATGCCTTATTCATCAAAGGTTGTGAATGCCCAAAAACAGATTCAAAAAGCGAAAAGATTGATTCATAATTCTGATATTTTATTTGTTTCTGATATGAATGCCGCTCATAGAGCCGGTAAGGATTTAGAAGATGCTCTCATAGAGTCTAAAGCCTTTAAAGTGCTCATTGACCATCATCCTTCTCCCGCTTTTGATGCAAATATAGTTTATTCTACCATCTTTTCAACTTCTGCCAGTGAGATGGTATTTCGGTTTTTAAAAGAGATTGACCCTAATAAATCAATTTCTTTAAATGCAGCAAATTGTATTTATACCGGCATTATAACAGACACAGGTTCATTGAGTTATGCTTGTAATCGTCCATTAATTTACGAAATATTGAAAGAGTTGATGGAGATTGGTGTGGATGGAGAACTGATTCATCGTCAGGTTTATGATAACTACTCTGAGAGTCGCTTAAGGCTATTGGGTGTATCCTTAAACAATATGGTTGTAATGGAGGAAAATGGAACCTCTTATATGTTTTTAACCCGTCAGAACTTATTGGATAATGGATTTAAAAATGGGGATACTGAAGGTTTTGTAAATTACGGATTATCACTTAGTTCTGTTAAATTTACCGCTTTTTTCACCGAAAGAGAGGGGAGAGTTCGAATCTCATTTAGATCTAAAGATGAATTTGATGTTAATGTATTTGCATCCACCTTTTTCAATGGGGGAGGACACAAAAATGCATCTGCATCTTATCATTATGATTCATTGGAGAACACTTTGAAATATTTTGAAGAGGTAGTAAAAAATCATCCTGAGTTAAAAAATAATAACTAACATGTTTCGTTTTTATTCTACTATAACATTTCTAGTATTGCTCACATTTGCTTCATGCAAGGATAACACTCAGATACAAAAACTGGTAACTCCTAATCAAGTTCAGGACGATTCAGAAACACCACTACTTAGAGGAAATAAAAAAATGTTAGCTCTTGAAAATGAAGATATTGAACTGTTTATAAAAAGATATAATTGGAATATGATTAAAACCGGAACCGGATTACGATATGAAATTGTCCAAAAAGGTACCGGATCAATTCCAAAAAAGGGGGATGTTGTAGAGTTGGAATTTGTAACTCAGCTGTTGACAGGGGATACCATTTATACTTCAAAAGAGAAGGGATTGAAAAAGTTTCAGGTTGAAAAGACAGATGAGATTGTAGGGTTGCATGAAACTGTTCAGTTGATGCCAAAAGGTTCTGTTGCTCACGTAGTAATTCCATCATATATGGCTTATGGAATTTCAGGTGATGGAGATCAGATATTTGGGCAACATGCATTGGTAATGACTATTAAAATACTCAATAAATAAAGAAAAAATCAATCAATATTTTAAAATATTAAAAAAATGAAAAATTATTCAAAACTATTATTATTCGCACTTGTAGCGATTATGGCCATTGGTGCAACATCTTGCAGTAAGTACAAAGGTTTCAAAAAAGACAAAAAAGCCGGCTTTTATTACAAGTTTTATAACCAAGACAAAAAAGGTGTTCAACCTGTTGATGGTGACATCGTAGAATTAATGTTGACAGTTCGTACAGAAGACTCTACCATTATCCCAACTTTTCCAACTCGTGATCAAATTATCGAATCTTTATTCAAAGGTGACTTTTATGATGCATTAAGAAAAATGCACGTAAGTGATAGTGCTTCTTTCATTTTCAATGGAGACTCTATTTTCCATTACTATTTTGGACAAGAGTATCCTTTTGGGGATAAACCTTTATATTTTGACATTAAGTTGAAAAACATTATCCCTAAGGAAGAGTTTGAAAAACAACAAAATGAAAAAAGAAAAGAATATGAAGCTATGTTAGCAGAGTACAAAGTTGCAGAAGATAGTTTATTAACAAGCTATATCAAAACAAATAAAATTTCTGTAAAACCAACAGCATCAGGATTATATTTCATTAAAACAACTTCCGGAAAAGGAAAACAAGCTGTTAAAGGATCTACCGTTCAAGTTCATTACAAAGGAATGTTAATTGATGGTAAAGAATTTGACAATTCTTATCAAAGAGGAGAACCTATTGAATTAGAAGTAGGTAAAGGTATGGTAATCCCTGGTTGGGATGAAGCTCTTCAAATGATGAAAGTGGGTGATAAAGCAAAATTAATCATTCCTTCAAAAATTGGATACGGTGAAAGAGGAGCCGGTGGTGGTGTAATTCCTCCTTACGCAACTCTAGTTTTCGAAGTGGAAATGGTTTCCGTAAAATAAATTTTTGTATCTTTGCAGTGAAATTCCAGGGGCGTTAGCTCAGCTGGCTAGAGTGTTAGACTGGCAGTCTAAAGGTCGTGGGTTCGACTCCCATACGCTCCACCCCATTTCACTACAACATATTGAAAAAGACGCGTTATCGCGTCTTTTTTGTTTTGTGAATTTTCTTATCTTTGCATTCTAAATAAATCCTTTCTGCCAATGAACATTTTTAAAAGAAACAAGAAACCTGTGGAAAAAGCTCTTTCTTTGTCTTCCCTTACCCTTAAACGATTTAAAAAAGAGAAAATGGGTATCATCTCTCTTGGGTTCATTGTCCTGGTTTTTTTAATAGCAGTTCTTGGTTATTTGATTACTCCCGATTCTACTCCTTACTGTAATGATCAACACCTCGAAGTTGCACTACAGAAACCGGGTTTTAAAGTGCAAATGCTTCAGGTAAATGATCATCTCAATACCCCTAAAGTGAGTCTTTTTCATAAAATGATTTTTGGTCAGCCGGCTCAATACAGAACCATCCCGATCTCATCATATACCCAAAAGAATGATACTATAATCGCTCAACTTTTTGGACAAACAAAAATCTCTGAACGTTTTCTGAAGTCTGAATTGCATCCTTCTGATCCCATCACGTCTAAACGATTTGTGTTGGGTACAGATCGCTACGGAAGAGATGTCTTGAGTCAATTGATGCTGGGCGCCCGAATCAGTTTAGCAGTAGGTTTTATCTCTGTTTTTATTGCATTGGTGATTGGAATATTCTTAGGAGCAATCGCAGGTTACTATTCAGGAAGAGTGGATCAGATCATCATGTGGTTTATTAATGTGATCTGGTCAATTCCTACACTTTTGTTAGTTATAGCCATTAGTTTTGCACTTGGGAAGGGGTTCTGGCAGATCTTCATCGCCATCGGGTTAACCATGTGGGTAGATGTAGCGCGTGTTGTGAGAGGTCAGGTGATCGCTTTGAAAGAACAAGAGTTCGTTGAAGCCGGAAAAGCATTAGGATTTTCAAATCTGTATATCATCTTTAAACATATCCTTCCGAATGTATTAGGAACAGTAATCGTTTTAGCCGCATCAAACTTCTCTTCCGCCATTCTGATGGAAGCCGGATTGAGCTTTTTAGGGCTTGGTGTTCAACCTCCAACACCCTCCTGGGGAATGATGATGAAAGAAAACTACGCTTATATTGTGCTAGATCAAGCCTACCTGGCTATCGTTCCCGGTCTTGCCATCATGCTCCTCGTTCTTGCCTTTATGCTCGTCGGCAGCGCCCTCCGAAATGCTATGGACGTTAGAAGTTAAGAGTTAAGAGTTAAGAGTGAAGAGTGAAGAGTGAAAAGTTTTTATATATTTGCAAAATCAATTAAAAAACTATAAACTACTAAAAATTTACTATCATGAAGAAAAGCCCTTTAGTTGAGAAAAGCTATTTATTTGCAATTAAAATTGTTAAATCAGTTTATCTTGTCCAAAATTCTAAAAAAGAGTATATTTTAACAAAACAATTGATTAGAAGCGGGACTGCAATAGCTGCACTAATTTCAGAAGGGCAATATGCTCAAAGTCCAGCTGATTTTATAAATAAATTTTCTGTTTCTTTAAAAGAAGCTAATGAAACAAAATTTTGGATAAATTTACTAAAAGATACTGAATTTATTGATATTCATGTTTTTGAGTCTTTAATTTTTGATTTAGAAGAAATAATTAGTATGCTTGTTTCGTCTATCAAAACTCTAAAGTCAAAAATGTCCCAATAACACACTCTTCACTTTTCACTTTTCACTTTTCACTTTTCACTCTTCACTCTTCTTAGTTCCTTTGTAGAGCTCGTAGCCCCAGAATTTGCATTCGAGAGGGCCGTTAAAGAGGTTGAACCGTTTGGCTGTTTTGAGTCCGATGTTTTTCATCGCCTGGGTGTCAGAGCTGATGATGAAAGCTTTACAATTAGTGTAGTTGGTCTTTAAAGTATCCCCGATTTTTTTATAAAGTAAGTCTATATCTTCAACTTCTAATCGTTCGCCGTATGGTGGATTGATCATCAACATAGCCGGAGTACGTGGTGGAAAACTATCTAACATGTCCTGTTGTTTTAGAGATATAAAATCTTCTAAACTAGCTTCTTCTACGTTATCAATTGAATATTGAATCATCCTTTCAGAGATGTCAGACCCATAAAAGTTGATATCTACATCGTCCAGAATTTCTGTTTCATTTTTAACCTGATTCCAAATTTCTGAATCAAAATTCTTCCAGCTCATAAATCCAAAATGGTCTCGGTAATATCCTGCAGGGATATTTAGAGCAATCATCGCTGCTTCGATCAATAGGGTACCTCCACCACACATGCAGTCAATAAAATCACACTCACCTTTCCACCCACTCAATTTAATCATCCCAGCTGCAACCACTTCGTTTATGGGAGCAGGATGATTGGCCACTTTATAACCTCTTTTGTGTAAAGATTCTCCGGAACTGTCTAAGAAAAGATGACATTCATTGTTGAAAATATGAAGATGAAACTGAACATCCGGGTTTTCTTTGTCTACACTTGGCCTTTCATTGTATGTATACCTGAAACGGTCGCAAATCGCATCTTTTGCTAACATGGATGCAAAAAGGGGAGTGTTGAAAATGGTGTTGTTTATAGTGGCACTGATCGCTAAAGTTCCATCATAATTGAGATATTTTTCAGCATCAAATTGGTAAATGTGCTCATAGAATTCGTCATTGTTTTCGAAGGTAAACGAACCTACTTTCCATAAAATTCGTATTGCTGTTCTGCAGAAGTAATTAGCCCGGTACATCATGGCAAAATCTCCTTCAAACAGAACTGATCTATTCAATAATTGACAATTTAAAGCTCCTAGTTGTGTCAATTCTTCAAATAAAACAGGTTCTAACCCTGCTGAAGTTTTTGCTATAAAGGTTTCTGTTGAGATGGCCATGTACTTATAATGTTTATTATTAATAAATTAGAAAGATAATTTAATATTGCAAAGATACTATTTTTTATCATTCCTTTTTATAAACAATCCAGAGTGATTCTATCCGTTGATTTTAAAATATTTTTTTCATTTTTTTATTTTTTAACAATAATATTTTATTATTTTTGCAAAAAATTTTACAATTGTTTAACTAATTTTTACTAATTTTATTTTCATGAACTTACAAGATAAATATTCAGTTCTTCTTATTGAGAAAAGTGATAATCTAAGAACAGTTCTAAAAGATTTCTTAGAAATGTATAATTATGAAGTTCGTGATTTTGAAGATGGTCTTCAAGCTCTGAAATCGATGTCAAAAACGACTTTTGATCTTTGTTTGCTTGATATGAATGCAGAACCTGTTAATGGGTTATACTTAATTCATGAAATTAAAAAGGTAGATGCTCAAATTCCTGTTGTTTTTATCTCTTCAAAGAGCGACAAAGAGACCAGAATTCAAAGTTTTAAAGAGGGTTGTGACGATTTTGTAATCAAACCTTTTAGTATCGAAGAGCTGGAACTTAGAATTAACGCTATTCTTAGAAGAACATCTGGAAATCGTATTCAAAAACACGTTGTTACTGAAGATGTGACTTTTTATTTTGCAGACTTTAAATTTAACTATACTACATTAGAATTAGTTCATGCATTCAAAACACAACATCTGACCAAAAAAGATGCAGAAATGTTAAAACTTTTCTGTAGTAATATCAACACCCTTATTCCTCGCCATAAGTTAGTGAAAGAAGTCTGGGGTGAAGATAAAGCTCAGTTGAGTCGAAGTATGGATGTTTATATCACCAGACTAAGAAAATATTTACAAATTGAAGATCCGAAACATGATCATCATAAAACTCATAGAGTTCCTGTTGTTGAAATTATCAATGTACATGGAACCGGCTATATTTTAAAAATTAACGAATAAATTTAACTACAAATATTTTTACTATGATTATTGATCAATTATTTCAAAATGTTGCTGATAAAGGACATGTTTGTGTTGGATTAGATACCGATTTAGAATATCTACCACAAGAATTTTCAGCCCAATTTTCTCATTTAAGTGACGCCTTATTTCATTTTAATAAAGAGATTATTGACGCAACTGTTGATGTTTCAGCCTGTTTTAAAGTGCAAATCGCTTATTATGAAGCATACGGGATGCAAGGGATGGAAGCATATAAGAAAACTTTAGAATACCTCAGACAAAAAGATACTGTTATCATTGCTGATGTTAAAAGAGGAGATATTGCGAAAACAGCTGAAATGTATGCAAAAGCCCATTTCTCCGGTGATTTTGAAGCAGATTTTATTACTGTTAATCCATACATGGGATTGGATACCATAACTCCATTTTTACCTTTTGTTCAAAATAACAATAAAGGTTTATTTGTTTTGATCCGTACCTCTAACGAAGGAGCAAAAGATATTGAATATTTACCTACAGAGAATAACCAAAGAGTCTATAATGCAGTTGGTGAAAAAATCAACGCTTTGGGGAAAGAGTTTATTGGTAAAAGTGGATTTTCTTCAATTGGTGGTGTAATGGGTTGTACTCATGCAGATGAAGCAAAAGCTGTTAGAGCGGCTTTGGATTCCACATTTTTCCTGATTCCAGGCTATGGAGCTCAAGGGGGTAAAGCAGAAGATATTGCACTTTACTTGAAAAACGGAAATGGTGGCGTGGTAAACGCTTCCAGATCTATCTTGTTAGCGTATAAGAAAGTTGAAAATGGTGCTGCAAAATTTGCAGAATGCTCTCGATTAGAGGCAATTAGAATGAGAGATGATATCAGAAAAGCTTAAAATCTCCTCTAATAACTTTCTATCATTTTGTAGGCGGGGAACCTTGTGTTGTCCGCCTAATTTATTTTTACTTCCTAACCATTTAATAAAAGTACCAGGTTCAACAACAGAGATCTTCGGTTTTACCAACATTAAATCACCGGTTCTTTTAGCTTCATAATCTGAATTTAAACTCTTTAAAGCATCATCCAATACTTGAGAGAAGAACTCTAAATCTGAAGGACAGCTAGTGAACTCTACCGCCCACTCGTGTCCACCCTTTGTTTTTCCGGTGTTTAAAAATACCGGTGCTGCTGTGAAATTGCTGATGATAGCTCCGGTTTTTCTACAAGCTTCAGTGATCGCTTTTTCTGCATTGTCAACTACTACCTCTTCCCCAAAAGCGTTGATATAATGCGTTGTCCGTCCGGATATCTTGAATTTGTATGGTCTGAGCGATGTGAACTGTATGGTATCTCCAATCTCATAACGCCATAATCCGGCTGCTGTCGTGATAATCAATGCATAGTTCTTACCCAACTCAACTTCAGACAATGGAATTGCTGTCTTCGCTTTGCCCGACATTTCGTTCATCTCTAAAAATTCATAAAAGACACAGTTGTCGGTCAATAGTAACATGTCATCACTGTTTCTTTCGTTTTGAATACCGAAAAAACCTTCCGATGCATTGTAGATGTTCATGAAAAACACCTCTTTTCCGGCAAAGATCTTTTTATACTCTTCCCGATAGGGATCAAATGATACACCACCATGAAAAAACACTTCCAGATTGGGCCAAATCTCATGAATCAGCTCTTTTCCTTTGATCTGTAAGACTTCCTTCATGACTAACAACATCCATGATGGCACACCCGACAATGCAGTGATGTCCTCATTAACCGTATTCATGGCGATCAGTTTTAACTTTTCATTCCAATTGGAGTGGAGTAGAATCTCTTTACTATTGGGTGCTTTCAAATATAGACCGATTGCAGGCATGTTTTCCATTAAAATTGCGGAAATATCGCCACATTTTAAGGGAGTTTCCCGTTCAAGAGATTGTAAACTGCCTCCCAAAGTGATCGTTTTACCCCCAAACATCTCCGTGTCAGGGAACATGTGAGTGTAAAAAGTAAGGCAATCACTAGCCGAGATGATGTTGTTCTCTTTCAATGACTCCTGACTCACCGGAACATACTTACTCTTTCCCTGAGTGGTCCCGGATGACTTCGCCAACCATTCAATTTTAGTGGGCCACAATACATTGTTTTCCCCTGAAATAATCCGATCTATGTAAGGAAATAGTGCATTGTAATCGTGAATCGGTACCTGTTCGGCAAACTGTTGGTAGGTCATGTTTGGTGTTAAACCAAAGTCTGACCCAAACTTAGTCCTACTGCCATATTCTAACATATATTTAAACCATTTTTCTTGAGTTTCCAGAGCATGTTCGTATAAAAAAACGGTTCTCTCTTCACGATATTCAAAAAAAGTTCTTATGGGTACATTTAAAAACTGCATAACTTCTCTTATTTTATTATTTTTACACTTCAAAAATAATAAAAAAATGGTTGCCGAAACGAACTTTAAAATAAACTTAGGATTAAATATTATAGAAAAATTACCAAACGGATATCATGCCCTTGAAACCGTTTTTTATCCGGTTTATAATCAAAGAGATAGTATTGAAATTCAACCTTCATCTGAGTTTCAATTTCAAATGGTCGGAGGCGATTTTAATATCGATCCCGATAAAAATATATGCGTGAAGGCATTCCGACTTTTAGAAGAAAAGTTTCAATTATCCCCCATTTCAATTACATTAACTAAAAAAATTCCTTCCGGAGCAGGTATTGGAGGTGGCTCCGGAGATGCAGCGACAACACTTTTGTTATTAAACCAATATTTTGATTTAAAACTTAATCAAATCGAGCTCATTAATATCGCAAAAAAGCTGGGAAGTGATGTGCCGTTTTTTATCATCAATCAACCCTGTTTTGCTACAGGGGTAGGGGAGATCCTCACACCAATATCCTTAGACTTATCCCAATATAGGATTGAGATGGTATTCTCTGATATTCAGGTATCCACCCCATTAGCATATAGCTGGATCAAACCTCAAAAGCCCCAAAAACCGATTTTAGAGATTCTTAAAACACCGATCGAAAACTGGAAACACGAGCTTGTAAATGACTTTGAAGCGGTTGTTTTTCCCCGATATCCGGAATTAGAGAGAAACAAACAACTGATGTACGAAAAAGGAGCAGTTTATGCCGCGATGAGCGGCAGTGGCTCCTCCATCTTCGGCCTGTTTACCGCAGAGAAGGTTTAACCACAAAGGACACAGAGAGGATTAAACCGCAGAGGACACAAAGAAGATTTCATCGCAGAGAACGCAAAGATTTTTTTTAAGTCATTTTTTTACTAATAATTGAACATCAACTTTTAATCTTGAACGTCGAACGTTTAACGTCGAACTTCGAACTTCGAACGTCGAACGTCGAACGTCGAACGCAAAAAGGGTAAGAATCCTAAAACCCTTACCCTTTATTAAAATTTGCAAATTCAATAAGACCTTCGACCTTCGTCCTTCGTCCCTCGTCTCTAGTCCCTCGTCTCTAGTCTCTAGTCCCTCGTCTCTAGTCTCTAGTCCCTCGTCTCTAGTCTCTAGTCTTAAGGAAGTCTTTCCAAAGCTCTTTCAGATTTGGATATGAATTTTTGAGAAGTTCCGTTGCTCTTTCTTCAGAAACCCATAAAACTTCAGCGATTCCCTCTTCTGTTTGTGGTTTGAGGGGTTCAGATGAGTTCGCTTTCATTTCAAACCAACGGGTTTCTTTTAAGATCTCACTTTTGTTGATTACGTATGTGTGATAGGTGGTCATCAGTTTGCCGGTGATCTCAATGGTTTCAATGCCGGTTTCCTCTTTAACCTCCCTGATTGCAGCGGCTTCAGTCTTTTCATTGTTTTCAATTTTTCCTTTAGGAAAATCCCAATGATCCAACCGGTTGATCAACAGCACTTCATTTTTTTCATTGACCACGATACCACCAGCTGCATGGATGATCTCAAACTCAGTGATTAACGTTTCTTCTTTTATAGGTTGTTTTGCCATAATCTTAAAATCCAAAAATATCTTCTAAAGTGAGTTTTTGTACTTTTCCGAATTTAGATTCCAATACGTCAAATTTCATATCAGTAGGTCTGGCCAAAATCATGTATGTTTTCTTTTGGTTTTTGATATATTTTTGATTGAAATCTACGATATCGTTCATGGTGAAAGTTTTTAGCTTTTCGTACAATGGTTTTCTGTAATCGTAATTGATACCCATTTTTTGAGTGGATCTGTAGAAAGCGAAGATGGCAGATTTTGTGATTCTGTTTGTAGAGATGGAGGATAATGCTCCCTCTTTAGCTAAGTCAAATGCACCTTGTGATTGTGGCATCTCATTGAAAAGTTCATTGAAAGCAGTGAAGGCATCTATCACTTTGTCATTTTGAGTAGCAATATAGCTGAAGTTGTAGTTGTAACGATCTAATTCGTTAGCTGAAGAATATCTGGATTGTGCAGTATAAGCTAATGAACGTTTTTCTCTCATTTCCTGGAAAACGATGGCATTCATACTTCCACCAAAGTATTGGTTATACATGTTGATGATTGGCATCTCATTGATGTCGAATTTATTTCCTTGAGAGTATGTGTAAAGTCTTGCTTGTTTAGCTTCGTAAGGAACAAATAAAACAGACTCTTTAGTTACAGGAATTCTATCGAAGTTTTTAGCTGGAGGTGGTGTCATAAATGTTTTTGGAATAGCATATTGTGCTTCAATCTTTTTGATTACATCCTTACTCTTTTCAGTTCCGTAATAATAGATCTCAGGTTTATAATTGAATATTTCTTGAGCAAGAGCGATCAATTCTTTAGGATTTAATGCTTTTAAATCCTCTTCAGAAAGTTGATATTTAATTAACTCTGGTCCAAATTCGCCGTAGCTTCTTAAAGCTGAAGAGATAGCATTTTGGTTTGATTTAGCATCTTTACGATCCTGAAGCATTCCTTTGATCATCTCTTGAAGTGCTTCATCATTAGGTTGTGCATCTTGGATTACGTGGAATGTTAATGCCAAAGCTTTATCAAAATTATCACTTAATCCTGAAATGATGATTTGAGTATATTCATCATTGGTAGAGAATGTCATGTTACAAGCTAGGTTGTAAAATTGTTGTTTGATCTCTTCTGCTGAGAATTTTGATGTTCCTAAATAATCAAAATAAGATGTTGCAATAGGTAATTTAAGATTGTTTAATTCTCCGATTTTGTATTGGAAGGTGATGTTGAAAGTTTTGTTTTCTACATTTTGAATATATTTCACATCAATTCCTTTCATTTTAGTGAAAGTGATCGCTTTTTTGAAATCTACATAAACAGGCTCAATGTTTTTAACTTGGTTTTTCTTTAAAGTTTTGAAAAAATCTGATTCAGCGTCTCTGTTGATCACGATAGGAGTGATAGCTGGTTTGTTTACTTTGTCCACTTCAGGAGGAGTACCTTGTTGTTTATAAACGATGAAGTAGTTGTC
>Ga0209098_1002247_pt1 | contig 17205 bp, 15 predicted proteins | sample AD_JPNHW1_MetaG_FD_184429 | JGI IMG/M metagenome (GOLD analysis project Ga0209098, IMG submission 184429) | Active sludge microbial communities of municipal wastewater-treating anaerobic digesters from Japan - AD_JPNHW1_MetaG (SPAdes) (version 2) | ecosystem: Engineered > Bioreactor > Anaerobic... | reverse complement strand
GCTTGGGAGCCTTGGCCAGCAGCTCGGGATTCACCGTGGTCTTGGAGCGGATGAGCAGGACTTCGGCCTCGCCCAGCGTGGCCATGTCGCTGCTGACTTCGCCGAATACGGCGAGGCGTTCGGGCAGTTTGGCGTCAAACGCGTCAGCGATCAGGATCTTCATGGAATCACCTCCGGTGATTTCACCCGGCGAGCAGGACGGCCGAAGGGCAACGGGGCCTCTCCTGCCGCAGCCGCCGGATGGCGGGTTGTGGGTTGTGGATGGTCAGCCTTCGTAGATGCGGACGAGCAGGCCCGAGCGGAGCTTGGGCTCGAACCAGGTGGACTTCGGGGGCATGATCTTGCCGGCGTCGGCCACGTCCATGAGCTGGACGAGGGACGTGGGATACATGGAGAAGGCGACGGCCATGCCTTCCTTCACGCGGCGCTCGAGCTCGTCCATGCCGCGGATCCCGCCCACGAAGTCGATGCGCTTGTCGGTGCGGGGATCCTGGATGCCGAGGATCGGGTTCAGGAGGTTCTCCTGGAGGATGCTGACGTCCAGGCTCCTCACGGGGTCGCTGGCAGGATAGCTGCCCGGCTTGGCCTTCAGGGAATACCACTGGCCGTCGAGGTACATCCCGAAGGACGCGGGGGCCTTGGGGTTCCGTTCGGCGGAGGGCGCCACGTCGAACTTCTCGCCGACCTTGGCCAGGAACTGCGCCTTGGTCAGGCCGTTGAGATCCTTCACGACGCGGTTGTAGTCCATGATCTTGAGCTGGTTGTGCGGGAAGACCACGGCCATGAAGTACTCGAAGGGCTCCTCGCCGGTGGCGTCCTTCGCCTGGGCGCGGCGGGCCTGGCCGTACCGGACGGCGGAGGCGGTGCGGTGGTGGCCGTCGGCGATGTAGAGGGCGTTGACCCCGTCGAAGAGGTGGGCAATGGCGTAGATGGCACTCTCGTCCTCCAGCTTCCAGACCGTGTGGCCGATGCCGTCGGGGGTCACGATGTCGTAGAGGGGCTTGGTGGCGCGGACCTTGTCCACGATGCCGTCGATGTAGGGCACGGCGCGGTAGGTCAGGAACACGGGCTCGGCGTTGGCGGCCTGCTCCGTGACGTGGCGCGTGCGGTCGTCCTCCTTGTCCTTCCGAGTGTATTCGTGCTTCTTGATGAGGTCGTTCTCGTACTCCTTCACCGAACAGAGGCACACGAGGCCCGCCTGGACGTGGTCGCCCATCTTCTGCTGGTAGACGTAGAGGCAGGACGTGGCCTCCTGGAAGAGGAGACCCTCCTTGACGAACTTCCGGAGGTTCTCCGCACCCTTCGCGTAGACCTGGTCGGAGTGCTCGTCCACGCCCTCGGGGAACTCGATCTCGGGCCGGCAGACGTGGAGGAAGGAGAACGGGTTCCCCTCGGCCAGCTTCCGGGCCTCGGCGGTGTTGATCACGTCGTAGGGCACGGAGGCCAGCTGGCCGGAGATCTCGGGTTTGGGACGATAGGCCTTGAAGGGTTTGATCTGCGACATGGGTCCATCCTTGAGAGAGTGTTTGAGGAGCAGTTGGGCAGCACGTTTACGGGATTGAATTCTCCTCATCTGTAGGGTGAATTCAAGTGGAATCATTTCGAATCTGCGAAACGGATTCTCATAAACGTTTACAGATCGAGTAGCCAATTGCGAATTTGCCCCTATGAATTGCAAACAGGCACAATCCCAAAGCTTGATTCCGTGCCTGCACACTCGATCTGTGACCAGACTCACAGTTTCCGGTGAACCACCTCGCCGAAGAGCGGGGCGAGATGCGTGGCGTCGTTGAGCCGCACCACCGCGAGGTGTTCCGGATTGTCTCCCTCCAGGAGGTTCAGGCACGTAGGCGCCTGCCTGAAGGCCCAGACCCGGGACAGGGGAAGTCCCAGGATCCGGCAGAGCAGGACCCGGTTCACCCCGTCGTGGGCCACGACGAGGAGCACGTCCTCCGGTCCCAGGCCCCGGCAGGCCTCGCGGAACGAGGGCCAGGCCCGTTCCTCCACACGCTGGAGGGACTCTCCCCCCGGCAGCGTGACCGTATGGGGCGCCTCCCGCCAGGCTCGCCGGATCTCGGGATACTCCGCCTGGATCTCGCTCGCCAGCCGGCCCTCCCAGGCCCCGTGGGCGATCTCCATGAAGCCCGGGTCCAGGCGCAGCATGCCCGCGCGGTCGCCCAGGGCCAGCTCCGCCGTCCCCCTGGCGCGCAGGAGCGGCGAGGCCACGGCGCGGGCCAGGAGCACCCCCTCGAGCCGCTTCCCCAGGGCCCGGGCCTGGGCCTGCCCCACCTCGGAGAGGGGGATGTCGAAGCCCTGTCCCTGATGGCGGCCTTCCACGTTCCAGGAAGTCTCGCCGTGCCGTGCCAGCAGGATGCGCATCTAGGACAGCTCCCCTTCCCAGGGATCCTGGTGTTCCTCGGCGGCCTGCCTGTGGTCCTGGAGGATCGCCAGGTTCATCAGGATCTCCTCGGTCGGCATGTTGATCGTCCGGGCCACCCGGCAGGCCTCCACGAATTCCACCTGCGGCTGCGGCCAGGCGAGGATCCTGTAGGCCGCCTCGAGGCCTTCCTCGTGGCCGCACAGGGCATGGATCAGCTTCCCGTTCGCGAAGTAGAGGTGCCCGAAGGCCTTCCGGCTCCTCACGGAAAGGGTGCAGGTCTTCCCTTCCCAGCTCATGAGCTGGAGCAGCCCGCTCAGGGTGATGCCTCGCACGAATCCTGCCGATTCCCGGTTCCCGAGCTGCTTGATCTCCTCCATGAGCAGGGAGAGCCGGGTCGGCTTGGAGAGGACCCGGAGCGCGCCCAGCTCCATGGCCCGGTCCTGGGGCGCGCCGGGAGGGAGCGCGGTGAGGACGATGACCGGGATCGAGGGGTAGAGGTCGTGGACCGTGGTGATCAGCTTGTAGCCGTCCATGACCGGCATGTTCAGGTCGGTCACCAGGACATCCACGGATTCGTGGCGCAGGACTTCCAAGGCCCGCTCCCCGTTCTCCGCAACGACCTGGCGCCAGCCGGAGAGTCCCTTGAGCCCGGCCTGGTAGAACCGCAGGGTGGCCGGCTCGTCCTCCACCAGCAGCACCACCTTCTGCCGGCCCTCCTTGGCGGGCGGCTTCCAGCTGTATGGATTGGCATCTTCCTTCGTCATGTCCATTCCGGAGCATACCTCAACGAGGTGTGCCCGCCATCTCCCTGCCCTTCGGAATCTTCTTCGCGGGGCGAGGCTCCGTGGCGAGCTTCTCCTCCACCTTCGCCCACTGGTCCGGGTGGGCCTGCTTCCAGTCCACCACCCAGGGGGGCAGCGCGCCGTCCTCGTAGCGCCGGTTCTTGCGCTCGGCGGCCGCCAGGGACTGCAGCATGGCCTCGTCCAGGAGGTCCTGGGACAGGGGCTGCTTCGTCTCGAAGATCGGCTCGGCGAAATACCAGCGCAGGCTCGCCTCCACGGGCTTGCCCCAGGGCGCGTAGGTGCGGTCCTCCATGCCTCCGGGAACCACGCCTTTCTCCAGGTTCTCCCCATACAGGTAGTAGAAGGCGGCCTCCCCGTCGCCCCAGTTCCGCAGCACCTTCAGCGCCCCCGACACCAGCCGGGCCTGCAACTCCGGATCCGCGGGCTGGGAGGTCCGGAAGTCCCAGGGGCCGGCGTGGGCCATGGCCACGCTCGGGTAGCCCACCTCGGTGATCATCACGGGACGGTGGAAGCGGCCCACGAGGGTCCGGGCCTTGTAGACGATCCACCACCACCCGTCCCTGATCTGCGCGTCCGTCGGGGTCTCCTCCCGCTTGGCGATGGGATCGTAGGTGTTGATGCCGATCACGTCCAGGGCGTCCCCGAAGGTGAAGCCGTCGTGGGAATCGAAATTGACGCTGTAGACGATCTTCCCCTTGAAGACCTTGCGGACCTCCTGGACCAGGGCGCGCCAGCGGTCGGGGAAGGGGTGGGTGGAGGCCATCTCGGTCCCGACGCTGTACCATTCCACGCCCTCCTCCTGGGCGATGGCCGCCAGCCTTACGTTGAAGGCCGTGTAGTTGCGCCACCACCGCTCCCAGTTCCTGGGCTTGATGTTGCCCCGCCACCAGGCGGCATTGGAGGCCTCGTTCCTGAGGTTGATGGTCGGGAAGAACATCATCCGGAGTCCCCGCTCCCTGGCCTCGCGGAACGTGCGCCGGAGGCTCTCCTCGGTCGGGCTGCTGGTCGGGTGCCGGACCACGTCGACGCTGTCGTAGAACTCCATCCGGTAGATGGCCTGGAGGCTCACGGCGGTGGCTCCGCTCTCCTGGATCCGCGTCAGCTCGTCCGCATAGTCGTAGTCCGGCATGCCCGCATAGAGCCCCAGGACGATCCCCCGGGGCTGCGGGACCAGGCGGACCTTCTCGACGTGATGCAGGATGCCCAGCAGGACCGGAAGGGCCAGGAGGGCGGCGATGGCGAGAAGTCTGCGGATCATTGAATCCCCTGCACTTCCACTCTATCCGGCTCCCGCGGCCTCCGTGAACGCCTAAGGGCGGCCAGGATTCAATCTCCCGCCGATCCTGCCGATGGACGGGAGGGACTTCCTAACCGATGAAAAGCGCCCATTCCCTCGACAGGAGAAGGCCAGCAGCCCGGGCCGCGGAATTCCGCACGGCGGGCCTGTCCTGCCTCGCCGTGAAGCGGACTGCGGGATGCTGCCGAACGGGCCTGGATCCCTTATCCTGGTTCCGGGGTGCGAGGTGGCTGCCGGAAAAGGATTCGAGCACGGTCCAGGAAGAGAGACGGCGGTCCCTCGGCGGCGCCCGGAGCCCCGCGCGTTCGCGCAGGTCGTGGTGGTGAGGGCGGTTCCGGGCCGGGACGGCCGGCACGATCCGCTTCATGGGAGAGCCTGAGCATGGCGAAGATACTCCTGGTCGAGGACAACGAGATGAACCGGGACGTGATGTCGCGGCTTCTGAGCAGGCGCGGCTACACGGTCGTCTTCGCCGAGGATGGCGAGGCCGCCGTCGACCGGGCGGTCGCTGAAAGACCCGACCTGGTGCTGATGGACATCAGCCTGCCCAAGATCGACGGGTACGAGGCCACCCGCCGCCTGCGCGGCGTCGAGGCGGGCGTGAAGGTCCCGATCATCGCGCTCACCGCGCATGCCATGACCAGCGACCGGGAGAAGGCCTTCGAGGCGGGCTGCACGGATTTCGAGACCAAGCCCGTCGAGTTCCCGAGGCTGCTCGCCAAGATCGAATCCTGCCTGGGGGGGGGACGGGCGTGACTTCGCTCCAGGGCCACGTGCTCGTCGTCGACGACCTGGAAAGCAACCGGGAAGCGCTGGTCCGCCTCCTGCGGAAGGAAGGCCTCACGACCGACGAGGCGGCGGACGGGTTCGAGGCCCTCGAGAAGGCCAGGAAGGGAGGCTGCGACACCATCCTGCTCGACGTCATGATGCCGGGCCTGGACGGGCTCGGGACCCTCGCCATCCTCAAGCAGGAAAAGGGGCTCGCGGACATCCCCGTCGTCATGCTCTCGGCCTTCAACGAGAACAAGGTCGTCCTGGACTGCATCGCCCTGGGCGCCGACGACTTCCTGCAGAAGCCCATCGACCGCGCCCTCCTGCGGGCGCGGCTGTCCTCCTGCCTCCGGCGCAAGCATCTGCAGGACCGCGAACGGGAGCACCTGCTCCAGCTTGAGACCAGCAACCTGGAACTCAGGCGCCTCAACCAGCTCAAGAGCCGGTTCCTGGCGGTGGCTGCCCACGACCTCAAGAATCCCATGTCCACGGTGCTGCTGCACGTGGACAGGCTCCTGGAGTCGGAACCGGAGGCCGCCTCCGACCAGAAGCACGTGGCCCGCCGGATCCGGGACTCCATCCACCGGATGCTCGGGATCGTCCAGGGACTCATGGACACGGCCGTCTACGAAGCCGAGCACTTCACGCTCCGCCGCCGGGTGCTCGACCTGGCCAGCCTCGCGAAGCTCGTCGTGGAGGAGAACCAGGCCTATGCGGCCTCCAAGCGCATCAGCCTCCAGAAGTTCCTGCCGGTCGGCCCGGTCTTCATGAACGTCGACGAGATGAGGATCCGGGAGGCCCTGGACAACCTCGTGAACAACGCCATCAAGTTCTCGCCCCTGGGCCGGGAGGTGGAGGTCTCGATGCACGAGGCGGACGGCCACGTATGCATCCAGGTGAAGGACCACGGTCCCGGCCTGACGGAAGAGGACGTGGCCGCGGCGTTCGGCCCCTACCAGAAGCTCTCGGCCATGCCCACCGGCGGCGAGATCTCCATCGGCATCGGGCTCTCCATCGTGAAACAGATGGTGGAACTCCACGGGGGGCGGGTGAAGGTGGAAAGCGAACCCGGCCGGGGGGCCACCTTCTCCATGGAGCTGCCGACGGAGAGGAAAGGGGAGTAGCTACGTCCTGGCCTTCACCAGGATCTGCACCACCCTCGCCCCGTCCATCTTCAGCACGGTCATGAGGACGCCGTCCACGTCCACCCGCTCGTGCAGTTTCGGCACCCGGCCCAGGCGCGCCATCAGCAGGCCCGCCACGGTGTCGAAGCCGCTCCGTTCCCAGGTCACGCCCAGCTCCCCCGCCAGGTCCTCCACGTGGGATCCTCCGGCGACGAGGTAGTCGCCGTCCGGCAGGAGGTGGATCTCCTCCCCGGCCTCGTGCCCTTCCCGGATCTCCCCGAAGACCTCCTCCAGGAGGTCCTCCACGGTCACGAGGCCGGCCACGCTCCCGAATTCGTCCACCGCGATGGCCAGCTTGGTGCGGGCCAGCTGGAGTTCCCTCAGCAGGTCCAGCGTGTGCTTGCTCTCAGGCACGAAGAGCGGCTGCTTCGCCAGGCGCAGGAGTTCGAAGGGTTCCGTCGCGGGGTGCTGCATGAGGTCCTTGAGGAGGAGCACACCCACGATGTGGTCGATGGTGCCTTCGTAGATCGGCAGGCGCGAACGCCGGCTGGCGCGGAAGGCGTTCCACGCCTCCTCGAACCCGGCCGTCACCGGCAGTCCCTGGATGCCCGTGCGGGGCGTCATGACTTCGCGCACCACCGTATCGCCGAATCCGACGACGTTGCGGATGAGCTCGCGGTCCTCCTCCTCCAGGATGCCCTCCGCCTCCCCCTCCTCCAGGAGCGCGGTGACGGCGTCATCGGAGGGCCCTTCGTCCACCGCGTCCCGCTCCGGGTTCTCCATCTGGCGGTCGGTATAGCTCGCCAGGGGCGCCACCAGCGGCGCCAGGAGTCGGTGGATGGGGGAATAGAGCGGGAAGAGCCAGACGACCCACCGGGAAGGCTCCCCGGCGGCCAGGAACGTCGGGAGCGCCAGGTCCATCAGCCAGACGTAGACCAGCGTGAGCGCGACCAGGGTCCAGATCCCGCCGGGCACGGCCCCCTGCATGGGCCACAGGAGGCTCAGCAGGAGCACCAGCAGCACCTGGTTCAGCAGGGTGATGCCCAGGCCCATGACGTGGGGCCGTTCCAGCAGCCTCACCAGCAGGGGATCCTGGATGGCCTCCTCCTCGAGCAGCCGCCGGCGCTGGATGGAGGACAGCGCATGGAACGCCTCGAGCAGGGACGCCATGGCGGCCCTGTAGACGAGCACCAGCACGAAGCCGGTCAGGAGCCAGGGGTGGAAGGAGCTTATGTCAGGGTCGGCCACCGTCCAAGTCTAGCAGGCGCCTCTCCTCCGCGCTCGTCCTCAGCCCGCGCCGGGCCTTCTCCCTGGCGACCTCCAGCGGGTCGTGGCTCAGGCCGTCCGGCGTCGGGGGCAGCCCCTTCCGCGCCCGGGCGGGATTGAGGAAGGCGTAGGGCTCCCGGGCCAGTTCCGGACTCGCCATGAATTTCCGGTAGGACCACCAGCCCCCGGCCAGGAACCAGACCGCCAGGAGCGCCAGCCCGAGCTTCTGGAGCCTCCAGGCCAGTTCCGCCCGCCGCCGGATCCGCTGCCACGCGACGGCGCAGGCGAGGTTCAGGGCGATGACGGCGGCCGTCAGGGCGAGGGTTCCGGTCCAGCCCAGCGCGTGCCATTCCCATCCCGTCTGCATCCGGATGGGGGCGGCGAGCAGGACCCCGAAGATGAGGTTCAGGTGGAGCATGTAGACCAGCAGCGACTCCCGGCTGGCCGCGTCCACGACGTTGGGCCCCGGCCAGGGTTGGCGGAGCAGGTTGATCCATCCCAGGAGGCCGCCGGCCGCGCACACGGTCCCGATGCGCTGGGCCACGCTCGGCAGGGTGGTGTTGTGGAGCCGGACCGCCTCGGAAGCCGGGAAATCCAGCAGCCATCGGTCGGCCTGCCAGGTTCCCCAGAGGACCAGCAGGCCCCCTGCCGCTCCGAGGAGCGTGAGCCAGCGAGCCTCGCTCCAGCGGGCGCCCCCGTCCCCGGCCAGCACGCGCTGCCTGCGGTAGAACGCGCCCAGCACGGACCCGAAGGCGGCGAACGAGAACCAGGGGAACAGCGGGAAGAGGGCCGTGACGCCCCGGTCCGGATTGCCGTTGAAGAGGCCCCGCAGGGGTAGCCACCAGCCGTCGGCCGTCCCGGGCAGCCACAGGGACGGCGCCGCCCAGGCCGCCGCCAGGGCCAGGAACAGCGCCGCCGCGGCGAAGGCCAGGGGCCGCCGGATCGAGCGCGCCAGCCCGTGCAGGATCAGCAGCGAGAAGACGATGCACTGGAGGACGTCGATCTTGAAGATCTCCCGGAACTTCTGGGTCGTGCTGAGCACGGTCCAGTCGGCCAGGGTGGTCGGGAAGTGCAGCGCGTAGGCGCAGGCCAGGATGAAGGCCAGCCGCCGGGCGGTGGGCGCGAAGGGCCGGATGGATCCGTCCGGCCTGAACGTGGAGAGCGCGAGGCTGTAGCCCGCGCACAGGATGAAGCTCGGCGCCACCAGGCCGTTCAGGTAGTTCAGCCAGCCCGGGATCGCGCCCTGGGGAAGCCAGACGTTCACGCAGTGGACTTCGATCATGACGATCACGGCCCAGCCGCGGAGCTGGTCGATCCAGTCGCAGCGCCGGGACGGGGCCAGGTCGTTCCAGAGAGTCTTCAGAGGCATGGTTCCTTCCTGTGCTCCCATCCATCTAAACACGCCCCCGGATCCCTTCGAAGCGTGCGGGTGCCCGGGAACCCGTGGGATGATGTCCGCAATCCCAGCCCCGGAGTCCCATGTTCGAGCGCCTCCTGCGTCTGTCCGAGCCGCATCTCCTCTGCCGCGGCTGCCTGAATCCCCTGGGCGGGAGCGCCGAAGCGGGCCTGTGCGCCGCCTGCTGGTCGGGCCTGCGGCCCCTCCCGGAACCGAGGTGCCCCCGCTGCGCGCTGCCCCATCCCTCGGACGAAGCATGTCCGGCCCCCGCGGCCTGGGATTTCGGGGATGCGCTCTGGGACTACCACGGGGGCCGGCCTCCCCTGGGCGCCCTGCTCCTGCCCGGGATCAAGGCCGGCGAGCGGGGCTGGAGGGGCGCCCTGCTGGCGAAGGCCGCCGCGGCTCCCCTGCCCGCCTTCGCCGCGGACTCGGACCTGGTGACGGCGGTGCCCGCCGCGCCCCAGCGCCGATGGACGCGGGGGTTCGACCTCGCCGAGGACGGGGGGAAGCAAGTGGCCGGGCGGCTCGCCCTTCCGTTCGCACGGACCCTGCGCAAGGACTGGCGGACCAGGCGCCAGGCCGGGGAGTCCGCCAGCGCCCGGCGGAGACTTCCCCGGAGCGCGGTCACCCTCCGCCGGAGTGCCGACGTGCAGGGGCGCGTCGTCCTGCTGGTGGACGACGTCTGGACCACCGGCACCACCCTGCTGCGGTGCGCCCAGGCGCTCCTGGGAGGCGGCGCCGCCGGAGTGCGGGTCCTGGCCCTCTTCAGGGCCACCTGAAGACGGACGGGGCGCCTCACGGCGCCCCGTTCCCTCCACTTCACACAAGGATGTATGACGTGTCTACTTCCCGGCGAGCAGCTTCTTGACGGCGGCTTCCAGCTGGCCCTTGTTGATCTCGGCCAGTTCGTAGGCGGCGCGCACCATCGGCTTGTTCACCTTGAGGACGCGGGTGATGTCGATGGGGGTGCCGGAAACCACGACGTCGCAGGGGGTCTTCTCGATGGTCGCCTCGAGGTCCTTGATCTGCTGGTCGCTGTAGCCCATGGCGGGCAGGATGCCCTGGGCGTTGGGGTACTTCTTGTAGGTGGCGGCGATGGAGGCCACGGCGTAGGGCGTGGGGTCCACGATCTTGGCCGCGCCGCAGTTCTTCGCGGCGACGACGCCGGCGCCGATGCTCATGGAGCCGTGGGTGAGGGTCGGGCCGTCCTCGATGACGAGCGCGTTCTTGCCCTTGACCATCTCGGGCTTCTCGCAGGTCACGGGGCTGTTGGCGCGGATGACCAGGGCCTTGGGGTTGTACTTCTTGGCGTTCTCCTCGATGAGCCGGATGTCCGCTTCCTTGGCGCTGTCGCACTTGTTGATGATGATGATGTCGGCGCGGCGGAAGTTGGTCTCGCCGGGGTGGTACAGCATCTCGTGGCCGGCGCGGAGGGGGTCGGCGACGATGATGTGCAGGTCGCTGGCGTAGAAGGGCAGGTCGTTGTTGCCGCCGTCCCACAGGATGACGTCCGCTTCCTTCTCGGCGCTGCGGATGATCTGCTCGTAGTCGACGCCGGAATAGATGATGAAGCCGTTGTCGATGTGGGGCTCGTACTCCTCGCGCTCCTCGATGGTGCACTTGTGCTTGTCGAGGTCGCTGTACTCCGCGAAGCGCTGGCAAGCCTGGATGGCCAGGTCGCCGTAGGGCATCGGGTGGCGGATGGCGACGACCTTCTTGCCCATGGCCTTCAGGATGTGGCTGATGTAGCGCGTGGTCTGGCTCTTGCCGGCGCCCGTGCGGACGGCGGTGATGGCGATCACGGGCTTGGTGGACTTGATCATGGTCTTGGCGGCGCCGAGCAGCTCGAAGTCCACGTCCAGGGCGTTGCAGAGGCTCGCCAGGTGCATGACGGTCTCGTGCTTGGTGTCGGAGTAGGCGAAGACGGCCACGTCGATCTTTTCGCGCTTGATGATTTCCGGAAGCTCGGCTTCATCGAGGATGGGAATGCCCTGGGGGTAGAGTTTCCCGGCGAGCACGGCGGGGTACTTGCGGCCGGCGATGTCGGGGATCTGGGTCGCGGTGAAGGCCACGACCTTGAAGTCGGCGTTATCCCGGTAGTAGGTGTTGAAGTTGTGGAAGTCGCGACCAGCGGCTCCCAGGATGACCACACGACGAGGCTCGGACATTTGAACTCCCTTGGTTGGGGTCAACCGATATAACCGACACACCCGGAATTGGGTAGTCATGGCCTCGGGACCAGTTATGAGGGGAATTCTATCTCACGGCTGCGGGCCATTCCAGGGGCATCCAGGGAAAAATTTCATCTTGTATATGCAATTGTAACATATTTTATAACACTATTTAAGTGTGACTTCACGGACGCATGGAATACCGATTCTTCCCGAGCGGAATTATCGGATTTCGCATGACCAGAGGGAATATCGGCCATTTGGCCCGAAACCCTCCCGAATTTCCGGATTCCCCTCCTGGACGGGAGTGGTAGGTTCATCCCCATGAGCGCCTCCACCTTCTTCCGGTCGATCCTCCGCCACCAGCGGCGCCTTGCGATCATGCTCGCCTGCCTGGCGGCCTTCCATGCCCTGGTCGGCTTCCTGGTCCTGCCCCTCGTCCTGGAATCCATGATCCCGAAACGGCTGGGGGGGATGCTGGGCCGGGAAGTGAGCCTCGACCGGATCCGGACCAATCCCTACACCCTGGCCGTCACGATCGACGGATTCCGGATCAAGGACACCGACGCCAAGCCCCTGCTGGCCTGGAAGCGGCTCTACGTCAACGTCGATCTGTGGCCGCTCCTGCGGAAGCGCCTGGCGTTCAGGACGATCGACCTCGAGCAGCCCAGCGTCCGGGTCGTGGTCGAGAAGGGGGGCCGCCTCAACTTCTCCGACATCCTCGACCGGCTGGCCGGCCAGCCCTCCCCGGACGCCCCGAAGGAAGCGATGGCCCTCTACATCGGGCACTTGCGCATGGTCGGGGCGAGACTCGACTTCCTGGACCGCAGTCTCTCGGAGCCCTTCCAGTCCACCGTCGGCCCCATCGGCTTCGAGCTGGACCACTTCCGCACGGAGCCGGATTCGCGGAGTCCCTACGCCATCAAGGGCAGCACCGAGGCCGGCGAGACCTTCGCGTGGCGCGGAACCGTCTCGACGGAGCCCCTCAAGTCCTCCGGCGAGCTGGAACTGGGAGGGCTGCGGCTGGCCAAGTACGCCCCCTACTACCAGGGCCAGGTGGGATTCGACCTCCGGGAGGGGATCGCCGGGGCGAAGGCGGCCTACGACTTCGAGTGGAGCGGCGCGCGCCACGCGCTCAGGCTCATGAACGGATCCCTGGGGTTGCGGGACGTGGCGCTCGCCCAGAAGCTCGGCAAGGAACCCGAGGTCACGTGCGCCTCGATCCAGGTCGGGGGCGTGGAGGCGGACCTGCTGGACTCCAGCCTCGACATCGCCTCCGTGTCCCTGAAGGACGGCCGCCTGCTCGTCCGCCAGGCCCGCGACGGCAGCCTGAACCTCCAGAAGCTCTTCACCCCGCCGGAAACGCAGCCCCGGAAGGACACGAAGCCGCTCCGGCTGAGGATCCGGGACATCTCGCTCGCGGGCTTCGCCGCCCGGCTGGAGGACCTGGTCCCCGCGCGCCCCGTGGCGCTGGACCTGGGCCAGATCGCCGTCTCCCTCAAGGACTTCAGCCTGGATCCCGGCCAGGTCACGCCGCTCGAACTCTCCCTGCGCATCGGGGAAAAGGCCGCGCTGGAGGCCAAGGGCACCCTTGCGCCCTGGAAGACGACGGGAGCCCTCGACCTGAAACTCGCGGACCTGGAGCTTCCGGCCCTGGACTCCTACGCGGACCCCTTCGCGAATCTCCGCCTCAGCCGCGGGAAGCTGGGGCTGGCCGGACAGCTCAAGTTCGCGTTCACCGGGCGCAAGGACGATGGCTTCAGCTACCTCGGGAACCTGGACATCTCCGGATTCGAGGCCCGGGACAGCATCCGGAACGAGCCCTTCCTGCGCTGGACGCGCCTGGGCCTTTCGGGCGTGGACTTCCAGTCCCGGCGGCCGTCGCTGGCCCTCAAGAGCGTGGAATGGACGGCGCCCGAGGGCCGCCTCGTGATGGCGAAGGACGGCGGCAGCAACGTGGCGCGCGCCCTGCGGGTCGAGGCCAAGGGGCCCGTGGCTTCCGCCGTGCCTCCCTCCCCGGGCTCCCAGCCGACGGTGCGGATCGCCCGGATGCGCATCGCCAAGGGCCGGCTCAGCTTCATCGACCGCTCGGTGGAGCCCAACGCCGCACTGCTGCTGAGCGAGATGGACGGCGTCTACACGGGCCTCTCGACGGAAGCCGAGGACGCCACGCAGGTGGACTTCAAGGGCAAGGCGGGGGGGCTGGCGCCCCTCAGCATCCGCGGCCGGGCCATGCCCCTCAGGCACGACAAGGACACCGACGTCTCCATCAAGATCGAGGGGGCCGACCTGACGGACTTCAGTCCCTACACCGGCAAGTACCTCGGCTACAAGACCCGGGAGGGCAAGCTGTTCCTGGACGCGCGCGTGCAGATCAAGGAACGGAAGCTCGACATCGAGGACAAGGTCCGCCTGGACAGGATGTACCTGGGTGACAAGGTCGACAGCCCCGACGCGACCCACCTGCCCGTGAAGCTCGGCCTGGCCATCCTCCGCGACCGGAAGGGCGTCATCGAGCTGGACGTGCCCATCGACGGCAGCCTCGACGATCCGGACATCCACTACGGGAAGATGGTCTGGAAGGCGATCTTCAACGTCCTGGGGAAGATCATCACCTCGCCCTTCACCCTGCTCTCCAAGATGTTCGGAGGCGGAGAGGACCTCAGCTCCATCAGCTTCGCGCCCGCCGCGAGCCTCGTCGCGCCGGCCGAGCAGAAGAAGCTGGAGACCCTGGTCAAGGCCCTCGCCGAGCGTCCGGAACTCCGCCTGGAACTCGAGGGCGCCACCGACGCGGCGGACGTCCTGGCCCTCAAGCGGCGCGGCCTCGACCGGCTCCTCCGCCAGCTCAAGTGGAACGCCCGGAAGGTGAAGGTGCCCGCCACGCCCGAGGAGGAAGTGGTCGAGCCCCAGGAGCGGGAACAGTGGGTGCGCCTCGCCTACGACAACGCCTTCCCTCCCGCCCAGGGCGTCAAGGTCGAGCCCCCTCCCTTGGCCGAGGCCGAACAGCGGCTCCTGGATACCGTCAAGATCGATCCCGGCGCGCTCCAGTCGCTCGCGAAGGCCAGGAACAAGGCCTCGATCGAGCTCCTGCTCCAGGGGGGGCAAGTGGATGCGGGACGCATCTTCGAAGTGCAGGGGAGCGAGGCTGCCAAGGCCGGGGGCGCGAAGGTCTTCTTCTCTCTGAAGTGACGGCCGGCCGGCACGGGAATCCTCGTGCCGGGGATGGCCGGAGGAGACGGGGGTATCCTATAGCCGCACTCTTGCCGAGGTTTCCATGCCCCGTTTCGCGTTGTTCGACCTGGTGAAATGGCTTCACTTCGTCTGCGTCTCCACGGCCGGAGGCGCCGCCGTGGTGGCGCTCATGATCTCCGGCCTCGAGGACGAGCGAGAGGACCTGCGGGGACTGGCGGCCAGCCTCTGGAAGAAGGTCGCGGCCAACGGCTTCCGCCTGGCCGCGGCCACGGGAGGTCTCCTGGTGGCCATGCAGGCGCATCCCCTGGACGCCCGCTACCTGCCGTTGAAATCCGTCCTCGTGGTCCTGCTGCTGGTGATGTCGGAGCTTTCCGCCAAGTCGCTGGCGAAGGCCAGGCGAGGCGCGCCGCTCCTGGCCCTGCTGGGCTTCCTGCTCGCCTCCCTGGTGGCGGTGAACAAGGACGCCTTCGGGCGAACGCTCCCACCCCCGCCGGAGCTTTCCGCGGGCCCCACCCTCTGATCAGGGAAAATTCATGACAGTTCCGAACAAGAACGGATCCGGCGCCACGCCGGTCAACAAGAGACAAGCCGCCCAGGCCCTGGCGGACAGGGCCCTGGCCGCCCGGCACAAGGCGGACGCCCTGGCGCTGGCACGGAAGGCCCTGGACCTGGACGGCGAGTGCACCGACGCCCAGGTCGTGCGGGTCCGCGAGGAGACGGGTCCCTCCAAGGCCCAGATCGCCCAGCTCAAGATCATCGTGGACCGGGCCGAGGCCAGGCTGGGCACGCCGTTCCTGCGCGAACACCGCGGCGACCTGTGGGAGATCGAGGAGGCGAGGCCCTACCTCCGGGCCCGCATGGCCCTGGCCTCGCTGTACGAGAGATCCGGACGGGCGGCCCTCGCGGTGCCGCACCTGGAGTCGGTCCTGGCTTTCGACGCGAAGGACCACTTGGGCGCCCGCTATCGGCTCGTCTGCTGCCTGCTGGCCGCCGGCGACCTGAAGACCCTCGCCGAGTTCCTGAAGAAACGGGAGGGGGAGGGCTCCGTCTTCATGGCCTGGGCGGCCCTGCTCGTGCGCATCCGCGAAGGGGCCGGGAAGGGCGCCGAGCAGGCCCTCCTCGACGCGCGCCGCGCCAATCCCTATTTCGAGGAGTTCCTCACCGGACGCCGCCGGCTGCCCAGGGAACTCCCCGGGATCCCGGAACCAGGCAGTCCCGAGGAGGCCGCGGCGGCGCTGAAGCTGTTCGGAGATACCTGGGGCAACGACCGGGAAGGCATGTACTGGCTCTTCAAGCACGGCTGAGGCGTCACTTCCCCTGATTTTCCGGCGGACGCTTCGCGTCCTTGGCCTTGGCCTGGTCCTTCCGCAGGAGCTCGATCATCTGCCGCACCTCGCTGAAGGCCGCCGGAGGAATGGGCAGGGACAGGGCATATTGCGCGATCTGCCAGGTCCCGTCGAGCTTCACGAGGACGCCGCTGCCTCTCGCCAATCCCATGGTCGAGGTGTCCAGCTGCTCGTCGAACCAGGCGACCAGCCCATCGGGAGACAGGGCGACCGTCCTCCGGGAGGCCTGGAACCTCCACATCCGGCGCGCCGCGAACCCGGGATGCGCCCACCTCCGGAAGGCCTCCTTCTCCCAGCGTTCCTCGGCGTCGAGCCCCATGAAGACGGCTCCCGGAGCCAGGTGGCTGAAGTAGCGTTCCTCCTCGGCCTGGGCCGCGGCCAGGTGCCAGTCGTCGAGCACCGCGCCGACGGCGGCCTGGGCTTCCCGGACGGCCGCCTTGGCGAGGGCCTGGGCCCCCAGGAGGTTCCAGGCGAGGAACGGGATCACGAACCAGGATGAGAGTCGCATGGGCCGCTCCGGCATCGGGTCCTGGGGCGTCTTCGGGCGCAGATCAGGAACCGCGGACGCGCTTCCCCATCTCCAGGAGGAGCTGCATCCGCTGCCTGATCAGCTGGGCCGTCAGCGGCTTCACCAGGACATCGTCGAGCATGAATTCCAGGCCGGCCAGTCCATCCACTTCGTTCTTGTCGCAGAGGAGCAGCACCGGCAGGTCCGAGGTCGCGGGATCCATCCGGAGCTGGGCCAGGAAGTCGTGGGTTCCTTCCGGATCGAGGGCCATGTCGAGGATCAGGAGCTTCTCGGAGCCCGTGAACGCCGGGCCGACTTCATCCAGCCGGTCCGCCAGCCGGACGTCGTGCCCGTCCTGGGCCAGCTGGGCCGGGATCTGGGCCTGGAGCAGCGAGGACTGGGTGGCCAGCAGGATGACGGACGGCCCTTCCGGCGTCGGCGCGTAGTCCTGCTCCCGCCGAAGGTCGAAGAGGTGCAGGTGAAGCCGGACGCGGATCCGGAGGAAGGCATCATCGATGCGCTTGGGGAGGTAATCGTCCGCCCCGGCCTCCAGGCTGCGGTCGAGGATGTTCCCCCCGACGTCCGTGAGCATGATCACCGGGATGCGGGCGTACCTCGGATCGGCCTTGAGTTCCCGGCAGAAGGAGAAGCCGTCCCGCCCGGGGAGCACCACGTCGAGCAGGATCATGGCTGCCTCGTGCTTCTCGAGCCATTCCGAGGCCTCGGACACGTTGGCGACGCTGCTGACCTCGCGCCCCAGGGAGCCCAGGCGCGCCGGCACCGTCCTGCGGACGAGCGCCAGGTCGTCCACCAGCAGAATCCGGTCCTGGGCCTTTCGAGGAACCACGCCTCCTCCTGACGTCTCCGGAGCTCGCAAATCACGAGGTCTCAGGAAATCCTACCCCCGCCCGAAGGAAACCCGTCGAAAAAGATGACGTCCACTCCCGCCCG
>Ga0209098_1002243_pt1 | contig 17220 bp, 12 predicted proteins | sample AD_JPNHW1_MetaG_FD_184429 | JGI IMG/M metagenome (GOLD analysis project Ga0209098, IMG submission 184429) | Active sludge microbial communities of municipal wastewater-treating anaerobic digesters from Japan - AD_JPNHW1_MetaG (SPAdes) (version 2) | ecosystem: Engineered > Bioreactor > Anaerobic... | reverse complement strand
GGTCGTGCTGACGGACGACGCCGCGATGCCGGCCTACAAGGCGGGCTGTTTCGGCGTGCGCGTGCAGACCGACGTGGTGACCCAAGCCTACGCCGCCGTGCCCGGCGTCTGCGCGGCGACGGCGGAACTGATCGTGAACGCCGAGCGCGCCCGGGAAGAGGGGCGCCGCCGCGCCGGCGGTCCGGCCCGCGAACTCGCGCTCTACCTGGCCCACGGCCTCGACCACTTGGCCGGCCGCGACGACGACACGCCGGCGCGCCGGCGCGCCATGCGCCGCCGCGAAACCGCTTGGCTGGCGGCCGATCCCGCCGCCTATCGGGAGATCCTGGAGCGATGATCCTCAAGGATTCAGCCGTCGTCCTGCGGATCCATCCGTTCGGCAACACGTCGCGCATCGTCGTGTGGCTGTCGCAGTCGTACGGCAAGTTGGCGACCTTGGTCAAGGGCAGCCAGCGGGAGAAAAGCCCGTTTCTGGGCCAATACGATCTGTTCTACGGTTGCGAAATTCTGTTCTACGCCCGCGAACAGCGCAATCTGCACGTCCTGAAGGAGTGCGCACCGCTGGACATGCGTCCGGCCTTGCGCACGGATTGGCGCGCCTGCGCCGTCGCTTCCTACGCGGTCAGCCTGCTGGATCGAACCCTGCCGTTCGGCCCCGCGTCGCTCGGGCTTTACGCCTGGCTGGAAGACGCGCTGGATCGGTTGGCCGCGCGCACGCCCGGGCCCGCCTTCCTGCCGCGAATCGAATTGCGGCTGCTGGACGAACTGGGCCTCGCGCCGGATTGGAACGTCTGCGCGAAGTGCCGCGCGGATTTGCGCGGCGCGGCGGCCCGGCTGGACGTGGCCCACGGCGCCGTGCGCTGCCCGACGTGCGCGGCGGGCCAAGGCGCGGCGGTGTCCGCCGCCGCCCTCGACGCCATTCGACAAATGCGGGGCGCGACCCTGCCGGCCGCGCTGCCCGATCGCGTGTTTCGCGAGATTCGGGCGATCGCCGGCGGCCTGCTGGAACACCAAGCCGACGTGGCGCCGACGGCGCGGGACATCGCCTTTCAGGTCCTGGCGGCGGGGTGAGGCCCCCGCGCCGGTCCGACTTCGCCGTTCCGCGGACCGTTTTCGCCCTTTCCATTTTTTCGCCGACGTGGACAATCGCGCTTTCATCACTTTTTGGAGACCCGATGGACAAGATCAACGAATGGCTGGCGACGATCAGCGGCTGGGTGTGGGGCCCGCCGCTGCTGGTGCTGCTTTTCGGCACCCACCTGTATCTGACCTTCCGCCTGCGATTCATCCAGCGCTACGTCTTGCACGGCATCCGGCTGTCCCTGCACCGGAAAAAAGAGGGGGCGGGCGACATCAGCCATTTCGGCGCACTGACGACCGCGCTGGCGGCGACGATCGGCACGGGCAACATCGTCGGCGTGGCGACGGCCGTCGCCGCCGGCGGACCCGGCGCGGTGCTGTGGATGTGGCTGACGGGCGTCTTCGGCATCGCCACGAAGTACGCCGAGGCGCTGCTGGCGATCAAATACCGCGTGACGACCGCGGACGGCACCATGGCCGGCGGGCCGATGTACGTGCTCGAGCGTGGCCTGCGCAGCAAACCGCTGGCGTGGTTCTTCGCCTTCATGACGGCGGTGGCCGCGTTCGGCATCGGCAACGTGGTCCAGGCCAATTCCGTCGCGTCCATGATGAACGAAACGCTGCACGTGGCGCCGTGGATTTCGGGCCTCGTCATGACGGCCATCACGGCCGTGGTGATCTTGGGCGGCATTCGGTCCATCGCCCGCGTTTGCGAGGCCTTGGTGCCGGTCATGGCCATCGGCTATTGCGCGGGCTGCCTGGTGCTGTTGGTCATCGGTTGGCGCACGCTGCCGCACGCGCTGGAACTCATCGTGACGAGCGCGTTCACCGGCCAAGCCGCCGTCGGCGGCTTCCTCGGCGCCGGCATCCGCGAGGCCATGCGCTTCGGCATCGCGCGCGGCCTGTTCTCCAACGAATCGGGCATGGGCAGCGCGCCCATCGTCGCCGCCGCGGCCCAAACGCCCAATCCGATTCGACAGGCGCTCGTGTCGGCCACCGGCACGTTCTGGGACACGGTCATCGTGTGCGCCATGACCGGCTTGGTGATCGTGAATTCCGGCGCTTGGATGAACGGGTTGAAAGGCGCCGCGCTTTCCAAGGCCGCCTTCGATTCCCTGCCCGTGGTGGGGCCGGCCATCCTGACCTTCGGCCTGCTGACCTTCGTCTTTTCCACGATCCTCGGCTGGTCCTACTACGGCGAAAAAGCCATGGAATACCTGGCCGGCAAGAAATCCATCCTTCCATATCGCCTCGCCTGGGTGGTGGCGGTGATGGTCGGCTCGGTCAGCGCCATGCCGGCGGTGTGGAATTTCGCCGACGTCGCCAACGGCCTGATGGCGATCCCCAACCTGATTTCGCTCATCGCGCTGACGCCCGTGCTGATCGCGGAAACGCGGACGCACCTGTGGAATGCGCCGCCCACGCTGGATTAGGCGCCGCATGGAATCTGGAAGGACGGATATGGAACGGAACGAGCCAGGCAAGCCGCTGCGAGTGCTGTTCGTCAACCGCATGGCCGGCCTCGAACGGGGCGGCGGCGAGACGTTCGACCTGGAAATTTCCCGCCATTTGGCGCAGGCGGGCGCGCAGGTGACCTTCCTGTGCGGCGCGCCGCTGCTGCGGCCGGCGCCCATGCCGGTGCCCGGCGCCCGCGCCCTGCGCACGCCGTGGCTGCGGCGCTTCCCGTGGGACAAGGTCCGGGGCGGCTGGCGCGTGCGCCAGCTGGAATTCGAAATCTTCGAGTGGCGCGCGGCCCGCTGGATCGCGCAACGCGCGGACGAATTCGACGTGATCCAGATTTGCGAACTGCCCAATCTGGTCCATTGGCTCAAGCGGCGCGGCGTGAAAACGCCGGTCGTGATGCGGCTGACCGCGCCGAACTACTACGATCCGCGCGGGGGCGTGGCGCAGGCGGATGCGCTGATCGCCAGCGGCGCCAGCATCGAACGGCTGCGGGAGCGCGGCCAGGCGCGCGTGGTGGACGTGCCGAACGCGGTCGATGCGGAGCGGTTTCGGCCCCAGCCGTCGGATTTCCGGAAGCGGCGCGGCATCGGCCGCGACGAATTCGTGGCGCTGTACGTTGCGCGGTTCCAGGCGTTCAAGAACCACGCGCTGCTGATCGACGCGTTCGCGCGGTTCGTCGCGGATCATCCCGCGGCGCGGTTGCTGCTCGCCGGCAGCGGCCCGCTGCGGGAACGGACCGAGCAGCAGGCGGCGGAACGGGGCCTCGCGGACAAGGTGCTGTTCCTTGGCGAAGTGCCCTACGCCGAATTGCCCGCCGTCTACGCGGCGGCCGACGCGATGGCGATTTCCAGCGACTACGAGTCGTTCTGCTTCGCCGCCATCGAAGCGATGGCCATGGGTCTGCCGGTGCTGACGACCGATTGCGCCTGGGTGCCCCGCCTGGTGGCCGACGGTGCCGGCCTCGTGGTGCCGGTCGGCGACCCCGCGGCGTTCGCCGCCGGCCTGAAGAAGCTGGCCGACAACCCCGCCTTGCGCCAGCGCCTGGGCGCCGCCGGCCGCCAGCACGTGCTCGAACGCCACACCTGGGCCCTCAGCGCGGCGAAGCTGCTGGCGCTATATCGAAGCCTTTGGAGACAACATGATTGACCTCAGCGTCATCATCGTCAATTGGAACACCCGCGAACTGCTGCGCACCTGCCTGGCGTCCGTGCGGAAGCACACGGCGGGGCTCGAATTCGAGATGATCGTCGTCGACAACGGATCCAGCGACGGCAGTCCGGCGCTGGTGCGGACCGAGTTTCCGGAAGCCGCGCTGATCGAGAACAAGGACAACCGCGGCTTTGCGGCAGCAAACAATCAGGGCATTCGCGCGGCGAAAGGGCGGGCGGTCTTGCTGCTCAACAGCGACACCGAATTGATCGAAAATTCGCTGTTGAAGTTGCACCAGTTTCTCTTTTCGCGCGAAGAAATCGGGGCGGTGGGGGGGCTTTTGATCTATCCCGGTGGCGCACCCCAATGGTCGTATGGCTTCGAACCTTCCCTGGGGCGCATGCTGTGGATCACGGTTTCGGGCCTGCTGCGCATACCGTGGGGACGGAAACCCGGTGCGGTCCTTCCTGCGGCGACCGAGCCAGCACACTTGGTGGAGTATATTGTCGGCGCGGATCTGATGATCAAGAAAAGCGTGCTCGACAAAATCGGCTTGCTGGACGAATCCTTTTTCGCCTACTTCGAGGAAACCGATCTTTGCCGGCGCATCCGCGCGGCGGGATCCGAAGTGTGGTTCACGCCGGATACGTCCATCGTCCACCGCATCAGCAGTTCCTTCGGGTCGGAATCCCAGCCGCGGCTTCGCATCTACTATGTCAGTCTGTTCCGCTATCTGCGGAAACACCGCGGCGGCTCCCGCGCGGCCAAGCTCTACCTGCTGGCCAAGTTCGGCGCCCATGCGCTCCTGTTCCCCCGCGATGCGGACGTTTGCGCGCGGTTCGACGCCATCCGGACCTCGGGACTGGATTATCCTCCGCGTCCATAAACCCATGCGTATTCTCTTCATCACCGGCAGTCCCCCGTATCCCGCCAGCATCGGGAGCAATCAACGGTCCGCGCATCTTTACCGGGCTCTTGCTCAATGGGGCGAAGTGGATCTTTTTCTGGCCATTGACGAGCATGAATTGCCCGAAGAACATTTGGCCGAAATGCGAAAGAACTACGGACTGATTGGCATTTCCGCCCCGTTGCGGCGCGGACAGCAAGGCTTTTGGCGGCTGTTCCGGCCTTTCGCACCGAACTTGGTCGATCGCGCCGCCGATTATTTGGCCGACCGGAGGGGCGACTATCGTGCGGACCCAGGCCTGGCCCTGGCGTTGGCGAGTCAGATGGGGCGTACCCACTACGATGTCGTCGCGGCCAAGCTGCTCAGTCTAGCCATGAAAACGGGCATCCCCCCTGATTTTCCGTTCTTGCTCGACGTGGACGATGCGGAATCGGAGCGATTGAAATCCCAGATCGACAACCCGTATTCACGTTGGTTCGCCAAGCTGTTGGCGGCGTGGCGGCTTTCGCAGCTCGCGAATTTCGTCCCCGATCTCTATCGCCGGTTTCGCCATTGTTGGATCATTAAACCTCGGGATGTCCAGATTCAGGGGCTCGAACATGCCGTTTGGTTGGGCATGCCCTACCGCCAGCCGGAGGGGGGGCTTCCGCCGCTGGCGCCCAGCGATCCTGCCAGTCGCGTCGTGATCATGCTGGGCTCGTACTACCATCGTCCCAATGTCGAGGGAGTGGATTGGTTCGTGCGGAATGTCTGGCCGCGGGTCAGGGCGGAAGTGCCGGATGCCGAATTCCGCGTCATCGGCCCGGGCCTTGCTACCTGTCGCGCGGAAGACTATGGCCGCGTGCCCGGTGTTCGCATTTTGGGTGCGGTTCCGAGCGTCGTTCCGCACTACCGCGAATGCGCCTTCAGCATAGCGCCCATCTGGACCGGAGCAGGCATCAACATCAAAGTGCTGGAATCCTACGCCTACGGCCGGACCTGCGTGCTAACGCCCTTCGCCCATCGTGGCTACGAGGATTGCCTGAAAGAGGGCAATGCGGTGCTGATTGGCCGGAATCCCACGGAGTACGCGAGCGCCTGCATCGATTTGCTGCGCGAACCGGATCTGCGCGACCGGCTTGCGGCGGCCGGCCATTCCCGGGTGTTGCGGGAATTTTCATTCGAGCGGTTTGCCGGCGTGGTGAAAGAGACCATGCGGTTCGCGATTCAGAAAAAGCGAGCCCATGAATAACCAAACGGGGAATCGCTTGTGCGGCAGTGTGTACCGAGCGTCCCACCGACTCATGGCGACGGGCGGTTCCGTCGGAAAGAGCGGCGTTTTGATCCAAAGCGCACAACCATGAGGATTGCCTTCTGTCGGCACGCAGGCAAATGGGGGGGGGGCTTGTGCGACCCGAGAACGGCTTTTGGGCGGGAATAACGGATGGAATGTCCCGGGGGACGTTGGCTGGTTGATTTCGCCGTTTCGCCCGGGGCGGTTGATGGGTTCCGATTGCCTTTTCCGCAAGTGCCCCCCCCCACAATCGTTGGATCGGCGCGATGCGGGGCGGGTCCGAACCCTTCACATGCAAACTGTTGCATGGTCTCCGGGAAAATTGCTTGTTGCGCATGTCCAGACGGAAACAGTTGTTCCCAAGTTGGTCAGTGGGTTCCCATGTGAGGCCCCTTCCGACATCGAATCCGGTGCTGGCAACGATCGATGTCTGCATCTTGGGGTTGAAATGGAATACATGGATGGACGGGCAGGGGCATTGCCATTCTGCTTATGTTCATCGGGCCATCCAGATGACGATGTCGGGCGGTTGGGTCACAAAAGGCCGGCGGATTTGATAATCCAGCGGATCGGTCCGCAACAGAGGTTTTGGGGTTTGGAATATGTTCCGGCACACCGTACGGCGTGGCGATCCCGAAGGATTCGTCGGCATATCGCGCCTGGCCCAGGTGGCTGTTGAATGCGTCCAGCTCGAGCTGCGATTGGGCGTATTCCGCGCAAGCTCGGTTCATTCGACGCTGGCCGTCTGGAATTCGGTGGTCCGAGCTTTGGCCGGAAACGAGCCGATCGTGCAGCCGACTTCCAGCCGTTGTCCGGCCTTGAATGCGCGGATGCTGAGCGGTCGTCTCCGGCAGCGTTTGCAATATGCTCTTTTGCACGATTCGCATGCTTGGATGCGGCTGCGCAAGCGAAAGTGATTCTGGTTTATGTTCGTCGATTTCGCGAAAGTCGGAAGGAACATCAGGCCCAGCCCGCACGCCCGATCGGGATGGCGCACCCGTAGTTCCCGATGGCCGACCGAGGCCTTTGTGGGCGATTAGCCGTGCGTTGAATGACCATGTCGGTGCCGATTCCGCGATGCGGTATGCGTCTTCGACGATGATCGTGCCACACAGCCTGAGGTTGTCGACGAGGTCCGCCAGCAGGTGTTCCCGCCGCCGATGGTTTCCTGGTCGAGCAGTCGGCGATTGTTGTCAATGGAACGGCGATGTCCCGATCTTCGGCGCGGATTTGAAACTGCGTCCGGAGGGAGTTGTCGACCGGGAACCGGCAATTCGGGCTTGAGGTTCGGGCGCAGCTGCCGTCGAACCGGCGATTCCAAACGCAAGCCAGATCCGTTTTCGGCAGCAGACTGGCGATTCGATTGTTCATGGCGGAGGTGCATGTGGCTGGTCGCCGTCTGTCCGGATGCCGAACCCACAGACCGGTGGGGAACGGCGTGGCGTGTTGGAAACCAATCCAGGCTGGCATCCGCCCGTGGATTCGGATAAAACAAATTCCACGGTCGTGTTGCGCGCGGTCTCCGGCCGTCGGGCCGAGACGAAAGGCGAGCGTTGTCGCGAAAGGTTTCATTTTGAGAGGGCTGCAAGAACAAGTTGTTTGGCGGGTGCGGATCGCAATGGTCGGGCTCCGTTGTCGGAGAGCGCGTCCATGAACTTGTGGACGTTTCGGTTTCTGCTCTGGTACATCTGCATCCTGCTGGTGCAGCCGCAGAACCGCTTCACTTTCCTGTGGCCACTGAAGATCGCGGATCTTTCCTTCATCGCTGCCGTGGCGTTGCATCTGCTGTCGTGCCTGGAGACGCGGCGGCCAATCGTCCGCATGGGGCCGGCGACCCTGTTGACGTTCGCGCTGCTTTTTTTCGCCGCTCTGTCGCAGCATTTTGGAGTCTTTCAAATATCGTCGGCTTGGAATCCCTACTTGGACATCATCGTGAAAAACTCGTTGCTGTTGATCATGGTGGAAGCCGTGGCCAGCACGGCAGAACGGGTCTGGGCGGTGCAGATGACGACGCTGTTCTGCACGCTATGGTGGGTGAAAGGCGGCTTGCGGTTGTCGGCGATGGGTGCCACCTACAGCGGGGACCGCCTGATGGGCGCGGCGGTGTCCATGATCGAGAATCCCAACGGATTCGCCTACATGATGTGCGTTTTTCTGCCGCTTTATCTCTATGCCTATCAGCAGGCAACCCGGAAGTGGACCAAGTGGTTTTTTCTGGCCTGCGCTTTGGCGGCGGTTTACATCGTGTTCCAGACGGGCAGTCGCACGGGGTTGGTGACGTTGATCGTGATGGGCGCGTTTCTGCTGCCATTTTACGGCAAAAACCATTTTCGGGCGCTGGCCGTCATTGTGACGGCGCTAGTCTTCATATTTCCGCTGACCGGCAAAAAAAACATGGAACGATTCCGCACCATTCCGGATTCGATCGCGTCGTTCTTCGGCAAGACCGAAGAAAAGCCAGTTGGCATGATGAACCAAGACGAACAAAGCGCAGACGAGCGCAAGAAAAAGAACCGCGACACGTGGGCGCTCATCAAGGAGAATTTGATTTTCGGGGTTGGCGTGAATCCCGACGAGACGAAATACGCGGCGCGTTATCCCATGGCGACGGGGCAGGTGCATTGCGAGATCCTGATGGCGGGCCGGCAGATGGGCTTAATCGGCATGGGCATGTACATGGGGTTCATTGGCATCATTTACTTCGGTGGCAACTGGGTGCGGCGGAATGCAAAGCATTGGCCGGCGGTGCGGGATTTGGGTTGGACCTTCCAAATGCAGGCCGTTGCGATCATCGTCGGCGGTTCTTTCAGCCCGCTGGCCTGGCACCCGCCGATGATGCTTCTGGCCGGCTCCGTATCGGCCTTGATCGGCGTGTTGAAGGCGGAACGGGATGCGGAGATGATGCGGTTGGCGGGGGCGGCAGTCTAGGCCATGCTGTTCAATTCCTACGAGTTTCTGTTCCTGCTCCTGCCGATCGCCTTGGCCGGTTATTTTCTGGTGTTGCCCCAGCGCTGGCGGCACGGCTGGCTGGCGCTGTGCAGTTTCGTTTTCTATGGATGGTGGGATTACCGCTATTGCGGTCTCTTGCTGGTGGCCATCTGCATCGACTATCTCGCCGGGGGCCGGATTGCCGCGGCGCCGGACCCGAAAGGGAAGAAACGCTGGTTGCTGGTGTCGATCTGCGGCGACATGGGAATGCTGGGATTCTTCAAGTACTACGATCTCGGTGCCGGAACGGCCAATGCATTGGCCCACGCCTTGGGCGCGGGGCCGGGCGTGCTGCCGCTGCTGCATTTGGTGCTGCCGGTCGGCATTTCGTTCTACACCTTCCAGTCGATGAGCTATTCGATCGACATCTATCGGGGACAGGCGCGTCCGGCGCGGAGCTTCATCGACTTCGCCTGCTATGTTTCGTTGTTTCCCCAACTCGTGGCCGGGCCGATCGTGCGCTATCACGAACTCGACGAGCAATTGCGCGTGCGCGTCCACAGCTGGGCCAAGGCCGGAGCCGGCATCGTGCTGTTCGTGCTGGGGCTGGCCAAAAAAGTCTTGCTGGCCGATGCCGTCGCGCCGATGGCCGATTGGGGATTTTCGCAGGCATCGCTTGGGTTCGCGGGGGCGTGGAGCAGCTTGGCGGCCTACACATGCCAGATTTATTTCGATTTCAGCGGATATTCCGACATGGCGGTGGGGTTGGGTCTCCTGCTCGGCTTTCAGTTTCCGCAGAACTTCAACTCGCCCTACAAGTCTGCCTCCATCAGTGAATTCTGGACGCGGTGGCACATCTCCTTGTCCTCTTGGCTGCGCGATTATCTCTATATTCCCCTGGGCGGCAACCGCAAGGGCCCGCTGCGCACGTATGCGAATCTGTTCCTGACGATGTTGCTGGGCGGCTTGTGGCACGGGGCGAACTGGACGTTCGTGCTTTGGGGCGCCTACCATGGCACTTTGCTGGCGCTCGAGCGCATGAATGGCAAGCGCGGCTTTCTCGGGCGCTTGCCGCGGCCGGTGCAGATCGCGTTCACGTTTGCGCTGGCGATGTTCGGCTGGGTGTTGTTTCGCGCGCCGACGCTGGCCGAAGCGGAGCGGATGTTCAAGGGCTTGTTCGGGCTGGGCGGCTGGGGCTCGGTGTTTCCGGCAGGCGACGCCGGCCTGCTCAACTGGGGTGCACTGCTGTTCTGCTTGATGGTGGTTTTTGCCGCCAGGAACACCTGGGAAATCCGCTGGCGGCCCAGCGTGCGCTTGGCATTGGGAATGGCGTTGCTCTTTCTGCTTTGCGTGGCGGTTTTTCTGGTCAACACGAGTTCGCCGTTCCTGTATTTTCAATTCTGAGTACGCATGGAAACAAGATTGGAACGTCCGGAAACGCTGGCCGCCTTCGAGGCGGCACCCCTGCGTCGCGCGCGCGCTTGGGCGGGGGCCGGGCTGGGGCTGTGGTTGGCGTTGGGCGCGATCGACTGGACGGCGCGCATCGGTGTGTTCCATTGGCAAAGTCAGTGGCTGCCGATCCGCAAGTCCGCGGCCCCGGCGACCGAAGCGGCGGCGGCCGTCCGATCGCGAATCGTGCCCGAACAAACCGGCGCCGGCTTGACCAAAATGGTGCCTTCGGCGCAGATCGCCGCTCGCTATGCGGAGGTCCATCCCGCGCGCGTGGAGTGGCAGGATGCGGCGGGATACTACAACGCGCCGTTGCCGGAAGGGCATCGTTATGCGGTTGCCATGCTGGGCGACAGCTTCATGTTGTCTCTCGGCACCCAGAACGTGGCGCAGGTCTTGGCCGCCGTGGGCGGCATCGACGTCTACAACCACGCGATGTTCGGCGCGGGACCGTTTCTGGAATTGCCCAAATTCATCGGTTCGGGGCGGTTCGATCCGTTGCCGCCCGTGGTGATTTGGAATCTGTCCGCGCGGGAACTGGGGGCATCGATGTTCGTGCGGCAGCCGGTGGAGGCGTGGTTCCGGAACATCGACGTGTGGGCGGATTACAAGAAGGCGCAGGCCCAGCCGCGCCTGCGTTGGGAGAAACTGGCGCCGGCCGAATTGGGCAAAGCGTTTCCCAACACGTCGCTGATCGCCTATTTCGGGCGCCGGGCCTGGAGCCAGATCCGCTTGGTGGCGTTTCGCGCGTGGCCGCGGGACGTGTTGGGGGCGGACGATCCGCAGTTCGGTCCGATGCTGTTCTACCGCGAGAATCTGCGCATGCTGCCGCTGTTGACGCCGGATGAAAACGCGGCGCCGATCGTGAAGATGGTGGCGCAGTTGGCGGCGAAATTCCGCGAACGGGGCGCGACCTTGGTGGTCTTGCTGGTGCCGGAAAAGGAACAGATCCATGCCCGCGCGCTGCCGCCGGCGGACCAAGCGGCATTGGCGGCCGGCGATCGCCTGTTGGCGGAAATCGCCCGGGGACTGGAAGCGGCGGGCGTTCCGGCGGTCAACCTGATGCCGACGTTTCGCGCGGCCACCGCCCGTGGCCAACGCCTGTATTGGCGGGACGACACGCACTGGAACGACGCCGGCATACGGCTGGCGGCGGAGGAACTCTGGCGCAAAGTGGAGCCGTTGCTGAAATGAACGCGCCCCGCGTCGTCCATCTCGTCTACGATCTCATCCGGGGAGGGACGGAGGGCCAGTGCGCGCGGGTTGCCATGGGATTGGCGCAGCGGGGTTTGCCCCAGCGCGTCGCCGCATTCCACCGGCGCGGGTTTTTCCTGGAAGCGGTCGAATCCGTCTGCGGGCCGGTTCGCGAGCTGCCCATTCGCCACTTGGCGCGGGTGGCGACGGTGCGCGAGATCGCGCGGTTTGCGGCGTGGCTGCGGCATGAACGCATCGACGTCCTACATGCCTGGGATGCCGACGCCGCGATTTTCGGGCAATTTGCCGCGCAATGGTCCGGCGTGAAACTCGTGACCAGTCGCCGCGATCTCGGTCAAATCTATCCGCGGTGGAAGTTGGCGCTGCTGCGGCGCGCCGATCGGGTGGCCGTTCGGGTGGTGGCCAATGCCGAGGCGGTGCGGGCTCATTTCGTTGCGCTTGGCGCGCCGATCGACAAGATCGTCGTGTTGCCCAACCTGTTGGACGTGGAAGAGCGCGACCGGCTTGCGCAATTGCCGTATTCCGGCCGGGAGCGGCTGCCCGAAGGGCGGCGGCTGGTGGTGGTGAATCGGTTGGATCCGGAAAAGAACGTCGGATTGTTGATCGCGGCCTTGCCGCTGGTTCGAAAAGAGGTTCCCGACGCGGTCCTGATCGTCGCCGGCGATGGGCGGGAAATGCCGGCGCTGCGCGCGCAGGCGGCGGCACTGGGCGTGGCGGATGCCACGTGTTTCTTGGGCGAAACGACCGAAACGCCGGCGTTGCTGCCGTTGTGCGAGATCGGCGCGCTGGTGCCGAGCCGCAACGAAGGACTGTCGAACACCATTCTGGAGTACATGGCCGCGAGCTTGCCGGTGCTGGCGACGGATTGTGGCGGCAACCGCGAACTGGTGAGCGACGGCGTGACGGGGTTTCTGGTTGCTGCCGATGCTGTCCCGCAACGAATCGCGGAACAATGGACGCGTTTGCTGGATGATCGAAATATGGCCCGGGACATGGGGGCCGAAGGACGCCGAAAGGTCGCGACTCGATTTTCAACGGAGAAAGGCATGCCTCGATTCGAAACCTTCTATTGGAGTTTGGATCCGGCTCTGTCCTAATTGCCCTTTCTCGTCGCATTGGGCGGGGGAGGGCTCGCGCAACACTTGCGTTGTGTCGTGGGTTTCATTCCGCTGCGCGGGACGGCACTTCTCATGCACCCTGTTTTTGCGGAATTTCGGCGCAATGCCTCTCCTTTCGAAGAGCGCGCGGCTGAGCGCGGGGAGATGGCAAGCGTCGCCGCCTGCACGCCGATGTTCGGAAAAGAGAATGGAGCCCGTCGGTCCGGCGGCGTCGGAACATCCAAATGGTCGGGAAGCGATGCTTGCCATGTCCGCATGATGACTTATTCAAGATGACGGCATTGCTCTCCACCGCCAGGGACCAGAAACGGAATGAATCGAGCGAGTGGGGGGATTCCCAATTGTATTGCTGCGATCAGGGGCGCGCTGGGGGCGGGGGGGCAGCCAAGGTTTGGCGGACGTGCATGCCGATGGCCGCGATGACGATGGCGAAGGACGGGAAGAAAGTCCGGGATTCGATCCACCGAGCGACCAGCAGGAAACTCACGAGGAGCAAGGGTCCCAAGTAGCCGAAGATGAACAATCGGCCATGCTTGTTTCCCGCCAGCAGCGTCAAGGCGTAGATGAGGAACACGCCGGCGCCGACGCCCCAGATGCCGTGCCCGAACGTCAGGGGCAAGTTGGTCCAAAACAGGATATGGGCGATGTTCTCCTGCCAGGTCCAGATCCGACAATAGTAGGGCTGGATGCCCCAGATCAGCCGGGTGGAGGCCACCGTCAGAAGCGTGGCCACGATCATCTTGGCCAGACCCCGCCCGGCCGTTCGGCCTTCCGCAGTGGACCACAGGACTCTGAGGCCGTTACGGCATTGTGCCAGCAGGCAACCCGACAGCACGAAAATCCACGTTTCCCGGTTCAGCGTGCCGACAACGGACAGCAACGCGAGCCAATTCCAGATCTTGGGGTTGTCGTTCACTTTGGTTTGGAGGTAAAAAGCCAGCGCAACCATCGCGATTTCAAGGAACGTGTCGCGAAATTGGAACTGGTAGGGATGCATGCAGGTCCCGAGAAAGGCCAACAGTCCCAGGCAGGCCAGGATCGTGTTTTTCATCAAGGACCGATAGATGAAGAAAAGCGTGGCGTAGCAGCCGACGATGGTCAGGAACAGCAATGTTCTATCCGCAATTTTTCCGTCGATGATTTGGGAAAGGCACAACCACATGGCGGGGTATAGGACGCGGTATTGGTGCGGAGCCAGACTTTTTCCGGCCATGATCGTCTGGGGATGCTGGACGGGGTCGTAGTCGAATCCGCGGCGCCAAGCACTGTAGGTTCGCGTGGAAAGGGCGAGGATGAAAACCCCCAGCAGAAGGCAGGTCGCTGTTTTATTCATTTGTCACAAAGTTTGATCCTCTCTGTCTGGTTCGGGACGGTGGGGGCTGTTGCGAATGCCAGACGAACCCGCTCACCTTGCCGGGAAAATGACAGAATGGAAAAGGAACCGCAAGCCGGATGAGCTCGGCGCAAAAGCGTTGCGCGGGGGGCGGGGGCGGGGTAATGTCTCGCGATTCCATGAGACCGATCGGACAGCTGGAAACCGAAGAACAGGCGCGGATTTTCGCGGACTACCTGTTCGTGCACGACGTCGCGGCGCAAACGGAACCGACCAAGGGAAACGCGTGGACGATCTGGATCGTCGATGAAGATCGGGTGGACGAAGGCCAGGCGTTGTTGTCGCGGTTTCGCAGCATGCCGGATGCCGAGGAGTTCCACCAGGCTTCCACGGCGGCCGCGGAACGCCGCCGCGGCGAAAAGAAGGAAGCCCGCGAAGAAGCTCATAAGCTCAAGCGCTCCGGCGCTTTTCCTCGGCAGATGCGCGGCGGCGGACTGACGATGGCGCTGTTGATCGCGTGCGTGGCGGTGGGGTTCGCCACCGAATTCGGCCGGAACGCGGCGTGGATGGACCCTTTGTTCTTGTTCATGGACCGGATCGAACAAGGCCAGATCTGGCGCTTGTTTACGCCCATTTTCCTGCATTTTTCCATCTGGCATCTGCTGTTCAACCTGCTGTGGCTTCAGGATTTGGGAACGGCGCTGGAAGTTCGGCTTGGCACCTGGCGTTTTGCGGCCATCGTGGCGGCGGTGGCGCTGGCGTCCAATGTGGCCCAGTGGGCCGCCGGCGGCGCCGGGTTCGGCGGCATGAGCGGGGTGGTCTATGGCCTGTTCGGCTATCTGTGGGTGCGCGGCCGAAAGGATTTCCGTTTCGGAGCCTTCGTTTCGCCCCTGACTTCGGGCTTGTTGCTGGTGTACCTCGCGCTGGGCGTCTTTGGATTGCTGGGCCCCACGGCGAACGCCGCCCACTTCTCCGGCATGCTCGTTGGCGGCGCGTTGGGCTGGCTGGCGGCGCGGGGATCGGCCCGGCCGGCATGAGCCGCATCGCCGGCCCTTGACCGTTGGGACTGGGTCGGATACGGTTGCGGACGCTGTCATGAGAACCAAGGGCATCCAAATTCTGCCGTCGATCCTGTCCGCCCGGATGGGGCATTTGGCGGAGGACTGCCGCCGCGCGCTGGAAGCGGGGGCGGACGGGTTGCACGTGGACGTCATGGACGGGCATTTCGTGCCGAACCTGACGATGGGTCCCGACGTGCTGCGCGCCGTGCGGGAGGCGGTGCCGCAGGCCTATCTGAACGTGCACCTGATGGTCATGCGCCCCGACCTCTACGCGCCGAAATTCATCGAGGCCGGCGCGGACACGGTGCTGATCCACGCGGAAGCCCCCTGCGATCTGCGGGCGACCTTGGCGGCCATCCGCGCCGCCGGCAAGCGGGCGGGGCTGACGCTGAATCCCGAAACGCCGGTCGCGGCGCTGAAAGGTTTCGAGGATCTGCTCGACGAAGTGCTGATCATGACGGTGCATCCGGGGTTTGGCGGCCAGGCGTTCATCGAGGCCGGCGTGCCGAAGATCGCCGAAGTGGTCCGGCGGCTGCCGGAGGCGGACGTGTCGGTGGACGGGGGCATCACCGCGGAAACCGGCGCGCGCTGCGCGGCGGCGGGCGCAAACGTATTGCTGGCCGGCTCGTTCCTGTTCAAGGCCGCGGACATGCGCGACGCCATCGCCGGCATGCGCTGGCAGGTCGAATCGGCCCGGAAGGCCGGCGGCTAGCCCGCCGTTTCGGCACCTCCACTTTTTCGCGAAGGAACCATGGCCACGAAATTTCACAAGGAAAACGACGACGGGGCGCCCGTGCGGCCCGCGCCGGCGGCTGCGGCCGGCCCGGCGCACGATTTGGCGCTCATCCGCAATTTCAGCATCATCGCGCACATCGACCACGGCAAGACGACGCTGTCCGACCGGCTGTTGGAGCTGACGGGCGCCGTGGCCAAGCGCGACCAGCGCGACCAGCTGCTGGACGACATGGATCTCGAGCGCGAGCGCGGCATCACCATCAAGGCCCATCCCGTCACGATGAAATACAAGGCGCGGGACGGTAAGACCTACGAGTTCAATTTCATCGACACGCCCGGCCACGTGGATTTCTCCTACGAAGTGAGCCGCAGCCTGGCCGCGTGCGAAGGCGCGCTGCTGGTGGTGGACGCCACGCAGGGCGTCGAGGCGCAGACGGTGGCGCATGCATTCCTGGCGGCGGCCAACCACGTCAAGATCATCCCCGTCCTCAACAAGACCGACATGCCGGCGGCCGATCCGGAAACGGTGGCGCGCCAGATCGAGGACATCTTCGCGATCGCGCGCGAGGAATGCTTCCACGTCAGCGCCAAGACCGGCGTGGGCGTGCCGGACGTGCTCGAGGCGCTGGTGGCGCGCATTCCGCCGCCGAAATCCGAACACCCCGGCGAGCTGCGCGCGCTGGTGTTCGATTCGGAGTACGACACGTTCCGCGGCGGCATCATCTACGTGCGCATGTTCGACGGCGCCATCCGGCGCGGCGATCGCATCCGGATGATGGGCGCCGGCAAGGACTACGAGGTGCAGGAAGTCGGCTTGTTCAATCCAAAGCCGCAGCCGACGGAGGCGCTCCAGGCGGGGCAGGTGGGCTATTTCCTGGCCAACATCAAGAACACCTCGGAAATTCTGATCGGCGACACGATCACCTCCGCGCGCAACCCCACCGAACGCCCGCTGACCGGGTTCAAGGCCATGCACCCGATGGTCTTCACGGGGCTGTATCCCATCGACGCCGACGATTACGAGAAACTGAAATACGCGCTCGAGAAACTGTCGCTGAACGACAGCTCCTTCCAGTACCAGACCGAGTCGAGCGTGGCGCTGGGCTTCGGCTTCCGCTGCGGCTTCCTCGGGCTGCTGCACATGGAGATCGTGCAGGAGCGCCTGCGCCGGGAATACGACTGCGACATCATCGCGACCTATCCGGGCGTCGTCTACCGCGTGCGCATGCACGACGGGACCGTCAAGGAGGTGGACAACCCCGTTTTCCTGCCGGATCCGACGGAGTTCGAGGCCATCGAAGAGCCCATCGTGAAGATGTTCCTGATCTGCCTGGGCGAGCAGATCGGCGACATGATGAAGCTGGTGATGGACAAGCGCGGCGTCATCGAGCGCACGGAGACCCTGGACAACAAGCGCGTGATGCTCACCTGCGTCATGCCGCTCAACGAGATCCTGATCGATTTCCACGACCGCCTCAAGAGCCTGTCGCGCGGCTACGCCTCGATGG
>Ga0209098_1002242_pt1 | contig 17228 bp, 27 predicted proteins | sample AD_JPNHW1_MetaG_FD_184429 | JGI IMG/M metagenome (GOLD analysis project Ga0209098, IMG submission 184429) | Active sludge microbial communities of municipal wastewater-treating anaerobic digesters from Japan - AD_JPNHW1_MetaG (SPAdes) (version 2) | ecosystem: Engineered > Bioreactor > Anaerobic... | reverse complement strand
CCCCGCCACGGCGGGGAGCGACAGCAATGACGAATGAAGAGCACCTCACCCGCGTGGATCCGCGCATCCGTGCGAAGGTGGAGGCGGTGCTGCGCGACCTGCGCGGGCACGGGTGGCAGCCGCAGATCGCGACATCCTGGCGGTCCTTGGAGGAGCAGCGGGCGAAGAAGGCGCAGGGGCGCTCCCTGGTCTCGTGGAGCTATCACAACAACCTGCGGGGAGGCCAGCCGAGCGCGCTGGCGGTGGACATCATCGACCGGCGTTACGCCTGGGGAATTCCGCAGGATCATCAGTTTTGGCGGGACCTGGGATCGAGCGCCGAAGCCCACGGGATGACGTGGGGCGGACGGTGGAAGCGACTCCCGGATGTGGCGCACATCGAGGTGCGGGGAATCAGCCTGAGCCAGGCGCGGCGGGCGAGCGGTTAGGAAGGCGGTCCCTTCCGTTCCTGCCCTCACCGGCGTTTTTGACGGCGCCGGTTATCCCCGCAACATCAACGATTGGAGGCCCCGCGGCGGCAATGATTGCCGACCGCACACTTCTATGAAAACACCAACCCCTACAAGCCCGCGCGGGATCTCCCGCGCGGTGATGCAGTATCGTGGCGGCAAGTGGCGGATGGCCACTTGGGTGATCAGGCACTTCCCGCCACACCGGTGCTACACGGAGGCATTCGGAGGAGCCGCCTCCGTGCTGCTGCGGAAAGACCCTGTGGAGTGCGAGGTCTACAACGACCTCGACGAGCGTGTCGTGAACGTGTTCCGTGTTCTGCGGGACCCAGTGATGGCCCGCAGACTGGCGGGCCTGTTGGCGCTGACACCTTACTCCCGCGCCGAATACGAGCGGGCGTGGGATGACCCGCGCTCGGAAGACTTGGTTGAGGATGCGCGGCGCACCATCCTGATCAACCAGATGGGCTTTGGTTCCGCCGGTCTGATGCCCGGGCAGACGGCCGCCACTTTCCAGTCGCGCTGTGTCAGCGAGAACCCCGCGAAGCCGTGGGCGACGTATCACAGCCACGTCGAACTGTTCTGCGGGCGTCTGCAGAACGTGGTGATCGAGTGCCGCCCGGCCATAGATGTGCTGAAGCAGCAGGACAGCCCGGACACCCTGCACTACGTTGACCCGCCATACGTGATGCTCGCGAGATGCGAGCGGCCTCGTACGAGTTACCTGCACGAGATGACAGATGATGACCACCGCGAGCTGGCGTAGGTCCTTCATTCGTTGAAGGGCATGGTGGTCCTCTCCGGCTACCGGAGCGAGCTATACGAGGAGCTTTACGCCGATTGGCCGTTTGCCACGCGCAGAACTTCGGCCCTCGGTGGCGCTCCACGCGAAGAACGGCTCTGGCTGTCTCCCCGCAGTGTCGAGTGGCTCGGGAGCCGGTGGGCGACGCCAGCACTTGCGGATCTCTTACGGCCGTAGTATATTGTTCGCGCCCCAGCCCTTCGGGGCTGGTGAGGATTGAAACAGAGAAAGAAATGGATGTGGGATGTCCCGCATCGGCGCAGGGCTCCTTGAGCCTGGGCGCTTGCAGTGAGGCCCCTCGGAGGAAACTCCGGGGGGCTTTTTTTATTGTACCAGGCCAAAAAAAACTTTGGAAAACTTCCCGGATTTAGTTGACACACACACTGGGACTTGTGGCATAATAAGATTGTAAGACATCACGCACTGGGTTGTAAGTCCGGAGTTCCGAACCCGGCCAACCGCAGGAGGACGAGATGGAAGAGATTACCCGCATTAGTTTTTCTTGCCGGGGCGCGTACGATTATCCGTATTCGGCGTCCCTCACCACCACCCCCAAGGGGTGGGTTCTGCGCCTCGAGGGGTTCGCGTGGCGGGGCAACTCCGGCGGCCTGGAGCGCCGGGCGTGGTTCATCCCCGCCAGCGCGGCGTGGCTGGCGGAGATCCTCTCCGCCTACATCGATGCTCAGGAGCCGGTGGATACCGGCTTCCTGGTGGATCAGCCCGGCGTGCGCCGGTGCGCGTTCTAGTTTTCGTTCCGCGGGGGCTTCGGCCCCCGCATCCCGCACAGGCGGGAGGAGGAATGATGGGGTTTGCAAAGTTCGAGCTCCGGGCGGCTAGGCGCGAGCTGGTCACCGTGCCGCCGCGCGTGACAATCTCGCCAAGCGGCGAGATACGCATCGGGAGTGGTGTGTCCCGGGCGCTGGGCATTGCGTCCACAGACCGCCCGCGGGCGGTGCTGATGTATGACGCTGACACTCAGCGCATCGCGCTGGATTTCAGCGCCGAGGCGGCGCAGGACCCGGACTCCATGTCCGTCTATCTGAGCAGTACGCACGCTATCAACTGCCGCACTGTGCACTGCCGGCTGTTTTTCGCCGCGTTCGGGATCGCGATCCCCGACACAATGCGGCGGTATCTGGTGGATATAGACCGCGAGTCGCGGCTCGTGGTTATCGACCTGACACGCCCGCTGGACGCGGGCAAAGGGGACAAAAATGAGGATTAACTTGCACATGCCGGAGGCACTGGTGGATGCGATCGCGATGCGCGGAGAGCGCAGCGAGAGCATCCGGGAGGGGCTGGAGCGCTACTACTACCTGCTGGAGCGCGCGCGGGAGCAGATCCGCCCGCTGTTCACGGCGGGCGAGTGCTCGCTGTTGGTGGACACGTGCAACGGCACGCTTTTCGGGCCGATAACGCTGGACTGCGTCCCGCTGGACGTCCGCGACGTGGAGGAGGAGCGCGTCCAGAAGTGGGGCGTGGACAGGGAGGCGCTGCTGGCCAAGTTGCAGGGGCTTAACCTCCTGCAGCACGCGGCGCTGGTGGACGCGATAGAGCGCTTCTGGCAGGCGGCGAGCCATGGGTTCGAGGTGGACCCGAGCTTGCTGCTGAAGTAGGTTTCGGCCCCGGGAACGCGTGAATGCCCGGGGCCTTTTTCCCCTCGCGCTGTGCAACATTTGTTGTTGCAAAAACGGGCGCTATGGGGTAGTATGTTGGTGGCGGTTGGCTGGAGGCGATCGCCAGAAGGGAGGTAGTGATCTGCCAGACGGCAGGGCGCTGCGAAACCTCCGGCAGCGATACCGCATCACGGTGGCGGAAGCCGCCAGGTGCGCGGGCGTTGTGTGGACCACCTGGTACCGCTGGGAACGGCGGGTGGACCTCAACGAGCGCCGGTATCGCCGGGGGCAGCGCGCGATAGACAACGCGCGCAAAGACGCTATAGACCGGCTGCGGAAGTAGCTGGGAAAATAGAGGAGACAGGGGTGCACAGTCTCGAAAACGACACCCCTGCCCTGAGACGGGGAGGAATAACCCATGCCCGAACTCGCACGTATTGTATCACAATTTCAATCCTCACCGGCTCCGAAGAGCCGGTGCACCAGACGTGTTGTCTGGCTGCTGTCGCTCTGCCTGCTGCTCTACGCAGGGGGGCGATCTTGGAGGGTGGCGCCATGACCACCCTGACCCTCTACGACCGCGTCCGTTTCGTCTGCCTGAGCTTCGGCTCCCAGCGCGGACGAACCTATGAGATCCTCATCACGGACAGGCTCGTTGCAGAATTCCACCTCGGCGGCGTCGCGTCTGTGTCCGTCGTTGACGGCGCGGGTGAGCGCGGCGAGATCTGGCACCAGATCGCCAGCTCAGCCCCCGCGCACGGCGGCACCTGGTGGACGCGGCTTCTGGTCCCGGAGGGGGTGGCGATATGACCCCAGCCATTTCCTTGCACGAAGTCCTGCAAAACATCACCACCGCGGCTGCGGCATGCCCGCATTGCGGGCTGCCGCGCCGGGGCGCGCAGCTGGTGACCGGCGGCCGGAGGAGCGGCAACGGACGGCACGGCTGCAGCGAGCTGCGCGGCGCGCACGTGCAGACCAGGTCGGAGGCTGGACTCTGCTGCTGCTGGCAGTGGGGCTACGAGGAGGGCGGCAAGGTGACCTGGATGCGCACCGGCACCCGGGAAGAGGTCTACGCCGAGGCGATAGCTACCGTCAGCGAGCAGGCGCGCCTGGCGGCGGCGGATGCGCAGCCGGAGGATCGCACGCACTTCCTGGCGATCCTGGAGGATCTGGTTTCCCGCCTGACCGCCGACAGTGAGCAGGGCGGGGCTGGCAGTCTGGTGCGCCTCTTGGGCGCGGAAGACGGCCTGACGGTTATCGTGCGGCCCGCCTGGCGGGAGGTGCAGTGATGGCCGCCGCTGTGAACGCAAAACCCCAGCTCTGCCAGGTCTGCGGCCGTGCTATGTGGTTCGGCGCGCGTCCGGTTACGGAGCCGGGGATCTGCTGGGTGTGTGAGCAGAAACAACGCCACACGCCAGCAGAGATTGCGGAGCGGGAAGCGCGTCGGCGCTTGATGAGCCTGGAGTCACAGTGGAAACGGGATGGCGTGCCCGCACGCAAGCGGCAGCAGTTGTTGAGGGAGGCGGCTTCGATCTCGCCGCACGGAACCCTCGGGAGGTTAGGAGGACGAATGGAAGAGCAGAGAAATGAGCTCGCGATCCGCGACACGGAGATGCTGGAGATCGCCGAACGCGGTTTCCGGCCGGACCAGATCGAGGTGATAAAGAACAGCCTGGTTCCGGGAATTCCGGACGCGAACCTGGAGCTGTTTCTGCAGCGCTGCAGGAGCTCGCGGCTGAACCCTCTGAAGTCGCCGCCGGAGATCTACTGCATCCCGTTCCAGAAGAACTCCGGGACGAAGGAGCGGCCGAACTGGGTGAAAGACTACGCGGCGGTTGCCTCTGTGGACGGCATGCGCGCGGCGGCGCTGCGCACGGGAACCTATCACGGCCAGGTGGGGCCGCTCTGGTGCGGGCCTGACGGGAAGTGGCGGGACGTCTGGCTTGAGAAGACTCCGCCCGCGGCCTGCAAAGTTGGTGTGCTTATCAAGGGCCAGCCTGAGCCGACCTGGGGGGTCGCGGTGTGGGAAGAGATGGCCGCGGCGCGCAAGAAAAACGTCAAGTGGGCGGAGATGCCCGCGCGGATGTTGGCCATTGCGGCGGAGCGCATGGCGATTCGCAGGGCGTGCCCGAATGTGCTGGACGGCATCCACGTTGAGGGCGACGTGGTGAACGGCGTCGAGATGTCCAGCCAGAACTCCGGCGGCACGGGGGAGCTGGCTGATGACGCGGTATTGGACGCCGAGTGCCGCGAGGAGGAGCATGTCCCTCCCCCCTGCGATCCTCACACGGGCGAGGTCTCGCCCGATGGGTCGGCCGCCATTGCCCGCGACGCCCTATATGCGAGCATCCGGGAGGCGTCGGCCGCTGCCGGAATGGACACCAGCGCACTGGCGAAGTGGCTCGAAACCACCTACGGTGTGCGCCGCCTTGGCGCGCTGCCGCCCGATATGCTGGCCGACGTGGAGGCGGCTCTGAGAGCGCAGGCTTCCGCGCCGGATGACTCGGAGGTGTTTGATGACGCCTCTGACTGACCGCGAGATCCGCGCAAACCGGCGCGCGCACTCGGCGTCCGAGTGGGTTCGCCCGGTGGAGTATTACGCCCCGGACGATGACGATCTGCGGATGACCCCGCGCGAGTGGCTGGGCGTCATCCTGGCAGTGCCTGCGATTTACGGCCTGCTGTTGATGTTGTGCATAGCGTTTGGGAGGTAGAGATGGGAGCCTTGACTCAAGACAGGAATATCTGGCGGCGGGACGGGCAGGTGCTCCGTCTGCCGGTGAAGGCTGGGGCGCGCATCTACAAGGGCGCGATGGTCTGCGTCGATGACGGCCTGGCCGTGCCCGCCACGGATTCGCGGAACGGCCTGCGGTTCGCCGGGGTGGCCATCGATGCCGGGGACAACACGGGGAAGCCTGACGGGATCGCCACTGTGCGAGTCTATACCAGCGGCGTCTTTCCGATGAAGCGGGAAGGCGCCCGAGACGCGGACCTCGGGAGGCTGGCGGTGGTTGTGGACGACCAGACAGTTTGCCCGCAACCCGACGATCTCAGCGGCCTGCTGGCCGGACGCGTGGTGGGTGTGATCGGGGCCGAAGAGGTGGAGGTTAGGATAGATGGCTACGCGCTTTAGCACGTTCCGGCTGGCGGAGCTGGCGGCGCGTGCCCGGCTCGGCGATGGCCGGGCGCTCGCCAGGCTGCTGGGCGAGTCTGAGCCGCTGATCGGCATCATCGCGCATTCGGGACGCTACTGGCTGCCGTGCGGCGAAGTAGAGGACCTGAAGCAGGAAGGGAGGCTCGCCGTTGTGCGGGCAGCCCTGTCCTACAACTGCCAGCGCGGCCCGTGGACTCAGCACGTGAAGAAGGCCATCCATTGGGCGATGGCTGAAGCGGTCCGGAACCAGTTGCGCCCGAGCGCCCGCGTCCTGACGGCGGCCGGCAACATCGATGACCTGGACTGGGACGATCCGGCGCTGGACGCAGGGGGCGATCCGGCCGACGGTGTGAGCCGCGCGGAGGCATATCGCTGGCTGCGCGCGCTGCTGATGGAAGCGCTGACGCCGCGGCAGATCAGTGTGCTGGAGGGCAATGCCCCGGAGGTGACAGGCAACTCGAGGTCTTGCGTCCTGTACAAAGCTCGCCGCAAGGCGATGGCGCTGCTGCAGGAGGAGGGTGCCGCGGCGGCCTGACAGGTTCCCATCCCCCGGCCAGGGACGGCGAGGGGAGGGGCCGACAGCGGGGCGGCGCAGGTTGTGGACCCACGCCGCCCCAGCATGCCCGCCAGTGGGGGAGGATGTATGGAAGTTGTGAAAGTTCGTAGGGCCGTGTGCGCCGCGACGATCGCGGCGCTGGCCATAAGTTTGGGCGGGGTAGAGACGCCAATAGGGGCGTCTCTCAAGCTAAAAAACACACAGGATAAAAGCAGCATAGCAACACCTCGCCCAAAAACCTTGCCGGAGACCTCCGGCAAGAGACCCACTCCTCCTAGCAGAAACGGGGGCAGGGCGTCCTGCCCCCGTGGTGGAGGCTGGAACCCCTGCGTGCTGACGCAGTATGCGCAGCACTTCGAGGGGAGGCGCTGCGCCGACGGCTCCCGGTTTTCTCACGGGAACCTCACGCTCGCAAGCCGGGGCGTTCCGCTGGGCAGAACCGTTCAGATTCGTTACGGCAGCCAGGTCGTAACGGTCAAGAGCACAGACAGGGGGCGGTTGCCGCTGCATCGCAAGGGCAGACCGCAGTTTGACGTCACGCGCGCCGTGTCGCGCAGACTTGGACTTTACAAGAGGGAGCTCGGCCGCAGGGCCGAGTGGAGGATGAGATGAGTGAGAAGACTGACGGCCGCCAGGCGGCCTACGATGCGGGCTGGCAGGCGGCCTTGGAGTATCGGGGAGGCTGGAAATGAACGAGCTAGACCACGTCGTCGTTGGCGACAACAAAACCGCCCTGGCGGGACACTACGGCACCGCCCTGGCGGGAGACTACGGCACCGCCCTGGCGGGAGACTACGGCACCGCCCAGGCGGGACTCGGCGGCACGGCCCAGGCGGGAGAGGGCGGCGTCATCGCCATCCTTTGGCGGGACGATTGGTCCTCTGTCTCGCACTACAAACTGCGCCGCGCACGTGTCGGCGAGAACAGCATTAAGCCCAACACGCCGTACAAGCTGGACGACGAGGGCAACTTCGTCGAGGTGAAGCCTGGAGAAGCGGAGGATGCGCAATGAGCGGAACAGTGCTGGAGGCCCTGGCGCTGGTGTGGCAGTGCCACGATCGCAGCACGGCTGTGGTGTGGCACTACGGTAAAGCGCCGCTCTGCGGCGCGGAGCTGGCGGAGCCGTGCCGCACGCTGACGCTCGATCCCAAGCGCACGGTGACCTGCCCCGTGTGCCGCAGGATGATGGAGCAGGAAGGAACGGCGGAGGGGGGCTCCACGTGAGCTTCCGTTAACAAACATTCTGTTAACTCGCGTTTCGGACGGGGACTGTGAGGCGCTTATCACGGCTCCCCGTCCAGCTCCTTCAGCGCCGACCGCAGCAGCCAATCCATAACCAGGCTGGATGTGACCTCGTAATGCCGCCGCCGCGGCGTCCCCACCTTAATGGAGTCCGTGATCGCCTCTATTCGCGCCAGCACGTCATCGGCGATGCTGACGTGCGGCCTCTCTTTCGCCGCCGCCTTGTACGGCGGCAGAATATCGTCAACCTGCGGCAGCCCCCCCGCCGCGGCGTCCCCATGCTCAGGCGCACGTGCGTCTGATCGTTCGCCCGCGAGTGCGTCCGTGGGCGCGTCCGTGGGTTCGTACGTGCGCGCGCGCGTTGGCTCGTTCGTACGTTCGCGCGCACGTTGGCGCGTACGCGCGTGCGCGCCTGGGCGCGTGGTCGCAGGCTCCTCTGCCGCGTCCCCTCGCAGCCGCCGCAGCAGATCGCCGGGAGTCTCTTGTCGCATCAGTGCATCCTTTCCAGCAGGGCTGAAGCGAGCCCTCGCCAGTCGCCCGCCACGCCTTCTGACGGGCACGCGGTGAGAACGGTCTTCCCGTGGGCCGCGGCCTCCGACACCCGCACAGAGCGCCGAATGGGTGGCAGCATTCGCTCCCCGTACTGTTGCTCCAGCAGTCGCAGAATCTCGCGCGATTGCAGCAGCCGGGAGTCCGTCATCATCGGCGCGATCCAGCGCAGCGCGTGGTGCAGGCTCAGTGTCTGGAGCTCATCCTCCAGCCGCATCAACCCGTCAACCGCGAGCGTCTCGAGCATCACGGGGGCGAGCACGCCCCCAGCCCATCCCGCGGCATCCAGCGCCAGGGCGTCCCAGCCGGGGGGAGAATCGATGAGCACAAAGTCGTAACCCACCCCGCCCCGAAGCGCCCCGATCTGCCACGGCAGCCCGATGAGCCGCGCACCCCCGCCCACGACGGATACCCGCGGCGCCACCTCCTGCGCAACCGTCTCCACCGGCTGCTGTGGTTTCAGATCCGCGAGACATCCACCACCGCCCAGCAGCAGGCGGCAGTGATCTTGCGTGTCCGTGTCTACCACCAGCACCCGCCGCCCAGCCTGCGCCAGCGCCACGGCCAGTGTGCAGACGCAGGTGGTCTTGCCGACCCCGCCTTTGTGAGATTTGACCAAAACGCAAAACATACCAGCGATTATAACACCACTAGGGGCGATTGACGCGCCTTGCTAGACGTGTTAAAATGCTGGCACGATGGCTGTATTAATAGAAGGGGGAGGCCAATACCTCACCGTGGAGCAGGTTTCGGAGGTGCTCGGGCGACCCGAGCGCACCATCCGCCGCCTGCTGCGCAAGCCGCACGTGCTCGCTGCAGGAGCAGTGAGAGCGGGACGGTTTTGGCTGCTCCCGAACGACACGGAGAAGATCTCGGTGATTCTGGATCCGGGCAAGGAAGCCCGGTACCACATCTAGCCGAAGGCAGGCTGCTGGGAACAGCCTGGAAATACAACAGAAACGGGCGCACGCTTTGGAAGTGAGAACCAGGGCTGGCTGCCCTTGTACACAACCCCCAGCGGGGGTGGGTCCACAACGACAGGAGACTGACTGATGAACAAAATTCAGACGGAGTAGGCCATGGCCAGAACAATAAGAATCGCCTCCACCGGTGAGGCGATGGAGGCGACCAATCTCGTGCTACACGAACCAATAAAAGCGCTACATCCAAAGTGTAGCACAGGACGCCTCTGCACGTCAACCCCCGGGAGGTGGAGCACTGTGCGCCCCGCAACATTCCGCGCGCGTGCCCTCGCCCCCTTGTCCCTTGGCACAGGAGGAGGTGCGAGATGAGCAGGAAGCTCGCCTGTCTCGCTGGAGAATCTGCGCTGCGGCACGTCACGAAGCACGTGCTTGAAGTGCTGGCTGATATCTCGGATCACGAGGGCCGCAACTGCTACCCCGCCGTCGGATACATCGCCTGGCGAACATCATTATCGGAGCGCGCAGTGCACAACGCGATGGCTGAGCTGCGCGACCTCGGCATCATTTCCGTGGAGTCCCGCCCCGGCAGGTCAAACCTGTTAACCATCCACGCGGACAAAATCCCGCCCGCGCCGCCTTACCGTCCCCGGAAGACGGACACCACCTGGGACCCCGACCAGATGGAAACGCCAGATCCCACCCTGCCGGAAGCTCCGGAGGAGTGCACGACGTGCGCGGCAGGGGGTGCACCACGTGCACCCCTTGATGGACATGAGGGGGGAGAGGGGGTGCACGACGTGCACCCCAGGGGTGCACCTGGTGCAGGGGGGGGTGCACGTCGTGCACCCATATCCGGTACTTATCCGGGAGAGTACCCTGTACAGAGAGAGGGAGCGCGCGCGCCTGCGCGCGAAACCCCTGAGCCCATAAAGGGCAGCCCCCCGGATTCGGAACCCGAATGCGTCACGAGAGCGGCGCTGGAATACTGGAGATCTCACCGAATGGACGCCTGCCTGCGGCACAAGATCAAGACGCCGGTGGGCAAGGCATACGACCTGCAGAATATGCGGGAGGTGCTGGAGGAGTGGTTTGGCGAGAACGAGACGCGCGAGAGTGCGTTGCAGGCGGTCGTGGATTTCCTCGAAACGCCGCCGTCGAACCATTTCGAGCAAACCCGCGGGTTTGACGCCGCCTGCTTCCGCGGGTTTGTAAAAGGCTGGATCGCCCGCCGGAGCACTCGGGCGCAGCCGCCCGCCAGCAACATCACCATCTACGACGGCGAAACCCGCCGCTCCTACACGCCTGCGGCGTACCAAGCGCTGCAGCAATCACGCAATGGCGCGCCGCCTGACCCGGCGAAACGGAAGCCACCCGTGCAGAAGCCGGCAGATGCGCTCCGGGAGTATGCCGAGAACAACCCCGGCTCCACTTTCGCGGCTCAGATCGTGGAAAAAATGGCGTCCAAGATGGAGATGCCGCAGGAGGGGAGGGCAGGGGGATGATCGTCTCCGATCGCATCAGCGGCCCCGAGGCGGCGTTCCGGACCCTGTGGCGAATTCTCGCAGTGGGACTTCCGCAGCCGGTGCGGGAGTTCCGTTTCGCCGCGCCCCGGCGCTGGCGTTTTGATTTCGCCTGGCCGGACTCCAGGATTGCCGTGGAGATCGAGGGCGGCATCTGGTCTCGCGGGCGGCACGTGCGTCCTGCGGGTTACGCCCGCGATGCGGAAAAGTACAACGCGGCGGCAGCGGCGGGCTGGGTGGTGCTGCGCTACACGTCGCAGCAGTTGGACACCGACCCGAGATCGGTTGTTGAGCAGGTTGAGTCAGCTCTGCGCGCGCGGATGGTGGGAGCGGGGCAACAATGACGGCAGGGCCGTCCTGACTATAGGCCACTGACACGGAAGAGGGGGGTGGGATCCTGTGGATGGGACAGACTAATGGGTGAAAGGGAATGGACTGCACTATCTGGTTACGCGCTGCGGGTGGTGCGCAAGAAGTTTCGCGACGATCCAGACTGCGAGGACATCGCGCAGGTGGCTGCCGTGGCGCTCTGGAAGGCACGCGACCGGGTGGATCCAGCCAGGTCGGCGGGGGAACAGCGGCAATTTGTGACGCAGACCGCGCTTAACACGGCTCTGGACTACCTGCGGGCGCGGCAGCGCAGGAGGGACTCTGAGCAACGGGTGAAAGAGGGAGCTGCTCCGAAACTGCGAATGAGCGTCCGCATCCCACCCGCGACGTTGCGGGTGCTGGACCTCCTGGACGTGGAATTCGGCATCAAGCCGTCCACTTACGTCCGGGAGGCGATCGAGGAAAAGCTGCACAGAGAGGCGCAGAGGCTGCTCGACATATGCCGATCCTGCGGTTAGACATCCGCGGTGAAACCGTGATCTATTACGAGAGCCCCTCAGACAGAACCATTGAGGGGCTGGTGGGAATGATCTCGCGAGTGATCTCGGAGTCCTACCGCGCGCACCGTCTCATTGTGGACGGCGTGCGATACGACCCTTTGCAAAACGAGTCGTATCTGGAGTGGCTGAACCGGCTGGCGGGGGAGGGTCTTCTGGGAATGGACTTCCGGCCGGGGGTGTTGGCGAAGAGCACGGCGGAGGAACTGGAGTCCAAACTCCTTTTTCTCGTCGCGCCGGGGCGGATTTCGAGCGGGGCATGACAATACGTATTTTGGCGTCCGACACACGCAAACGTATAACTGAGTGAGACGTGTGCCCAGGTCAGTCTCTTCGTCAAGGGCGGGTGGTTCCCAGACTCCCGCCCCCATGTCTGCCAGAGCAATGCGGCGGTGCAATTCCGCCGGCGGACGCCGTTACCTCTACTCCACCTGGTCCTCGGGGGCTGGCTCCATGCCAGCCCCCGCCCTTTTGAGCAGCCATGATCCCAAACAAGGTCAAATCCATACCGCCGCCCGCCGTTGAGCTCGGTACGCTGCGCGACCTGACGCCCGATGACCGCAACGCGAACAAGGGGACGCAGCGCGGCACCGGCGAGCTCGAGCGCAGCCTTCGCCGTCATGGGGCGGGGCGCTCCATCCTGGTGGACAAGAAGGGCCGCATTATCGCGGGCAACAAGACCGCCGAATCTGCGGCATCCATCGGGTTAGATGACGTAATTGTGGTTAAGACCGATGGGAACCAGTTGGTGGCTGTGCAACGCACGGACCTCGACCTGGATGACCCGAAAGCTCGCGCGCTTGCGATTGCGGACAATCGCATTGCTGAGCTGAACCTGGATTGGGATACGGAAGTGCTGGGCGAGCTCGCTGATGGGGGCGTGGACCTCACGGGGCTGTTCGACGACAGCGAGGTTGACGCCGCCTTGGATTCGGGGGTGGAAGACATAACGGCCTTGATCGACGAGCGCATCCGCAGCAAGCCGGTAAAGCCCGGTTGGATGGTGCTGCACGGCGAGGCGGCGGCGCTGGAATCCATTCGCGCATCTCTCCCGCCGGGGATCGAGTGCGAAGTCAGCGATGCCGGTAGATAACAGTTTCCTGGGCGGCAAGATCGCCCTGCGCCGCTCGTTGCTCGAGGGCGTGCCCGATCCATCTGTGCTTGACCTCTTTTGCGGAAGCGGAACGATCTACTCCTCCGTCTACCGAGATCGGGTGGCGCAATACACGGGCGTGGATTCGGTGAAGGTCCACGATCGCGATCTGTGCGAGCTCCAAGACAACGCGTCGTGGGTCCTGTCAAACGACATCGGGGCTTACAACGTTTTCGATCTGGACGCCTATGGGAGTCCGTGGCTGTTGGCGCTTAAGATCGCGGAGAAGGTGGGGCGTCGCCCGTGGGTGCTCTTCGCAACGGATGGTTCGTTTCAGCACCTCTCGCGAACCTCCGATAACCGGATCGCCCGTAGTATATTGGGTATTCCGAAGCGCATGACCGTCCCTGGGCTGGGGCGCTGGTATATGCATCAGATGGCTGGGATTCTTGAGCTCCTTGCCTATCGAACTATGCCATACAAGCAGGTTTTGCACGCCCACAACAGCGTAAAGACCCACTATTGGGGTGTGGCTTTTGGAGAGTTTGATAGAGTATAATGGTACAATAGTTAGCCCGGCGATGGGTAAACATCCCGGGCTGTGGCTCATTCCTACGAAGGAGGAATTTGCATGAGCAGTATACCACAACTCGGCGTCATCTATCAGCCGAAGGGCCGCGCCGCGGAGTACTCTCCGCTGGCGTGCAACCTATACCTCGGCTGCACCCACGGCTGCCGTTATTGCTACGCCCCGCGAGCCCTGCACAAAACGGCGGAGGCTTACCACGCGCAGCCTTGGCCCCGAAAGGGATCGATCCTTTCTGGGATCGAAACGGACCTGAAGGCGCTCGAAAGCGCCGGCGTCCGGATCCCCGTGCTCTTTAGTTTCGCGTCGGACCCCTACCAGCCCGCAGAGTTGGAGTTGGGGCTCACCCGCCGGACGATGGAGTTGTTCGCGGTGCATCAGTATCCCGTGAACATCCTCAGCAAAGCCGGGCTGCTCGCCACGCGGGACTTCGACCTGCTTCCGGCTGGCAGCCGTTTCGGTTCGACCCTGACCTTTGTGGACGAAGAGGCATCGGTTAGGTGGGAGCCCAATGCGGCGCTGCCCGAGGAGCGCTTCGAGTCGCTCCGGCTGGCGCACGAGCGCGGTCTGGACACCTGGGCGTCGCTGGAGCCGGTGATGGACGCGGAGCAAACGCTGGAGATCATCGCGAGGACCACCGCGTTTGTGAATACCTACAAAATTGGCGTCCTGAACTATGGTTCGCCGGACGCGCCCATAGACCACCGGGCGTTTCTTCGTGAGGCGATCGCGATCTGCAACGCTCGCGGAGCGCACTATTACATCAAGGAGGACATGCGGCCGCATCTGGATGCGGGCACTCCTCCTGTGGCATAAGCGCAAACTTCCAAAGGGGGTGGTGGCCGCGACCGCCATCCCCGGAGCACCCTCCACGATGTCAGACCGTAAGAACCCTGGCCGCACCCCCGACGCCGTCCGCGAAGCTCGAATCCAGCAGATCTACTCCCTGGTAGTGCAAGGACTCCACCCGCGGGACATCTGGCGCTTTGTGGCTGAAAGAACCGACTGGGGTATTTCGCGCCACACGTTGGAGCGTTACCTGTCTGTTGTGGACGCGCGCTTGGAAGAGACCAGCCAGGTTGTGCGCGCCCGCGAGCTCGGCAAGGCGATCCTGCGTTATGACCAGATCTACTCAAAGGCCATGACGGCGGGGAACCTCCGGACGGCGCTGCTGGCGCAGAAGGCAATGAGCGAGCTACTGGGTCTGGATGCGCCGGTGCGAGTGGGCGTCGGTCAGGACCCGGACGCGGGCCCTGTGGAAATTGATGACCGTTCCATCCTCCATTTCGCAGATGCGGTCCGCCGCCGCAGCGACTCTACTCTCGGCGGCGAAGAGTGACCTTGTCGCGTTCACGTGCCTGACATTCCCGGGCTGGCGCGCCGCAAACCATCTGCTGCGACTCGCGGAGGCGCTTGAGCGTGTAGAACGGGGAGAGACCAAGCGTCTCATCATCACGATGCCGCCGCGGCACGGGAAGAGCGAGCTCTCCAGCGTTCGGTTTCCAGCCTGGTTTCTCGGGCGCAACCCGGACAAGCGCTTTATTCTCATCAGCTACGCCGCCGATCTCGCCCACGCGCACAGCCGCCAGGTCCGCAATATCGTCCAAGACCCGGTCTACAAGGCTGCGTTTCCAAACGTCACGCTCGCGGGAGACTCCCGCAGCGCAGACGCCTGGGACATCGCGGGGCATAGAGGCGGGATGAAAGCCACCGGCGTCGGCGGCCCGCTGACCGGACACGGCGCGCACCTGCTGTTGATCGATGACCCTCTGAAAAACCGGGAGGAGGCAGACAGCGCGCTGCGGCGGCAGAACCTCTGGGACTGGTACACCTCCACGGCCTATACCCGCCTGGAAGAGGGCGGCGCGGTGGTGATTGTGCACACGCGTTGGCATGAGGATGACCTGACGGGGCGTCTGCTCGCGGCGCAAGGGATGGATCCGGCGTCTGACCGGTGGGACCTGGTGACGATGCCCGCGCTGTCTGACGACGGGGTGGCGCTCTGGCCGGAAAAGTACAGCGCGGCCGACTGCCGCCGCATACGCGCCACGGTTGGGCCTCGAGACTGGGAGGCGATTTATCAGGGGCGGCCCGCGCCGCCCGAGGGCGCCATGTTCAAGCGGGCGTGGTTTCAGGTCCGCGACCGCGTGCCGCAGGACCTGGAGACGGTGCGATGCTGGGACCTGGCTGCCAGCAGCTCGCAAACTGCAGACTACACTGTGGGCGCTCGCTGCGGGATGGATTCGCAGGGGAATTTTTGGGTCCTGGACATTTACCGCGCGCGCCAGGAATGGCCTGCGACGGAACGGGACATGGCGGGGATCGCCGCCACCGAACCGTATGAGCGCTGGGGGGTGGAGCGGGCAGGGTTTCAGCTCGCGGTCATTCAGCAGATGCGGCGATCCTCCCGGTTCGCGCAGATCGCGATATCGGAGATACCAGCTGACCGCGACAAGGTTGCCCGGGCCCGCCCCTGGCAGACTCGAGCCGAGGCAGGGCAGCTTTTCCTCCTGCGTGCGCCGTGGAACATGGAGCTCATCTCCGAGTGCTGCGCGTTCCCGGCGGCTGCGCACGATGACCAGGTGGACGCGGTTGGGATGGCGTACTGGATGTTGACCGGTGGTTTCGCCCCGGTCGTGGATTCGCTGGTGGGAGACCCGCGCGGCGGGGGGAGCATTTTGGGTTGAAGATTTTCGGCCTGACGATAACCAAAGACCGCGCCACGCCGGATGGGCAGGCAGGGCTCGCGCGCCAGGAATGGCAGGCGTCGTGGACGCGCGAAGTGCCGGACGCCACCGACTACAAGTTTCTGCTGCTCGCGCGCGACACCATCCCCGCCATAAACTCCGCGCTCACCATCCTCACCACGCTGGTGGGCGACGTGGACGTGACAGCGGACGAGCCGCTGCGCTCTGACATCCTGGCGTTTCTGGACACCGTGCGGGTTAACCACCTGCAGACCGGGTTCGGCGGTTTCCAGGCTGCGATGATCCGGCAATCCTTGCTCTACGGAAAATCGTTCGGCGAGATTGTCCCCGCCAACGCGGGCAACGACATCTATGCGCTGGCGAACATCGACACGCGCAGCATCATTTTGGAGCCGGACGCATCGCGGCCTTACGAGCTGGCCGTCAGGCAGCTGCAGTCCGACGGGAAAAAGGTGCTGCTGGACAATTTCTGGTTGCTCTCGCTGCTGAACGACCCCGAGGGCAACCCAAACGGCGTGAGCCTGCTGCGCAGCATCCCGTTTGTCGCGAAGATGCTGATCGCCGTTGAAGAGTCTTGGGGGCAGACGTGGACGCGGTGGGGGGATCCGCCCTGCCATGTGAATGTGAAGCTGCCGGACGGCACACACCAGAGTGCCGCCGATGAGCGCCTGACACGAATGCGGTCGGCCTTCGGCGACGCGATGAAGGCGAACAAGCGGGGTTTTACTCGCGACTTTTTTACCACCGGCGACGTTACGATTGACACGATCGGGGCGCAGAACACAGTCCTGCCGTTCGTGGATTCGATGCGGGCTCTGGAGGAGCAGGTGGTTTCGGCGACGCACCTGCCGCCGTGGATGCTGGGGTTTTCGTGGTCCACGACTGAGCGCCTGAGCACGCAGCAGGCGGACCTCCTGACCTCCATGATCCGCGGGATTCAGCGGGCGTGGAAGCCGCAGGTGGTGCGTCTTCTGACGCTGTGGTGCCAGATGACAGGGCGCAATCCCGAGTTTGATGTGAGCTTCGCCTCCATAAGCCTTCAGGATGCCGCGGAAACCGCGAAGGCGCAGGTGCTTGAGGCGCAGGGGCTCGCAAGCCGCGAGTCTACCGCTCGCAAGCTCTGGCAGACGGGTGTTTATACGC
>Ga0209098_1002241_pt1 | contig 17230 bp, 16 predicted proteins | sample AD_JPNHW1_MetaG_FD_184429 | JGI IMG/M metagenome (GOLD analysis project Ga0209098, IMG submission 184429) | Active sludge microbial communities of municipal wastewater-treating anaerobic digesters from Japan - AD_JPNHW1_MetaG (SPAdes) (version 2) | ecosystem: Engineered > Bioreactor > Anaerobic... | reverse complement strand
TCGGCAGAAGAAAAAATAACTTTGGCTAAGAAAGATATAGCAAGTCAGCTTAAATATATTGAAGAACATGGGAAACAACACATTGATACCAAAAGCTTTTTAGACACTCTGAATGCAATTTAAATCCCCTTGAGGGCACGGAAAAATACAAAAATTTACAATTTTTAGTGTTTTCCGTGCCCGACCTTAAGAAGGTAAACGCCAAGCACAGCCTTGGTAAAAGGGTGGCTTGGCGTTTACTGGACTATGGAGGTGCGAGAAAAATTCCTAATTTTTCCGCATCCTCCTTTGTAATTATTAATAATTTCCTCTTAATATTTGAGCAAAAAAAAATCTTGTTTGGTATTATACATATATGAACATCTTTAAAACATTTGACATATTTTTACGAGAACCTCTGAGCCTTTTCAGAGACAAAATAATTCAGATTGTCGGAATAAACTCGGGCGGTTCAAAGCGTGCATCGGTAAGCGCAGAATTTCTCGACAAAAAAACGCAAATTACTGTTTATAACAGCGATAAAATGTATAATCTTTTAAGAACTGTTTTATATAAAAAAGAGCTTCAAAAAAACAACCAGCTCCAAAAAAATCAAAACGTTTTAGTCGGACAGCTTTTAAAAAGATATTAATTACAATATAAAAATTGAGAAGTAATGAAACAATTAAGTGCAAAGTTTATAGTAAGTGCGGAGAAATTAAGCCAGTGTCCCGATTTTAAGCTGGCGGAATTTCCTCTTTTGGGACGCTCAAATGTGGGAAAATCTTCTTTCATAAACGCCCTTGCAAACAACAATAAAGTCGCAAAAACTTCCAACACTCCGGGCAAAACAAGGCTGATAAACTTTTTTAATTTTTCAGACAAATTTATCATTGCAGACCTTCCGGGCTACGGCTATGCCAAAGTTTCAAAAGAAGCCCAGGATAAATGGCAAAAATATTTGGAAGAATACATTCTCAATCGCCCTCAAATTAAATGTTTAATCCAATTTATCGACGCCAGACACGACATTCAAAAAAACGATTTTCAAATGAGACAATGGGTTTTAGCCCACAATTTACCCGTGATGACAATAGTTACAAAAATAGATTATATCCCAAAAACAAAAATCCAAAACGTTTTAAATGAAGTTCAAAAAGAATTTGGCGGAGTTGTCTTGCCTTTTTCTGCAACAGACAAACGCTACTGCGAAGAAGTTTTGTCAACGCTTTTGCAGGAAGCAAATGAAACTAATTAGTTGAAAAGTCGAATAGTAGATAAGTTGAACAGTTTTATACTCGTCGCAAAGCGACAAATTGAACTTATTCACTTATTCACCTATTTACTTATTCACTTAAAAAAATCCGTTAAATAGTGGAGTACATCGGGCAAAAAATATTCTAAACTGAGCATGGGATAATTAGGGAGAATTGTCTATGGCGGTTAATGTTGCTAAATTCAGCGATTTTGCGGAAGAAGAATTCTTTCCGCAAAACAAAGGCGAAATTTCCGATTCCATTACCCAAAACTGGACAGAACAGGCTCTTGAATGTTACAGACTTAATTGTGACTGCTCAAAGTGTTCGATTTCAAAAGGGCAATACTCATTTGCCTGCCAAATGCCAAAAGTTTTGGAACTTCTTGTAAGTATTGCCGGAAAGCCTTCTGTTGCAGAAATTTAAGCTATTTTTTTGTTTTTTAATAGCCACATGGGTATTAATCGATTGAGTAATTGTTTTGCATTTTTTTATAACTAGTATGGAATTAACAATTATAATTTGAACATGCATTGGAGTCCGAATGAGGATTTTTTTGACGCTATCAGTAATATTTTTTTTACTAAGCGCAACACCTTGTGAGGCACTTTTCAGCAAAAAAGATTATAAACAAATATTTATACAGAGCGCACAAAGGGCGGAGAAAAGAAAAAATGACAAAGCAGCGTTTAATCTGTTTGAAAAAACAATGTACTACTACAAAGACGACAAACAGGTCCTTGAAGAATACGCCGGATTTTGCGAACGAAGAGGCTACAATGAAAAAGCAGTCGAATTATACACAAAACTTTATGCACTGTATAAAGACGAATATTACCTTTACAGAAAATATTTCAACGAAGCAAAATCAGGCAAATTAGATAAAAACAAATTTTCAAAAATTCAAAAGGATAAACACCTTAAGCCTTCACAGACAGAAAAAATAAATCTGGAGTTGATAAAACAGTTCTCTTACAATAATGATTGGGTTGGGGCAAAAAAAGCCTGTGATAAAGTATCCCCTAAAAATTTAAACCTTGAAACAGTTGTTATTTGTACTGTTTCATCCGAGAAGGTGTCAGACGAAAAAGCGGCTTACAAATATTATCTCAGATATTATGAAGTTGACCCAAAAAACACATCCATAATAAAAAGGATTATAAAATTATCCGACTCTTTCGGTGATTACAAAATAGAAGAAAAATTTCTTAAAATATTTTCTTCTCAAAACCCCAACGACAACGGAATAAAATACTCTCTTGCCGGTTTTTATGAAAAACAGGGCAATTTCAGCCGAGCCGCAAAAGTTTATGAAGCACTTATGGCAAGCGGAGACAGAAGCGAACATGTCAAAAAAAGTCATGCCTATGCGCTTGCAGAATTAAACCCGAAAAAACATCAAAAAGGGTTCCAAAAAAGAGTTTTAACAGAGCGTGAAATCAAAGAAAACCAGCTTTATGAAGCACTGAGGGCAAAAAATTACAAAAAAACACTTGATATAACAGAAGATTTGTTAAAAAAATATCCCGACGACAAAAAGCTTTTAATTCTTGCGCTGGAAAATTCTATGGCGCAAAACCTCTGGGACAAAACGACAATCTATAACGAAAAACTGCTTTTGACAGAACCTGATTCGGAAAAATTTTTAAAAAACCGCGCGGCTATTTTTTCCATAAAAAAAGACTTTAAAAATGCCGCTTTATCTTATGAAAAGTTAATCGAAAAATACCCCAAACCCGAATACAAATTTGAGCTTGCAAATATGTATATGGCAAATAAAGAGTTTGAAAAAGCACAAGAGGTTATTGAACCGCTCTACAAAGAAAATCCCGAAAATCCTGATGCGGTTAAAGCTTTGTTAAATTCTCTTATGGCACAGAATAAAACAAGAAATGCATATATAATTATCAAAACCCACCACCTTGAAAACACACCGCAGGGGTATCAGATTTTAGGCGATATGGCAATGCTCAACGACGATTATGAATCGGCAAGCAGACATTATTACCGTGCGCTTCAGGCTGATAAAGATAATTTGCTGATGAAAAACAAACTTGCCGAAACTTACAGGCTTCTCGGGTATTCGGAGGCTTCTCAACGGATTTATGAAGATATTCTGGCACAAGAACCCGAAAACCAAATGGCACAAATAGGGCTGGGATATATTCAAATAGATAAAAAAGAGTTTGAAACCGCAAGAAATATTTTTAACAATATACTTGCCAAAGACCCTGATTACACCCCTGCAAAAGAAGGTATAGTTTTTTCATACATCGGAAACGGGGATGATTTCAACACTCTTGGTGCATTAAATTCCTTGCCTCAAAATGATGAAACCAAACTTCTTCGAGCCCAGACTTACTACAAAATGGGCATGCCTGACAACGCTAAAGCCGCACTGCAAGGAAGTGTCACAAAAGAGGCTAGAGATTTAAGGTATAAGATAAGGCGTGACAAAGCAATAACAGTTACACCGACTTATTCATTCTTCTTTCAACAGCTGGCAGAGCAGTTTAAGTTAGATTATCACAAGTTCGGAGTAAATGTTTCTCAGGCGGCAGAAGGCAATAAGACGGTTTTTGCCGAGTACAACGTAATAGTTTACAGTTCCGGCGGATTAAATCAGCAAAACAATGTGGTAAACGAATTTAAAGGCGGAGTTTATGCTCGCCCGACAAAAGAATTAGAATACCGAGCAGATTTGGGGGTAAAAGCATTTCAATTCGGAAACGGTGCAATGATTATAACAGACAGCTGGATTAAACGTTATTTTAACGATAATTTTGCAGTTAAATTAGGGGTTAAAAGAAATAATGTGGAACAATCATATTTATCTGCAGTAGGAACACCTATTGACGGTATTTTTACAGGACGTGCAGCAGATAATAAAGTTTATTTAGACCTTCAAATAAAATTGCCTAAACAATGCTACGCATTTCTTTTAGGCTCTTACGGTGCTATTTATGCCCAAAACCTGATTACAAACATGTACTATGAAGGCATGGTCGGTTTAGGCAGGCTCTGGTATAATAACCCCAAAAATCCTTGGTTACAAAGATTTTCTACTGATATAATAAGTTACAATTCAAGCTATCAATATAATCTGCTAGATCTGTACAGTTCAACCGGACAACTCTACGGAGGGTATTTCAGCCCGAGCTATTTTAATGCCACAACCCTTAACCTAAAACTCGAAGGCGAAATCAAAAAATGGCATCTAAAATACGGCATAAAAGGTTTTGGCGGTATCCAGGAAGCAATAACACCTGATTTTACAAGGCTTACATGGGGAGTTTCGCCTTATGCGACTTATAGGATTAATGACCATATTGATATTGTCGCAGAATATAATCACTTTACCTATGCCAACTTGCTGCGCGATCAGTTTATGATTAGTGCAGTGATAAAAGGATTTAAAAATGCAAAAAATTAATTTACTAATATTTGGTGTAATCGTTTCTCTTGTTGCACTTTTTATTCTTAAAGCACCTTCAAAAGAGCCCGCTTTTTGCCTTAAAGACAGTTATGATTTTTATAAAATTTATTACATGACCAAAGACGGAAGAATTATGGACCCTCAAAGAGATAATATTACAACCTCTGAGGGTCAATCTTATATGCTGCTTAGAAGTATGATAATGAATGATTTTAAAACTTTTGACCTTGTTTTAAGCTGGTCACAAAACAATCTTCAACGAAATGATAAATTATTCAGCTGGCTTTGGGGCGAAAATAAAACGGGCGATTACACAATTTTGGATAAAAATTCGGCATCGGATGCCGATATTGATATAGCATTTTCGCTTATTTTGGCTTATGAAAAAACAAAAAACAGAAAATATCTAAAAACCGCCCTTCCGATTATAAATTCCGTTTGGGAAAATGAAACGAAAATTGTTGACGGAAAAAGAATTTTAATGCCGGGAGTTAATCAAACCTTGGTAGAAAAGGTTGAAGTTAATCCTTCTTATTTTTCACCTTATGCTTTCAGAATTTTTCAAAAATACGACAAAAAGCATGATTGGGATGAATTAATTAAATCATCTTACTATTATCTTGAAAAATCAATGGAAAAAACGAAAACAGGTTTACCCTCTGATTGGTTTTTAATCCAAAACGGGCAGGTTGTGCTCGAAAATTCAACCAGAAGCGATTTTTCTTACGATGCGATAAGAGTTTTTGCAAGGATTTTCCTTGATAATGAAAAAACAGGCGATAAAAGAGCATTTAAAATTTTGAAAAATGCGGATTTTTTCACAGAAAATTGGAAAAAATCAGGCAAAATATATGTTAATTATACTGCAGAAGGAAAATTAAAAAATAAAGAAGAATTCGCGGGTTCTGTTGCAATTTTAATTCCTGTTATCAACATGTCCGATGAAAAAATTGCAAGAGAAATTTATACTGAAAAATTAGTACCTATTTTCAAAGACAAAGGTTATTGGGACAGTACAAGCGATTATTACGGACAAAATTTAATTTGGTTTGGCTGTTTCCTTTATAACTGTGATAAAACCCACGGAAATTTAGATGAATAAAAACAAAAAAAATTCTTGCCCCTCATTAAAAATTCTGATTTTTGCCTCAATAATTTTTGTAATCGGGGTTGCTTATATTACTTGGCGTTGGATTTTTACTCTTAATCTTTTAACTTCGCCTTTTACAACCTTTTGGTCTTATGCGCTTTTGGCAGCAGAGCTTGTGACTTTAATTGTTTTTACCAATTTCAGTATGATTCTTGTAAAAGCTTCAAATTTAGAAAAAACAGAGCCGGACAATGTACTTCAGCAGGACTATTCAAAGGATATTTTTAAAAACGGCGAACTTGTAACTTTCAAAAACTTTTGTCCGAGCGTGGATATTTTTATCTGTACCATTATTGAATCGCCCGATTTACTTGCAACAACGATTTCTGCATGCAAAAACATAGATTATCCCAATAAAAAAGTTTACGTTTTAGATGACGGCAGAAGACCTGAGATTAAGGAATTAACAGAACTTTTAGGGTGCAATTACATTACAAGAGACACAAATAAAGGATTTAAGTCGGGAAATATAAATAACGGGCTTTCTCAAACGGACTCTGATATTGTGGTAATTTTTGATGCGGATCACATGCCGGCTTCGACTTTCTTAAGAGAAACCGTTTACTTTTTTACGGATGAAAATATGGCAATGGTTCAAACGCCTCAGCATTTTTGCAATCCGGATGCTTTTCAAAAAAACTTGAAAATGGAAAAATTTCTTTCAAACGAGCAGGAAATGTTTTACAGGGTAATTGAACCTGCGCTAAACGAATACGGCTCGGTTTTTTGCGGGGGGACAAATATTTTAATAAGAAGAACTCATCTTGCATCTGTGGGTAATTTCCCCGAAAACAGCATAACCGAAGATTCTCTTTTGGGGCTTAAGTTTCATGCCGCAGGCTACGGTATAGCCTATTACAACAGACCGATTGCAATAGGTGTTGCGGCTTCCACTTTTGAAGAATATATTAAGCAGCGATGCCGCTGGGCTAAAGGAAATGTCCAGATTCTTACCACGCCAAAAAACTGGGAATATTATAAAAAGCTTACGCCCATTCAAGCTTTCTTTTATTTATCGGGGGTTATGTATTTTATAACTCCGATTGCAAGGATAATTTTTCTTCTTGCGCCTGTTTTATTTTTGTTTTTTGACATAACCCCTGTTTTAATACTTTTTTATCAGATTTTTGCGTTTCAGATTTGTTATTTTACGATAAAATTTGCCTTCATTTTTAATCAATGCGTGAGAATTAAAAATGTTATTCTTGCCGATGTTTATGACCTTATAACTTCTATTTTTACAATCGGAAGCATCCTTCAGGCACTTTTTATTCCCGAAAAACTTGCAAAATTTAAATTTATTGTAAGCAAAAAATTTTCCAAATCAACTAAAACAAACATGAAATATGCAGTACCTCTTGCCGTAATTTTCGGAATTCTTATCGCCGCACAACTTGAAGGGATTTATGATATTCTATACTCTGATGTTTACAGTGTTCTTGCGGTTATTGCAAACCTTTTTTGGAACAGCATAAATATTATTGTTTTGTTTTTCGGAATTCAGGTGGTAACGGAAAAACCCGAAAAAAGAACTTATCAAAGGGTGAACTTGGAAGAAAATCTTAACATTGAAGACGATAAACACAAAAAATATCAGACTATTGTCGAAGATGCTTCGCGCTCGGGACTAAAATTTTTAGCTGACGAAAACCTTGAACAAAAAGCCCAAAATGAATTTACGACTAAAATAGGAAATGAAGAAAGCCCGCTTAAAATACTGAGCTGTTCTCTTGAAAAGGGCAAATATCTGTGCAAATCCATGTTTAAAAAACCGATTGCGCTTTTTAAGCTGACGCGGCAAAATGTTAACCGGCTTGATAATTATGTAAAATTTGCTTACAAAAAGCCCGATAAGTGGGATGATTATTTTGAAGATTAATCTTTTTTTGGCGGCGGGCAAAAATTTTGCCCGCCGCCTTATTAATAATAATTCATATTCTTTTGAATATTCCTTGCGCCTGCCCTAATTTTTTGGTAAAATCAGCTTGAGAGTTTAAAAGAAGAAGATTAAAATATGAAGAAAAAACTTTTGGCATCGGCGATAATTTTGGCTCTGACAACGTTTCCTGCACAGGCGAGGATGACAAAGGAAGCTCATTCTCTTTATCAGCAGGCATGTACTTTGGAGTATCAAAAAAAGTATGAAGGCGCGATAACTTTAATTCAAAAAGCCATTGAAATAAGCGGCGAGGATGCGATGCTCTATACAAAAATGGCCGGGCTTTACGCTGATATGGGCGATTTGCAAAATGCGCTTGCTTCTTACAAAAAAGCCATTCACCTACGGCCCAATGACGCTTTTATCTATATAAGCATAGGAAACATTCTTCAAACCCAGGGCGATTATGAAAACGCTTATAAATCTTACAAACAGGCAATGGATATTTTTCCCGATTACAAATACAATTACCTGAACATGGCAAACGTTCAGTACTATATGGGCGAAAATAAAGAAGCAATAGATAATTTTAACAAATTTCTTGCTATTTATCCTGACAATCAGGATTCAAGAATAAATTTGGCAGGAGCATATCTTAAAGACAATCAGATAGAAAAAGCATGTGATGAATACAATGCGCTTTATGCAAAAAATCCGGCTGATTTTGACCAGTATGCAAGTTACGGTATGGCACTTTTTAAGGCAAAAAAATACGATACCGCAATAGATATTCTCAAAAAAGCGGTAGAACAAAACCCTGAAGATGTTGTTTCACACGCAAATTTAGCTGTTTCTTACCAACAGATGGACAAAGACGATTTAGCACTGACAGAATTTGAAGAAACTTTTAAACTCAAACCCGATTTTACTTCCCTAAGGTTTGATTATGCAAACCTTCTTGCAGATATGGGAAAAGACGACGCTGCGATTGAACAGTATAAGATTTTTCTGGCAAGGTATCCCGAAGCACCAAATGCTTACGCCAATTTGGCAACTGTTTATAAAAGACAAAACAACCTTGATTTAGCAATTTTAAACTTCACAAAATCGCTTTCCAAAGACAACACAAATATAGCGGTAAAAAAAGAACTGGCACTTTGCTATCATACAAAAGGCGACTATTCCAATGCGCTTAATTATTATGAAGAAGTCTTAGCTACAGACAAAGGCGATTACGACATAAAAGCAAACAAGGCACTTGTACTTCATGCCATGGAACGCTATGACAGCGCAATTCCTACTTACAAGGAGCTTTTGGCGCAAAAAGATAACCCCAGATTAAAAATTAATCTTTCAAGCGCACTACTTTCGCAGGGTGACATATTAATGAAAAACAGCGATTATCAAAAAGCTGCTTCAAGCTTTTATGAGGCAATAATTTATAATCCTAACGAGGCTTATGCTTATTTTTCGCTTGCAAAAGCTTACGAAAATTTGGGCTATGAGGATAAAGCAATCGAAAATTACGAAAAAGCTATTGAAATCGACCCTGAGAATCAAGACTACAGGCTTAGCCATAAAGCTTTAGTCGATAAAAACAAACCTAAAGAAGAAATAATTGAACAAACTCAGCCCCAAGTTTTTGGACAACAGATTGAAACTGAAGTACAAACTCCTGCCGCAATGCCAAAAATTGTTGAGCCGCAGGTTGAAGATGTTCAGACTTTGATAAAATCGGGTGACGCTCTTTATAACCAAAAAAGATTTGAAGAAGCGATTGTAAAATATTCAAAAGCACTGGATTTAAAAAGCGATGATTCTGTCACTTGTCTTAAGCTCGGGAATCTTTACAAACTCAAAAACAATCCCGACAAAGCAGTTTTTTACTATAAAAAAGCAATAGAAATCGACCCTAATTACACGGATGCGATTTTTAATTTAGGGCTTGTTTATGCCGAAGGCTCTAATTACACCGAAAGCAAAAAATGCTTTGAAAAAGTGGTTTATTTAAACCCTAATTACACCTACGCTCACTATGCCCTGGGGCTTGCCTATGAAACCGAAGGTAACAAGGTTAAGGCGATACAAAGTTACGAAAAATTTGTCGGGCTGGAAAAAGATCCTAAAATCAGACAGGCGGTCGAAGCCAAAATCGACAGCTTAAAATAGTAATGATAAAAAGGTTACGTCATTGCGAGACATAAATTTTCAAAACCTGCTTAATTTGAAGGAACGAAGCAATCTCAGGCTTGTTTGGCTTATTTTGTTGTGCTTTAGTTTTTGTATTTGCCTTTCGGGCTGCAGAAAACCCCACACTATAATTCTTTTTAATCATTCGCCGATTTCAAAAGAGAATTTTTTGAATTCGTCTGTTAATTTTAAGCGCGATGAGAGAATTTATTATTTATTCATAAGCGAAAAACCCATAAAATCAGATTACATAAGGATTCAGGTGCTAAAAAAAGACGAGAAATCCGAATGGTGGGGCACAAAAATCGCTTACGCCAATGATTTTAAAGTATATAAAGATCAGGTTTATTACTATAACGACTATATCGTATTAAATGAAGCCGGGTATTATTATATGAGGGTTTTTGCAAAAAATAACCTTGAAACCCCTCTTGCAACGGCATCATTTTATGTCAGAGAGCAATATCTTCCCTAAAATATTTGTGCTTCATTTTGATTGTCTTTGCATATTCTTTTAAAATACTAAAAGGCTCTTTTGCATTTGTGCACAGGGATAAAATTCTGCCGCCTTTTGAAAAAAGTTTTTCGCCTTTTTTTTCAACGCCCGCAAAATAAACCTGAATTTTTTTGTCTTCGGGGAGAACTATTTCTTCGCCGTCTTTTGGCTTTTGCGGATAACCGCTGCAGGCAATTACAAGACAGGCGGAAGTATTTTTTTTGTAAGACGGTTTTAAATTTTTAAGCTTTCCTTTTGAGGCTTTAAATAAAATTTCAAGAAAATCCGAATTAAGATGTGTTAAAATCGCCTGACACTCGGGATCTCCCATTCTTACGTTGTATTCAAGGACATACCAGTCCCAAATTTTATCTTTTTGTGCCCAAATAAGCCCCGAATAAATAAATCCGGCAAAACCGGCTTTTTCTTTTTTAAGGGCGTTTTGCAGTTGTTTTTTGTATTCGTCAAGCTTTGTTTGTTGTTTTTTGTTGAGCAAAACAGGGCAAAACGCCCCCATCCCGCCTGTGTTTGGTGCATTTTTGGAATTATCGAGTTTTTTAAAATCTCTTGCGGGAGGAAAATGTAAAAATTCTTTTCCGTCCCAAAGAGAAATAAGGGAGCACTCTTCGCCTTGCAAAAATTCTTCGATTAAAATTGTTTGGGCGTTTTTGCCGAAATTTTTCTTTAAATCTTCAATTATTTTTCCCACTTTTTTTTCGTCATGAACTGCCACAACACCTTTGCCCTTGCATAATCCATCAGCTTTAATCACAATAGGGAATATTGTCATCCCGCATTCATTGCGGGATCTATTTTTAAACATTTGATATTCAGCGGTTTTAATACCGTGTTTTTGCATAAATTTTTTGGCAAAAAGTTTTGAACTTTCAAGCCGGGAAAAGTATTTATCAACCCCGATTGTGGGAATTTTATATTTTTTAAAAACGTCAACAATCCCTTCACACAAAGGTTCTTCAGGTCCAACAACCGCCAAATTTATTTTTTTAAGGACACATTTTTTAGCAAGGTCCTCAAAATCTCTAAATTCAATTATTTCTCCCAATTCAAACGCACCGGTTTGAGCAAGGAACAATTTATTCAAAAGCGGCGATTTGCTTATCGAAAGTGCGATTGAATGTTCTCTTGCACCTGATCCCAAAACCAAAACATTCAATTTTTGATTTAATTCTGACATCCCCCGCAGCCTCCGCACTTTTTGTTTGATGTTGGAGTTATCAATTCCTGAAAATCAAAAACTTTATCTTCAAGAAGTTTTTCTATAACAATCGGATAAAGTTTGTATTCTACGTTATGGATTGCCTGCTCAAATTCATCCAGACTCATTGCATTTTCGATAAAAACCGGATATTGAGCAATAATTTTTCCTTTATCTACTTCTTTTTCCACCCAATGGATTGTAACTCCGCTCAACTTAACCCCTGCCAAAAAAGCTTTTTTTATTGCGCCTTTGCCCCTGAAAGAAGGCAAAATCGAAGGATGAATATTGATGACATTTCCCATTTTTTTCAAAGTTTTTTCATCAAGAATTTTCATGTAACCTGCAAGTGCCACAAGGTCAAATTTGTTTTTTGAAAAGTATTCATAATTTTTCTCAAAGGACAAAAATTCATGGCTTATGCCCAAATTTTGAGCTCGTTTTAGAATAAAAGCATCTTTAACATCGCTCAAACAAGTAATTTCCACATCTTTACCCTGCAAAAATTTTGCGATTGCTTCAAAATTACTGCCGTTTCCTGAACCCATTATTGCTAATTTTTTTGTCATTTATTCCTTCTTTTTCTTTTTTGTCATCCCGAACTTATTTCGGGATCTATCCAACATACAAAGCTGGAAAGATGCTGAAATAAATTCAGCATGACATTATGTTATTGCGTTATTATTTTATTTTTTATAATTATTTTCCCTAAAATAAAAGGGTTAAATTCTTTTGAAATTTCAAAAATTTGCTCCAAATTTTTCTCATCTGCAATCATGCAAAAACCCACACCCGCGTTAAAGACTTCAAAAAATTCATCCCCGCAGATTGATTTCAGCTTTTGAAAAATTGATTGGGGCGGAATTTTTTCAAAATCAAGTTCTGCCGACAAATTATCTGGAATTGCGCGGATTAAATTTGAAAAAATTCCGCCCCCTGTTATGTTGGCGCAAGATTTTACCAATTTTTTCTCAACGAGTTTTGAAACGCAGTTGTAATAATTACAGGTTGGTGCAAGGCAGGTTTCAAACTCTTTATCGGTAAGTTTTTTTTGAGCATACAGTTTTCGCACAAGCGAAAACCCGTTTGCGTGGATTCCCGAGGAACAAAGCCCTACCACAACATCGTTTTCTTTAACGTTATTTTTGTCAAGTTTTTCTTCTTTTTTCACCACACCGACAGCAAAGCCTGAGATATCGATATTCCCTTTTGTAATCAACTCATTTATTTCTGAGGTTTCACCGCCCAAAAATTTGCATCCGCAATTGTCCAACTCTTTTTTAATCGCTTCGACTATTGAAAAAACTTCATTACTGTCTAGTTTGTTTGCGGCGATATAATCCACAAAACCGACAGCTTTAGCACCGGTGCAGACCAAATCGTTCAAATTTGCAGCTACGACATCAGCCGAGATTATTTTAAAAAGTTTTTTCTCATAAAGCGGAATAATTTTTGAGCCGATTCCATCGCAACAGGTTACAAGCGAAAATTCCTCAGACAAATCAACAATTCCCGCAAAAGATTTTATCCCTAAATTTTTACTTAACCTGTCATTGAGTTTTTGGGCTTCGGCAAGGTTAACACCTGATTGTTCGTATAATTTCATAATTCAAGTTTAGTTAAAATAAAGCTTAATGTAAACTTATTTTTTTGATACAATGTTAAAGTTAAGGTTTTAAAGGAGTTAGTATGACACAAGAAGTAAAAGCAAGCCACCTTCTGGTTGAAACAGAGCAGGAAGCCATCAGTTTGCGAGAAGAAATACTTTCCGGAACGGCATTTGAAGATGCAGCAGCCGAACATTCGCTTTGTCCATCAGGCGCAAACGGCGGGGATTTAGGGTTTTTCGGACGCGGACAAATGGTTTTTGAATTTGAAAAAGCAGCATTTGACTTAAAAGTGGGTGAACTTTCCGAGCCGGTTAAAACAAATTTCGGCTGGCACTTGATTTTGGTAACCGATAAACAAGATTAAAAAATGCAAAAAAAAATAATTGAAAAAGTACGGCAATTTCTCAAAAATGAAAATTGTGCCAAAGAAAGTTATGATTATCTTCTTGTAAATTCCACAAATGAATTTTTGGTGGAATATAATGAACTGGAAAAAAATTCGAGATATTTGATTACGGGCTTCTCCGGCTCTGCCGGAGAAGCACTTATTTCTCAAAAGGATTTATTCCTTTTTGTGGACAGCCGCTATCACCTTCAGGCAGAACTTGAAGTTGACAAAAATCTTGTAAAAGTCGTAAAAATGAAATCAGGAGAAAGTTTTTCTCAGCTTATCTGCAAAAAAATAAAACCCCGCAAAACACTTGCAATAACCGCAAAAAAAGTTTCTCAGGCGACATTAGAAATTTTAGAAAATACACTCAAAAGCAAAAACATAAAAATTAAACTTTTGGATTTTGACCCGATTGAGAAAAAAATTAAAATAAAAGAACCCCAAAAATGTACAAAGGTTGATAAAAAAATTGCAGGATTGTCAACAGATGAAAAATTTAAAAAAGTCTCAAAAAATCTCAAAAAAAATGAAGCAATCTTGACAACAAATTTGGAAGAAATTTCTTACCTTACAAATTTGAGAGATTTATCACAAAATTATTCCAGTAAACTCAAAGCTGCCAAATGTGTTGTTACAAAAGATTTTGCCATACTTTTTACCGATTATAAAGTGGGAAAAATTGGTGAAAATTTTAAAGTTAAAAAATTATGCGAATTTGAAAATTTTATAAAAAATTCAGACCAAATTAATACTGTTTTTGTTGACAAAAGATTTATAAATGTTTACGATTACAATCTTTTAGGCAAAAAAGCTAAATCTCTAAAGCAAAATCCGATTATCCTGATGAAATCAGTTAAAACAAAACAAGAAATAGAACACTACAAAATCTGCTTTAAAAAGGCAGACAAAGCTTTATTTGCACTGAGAGATTATATAGAAAAAAATGAAAATATTTCCGAATACGATATTTCAAAAAAATTGGAAGAAGAATTTTTGAAAAACGGCGCAAAATCCTTGAGCTTTAAATCAATCATAGCAAAAGATGCCAATTCGGCACAAGCACACTATTCAAAAAATTCAAAAAAAGAAATCGTAAAAGAAGGCTCGCTTATCTTAATCGATTGCGGAGCATACTTTGAAGGCGGCTTGGCAACAGACTGCACAAGGGTTTTTGTAAAAGGCACGCCTTCAAAACTTCAAAAACAAGTCTATACGGCAGTCCTAAAAGCTTTTTTAAAGGCTTTCAGCTTGAAGATAACGGATAAAACAACAGGTTTTGCCGTTGACAAACCTGTAAGGAAATTGCTTGAAAAAATTGCGCCAAAGGGGTTTTGCTTTTCTCATTCGCTGGGACACGGCATAGGAATTAATGTTCACGAAGCACCGCCAAAGCTCGCGTTTTCGCCTGTGGCAAAAACGCCCTTAAAACAAAACATGTGTTTTACGATAGAGCCGGGGCTTTATAAAAAAGGAGCTTTTGGTGTGCGTTTGGAAAATTCTTGCTTTTTAGACAAAGAAAATGGTAAATTAATTATAAAATCCCTTTCAAATATGTGTTTTGAAAAAAAATTGATTGATTTTAATTCGCTTACAAAAACCGAAAAAATTATACTTAGCAGATTTGAGGCAAAAGATGCAAAATGAAATTACAAGCTTGAATAACGACTTGGTAAAACAAACCCTGAAGCTTCATCAAAAAAAATACCGCGATGAAGAAAAAAAGTTTCTGTTGGAAGGCTTTAAAGCAATAGAAGAAGCTTTTTTAGCAAAAATTGAATTTGAATACGTTTTTGTGGAAAAAAATAAAGCCGGAAAATACGGTTTTATCATTAACCCCTCACCCGCCCTTCGGGCACCCTCTCCCGCAAGGGGCGAGGGGAAAATTATTATCACAAACGAAGCGGTTTTGAAAAAAATTTCTACAACAGACTCCCCACCTGAAGCGGTGGCGGTTGCAAAACAAAAAATTTATACTTTAAAAGACATAAAATCTACAAAAAAAGTTGTTCTGCTTGAAAATATAAAAGATTTAGGGAATTTGGGCACAATAATAAGAACAGCAAAAGCATTTAATCAAGATGCGATAATACTTTTTGGACAAACGGCAGATATTTATAACCCAAAATGCGTGCGTTCGGCAGTTGGGAATTTGTGGAAAATCCCTATTGTACAAATAAAAGATTTTGAAATATTGAAAGAAAATTTTAACGGCTTTGACAAAGCGGCGGCTTTGCCCAATTCAAAAGGAAGTATTTTGCTAAAAGATTTTACTGCAAAGCCGCCTTATTTAATCATGTTCGGCTCAGAGTCTGAGGGTTTAAGCAAAGAATTAATCGACTTTGCCGATAAAAAATTAACAATAGAAATGTCAGATAAAGTCGAATCGCTTAATCTTGCGGTTTCTGTCGGGGTTGTTTTATATAAAATACAATAAAACTAAACAGGGCGAAAAATCTTCGATTTTTCGCCCCTAAACTTTCCCCAAAAATTTTATATCAACTTTTTTTATGCGCTTGCTCCGCCTTTTATCATCGGCTGAACAAAAACTCTTGTTGAAAGGTCTTTGTCAAGAAGATAAAGCGCGCTTTTATCATCGCCCATAAGCTTCAGTTTTGCAATGATATCCTGAGCGTTTGCTTCTTCTTCGACCTGTTCATCGACAAACCAGTTCATATAAGACATTGTGGCTCTGTCTTTGTGTTTTTCGGCAACAGTTACAATATTGTTGATAAGTCCTGTAACATAAATTTCGTGTTTTAAGACTTCTTCCATAACTTTAAGCGTGGTTTTCCATGTGTTAGGAGGGGTGTCTATTGCCGTTAAGATAACTTTTTCGCCCCTGTCCACAAGAAAATCGTAAATAAGCATAGCATGAGCCTGCTCTTCCTGTGCCTGAACTCTCATCCAGTTTGCAAAGCCCAATAAACCTATATCGGAAAAATGTGCCGACATGGAAAGATAAAGGTATGCCGAATAAAATTCTTTGTTTACCTGTTCTATAAGTACTTTTGCAACTTCTTTATTAATCATTTTTCGCCTCCCATAATCCGTGCAGATTACAAAATTCTCTTGCGGTCAAAGTTCCTATGTCATACCATTTCAATGAGAATATAGGATCTTCATTCGGGTACAAATATTTTCTTTTAACGTACCTTTGGTCTTCTGAAACCACTTCGATGAACTGAATATAATGTTCATCTGTCATAGGGTGAAGAACGCTTCCTACTCTCACCTCAAGCTCATTGTCTTTTTTGATAAAGAAAGGAACGTGTTTTTCGCCTGCAGCATCGGTTGAATTTGCTTTAAGCAAGGTCATCGGCTGTCCACAGCAGACAAGTTCGCCTGCGCCTGCAAGAACAACTTCTACAAAGTTTCCGCAAATTTCGCACTTATACATTTCCAATTTTTTTGTCATAATACCCTCCTTTTTTGTATTTTTTATAATGTAACATAAAAAAAACAGAAGTTAAAAACATTGTCGCTTTTGCTAATTTTTGTAAATTCAAATAACTGGGGTTGTCAATATATGCTACGATATTGTTATGGAAAATTTAGCAGCACAGGTTAATAGTTTAAAAGAAAAATACAGGGAAATTTTTCTCAAAGCAGGGCAAGAAATTCAAAATG
>Ga0209098_1002237_pt1 | contig 17255 bp, 19 predicted proteins | sample AD_JPNHW1_MetaG_FD_184429 | JGI IMG/M metagenome (GOLD analysis project Ga0209098, IMG submission 184429) | Active sludge microbial communities of municipal wastewater-treating anaerobic digesters from Japan - AD_JPNHW1_MetaG (SPAdes) (version 2) | ecosystem: Engineered > Bioreactor > Anaerobic... | reverse complement strand
TGACCTCGACCGCACGCTGGACAGCTTTCCTCCGTGTGCGTTCCTGCAGAATGGCTCTCAGTTCTGCCAGTTCCACAACGTTCGGCGTCCGGGTTCGAGCTGTCATGTCGCCTGCTCCCGCACGAGCCCCGCAGTCAGCAGCGGCTACCCCTCGCGGCACAGTCCGTAGTGCTCTACAAAGAACTCCATCTCGTCCGGCGGAATGTGATGGACGCCGCCGAGGATGGAGGCAAACGTCAGCGACATGCAGGTCTGCTCAAGAAGCTCCATCCTGTTGAAGGCCTGCTCCAGGTCAACCCCGACCACGATGGCTCCATGATTCGCCATGATGGCCGCATTCCCACGGGCAAGCCCATGGGCAACCTCCCGGGCAAGTTCGACAGTGGAGGGAGTCACATAGGGAAGACAGGGGACCCTGCCCAGGTTGATGGCAACCTCTGGCAGCACGTCGTCCGGTATCTCGCGGTGCGCCAGCGCGAAAGCTACGGCAAATGGCGGATGCGCATGAATGATGGCCTGCACGTCCGGACGCTGACGATAGATTTCGTAGTGCATCTTGCCCTCGGATGACGGCTCGCCCGTTCCCCTCACCTTTCTTCCGTTCAGGTCGACGATGACAACATCGTCTTCGGTCATGAATCCCTTATTGATACCGGCAGGCGTAATCGCAATGCCATCCTGCTGTCGGATGCTCACATTCCCGCCGACAGCCGCGTTCAGGTTCTTCTCGTAGAGTCTTCGGGCAATCTCGACCAGCTTCGCCGGTGTGTCCATCCCTGCCTCCATGCCGCGTCCAGCCCCTGTTGGAGCCTGTTGTCACCGCCAAAGTATACCATATACTTGGAAGGATGATATCCGTGAGCTGGGGGAGGGAACCATGTACTCGATGATCGTTCATGGTGGTGTGGGTGCCGTGGCAGATGCCAGAATCAGCGAGACGCTCGACGGCGTTCGCGCTGCTGCCGTGGCAGGAACGGCGGTGCTTCGCGATGGAGGCGCATCGCTCGATGCGGTCGAGGCTGCCATCCGTGTTCTCGAGGACAATCCCCTGTTCAACTGTGGAACCGGCTCGGTCCTGACGTTCGACGGTGAGGTCGAAATGGACGCAGCGGTCGCACATGGTGCTTCACTGGGCTTCGGGGCAGTTGCCGGCATCAAGAACATCCGGCATCCCATCTCCCTGGCACGCATGGTCATGGAAAAGACGGACCACGTTCTGCTGCAGGGGAGTGGCGCGCAGGAGTTCGCGCGTATCATGGGCGTCCCGCCTCATGACCCTGTCACCGAGGAACGGCGACTCCAGTGGAGGGAATACCGTGAGAAGTTCCTGCACGGCGACGCGGGCGACTGGCCCAAACTGAAGGCCCTCATGAAGGAGCATCCTGAGTTCATGCATGGCACCGTTGGCGCCGTGGCCGTGGATCAGGCAGGCGAGGTCTGTGCCGGGACGTCCACCGGCGGCGTGTTCCTGAAGCTGCTTGGACGTGTAGGAGATACGCCGCTCCCCGGAGCAGGAACCTATGCCACCAGATACGGCGGCGCCTCTTCCACCGGACTCGGCGAGAGCATGATGAGAACCCTCATTACCAAGACGGCGTGCGATTTCATGCGCATGGGTCTGGACGCGCAGGGAGCTGCCTCCGGCGCGGTAAACATGCTGACCAACATCCTCGGAACCGAGGCGGGCATCATCACGGTCGACAGCCAGGGCGGCGTAGGGTTTGCCAACAACTCCCCGCAGATGCCACACGCATATTTCCGCGAGGGGATGCCCGAGCCAGTCGCAGAACTCTAGCCCGCCCGGGGCGCCTGCGCCGTCCTTCGGCTGCTCAGACAACCCTGCGGCCGCAACTTCTCCACACTGGCTGTGGACAGTGTGGACAATACGTGCACAGTGCCGGACGCCTGCTGTTGATAACCTGTCAGAACCTGTTGATTGTCGTTCCGTGCGGCTCGAGCGCTGTCGGTCTACTGTGCTGCAGGACCCTCCGGGGCACCGCTGCGGTCCAGCGTCAGGACCACTCCCTCCGCCGACACGCCCAGAACCAGTGTCTCCGCTTCGGCATCGACCTCCAGAATGGCATCCTGCATCGCGCTCGCAACCTCCTCGGCGCGGTCAGGCGCCACCAGCGCCGCAATGCTGGGCCCTGCTCCTGAGAGGAAACTGCCGTACGCGCCGGCACGGTCCGCCGCACGCGTCACATCGCGGAATCCCACCACCAGTTTCTCCCGATACCGTTCATGAAGCCTGTCGTGCAGAGCAAATGGCAGCAGGTCGTAGTTGCCGCTGAAGATACAGGCCGACAGCATGGACGCACGGCTGATGTTGTACACCGCGTCCTTCCGGCTGTAGGAGTTGGGCAGGCAGGCTCGCGCTTTCCGGGTGGACAGGAATGTCGACGGAACTGTCACGACGACACTCAGATTCTGAGGAACCACCTTCATGTAGCCGACTTCATTCTTGTCGTTGGCCGCAATGGTGAACCCTCCTACCAGCGAAGCCGTCACGTTGTCGGGGTGTCCTTCGATGGCAATGGCGTACTTGAGAATCTTGCCAGTATCCAGCTGCTCGTGCACCAGCACGTCGAAGCAGGAGAGCAGTCCCACGATGGCGCTGGCGCTCGAGCCCAGGCCTCGGGTGAGGGGAATGCCAGTGTGCACATCGATGGCCATGGGCGGCAGATGCGCCGCCTCTGCCCGTTCGTAGTACTCCAGGACCTCGCCGACAAACTTGAATCCCTTTTCGTTGAGAACATCTGCGCCCATGCCCTCATAGTGAATTCTCGGCTGTGCCCCGGCTGAAAGCGCTTCCGCGGTATAGACACTGCGCATGGTTACCGCAAGTCCAAACGAGTCAAATCCGGGCCCAAGATTGGCCGTGCTGCCGGGAACACTGACTGTTACCTTGTTGATCACGTTCTCTCCTGGGGCGGCTCTGCAGTTTTCCGGAACGCACGCAAGCCGCGCTGCGTATCGTATAACGAACAACTGCTCACATCTTATCACGTTCCTGCCAATTGCAAGCCTCATGCGGCTCCGGCTGCACTTCGGCCTCATCCTGCAGGCACATGACGACGCGTTGACAACTGCCTGCCGGCCGGTACACTTTTCAGGATGAGAGACCAGAACCGTACGCCGTTCTTTGATGCCATTCAGGCATATATCGCCAAGCACCGGGCAGGACTTCACATGCCCGGCCACATGAGTGGCTACGGCGTGCATCCACGCCTCAAGGAGTTCTGGGGCGAGAACGTCTTCCTGTCCGACCTCACGGAGGTAGAAGGGCTTGACTATCTGCACCGCCCCATCGGCGTTGTCAAGGAAGCCCAGGACCTTGCCGCCGAGGCCTATGGCGCGCTCGAGTCGTTCTTTCTCGTCAATGGCTCGACGGTAGGCAATCAGGCCATGATTCTGTCCACCTGCGACCCGTACGACCGCGTGATTGTTCAGCGCAACTCTCACCGTTCCATGTACGGGGCGCTGATTCTCAACGAACTGCGGCCCATCTACCTGGAAGCCGAGGAGGACCGTCTGCTGCAATTCCAGACTTTTCCCTCCAAGAAGACGTTCGCTCGCGTCCTGCGGGACCACCCGGAAGCAAAGACGGTGTTTCTCACCAATCCCAACTACTTCGGCATCAGTGCAGATATTGACTACTACGTCCAGAAGACTCATGCCACTGGCCGTCGGATTCTGGTCGACGAAGCACACGGATCCCACTTTCACTTCCACCCGGACCTGCCCAAGAGCGCTGTTGACGCGGGAGCCGACATGGTGGTCCAGAGCACGCACAAGACGCTCGCCGGCCTCACGCAGACGTCGATGCTGCACCTGGGCTCGCGGCGTGTCGACAAGGAGCTCGTCCGCGCGACCTTGACCATGCTGGAGAGTTCCTCTCCCTCCTATATCCTCATGGCGGCGCTCGATGTCGCGCGCATGCAGATGGCTACGAACGGGCACGACCTCCTTCAGCGCGCCATCGACCTGGCGGAGGAAGCACGCCGCCGCATCAACAACATCGAAGGAGTATTTGCGCCAGGAAGAGAGCGCTCCCATACCGACGCCATCTATGACGTGGACCTCACGAAGCTCACCATCCACGTTTCGCGTCTGGGCCTGACAGGATTCCAGGTCGAAGAGATGCTCAACCGGGACTACAACGTTGAGATCGAACTCTCTGATTTTGAGAACATCCTCGCGTTCGTCACCATTGGCACGCCCAGAGAAGCTGTCGACGCACTGGTGAATGCGCTCGAGGACATCTCACGAAGACGGCACGGGAAAACCTCGACGCTCTCTCCTCCGCCGCCCATCCCTGCCATTCCCGAGATGGTCCTGTTTCCATTCGAGGCCTACTACGCCAAGAGGGAACGCGTACGCATGGAGGACTCCGTGGGCCGTATCATTGCCGAGCTGGTGACGCCCTATCCGCCGGGTATTCCCATCACCGTCCCCGGAGAAATCATGACGCGCGAGTGCGCAGACTACATGGTGTTCATGCGTGACCACGGGGCTGACCTGCAAGGCATCATCGACAAGTCGGCCCGCTACGTCCAGGTCGTAAAAGAGCGCTGAACCTCGTGACCTAAACAACGCGCGGGTGAATGCGGATAAACTCCGCTTTCTCCCGCAGTTCTGAAATCGTCTGGACCCCGACGTAACTCAGACTTTCGCAGACCTGCTCGCGCATGCGCCTGATGGCATGCTCAGCTGTTTCAGGCGTCAGCGTGTGCAGAACCACCGCTCCTGCGCCTGCGGCAAGAGCCTTGACGGCGCTGGCTGCCGTCTCGACCCCCAGGTTGCAAACCACCGGCTTCCCGTACAGGGAAGCTACATCCTCCGCCTCCATCAAGGCAGACAGTTCGGGAACGCCGACGCCGGACAGCTCCGTAGCCTCGGCCAGAGAGCTCGAACCACGTCCGACAACGACGATGTCCGCGCCGGCATCAATGACATCCTTCGCACCGGCGCGGGTTTCCACGCTTCCGACCATGAGCGGCATCCAGTCATACTCCGCCTTGATCATGCGTATCTGCTGCAGGACGGTCAGGCGGTCCGCGTGGGGCACATCGACCACGATGACATCGGTCCACACTTCCGCCAGCATGCCGATGCGCTCGAGGACGCCTTCGTGCTCCACATCGACGACTGCTCCGACAGCTGGTCGCCCCTTGGCATCGCACGCAGCTCCAGGGTCACCGCACGCGAATTCCTTCACTTTGCGCACCTCATGCGCCTGGTCCTCGGTCGTCGCAGCGAGTGGAATGACGCCCATGCCGCCCGCCCGTGCCACAGCCAGCGCCAGGCGATAGTCTGCAGACGGCTGGCGCGCAGAGCTCATGAACGGAACATGGAGCAGGAGACCATCAGAAAGCCTGGTCTCGAGAGCAACGCTCGAGGCAGCCACCTCACTGTGACGAGGCAAAATCATGACATCATCAAAGAAGAGTCCATCCCGGAATCCTGCCATGGCGTGGCTACTTGCGCCCCCACAACGACAGAAATCCGCGGCGCGCAGGGCGTTCGGCCTCCTCTTCGGCGGGCGCGGGCTGGGTTTCTACCTCCCTGACGAGACCACTCTGCATGAACCCGACGACGGTCTTGGAGACCTCCACGCTTCCCTGTCCGGTTCTGCGAGCGAGTTCGCGCAGCGATGTCGTGCCATCCAGCCCCGCCATCACCTGCCATTGCTGCCGTGTCAGTTGCAGCTCACCGCTGGCCCCCTCTGCCCGCAGTGCGTAGACGGCGTCGAGGGACCCAAGCCGCTCATGCATCGAATTCCACTCGTCGAGCGCCGCCGTGACCTGAAGGATGATGTCCGCAACCGGGACCGAGAGTTCCTTCGCCGCAGTGGTCTCGCCGCCTGCAAATGAAAACGTTCCCTCCCTGAGGCTGAACAAATCGATGAGTGAGGACATGGTCGTTCCGGGAGCGGTTTCGACATGCACGAGATGCGCGTCCTCAATGAAGACAGAAGCCTGAACCCGTCCCCCGAAGATGGAGCTTCCCTCAAGATTCAGCCGACCGGTGGCCTTCCCCTGGATGACGGTCTGGAGAACCTCGTCCACCTGGCTGTTGCTGAATTTACCTTCTAGCACCGGGACCTCCTGTTGCACTGCCGAATCCTTGTTTATTCTATGTTGCTCCACGTGGTTTTGCAACGTCTGTCACATGGTTTGTGCTTGAAGCCCTGCTCTCCGCCGGTATACTTGCAGGGTGCCTATCCTTCTGAAGGACATACTGTACGTGTTCCTTATTACGCTGATCCCCGGCGTCGAGGTGCGAGGAGCGCTTCCTTATGCAATTGGCGTACTCAAGATGCCTGCATGGCAGGCACTGCTGGTCGCCACGCTCGCCAACCTGGCCATCATCCCCATCTTCTTCCTGCTCGAAAGGCCCGTTCTGGGTGTCGCCATGCACTGGGCCTGGTTCCGCAGGTACCGTTCGCGCGTCGCCGAGCGCAGCCGTGGAACGCTCGCGCGGTACGGGGTATTCATCGGGCTGGCGATATTTGTTGCAATTCCGCTTCCCGGTACCGGTGCCTATACAGGCTGCATCCTGGCCGAACTTCTGCATCTCGACCGACGACACGCGGCCGCCGCCATCAGTGTGGGAGTCGTCGGCGCGTGCGTCATGGTGTTCCTCGTTTCCATCGGCGTCATCCGCGGCGTCCTTGCCCGGTGGTTCTGACCTTGCCGTGTTTCACGTGAAACAGTGACCGGCAGAGCCTATGGGAACAGACACGCGGGCTGACATGGCACCACTGCGCCATGAAGTCGCGGAGGCGATGCACGAGCTCGCGGCACTGCTGCCCGCGGGCGTGTCTGCAACCATCGAGGATGACCTTGTGATATCCCGCCTCACGGCATACCTGAACCTCCTTGCGGACATCGGAAAGGTCATGAACCTGACGTCCGACGCGAACCCCAGCGTGGTCCTCTCCAGGCATGTGCGGGACTCTCTCGCACCTCTCCTCGTCGGGCTGGCCCCGCCGCGCCAGCTCCTCGACATCGGGAGCGGGGGAGGATTTCCCGCGATCCCCCTCGCACTGGCCTGGCCGGGCAGCTCAGTCACCATGACGGAGTCCATCGGGAAAAAGGCTCGTTTCCTCGAGGAGGCTGTCGAGTCCCTGCCCCTCTCCAATGCGCGGGTCGTTCATGGAAGGGTCGAAGACCCGACCACGGGTCTTCCAGGGCGCAGCTTCGATATGGTCACCGTGCGCGGCGTCGCGCGTGTCGCAACTGTATTCGACTATGCAGAACCGCTGCTGGCTGGACCTGGAGGAAAACTGGTGCTATGGAAAGGGGAGAGGGACCTGGCCGAACTGAGCTCTCCTGCCTTGAGCCACAGGCTCAGTCAGGCGCACTGCAACGTGTCGGTGCGCAGATACACCCTGCCAGGCGTTGAACGCAATGCCAACCTTGTCATACTGGAGATGACCTGATGTCCGGAAAGTGCCCCAGGAGGAGTATTGCGTGAGGACCATAGCCATTGCCAATCAAAAGGGAGGCGTGGGCAAGACCACCACAGCCCTTTCTCTGAGTGCTGCACTCGCTGAGCTTGGACACCATGTCCTGCTTGTCGACTTCGACCCCCAGGCCAACGCGACCACGGGCCTTGGGCTGAATGCAGCGGAACTGCCTGCAACCGTGTATACCGTCCTGCTGTCTGGAGACCCGGTCGTAGCTGCCATCCGGTCAACAGGTGAGCACAATCTGTCACTCCTGCCATCGTCTATCGACCTTGCTGGCGCAGAACTCGAGCTTGCCGGCATGAACCAGCGGGAACACGTCCTTGAAAGAGCACTTGGCTCCCTGGACGGTTCATGGGACTACATCATCATCGACAGCCCTCCCTCGCTCGGCCTGCTGACGCTCAACGTCCTCACCGCTGCACGTGAGGTTATCGTCCCCATCCAGAGCGAGTACTATGCTCTGGAAGGGTTGACTCATCTGCTGCGCACCATCAGCATGGTCAAGGCCCGCCTCAATCCGGACCTGGCTTTGCTTGGGATCCTGGTCACCATGTTCGACAAGCGGACGATTCTGTCTGCGCAGGTCAAGGACGAACTGGTCAAGCACTTTGGAGACACTGTATTCACAGCGGTTATCCCACGCAGCGTGCGTATGAGCGAAGCACCCAGTTACGGCAAAACCATTCTGGAGTACGACACACTGTCGAGCGGCGCCGAGGCATATCGGCAGCTTGCCAAGGAGGTAGAATCCCGTGAACAGCACTAATCGTCTTGGTCGCGGCCTGGATGCACTGTTTGGCGATGAGGCGGGAAGAACTCCCCAGCCCTCTGGCACGGGCTCTCGCATGCTGCGTCCTGACCAGGTCATGTCGTCCCCTCTTCAGCCGCGCCGCCGTTTTGAAGAGTCCGCCCTTGCGGCGCTTGCCGACAGTATCCGCAAGCATGGCGTGCTGGAACCCATCATCGTCCGCCCCAACAATGGAAGCTTCGAGATCGTTGCCGGCGAGCGCCGGTTTCAGGCAGCGGTGCTGGCAGGACTTGACCAGATACCGGTAACGGTGCGAGAGCTCGACGACCAGGCCGCAATGGAGATTGCCTTGTCAGAGAACCTCGAGCGCGAAGACCTTTCGCCCATCGAGGTTGCACTTTCGTTCCGGGACTACCTGAGTCGGTTCTCCACAACACAGGAGGAGCTGGCCGAACGCCTTGGAAAGGACCGAAGCACGGTTGCCAATCTCATCCGTCTGCTCGACCTGCCCCAGCCTATTTGCGACGCCGTAGACCAGAAGCTCATCACCGCTGGCCATGCACGAGCGCTGCTGCCCCTCAAGGACACGCAGCAGCTGGCAGCTGTCTTCTCGCAGGTCACAGCGAAACAGCTGTCCGTTCGGCAGACCGAAGCGCTCGTACGGAAGGTCCTCAGCAGAAAGCCCCGAACCGCCGAACCGGATGAAGCGCTGCGCAACATTCAGGAAACCATGCAGAAGCTGCTGGCGACGCGCGTTAATATCCGGGGGCGTGTGAACCGCGGTGTCATAGAGATTTCCTACTTCAACCAGGAGGACCTGCTGCGCATCCTCGGCATCCTCAACGCCCAGAACCAGCAGGGTCAGCCGGACACCAGGTCAGACTAAAGTCCCCTCGTCACCCGACGCATCTGTCAGGATCGGGACTCCGGCACGGCGAAGCTCCGCGAGTGCCACCTCCGCCGTTCCGCCGGTTTCCACGACACGGACAGCAACACGGCCAGGATACGTCCGGTGGAGATCCCGTACAAGTTGTACCGCCTCTGCAATGGAAATGCTGCCCCGCGCTCCCTGTCTTCCTGCCGGGGGCGGACCGACCGGGAAGACAACACGCACGGCCCCCGCTCGCCTCAGGCGCTCCAGCTCGGCGGCAGACTGAACCGGATAGACCGCCCACACCGGCACTTCAAAGGCTGAGATGGTTGCAACTGCAGCGGCCAGCTCCCGCAGTGCTCCCGGTCCGGGGAGTGCGGCAATCTCGCAGTGGTCGAAGACGCCTCTGTGTGCGCGGAGTGCATCCGATAGCCTGATGAGGGATACGCGCTGCCATGCGCCCCGCTCCGGTCCGTCTCCACGAACCGCGCACTCCGCAGCACACCGCGCACAATCCCCTGCGCACCGGCCCTCCACCAGCAGGCGAGCGATGCGGTCGCTGGTTCTCCATTGCTCTGGCAGCAACCCGAGCGCTGCCAGCGTTCCTCTCGTGGCACGCACGCCCAGCCCGTCAGCGTGCAGTCCCGGACCAAGCCGCCGCCCGCATCACGCGGGTAGCGTCCGCCGTCACGGGTTGCCTGGCTTCCGCCCTATCTGGGGCATGTCGTTCGTGATGATGAGAGACACACTGCACTTCGTACCGGCAGCGATGTCCTGGTACGCCGCGCTGATGGCCGACAGAACCGCGGCCATCTCTCCGTAACAGCTGATAGCCATGTTGCCGACCACACAACGTACGCCACCCGCCTCCAGTGTGCTCTCGAACTGTTTCATGACCTCTGTCGTCCTGGTTCCGTCGTATGGAAAGAGCACTGCCTGTACCTCCACATTCACGTGCAGACCTTCCTTTCGCTACAGATTGTCCAGCTCGTCGAGCGACTGCGCCAGCGTTTCGACTACCGCCGGGTCCCAGCGCCCGGCTTGCGTCTCTTCCCGAAGAATCTTGAGAGCAGTGTCCCTTACAAACGCGCGGCGATACGCACGGTCACTGGTAAGCGCCTCATAACTGTCCGCGACCCCCACAATGCGTACGAACAGGGACACGTCATCACCCTTGAGGCCATCGGGATACCCTGAACCATCCATGCGCTCATGATGATGTCGCACAATCTCTGCGACCTCATCAAAACCATGCACAGGCTTGATGATCTGTTCTCCAAACTCGCTGTGCCGCTTCATCTCGGTCCACTCGTCGGGGGTGAGCTTTCCCGGCTTCGACAGGATTTCGCGCGGAATCAGCAGCTTGCCTACATCGTGCAGAGAACCTGCCAGTTCCAGAATCCACAGGCCGTGCCCTCTTACGCCAAGCCGCTTTCCAAGCATGACACTGATGCTGGCCACCTTCTGGTTGTGCCGGGGCTCCGTCGATTCTGTCAGCTCTATTGCGTTGGTGATGACACCGATGACTTCCGAAAGTTCAAAACGCTGCTTCACCATGCCCCGCAGATTCGTGAGAGACCGCATGCGGACACGGAGTTCCTCCCACGAGACAGGCTTGGTGAGAAAGACGTCAATGCCGCTCTCATATCCTTTGAGCTTGTCAACGAGCCCCGACAGCACAGTCAGCATGACAATGGGTGTGGTGCCCAGGCGCTCGGAGGCACGGATTTCCTTGACTGCCTCAAACCCGTTCACATCAGGTAGGAGACCATCGATGAGGATGACGTCGAAATCTCCCGTGGAAGCCTGCTCGATCCCCTCCCGTCCCGTCTTGACCCACGTCGCCTGGTAACCCCATCCCGTCAGCTGCTCCACCATGGCGGCTCCGTCCACGGCATTGTCCTCGATAACCAGCACCGGCGCCTGCTCAGCCTCTCCCTCGCGGTCATGCGATGCGAACACCAGCTCGACTCTGCGCATCATGTCCTCGTAGGTAATCGGCTTGACCACATAGTCGAAGGCTCCTATCTGCATGGCCTTGATGACGTCGTCGTCCTTGCTGATAGCCGACACGACGATGATGGGAATGCTCTTGGTGGACAGAGCGGCGTGCAGTGTCTCGAGCACTGTCAGGCCGGTGATATCCGGGAGACGCAGGTCCAGCAGAATGAGCCCCGGATGCTCCTTGACGGCAAGGTCGATGCCCTCCCATCCAGTGCTGGCTGTCAGGGGCGCATACCCCCCGCGTTTGAGCATGTTGCTATAGAGACGCAGGCTTTCAACGTCGTCCTCGACAACCAGTACCTTGCGCTCCATGTCGCTCACCCCTGTCCATGCTGGACTGCCACGCTTCTGGTGCACCTCCACGGCGCTTCTTCTCCACTGCTTACAGAGTATTATGTTGCTGTCACTGCAAAAAGCAATCAGAGAACGTTCCGGCGACACGAGAGGAGCAGGGGCCATGACTGACCGCTTCCCAGGACATATGGGGTCCATCCTCGTGGTGCACTCCGCCGCAGGACATTCCGGCAAGACCACGCTGTGCAGGGCTCTTGTGCGGGACCTGCCCTTTGACGTCTATATCAAGTTGGCACACAGGGCTTCCCGCGTCGAGGTGCTCTCCCTTGCACGCGGCACGCTGGTCCCCGCACAGGGCGACACGGGGCGCATCGCAAATATCCAGCGGTCGCGCGGATTGAACGCCCTGCACGATGTGCTGCTCGTGGACGGGCCACGCGGCGAAACGGACCGCGCTGTGGCCGACCTCCTGGCATCTTGGCCAGACGGGAGTCGCGTCCTCGTTGAGGGGAACTCTTCCCCGCTCCCGTGGCGGCCCCGTTTTCTCTACGTCCTGCCGTGTCCGCTGCCGCCCACCGCAAAACCTGACATGACAGAGATGACGCGGCGCGCCGACCTCGTGGTCGTCAACCGGTTTCCCGGCTGCAGTCCCTCCGAGCAGGCGGCACTCCTTGCTCTCCTGCGTGACGTTCACCAAGGCGTCGCCCAGATTGCCGGGTCTCTGCAGGAAGTCCATGTTCTCGCCGAGATCGAGGGGGCAGTGGCCACCCTGCTGCCTGCACTGACGCACCCTTGAAAACGCCCCCTGCCGTGTCACACTCTGTGCGGATTCAACTATTCCTGTTCCTGTGGGGAGGTTCTTATGGAGGATACGCTGTCTCAAGTCCGGGATGAAGTGCTGAAGTCCTCTCAGGAAGGGCACATCACATGTGCCGCTGCCCTGGCAATCGCTCGTACACTGAACGTCGACCCGCGCGTGGTCGGCCGGATCTGCGACGACCTGCATATCCGCGTCCGGTCCTGCTCCCTCGGCCTGTTCGAGTAACCAGTGGGCTTTCTCCTTCTGCTGGCGACAGCGGCTCTCGCCGCTCTTCTCCTGCTCGCGCCGTTCACCCTCGTCGTCAACTTGCTTCCCCTCCAGCGTCTCGTGCTGCATGCCGTGGGAACGACAGCGGGCAGCAACGCGCACTTCACGACGCCCGAGGCGATCCGCCGTGTCAGCGACCTGCTGCTCTACCTGGCCATCCGCAGGCCGCTGCCAAACGATGGTTTCTACTCGGCCGTCGAGCTCGTGCACATGGCGGACGTGCAGTCTATCTTCCAGCTTGTCTACGGGGTCACGGCAGCAGCCCTCCTTGCATCCCTCGTCCTTCTGCCTGTGCTGCACCGACGCCACCAGGACCTGCGCCGCACAGGGCGCGCCGCCGCCGGCATCGTACTGGGTCTCATCGCCCTCCTGGGAATCCTGCTCGCAACGGCAGGCTTTGACAGGATCTTCATTGTGTTTCACGAGTTCGCGTTCGCTAACGACTTCTGGCTGCTGCCCGAGACTTCCTCTCTCATCCGGCTTTTTCCAGAGCAGTATTTCATGACCTACTTTCTGCTGGCCCTCTGTGGAAGCGCAGCCAGCGCGGTGTGCCTGCTTATCCCCTGGCGTCGTCCCGGCGCACGGTTGTGACCGCCAGGCTTTGCTGATATACTCGTCTCAGGTGCATACGATGCAATTGCTGTACCCACAGAAAGGAGAATACACCCATGGAACAACGTGCTGAGATCGGGATCATTGGTGGTTCCGGATTCTATTCGCTGTTGGACGACGCGCAGGACATCAAGGTTGAGACCCCCTATGGAGCCCCATCCGACCTCATTTCCCTTGGCGAAATCGCTGGCCGCAAGGTCGCGTTCCTTCCGCGTCATGGCAAACACCACCAGCTCCCGCCACACATGATCAACTACCGCGCCAATATCTGGGCGCTCAAGTCCCTCGGCGTGCGCCGCATCATCGCCCCCACCGCCGTCGGGTCCCTCCAGCCGGACATCAAGGTTGGCGACCTGGTCGTCACCGACCAGTTCATCGACCGTACACGCCGGGGTGACACAACGTTCTACAACGGCCCCGTCGTCACGCATGTCTCCACGGCCGACCCCTACTGCCCGGTGCTGAACAGCATTGCCGTTTCAACCATCAGGCAGCTGGGCCTTCCTGTACACGAGGGTGGAACCTGCGTCGTCATCGAGGGGCCACGGTTCTCTACCAAGGCCGAGAGCAACTGGTTCACGCGCATGGGCTGGCACACCGTCAACATGACGCAATACCCGGAGGTTGCTCTCGCCCGCGAACAGGCCATGTGCTACTGCAATATCTCGGTCATCACGGACTACGATGCCGGGCTCGTCGCCGAGGGCGCAGTCGAGCCAGTCAGCAACGAGGCGGTCATCAGGACCTTTGCCGCCAACCTCAAGAACCTTGTCACCATCATTGAAACGATGATACCTCAGATCCCCGGTCCCGACGCCGATTGCTCCTGCTTCCACGCACTCGACGGCGCAGCAATCGAGTAACCCATGCTGCCCATCCGCGACGACGCACCCTCCCGCACCTTCCCGCTGGTCACCTTCCTGCTGATCCTGGCCAACGGCCTGGTCTGGATGTGGGAGCTGTCGCTCGGCGGGGGGACGGCTCTGGACACCTTCTTCTACCGGTTCGGCTTCATACCCGGCATTCTGACAGGCGCTTATGATGCACCATCGTGGGCTCTTTCGCCGTACGTTCTCACCATCCTCACCTCCATGTTCGTGCACGGCAGCTGGAGCCACATCCTGGGGAACATGCTCTTTCTCTGGATCTTTGGCAACAACGTCGAAGACCACCTTGGGCATGCCCGCTACCTGTTGTTCTACCTGGCAGGCGGTGTTGTGGCAGCGCTCGTCCAGCTGCTCTCCGGACCAGGGTCAGATGTTCCGACCATTGGTGCAAGCGGCGCCATAGCGGCGGTCATGGGAGCCTACTTCTTCGTGTATCCCACTGCGCGTGTCCAGGTACTCGTCTTCTTCATTTTCATCACGACCATCCGCCTTCCGGCATGGATTTTTCTGGGCGTGTGGTTCCTCATGCAGTTGTTTGAAGGCACGTACGGGGCAGCCCAGGGCGTCGCCGTGTGGGCACACGTCGGCGGATTCCTGTTTGGCCTGATGATTGCCTGGATCGACAGGACCAGGCAGCGACGAAGAATGGACTTCACTGTCTAGAAGGGAGGCTGGCATGCACATCCTCGTGACGAACGACGACGGCATATGGGCACAGGGCATCAGGACGCTTGTCGAAGCGATCCCTGCGGAGCACACGGTCTCCGTCGTAGCCCCTGAATCGCCTCAGAGTGCCAAGGGGCATTCGCTCACCATGCACAAGCCCTTGCGCGCGCACAAGGTCGACGACTACGTTCGGCCGGGTGTGACCGCCTGGGCGGTATCGGGCACGCCGGTAGACTGCGCCATGCTTGGCCTGGACGCGCTCATCGACCAGCCGGTCGACGTCGTGTTCTCGGGCATCAATCACGGCGACAATCTCGGCGATGACCTGCCCTATTCCGGAACCGTCTCCGGCGCGTACGAGGCGTTCCTTTCTGGATATCCCAGCATCGCCTTTTCGACGGCCTTCCGCCGTGATGCGGTCACGTCATTCGATTTCGAACCCGTGGTCTGGTTCGTTCAGAAGCTTCTTCCTCTCCTCCCGCAGCTCATCGACCTCAATAGGCCGCTTTCCAAAACGTTCACCAACGAGCTCAACGGAAGCCTGTTCCTCAACGTGAACGCACCCAACTGCCCTCGCTCAGAGGTCAAGGGCGTGCGGGTCGTTCCTCAGGGACGCAGGAGGTATGCACATCGCGTCACCCCGAGCGTGGACCAGTTCGGCGCACCCATCTACTGGATCGGCGGAGAGGTTCTGCCCATCGAGCAGAGCGACACTGACGTCGCTGCCGTAGGAGCCGGATACATCAGCGTCACTCCCCTCAGCATTGACCTCACCGACTACGTTCTTCTGAACCGCCTTACCGAGCTGGGACTTCTGGGCGGTCTTCTGCCCTAGGGGCTGCCTCGGACATGGCGCGGCTCACCGTGCTGGATGGCGCCACTACCATTGGTGGCACCAAACTGCTCTTTGAGACTGGCGACACCCATCTGCTGTTTGATTTCGGTCTCAGCTATGCGACCATGGGCACGTACTTCGAGGAGTTCCTGCAACCGCGTACCTCTGCAGGCCTGACAGACTACCTGGCAACGGGACTCCTTCCCCGCCTGAACGTGTACCGGTCCGACCTGACCACCCTGCTCCAACAGATGCAGCCCTCGCTTGCGCGTGAGCTTGTCGATGCCCCCCGTATCAATGCATGCTTCATTACCCATGGCCATGTCGACCACACCGGGTCGATTTCGTTTCTGGACGAGACCATTCCTCTCTATGCGACCCCCGTCGCAGCTGCTCTCCTGCGCGCGGTCGAGGAGACGCAGGCCGGGCCCGGACCCGAGGACAGCATCACCGACTTTCTCATCCGCCCCAATCTCGGCTCTTCGACCCATGGCAAGCGTCTCCTGCAGGACCTTGCCACTTCCGTCACCTTCCCGGACTGCCGTGTCACGCCATTCCCCGTCGACCACAGCGTCCCTGGCGCCTGCGCCTACCTTGTCGAGTGGGACGGTGGAAGCCTCGTCTACACGGGCGACCTTCGCTTCCATGGACGGATGGGGGACAGCACACGCTCCAGCATGCAGGCGCTTGCTGCCGCGCACCCCGACTACCTCGTCATCGAGGGCACCAACCTCAAGTCAGACACGACGCCACAGGAGCATGAATCGGCTTTCCGGCGCAGCTTCACGTTCTGGGCAGAGCAGGACGTCGAGAAACAGGCTCTTGAAGAGGTACAGCACGCATCGGGACTCGTCCTGGCTGACTTCGGCATGAAAGACCTGGACCGTCTCATGACCTTTCAGCGCGTCGCCCGCGCGACAGGCCGCCGCCTGGCCATTCTGCCGCGCGATGCTGCCCTGGTCCTTCGGGCGCAGGAAGCCGGCTACCCCACCATCGACCTCGAGGACCCGGGCCTTGTCCTGTATATCAAGCGCGGGGGCAGCGGCACGTATGCAAAGTCAGACTTCCGAAAGGACTGGATCCGGTCCATGCTCCTGCGCTTTGCGGGCAGCGACCCGAACGCGCTCGACGCCACGGACCGCCGCGACGCCGTGGAGGACCTTCTTGACGGCAGCTGCCCGCGCATCGTCCGCGCCGCAGATGTGTCCCCGCACCAGAGCGAGTATCTGCTTTCTCTGGGCTACTGGGATATTCAGGAACTGTGCGACCTTCAGCCGGCGCGTGGTTCTCTGTATATCCACTCCTCGGCTGAGGCATTCAACGAGGAGATGTCGTGGAGTCAGGACCGGCTGGCGAGATGGCTTCAGCTGATGAAGATGGACTCGGTCCACATCCATGCTTCCGGGCATGCCCCGCAGGAGGACCTGTTCCGCGTGGTTGAGCAGCTCTCGCCGAAAAGGGTGTTCCCTATCCACACCGAACATGGCGAGCTCTACGCCGAACGCTTCGGCGACCTGGTTATCAGACCCGCGAATGGAGAGACTGTCAACTTAGTACATTGACGGCTCGTGTCTTTGTGGTGATTTCCTCACACTGTCGGTAACGAAAAGACGTATTGTTGCGTATACAAAGGTGCGTGTGATGTAACGAAGGTGAGGAGGTATACCATGATTGACGAGAATGGATTCATTCAGCCGGACGCCGAAGAACCCGAGCATCTGACCGCTCCGGATGACAATATGACGAGCGAAGGACCGACGTCCCCGCAGCTCTACGG
>Ga0209098_1002234_pt1 | contig 17261 bp, 7 predicted proteins | sample AD_JPNHW1_MetaG_FD_184429 | JGI IMG/M metagenome (GOLD analysis project Ga0209098, IMG submission 184429) | Active sludge microbial communities of municipal wastewater-treating anaerobic digesters from Japan - AD_JPNHW1_MetaG (SPAdes) (version 2) | ecosystem: Engineered > Bioreactor > Anaerobic >... | reverse complement strand
CGGCGCGCCGGGCACGTTGAAATTAGGGCGTAATTGCCTTACAGAAAAGAATATTTTCGATCACCATGCTGACCTGCGGGTAATTGGTCATGCGCTGAACTCCAAGGGCGACCTCTTGATTTACGGTTGTGATGTCGCGAGGGGAGGAACAGGTAAAGCCTTGGTAAGGCAAATTTCGGCACTTGCGCAGGTCAATGTCGCCGCCTCGACGAATTCAACAGGTTCAGCCGCCATGGGCGGGGATTGGGTATTGGAATTTAAGGCAGGTTCAGTCGCGGAATCCGTGCTGACGAAGGCATTCGCTTCATCAGAGTATGCCCATACCTTAGCGATCAATCCGGTCAACATCCTGGGTGCTCTTGGGGCTTCCACCAACGTCTATCTTGGAGACAGCTACGTTGATAGTAGTGGCAACATCTACATCACCGGAACTTTGGATGGCAGCGTGGATTTTGATCCAGGTCCCGGCACGACGACGCTTACCAAAACCAGTGCAAATTCATCCGGGGATATTTTTGTCGCCAAGTACAACTCCGATGGAAATTTGCTTTGGGCGAAAAATATGGGTGGTGATGCAGGTCATGCTGCGTATGGTCCTTGGAGCAGCTCGATTGTCGTCGACGTTTCCGGAGGAGTCTATGTTGGCGGAAGCTTTATGGGCACGGTGGATTTTGATCCCGGCGCTGGTACTGCAAGCCTCACCGCAATATATGGGAATTCAGACGGTTTCATTCTCAAGCTCGACAGCAGTGGCAACTACCTGTGGTGCAAAGCAGTCGCAGGTCCAGCGAGCCAGACGGTCGATTCCTTGGCTGTGGATCACAGCGGTAATCTTCTGGTCGGCGGGTCGCACTATTACGCTACTTCGACCATTGCCGGGACGACGATGGTCGGGGGCAGTGGCAAAAATCTATTCATTGCACAGTTCACTGCCGCAGGGACATTGAACTGGGTTAAATCTGCGAATGGTTCCACCGGGGACCCATCCTTCGCAGGTCTGGCGGTTGACAGCAGCAACAACGTCTATGCTGTGGGATCCCTATTTGGGCTGAATTTCGACCCGGGTGCTACGGATACGACACTGACATCGAGCTACCCAAGTACTTATCAGGATGGATTCATTTGGAAGCTCACTAGCGCGGGCGGCTTTTCATTTGCAAAAAGTTTTCACACCGTTTCAGGCGGCACCTTGGCCACCAATTATCCGACGGGGATTGCTATTGATACCTCGGACAACCTTTGGGTTTTAGGCGGCTTTATTGGAACCGTTGATTTTGATCCGAGCGCCGGAGGCGTTCTCAATAAAGCTTCCACGGGTGCTTTTGACAGTTATTTGGTCAAGCTGACCAGCGCGGGAGTCTACCAAAGTGTCTCTACGTGGGGTAGTGCATCTACCAATGACTCGGTGATTGCAACTGCTATTACCCTTGATGCGAGCAATAATATCTATTTGGCCGGTTATTTCGGTGCCCGCAATGTTGCTGTTTCTAGCACAGTAGATTTTGATCCGGGCGCCGGTATCTACAACCTTACGGACACGCAATGGGGTAGTAATTTTTATCTAAAGCTAGATAATACGGCTGCTTTTAAATGGGCACGTGTCGTGGATGGCGAGGATGGGGCAGCACCCAAGACGAGGATGATTCCTGTCACTAATGGTGTAGTGGTCGTAGGTGCCATGTGGAGTGGGGAGGGAGATGCTGATCCGGGCACTGGAGTCGCGACGGTGACATGCTCTCTGCTCGTGGATCCATGGTCGCACGCTCTCTTTTTTGCCACGTGGGATACGGATGCGACCGCGCTTGGGGCAACCGCACCTGCCCCCACGGTCTCGGCGGTTACCTCTTCAACCACCGATGGTGCTTATAATCTCGGCGATGCGATTACGATCACGGTGACGTTCAACCAAGCGGTCACAGTCACTGGGACGCCGCAACTGACGTTGGAAACCGGCGCGACAGATCGTGTTGTCAACTATGCCAGTGGTAGTGGCACAAACACATTGACCTTTAACTATACGGTTCAGGCGGGCGACACGTCGGCTGATCTCGATTGTGTTTCGACCAGTGCACTCGCGCTTAATGGTGGCACCATCGCAAATTCGGACGGTACCAATGCCACGCTTACGCTGGCGGCACCCGGTGCAGCCGGCTCGCTGGGTGCGAACAAGGCACTCGTGATCGATACGACGGCTCCGTCGATAGCGATTGGTTCGCCTTCGGCTTCGTCAGTCATCAGTGGAGGTGCCAGCACGGTGACCTACACCGTAACCTACGCCGACGCCAACTTCAGTGCTTCGACCTTGGCTACGGGCAATATCACCCTCAATGCAACAGGCACCGCCGGTGCCACTTTGGGCGTGAGTGGGACGGGGCTGACGCGGACAGTAACACTGAGCGGTATCACTGGCGGTGGCACTCTTGGCATCACCATTGCGGCAGGCACCGCGACGGATACTGCTGGCAACACGACGGCGTCGGCAACGAGCGCAACCTTCACCGCCATCGAACCCGCTCCCACTGTCACCACGCAAGCTGTCTCCGCCATAGCTACAACAACGGCGACCGGCAATGGCAACATCACGAACACTGGCGGCGCTATCTCCACGGCGCGCGGCGTTATTTTCTGGACTTACAACAACACCGATCAGGCGGTCGGCGACAGCGGAACGACCAGCATCACCGAAGCCGGCAGCTTCGCCACTGGCGCATTCACCGCATCATTGACCGGTCTTTCCGTGAACGCCCATTACAACGCCCGGGCTTATGCAACTTCGCCCAATGGCACCGGCTACGGCGCACGCGTGGCGTTCTGGACTCTGGCCAATGTACCGTCAGCCCCGACGGTCAATGCTCCCACCGCTACAACGCTGAATATTGCAGTCAATGCCAACGGCAATCCTGCTTCCACTGAATTCTGTATCCAGGAAACGGTTACTGGCAAATATGTTCAAGCGGATGGCTCGCTGGGCGCGGGGCCGGTCTGGCAGAACGCCACCACTTGGGGCACGAAGACCGTGACCGGGCTAACCACCGGCTCCACCTATACATTTCAGGTGAAATCGCGTAATGGCAGTTCAACTGAAACAGCCTACAGCGTGACGACGTCGGGCGTGCCGGCAGCAGCCCCCACCGTCACGAGTCTTGTCGCAAGCGGCGCCTCCACGACCGGTGCGACTGTGAACGGAACTGTCTACGCCAACGGCGCTGATGCCACTGCCACCTTCGAATACGGGCTGACCACCGGTTACGGCACCAGCGTGGCTGCCACTCCCGGCACGGTGCTCACGGGTGCTGGCAGCACGTCAGTTTCAGCCACCCTGAGCGGCTTGGCTCCGAACACGGTTTATCATTTTCGGGCAAAGGGGGTGAACTCTCGCGGCACTACCAATGGCAGCGACCTGACCTTCACCACCGTCCCCGGTTTGCCTACCAGTGTTACCGCTACACCAGGTGATGCCAACGCTTCAGTTGCCTTCACTGCGCCGGCAGGGGCTGCGACCATCACCAGCTACACCGTGACGTCCAACCCCGGCAGTTTCACGAAAACTGGCTCGGCTAGCCCTTTGACGGTGACGGGGCTGACCAATGGCACGACCTATATTTTTACGGTGACAGCCACGAATGCTGCGGGAACTGGGTCGGCTTCGGCTGCTTCGAATAGCGTGACGCCGAAGGCGCCTCAAACCATCAGCTTTACCAATCCTGGCGCGCAGAATTTCGGTACCACCCCGACGCTGACGGCCACCGCGAGCTCTGGTCTGACGCCGACCTTCACTTCGAGCACGACCAGTGTTTGCACGATCACGAGTGGCGGCGCACTGACGTTTGTGACGGCTGGTACCTGCACGATCAATGCGGATCAGGCCGGTAATTCGGTCTATGGTGCAGCTACCACGGTCAGTCAGAACTTTGTGGTTAATGCCGTGGTCCCTGGCGCGCCGACGATCGGCAGTGCAACCGCAGGCAACGATCAGGCGATGGTGAGTTTCACGGCACCGAGCACCACGGGCGGCAGCGCGATCACTGGGTATACGGTGACGTCCAGCCCCGGTGGGCTGACTGCCACAGGCACCGCGAGCCCGCTAAGGGTGACGGGTCTGACCAATGGGACGGCCTACACCTTTACGGTGACGGCAAACAATAGCGTTGGAACGGGTGCGGCCTCGGCTGCTTCGAACAGCGTGACGCCAGCCGCGACCGTTCCTGATGCACCGACGATCAGCATGGCCAAAGCGGGCAACGGTATTGCGTCCATCGTGTTCTCGGCTCCATATCATGGTGGCAGCGCGATCACGGGATATACGGTGACGTCGAATCCCGAAGGCATTACAGGAACAGGCACCGCCAGTCCCGTTGTGGTTAACGGATTAAAGAACGGCGTGGCTTATACGTTCACGGTCACGGCTACGAACAACATCGGCACGAGTTCGGCGTCTTCCGCTTCGGACTTCGTTATCCCAAGCCCTGGCGGCCAGATGCTCATCATTCACGATGCAGCGATGGGCAGCACGGAAACGGACATTGTTTCCCATTTGAGCGCCCAGGCCTTCTATGGCAATGGCCAGACGGTCACGGCTTTTACCGGCCAGCCGGCGATTTTGGATGGCTACAACCAGATTTGGGATGTGCGCTTTGAGGATGTGGATGCCCTTACCAGCTCCGAGCAGACGGCGTACTTGGCATTCCTGAAGCAGGGAGGTCAGTTGTTCCTGGTGGGTGGACCTCTCGGTGGCGCGCGGGATGCTTCGCTGGTGCAGTTGATCAGCAACGCCGGCGGAGGAACGCTCACGCTGGCCGCGCCTGGGAACCAGACGCAAACACTTCAATCGCCTTTCACTGGGCCTATCGCCCTGGCGAACCTCACGTATAACGGGGCTTCGGGCGCCTCGGATCTGGGTCATGGCGCGTCCATCACGAATGATGGAACGGTGTCTTCGGCGGTGGTCTGGGCGCCGGGCACCTTGAGTCTTGCGCCTGCGGGCGGACTGATCGCGGTGTTCAATGCGGATTTCATGCAGAGTGCGGCGGATGCATCTTCCAAGGCCTTCCTCGCCAATCTTGTGAATGACATGACGCACACGGGTCAGTTGTCACCCACGGTTCTGAGCGTGGATGTGCCGAGTGCAGGCAACTACAAAGCGGGTTCCGTCCTCACCTTCACGGTTCACACCAGTGCGCTCGTGAACGTTACTGGCGTTCCTGCCCTGCCTTTGACCCTGGGTGGAAAGTCGGCGGCTGGATCCTATGCCAGCGGCAGTGGTTCAGACGCTCTGGTCTTCACCTATACCGTGAAGGCTGGCGACAACGGTGTGCTCACACTGGGTTCCGCCTTGGACCTCACCTCTGGAGCCAGCGTTCGGGATGCTGATGGTTTCCCAGCCCGCGTCATGCTGAACAATATCGGCATCACCACCGGCGTCATCGTGGATGCTGTTGCGCCTGTGGCTCCCATCGTCTCCTCGATTTCCGGCGCCACCGTGACCGGCACGGCCGAAGCCAACAGCACCGTGAGCATCTACCTGGGGTCGACATTGCTGGGCACGGCGATCGCGGATGCGAGCGGCAATTGGACCTACACGTTGCCCATGAACGATACAGGCACCTTGACGGTTACGGCGACGGATGCTGCGGGGAACACGGGCGGATCTTCTGCCGGAACAACCGTGGATACGCTGGTTCCCGTGGCTCACGACGCAAGCGCAACGGTGGACCACGACAGTGTGGATAACGTGATTGCGCTGGATATTACGAATGCGGCGACGAGCGTTTCCCTTACCAGCGCCGCTTCCCATGGCACTGCGACGGTTCATGGCTTGAACATCACCTACACGCCGGCCACGGGCTACTGGGGTGCGGATAGCTTTACCTACACCGCCTCCAACGCCAATGGCACGTCGAGCGCTGCGAAGGTGAACATCACCGTCAAAGCGAACCAGCCGCCGAGCCTTACCGTGGATGCGCTATCCGATGGTGCCACCACGTCTTCCGTGCTGTTGACCGTTGCGGGTTCGGTCAGCACGACCAACGGCCTGCATTCTCTGGCCGTGGACGGCGCTCCGGTGACCGTGCTTTCGAATGGCCGGTTCAGTTACCCGGCGCGTTTGAAAGCGGGGCCGAACACGATCACGTTGGTCGCCACGGACAAGGCGGGACTCACCACGACGGTTACACGAACGATCACCTTGGATATGACCGCGCCAACGCTGACCCTGAATGCTCCCGTGGATGGCGCTGTGTTCCTGGCAACGCCCCAGACCGCCTCTGGTTCGGTGGCGGTGGCTCCAAACACGGAGAACTCCGATAGCGTGGCTTCCGTCACCTATGTGGTGAATGGTGGAACAAGTCAGAACGCGACCCTGGCTGATGGTGCTTTCAGCTTCCCCATGGATTTGGTTGCTGGTTGCAACACGTTGGAAGTAACCGCCACGACAACGGCAGGCAAGACAGCGAAGGTCTTCCGAACGGTGACTCTGAGTTCCGGCGAATCGGCGCTGACTGTGACGGATCCCGCGCACGATCTGCTGTTGACAGCCAATAGTTACACCTTGAGAGGTATGGTGGTTACGACTGCGCCACCGGTCACCCTTCGTATTCAGGTGGGAGGACAGACATACACTCCTCTGTGGAATCCATCGGCTGCACCGATGGTTGCCGGCGGGGCTGATGTCGCGCAAAACATGACGACGGGAACCTTCGAACAACTGATCCCGCTGGATGCTTTGCAGACCTGGGCCGCTGTGGTCACGGCAACGGACGCGCAGAACCGCACTGAAACAGTGGTCCGCAATCTGGTGACTGCTTCCAGTAATTCGGCGGCCCTCTACACGATGGCCGATGCCCTGAGAGCGCTTCAGATCGCCAATGGCTTGATCACGGCCACCGCCGAGGATCTGGCGAAGTACGATCTGGCGCCACGTGTTGGCGGAGGCTCCTCGCCGGATGGCCTCATCAGCCTGGAGGACGCCACCCTGGTGCTGTGGCTGGCCTCTGGCCAGAGCCTGTGAGGTTGGAGATGGATATGAAATCGAGGCCCAACATGAACGAACGAATGATGAAGAAGTTGTTGATGGGCGGGGCTGGTGTGATCGGCCTACTGATGTTGGGTTGCACCGGTGGCAGTTCAAATACCAACAACGACGGGATTCCCGATCATCGTGCTCTGGCATCGGGGAGTTACCAGCTCGTGTTCTCGGTCGATGCCTCTGCTGCGCCATCGCCGGTGACCGGTCTGGAACTCACCGTGCAACTTCCCAAAGGAGTCACCGTGGCGACAGATGCTGATGGGAAGATCCTGGCCTCGGCGCTGTCTGTTGGGGGCGCTGTCAAAGGAACGAACCTGATCACGGGGCGTTATGTGGCGAGCAAGCAGCAGGCCGTTCTCAGCCTGAGTGCGGCCGCGACAACAAGCTGGACCGGCGAGTTTGCGAAACTGAATCTCGCCATTCCTGATGGCGTGAATCTGTCGGAGTACAGCTTTGCGACGACGGCCCAATCCAATTTCCTCGCTTACAAGGTCGTGGGCTTGAGCTCAACCCGTGAAATGGTGCCCCTCACGGACATGGCGAAAACCACCGTGAGCCTCAAGAAGCTCTGACGCCCATCGGTGTCCCCCCCCCCATTGACGCGGGCCGCAGGTATCCTGAGGCCCGCGTCAATGCGTTTGAGGGGCGGGGATGAAGAAGGCAATCCTGCGATGGGGGATTTGTCTGATGCTGGGGAGCTTCCTGTCGGCCCAGCCGATGGCGAACGCCCAGGGGGGCAAAGCTTGGCCCATCCTCACGCGCACGGGGGATCGGATCCTTGAGGGAGGCACGCCGTTCCGGTTCATGGGGCTGGCGACGCCCAATCTCCTGGCCAACGAGAACCAGTTGCTGCCGGACGCTTCGAACCACTTCCCTGATGAATTCGAGATCCGCGATCAGCTGGACGCGCTGCATCGCCTGGGATGTCGCGCCACGCGAACCTTTGCGCTCACCGTCGCCTGCCCACAGGATCGGCTGGGCGAAAAGGGCGGTGGTTCGGCCGTGCCCGCCTACATCAGCGGTCGCCGCCAGTACAACGAAGCCGCCTTCCAATGTCTGGATCGGGTCTTGGCGCTGGCGCGCGAATACGATGTCCGCGTCATCATCCCCTTCATCGCCTCGCAGTCCTTCCCCAATATTCGCGGGGTGGATGAATTCGCGCAGCTCTCGGGCAAGCCGGGCTCCAGCTTCTGGACCGATGAAGCGGTGAAGGCGGATTTCAAGTACCTGCTGGATTTCGTGCTGAACCGTCGCAACACGGTCAGCGGCGTGCGCTACAAGGACGACCCCGCGATCCTCGCCTGGCAGCTGGGCAACGAATTCAACGCCTATGCCATCGATCGCAAGCTGAATCTAGAAACCTGGAGCCCGGTGATCCTGGCTTGGTCGAAAGAGATGGCCGCCCACATCAAGCGGGTGGATCCCAACCATCTCCTGGCGGAAGCCGGTGGATGCGATCGCCGGGCGCTGCTGGCAGATCCCAACATCGATCTCATCAGCACGCACCTCTACGAATACTGGTGCCGACTTGGCGGCGGCGATTGCGATCTGGAGACGCTGGCGGCGCGGGATCTGGCCGAGTGCAGAGGGCAAAAGCCGCTGATGGTGGATGAATTCGGCCTGGCCCGCACCTCCGCGCAGCAGCGGCTGATGCGGATGATCCTGCGCGAACCCGGCATCGCCGGTGGATTGCTGTGGGCCATGCGCGGCCATCGCCGGGATGGCGGATGGTACTGCCACAACGAGGGCGGTACGCCCGTGAACAGCTACCATCATCCGGGCTTCAGCGTGGGCTTCGCCTACGACGAGACGCGCGTGCTGGATCAGTTGCGCGGCTTCGCGTATGCGATGCGCGGCCAGGCCCTGCCGCCCATCGAAAAGCCCAGTCCCGCGCCCGTCCTGGCGCGCACCGGCAAGGGAGCCGATCGCGGCCTGACGTGGCGGGGCTCCACGGGGGCGTCGAGCTATGTCATCGAGCGGGCCACGAGCGCAGCAGGGCCCTGGACGGCGGTCGCTACGGATCTGGAGGACAGCGTCGTGGCCGACGCGAAGACCTTTGAATCATCGCCCGAATCCGCATTTCCCCTGGCGCTGTGGCACGACGAGAACGTACCGACGGACCGGTCCTGGTTCTATCGCATCAAGGGCGTGAACCTGGCCGGGGAGACGGACTATTCCTCGGTGCTGGAAGTCCGCTGGGAATCGGCCAAACCCTGAGCCGCGCCCCGAATCGCCGCATCCCGTGGACGCGTGGGCCACAGGCACAAGCCGATCAGCACGGCCTGGCTCGCCCCGAAAAGCGCGAGCATCCGGAAGGCGCTGGCGGTGAACCCATAGGCGTGCAGGCCCACGCCCAGCATGTTCACGCCGAACCAGGAAAACGCGGTGACGATGTTGCCGAAGATCGCCATGGCCATGACGCCGCGCGTCTTCGCATAGCCCGCCCAGCGCGCGTGCAGCAGGATGGCGGTCCACAGGACGATGAGCAGGGCGCCGTTCTCTTTCGGATCCCAGCCCCAGAAGCGCCCCCAGGACTGATCGGCCCAGATTCCGCCCAGGGCGGTGCCGATGAAGCTGAAGCACAGCGCGAAGCAGACGACGCCGTAGACCTTGCTTCCCAGATCGGCCTCAGCCGCAGGTTCCATCGGTCGTCCCAGATGGCGGCGGATGGCGTAGACGGCGCCCAGCGTGCCCGCCAGGAACATGGCGCTGTAGCCCAGCGTGATGGTGAGGACGTGGGTGGTCAGCCAGAAGTTCGAATCCAGCACGGCGCGCATCATCTCCATCGTTTCGCCGCTGTGGGCCAGATGGTGCGCGATGAGCAGGGACGCAAAACCGGCCACCGCGCCGACCAGGGTGCCGAAGCCTCGCCCTGCGCGCTTCGTGCGCGATGGCATGGGCCCGTCCAGCATCAGGCCCAGTGCCGCAGCACCCCAGCCCACGAACACGGCCGAGGAATACAGATTCGTCACCGGGGGCCGACCCTGCAGGGCGATGCGTGCAATTAGGCCCAGGGAATGGATCAGGACGCCTGCGAAAAGCAGCGCGAAGGCCGTGGGCTGCAGGATTTCGCGCTTCCAGAGCCGGGAGACGAAGAACGCGAGGATGGCGGCCACGTACAGCATCATGCCCGCGTAGAACGGCTGGGCGCGGTTGAAGATCGCTTCGTGGCGCGCATGGCGGCTGGCGGCCGGTGTCACGGCGCGCAGCCCCGCCTGGATTTCACCCACCGTGCGATTGAAGGTCGCCGCGTCGCCCAAGCGGTATGCGCCGCCGAGGATGGCCAGCAGCGGCAGCACGGGATGGGGGGATCCGGCCTGCAGTCCTTCTCCCACACTGCGCCATTCCGGGCTGACGCCGGGCAGCGGGGGCAGCGGCTTAAACGCCGCCATCTGGATCAACGCTTCCCTGCGTCGGATGGCCTCGGGATTCATGCGGGCGGGCAGGGTGTTCGCCTGGAGCTCGTCCGCCAAGGACATGCCCGGAGCTTCGATCGCGTACATCAGGCGATGGTAGAGCGCCAGCTGTTCGTACAGCCTCACGACGGCCTGCTGGAACCGGCTCCGGGATCGGGCGTTCAGATCCATGGCGGGCTCGGCCTGGCGGGCGATTTCCTGCAGATGCGGCATCAGCGCCTCGAAGCTGAATCGCCGCTGGGTGCTGTCGGTGATTCCCACCAGGCCCAGCACCTCGGGATCGTCGATGAGGAAGACGGGCAGCTTGGCCGCCTGTCGCGGGCGGAACAGCGTCTCCAGAATCCATGCGTCGGCATCCATGGATCCTTCCGGGCCCTTCACGCTTTGCTTTCCCTGCAGCGCCATCAGGGCGTTGCGGGCCACGGAATCCAGGGGCTTCACGCGGCCGCTCTCCAGCACCGGCAGGGAGCCGAATCCCCGCGTATCAAAGGGGCCTCGAGCCGGCTGATACAGGCCGCTCAGGGCCAGAAGCGTGACGAAGACGGCCACGCACCCGGGGGTCCACCGGCTCCAGCGGGTGTGCGCGCTCATGCGGTCTCTCCCGTGGCGCGGCCCTGCCTGGAAAGGCGCAGCGCGAAGTGGATCAGCAGGCCCAGGCTCACCATGACGCAGGACACATAGGGCAGCAGCCATCCGGGATTGGATACGACCTGCAGCACCGAAACCTTGTCGCCGCTGAATCCGGCCTGGTAGAAGGCGCGGCCTTGGTATCGGAACGGGTGATTCATGGAGATGAACACCTCGCGGTTGGTTCGCGTCTTGGTGTCATTCAGGCGCACGCGGCTTGCGAAGCTCTTGGGGATATCGGTGCCGGGATACCGCTCGTGTTGGAAGTGCGTGAGCGTGAATGCGAAAGGCAGGGCGACTCGCTGGGGGCGAAGGGCCAGTTCAAACGTGCGACCGCCGACGGTGAAGGTTTGAGTTTCGATATCGGTGGAAATAAGCCACACGCCGCAGCTCTGGCCATTGATGAAGGGCTCCACCCAGGCCGCGGGCTGGGCTTCATCGCTGGGGCGAACGGCGCGTGCTGTGCAATCCAGACCCGCGCCGGCGGTGGCAGGATTCCCTGTGTCCCCAGGCGATCGGGGCACCAGTTCGCCGTGGGGGATGAACCGTTCGATACGGATCCCGATGGATGCATCCCGCGTCGGCACCAGGCCGCTTCGCAAGCGGTGCTCGGGGATGATCGCGGTCGAGGCATTTCCCGATGCGTCCCTCAGCGCCAGTTCGCACGCCCTCGGGTTCTCGGCGTAATCCCGGCTCTGCCCTTCCTGAAGCCGCATGCGCAGATCCTGCTGCAATGCGCCGGTCACGAATTCGCCCACGAGGAACAGCGCCATGCCCGCATGGATGAGCCACAGCCCGGCCTTGCGGGGCGCGTGTCCCAGGTGCTGGGTGCAGCCCGCGATCAGATTCACCGCAAGCAACAACCCCACGAGTGCTCCGCCGGGGAAGACGGGGAGGCCCAAGTGAGCGCCGCTGGGCGTCCACTTGACGAAGAAGGGGCGCATGAAGAGGTTCACCGCGGCGAAGGTCCCCATGCGCACCTGTGCGAAGGTGCAGAGCAGCACCAGCGCCATCATCAATCCCAGCAGGAGGAGGGTCAGCTTCGGGGATGCCAGCACATTCCAAGCGCGGCGCAGCAGCGGAAATGAAGGGCTTGAATGCATGAGGCGATCCTGGGGAGAGATCCTGCCTTTGTTTGCATGCTTCTTCTAGGCTTCCGTGTCCTCGTCTTCTTCCTGGGGCTCGTGGCTTTCAACGTGGGCGTGCTTCATGGGCGGCTGGATGCCGCGCCAGCCCAGGCGCCACGCGACGTTGAGCGCCAGCGTCACCGCGATGTAGACCAGGAAGAACCAGAAGGGGAATTCCGTCGGGAAGACGATCAGCAGGGACAGCAAGCCGATGAAGGCCAGGGTGATGACCAAGCGCGCGCTGGGGGTTGCGGGCAGCTTTTTGAAGCTGGGAAAGCGCACGGTGGAAACCATGAGCGTGCCCACCACGAACAGTTCCGCGGCGTAGAGATAGGCGTTGAAGGCGGTCTGGGGCGACGAAGGCCAGCAGAGGATGACGGCCGCCACGGCGCCCGCGCCCGCGGGGATGGGCAGGCCCACGAAGAACCGCGCATCCACGGAACCCACCTGGACATTGAAGCGTGCCAATCGAAGCGCACCGCAGGCCACGAAGAAGAAGCTCGCGGCCCAGCCCACGGCCCGCAGATGATGATCCGCCAGCCCCAGCTGGAAGAACCCGTAGCGGTAGGCCAGGATGGCGGGTGCCATGCCGAAGCTCAGCACGTCCGCCAGCGAGTCGAGCTGGACGCCGAATTCGGTAGCGGTGTTGGTGGCGCGGGCCACGCGGCCATCGGTCGCGTCGAAGATGCCCGCAGCCAGCAGCAGGATGGCCGCCATCCGGAAATAGGAGCTGGGGTCATCCCCGGCTGCGTTGCTGGCGGCGTTGATGGACATCACGACGCTGGAGAATCCGCAGAGGATCGATAGCAGGGTCAGCGCCGACGGCAGTGCGAACTTCGACTTCTGCACGGCTCTCCGGCGGCGTTCACGGCGTTCTTCGGGAGTCAGTCGCTTTCGCATCGTCCCAGTGTAAGGCATGGCGGGGGATGTCATGAATGTCGCTTCGAATTCCGTGGGGCCTTCGATCACGAGCAGAACTCTTCGCCTCCCGTAGAATGGGATCGGGGAGAAGGCATGCATCTGGTCGTCATCGGTGGGGGACACGCGGGCATCGAGGCTTCGCACATCGCGGCGCGCATGGGGATGAATACGACCCTGCTGACGCTGAACCTGGATCAGATCGGCCAGATGAGCTGCAACCCCAGCATCGGCGGGGTGGGCAAGGGCCACATGGTGCGCGAACTGGATGCCATGGGAGGCGCCATGGGGCGCCTGACGGACGCTGCCGGCATCCATTTCCGCATCCTTAATGAAAGCCGTGGGGTTGCGGTGCGCGGTCCACGCGCCCAGGCCGATCGCGTGAAGTACCGCGCGGCGGCCCGGAACCTGCTGGAGTCCACGCCGAACCATCATCTGCATCAAGGCATGGCCTCGGGGCTGCGCTGGCGGCGCGGCACCCGGGAGCTTGAGGGTGTGGAATTGCTCGACGGGTCTTTCATACCCTGCGATGCGGTGGTGATCACGTCAGGCACCTTCCTGAACGGCTGCATCCTGGTCGGTGAGCGGCGCATCGAATCGGGCCGCGCGGGTGAGCCCGCCTCCACCCATTTGGCCGAACAGCTCCGCGCCCTGGGCCTGCGCTGGCGGCGCCTGAAGACGGGAACCAGTCCGCGCATTGCCAAGGGCACCATCGACTTTTCGCGCCTAGTCAAACAGCCGGGCGATGCGCCGCCGCGTGCTTTCAGCTTTTTTGGCCCCGGCATCGTGCTGCCGCAGGTGGATTGCCACTTGGTGTCCACAACGCCAGAGACCGAAGCGATCATCCGCGAGAACCTGAAGCGTTCTTCCATGTATGGCGGCCATATCCAGGGCGTCGGCCCGCGCTACTGCCCGTCCATCGAGGACAAGTTCGTCAAGTTCCCCGACAAGGACCGGCACCAGATCTTCGTGGAGCCGGATTCGCTGGAGACGGACGAGATCTACCTGGCGGGGCTATCGACTTCCATGCCCGTCGATGTGCAGATCCGCATGGTTCAGAGCCTGCCGGGATTTGAGCGGGCGGAGATTCTGCGTCCCGGTTACGCCATCGAATACGACAGCTTCGATCCCCTGCAGTTGCGCCAGGACTTGTCGATGGAGGGGCTCGACGGCGTTTGGTTTGCGGGCCAGGTCAACGGCACCACGGGCTATGAGGAGGCGGCGGGACAAGGGCTGATGGCCGGCATCAACGCCGTCCGCCACCTGCGCGGTCAGGCGCCAATCGTTCTGGGCCGCGACCAGGCCTACATCGGCGTGATGATTGATGACCTGGTGACCAAGGGGACGGACGAACCGTACCGCATGCTGACGGCGCGCGCCGAGCATCGGCTGGGGCTCGCCTGCGATCTTGCGGATGTCCGCCTGCTGCCAGTTGCGCGTGAGGTGGGCGCCCTGCCGGAGTCGGCGTTCGCGATCACCGAAGCCAAGCTGGATCGGCGCCTCCGGTTGGGCCAGCAGTGCGGCGAGACCTGGGTGACCCAGACCTCGAGTTTTGGCTCCATCGCCGAGGCGGCCGGGCTGACCCTGAACGCGGGCATGACGCTGACAGAATTCTTCAAGCGCCAGCAGATCACGGAAGTCCTGGCGGATCGCGCACTGGAGGCGTTGCCGGGCTGGAGCGAGCCCCAACAGGGATGGGACGCCACCTGGGAGCGGGATCTCCTGCTGTTTGAGATCCGCTATTCCGGATATCGCGAGCGCGAATCCAGGCTGCTGGATGCCCATCGCGCATGGGATCACGTTCGCATTCCCAGTGACTTCGACCTGGAGGCGCTTTCGGGCCTGAGCCGCGAGGTCAAAGAGAAATTGCGCCACCATCAACCCGAGACCCTGGGGCAGGCGGCGCGCATTCCCGGCATCACCCCTGCGGCCGTGGCGCTGCTGCAGGTGCTGATCGAGCGCTAGCGCTGGGTGACCAGTTCCTTGAGGTAGGCGAGGAACTGCGGACCTAGGTCGTCGCGCTTGAGGGCGAATTCCACGTTGGCCTTCAGGTAGTCCAGCTTGTTGCCAGCGTCATAGCGCTTGGCGGGGATGGGTGCAGCCGTGAGCTTGCCTTCCCGGGCCATGGCAGCCAGGGCGTCCGTGAGTTGGTATTCATTGCCGACGCCGCGCTCCAGGTTGTGCAGGTAGTGAAAGACCTCGGAAGACAGCACGTACCGACCGACCACCGCCCAGTTGCTGGGGGCCGCTTCCGGCTCTGGCTTCTCTACGATGGTGTGGACATTCCACCAGGGGGCGCTTCCTTCGGGGGGATTCACGATGCCGTACCGGGAGACGTGCGCCGGATCGACCTGCTGCACGCCAACTACCGAGGTGCCGCTGGCCTGGTAGGCGGCGATGAGCGCGCTGATGGCTGGGGCCTCTTCGTCGAAAACGTCATCGCCCAGCAGCAGCGCGAACGGGGCATCGCCGACGGCATGCTGTGCGCACAGCACCGCATGGCCCAGCCCCAGGGGTTCGCCCTGGCGCACGTAGGCGAACTGGGCCAGGTGCGTGATGCTCTGGATTTCCGCCAGGGTCGCCTTGTCACCCCGACGCTGCAGCATGTCCTCCAGTTCATAGGCCACATCGAAATGGTTTTCGATGGCCTGCTTGCCGCGTCCGGTGACCAGAACAACGCTTTCGATGCCTGCGTGTATGGCTTCTTCGACCACATGCTGGATCATGGGCTTGTCGACCAAAGGCAGCATCTCTTTGGGTTGGGCCTTGGTGGCGGGCAAGAACCGGGTACCGAGGCCCGCAACGGGAATGACGGCTTTTCGTATCTGTTCCATGGGGTTCATTCTCCATCAAAACCCTTGGAGATCGGCGCACAATGCGGATTTGGTATCGTGGGTCCCAAAAAAAACAGTTGCAAGGAAGTGTGGATAGGGTAATCTAGATTTTCCGCTGCGATCGAGGTTGAGGCGGATGGGACAGCGGGTTGCAGAGTTTTGTGGCAACCGTGCGAGTGGGGCTGCGTAGCGGCCTTGAGTCCAGGCGTCTTTGAAAGTCGGATAGAGAGAATGGAAGCCTTTGAGTCTTCTCTTCGGAAACGGAGGGATGACCAAACAACCAATGCGAATAGCGCGACTTGTTTTCGGACGAGTCGAGAGCATAGAGATTAAACATGAGAGTTTGATCCTGGCTCAGAATGAACGCTGGCGGCGTGCCTAACACATGCAAGTCGGATGTGCCAGCAATGGTGCATGGCAGACGGGTGAGTAACGCGTAGGGAACCTACCTCTTTGTGGGGAATAACGCTCCGAAAGGAGTGGTAATACCGCATGAGATCAGCGACTGGGATGTTGTTGATGAAAGCTGGGGATCGAAAGACCTAGCGCAAGGAGAGGGTCCTGCGTCTGATTAGCTAGTTGGTGGGGTAATGGCCTACCAAGGCGACGATCAGTAGCCGGCCTGAGAGGGTGATCGGCCACACTGGAACTGAGACACGGTCCAGACTCCTACGGGAGGCAGCAGTGGGGAATTTTGCGCAATGGACGAAAGTCTGACGCAGCAACGCCGCGTGGGTGATGAAGGTCTTCGGATCGTAAAACCCTGTCGTCAGGGACGAAGGTTGCATGCTTAACAAGTGTGTAGCTTGACGGTACCTGGAGAGGAAGCCCCGGCTAACTCTGTGCCAGCAGCCGCGGTAATACAGAGGGGGCAAGCGTTATTCGGAATTATTGGGCGTAAAGGGCGCGTAGGCGGTGATTTAAGTGAGATGTGTAATCCCCGGGCTTAACCTGGGAACTGCATCTCAGACTGGATCGCTAGAGTGCTGGAGAGGGTGGTAGAATTCCACGTGTAGCGGTGAAATGCGTAGAGATGTGGAGGAATACCAGTGGCGAAGGCGGCCACCTGGACAGTAACTGACGCTGAGGCGCGAAAGTGTGGGTAGCAAACAGGATTAGATACCCTGGTAGTCCACGCTGTAAACGATGAACACTTGGTGTGGTGGGAGTTGACCCCTGCCGTGCCGTAGCTAACGCGATAAGTGTTCCGCCTGGGGAGTACGGTCGCAAGGCTGAAACTCAAAGGAATTGACGGGGGCCCGCACAAGCGGTGGAGCATGTGGTTTAATTCGACGCAACGCGAAGAACCTTACCT
>Ga0209098_1002232_pt1 | contig 17285 bp, 12 predicted proteins | sample AD_JPNHW1_MetaG_FD_184429 | JGI IMG/M metagenome (GOLD analysis project Ga0209098, IMG submission 184429) | Active sludge microbial communities of municipal wastewater-treating anaerobic digesters from Japan - AD_JPNHW1_MetaG (SPAdes) (version 2) | ecosystem: Engineered > Bioreactor > Anaerobic... | reverse complement strand
TTTAGTAACGGGAATTTTGTCAGGAGGAATGCCTATTGAGTAATAACCATCCAGATATGTATGATAAAGTAGCAAGCTTAGCACAGAAATATATAATCAGCAAGGTGAGAGAGTGTTGTCCATGTCGATATGATGATCCTCAGAATAATATGAAAGATCAATGTAACAAATTTTGCGGAATACACTGTATCGCTATTGACAGCTCATATAGCTATGTTGAAAAGGGACAAAGTATTTGTGAAATATTCAATGTGATATCGCCACGAAAAGATCAAGAAGTAACACCACGCAGTAAAAAACGTTGTGCTTTATGTAAAACGAAATACATTCCTACCAGTAATAGGCAGAAATATTGCACCAACTGTCGAACGCATATGTATCGGAAAGCCGACAATGCTCGACATAGAAAATACCGTAGTAATGACAATCAAGAATAAATCTACGCTCATTGATAGTCACGGTTTAGCATTTGCTTAGTTGTTATCAAGTAAGGCTTTCAACGTTGCTATTTTATTCTCTGGATAGATTTATCCATCTGATAAGAATATGTTGTTTCAAATCGTGATATGTATTCTCTTGAAAAACTTCTGCTCTTTTACCAACAATTATAGAATCCACACACTATGAACATGAGGTGATTTTTTGTATTTGAGTGGATGCCCACCATAATTAAAATTCCATTTTAAATAAAAGGAGGCAGACTATATGACATGAATAAGCAACATAACTCCAGCACGAATTATTAATAAAAAACCAAAAGAGCATAGACAAATATCGTTTAAAGCCTGTACTTATTTACATTTACCAAAGCGTGAGACTCGGCTATTCATGTACTATGAGTCTTGCAAAACAGGCTTTCATCCTGCCCTAAAACAAGTAGGAAAAGAAACAGGAATACCTTCAAACAAAATATCTGAGATAAGAAAAAGACTTAATGAGAAATGCTTAATACGTTTCAAGAATGAAGCACGTACGTTAGAAATCCTTTGGGATGCAGTTACCAACTATGCTCTCAAGGTGTTCCCAAAAAACGGATATGGACACTATACCCCTGAAGATTATTATTATTACTTTGTTAGAATACGGACATTGACAACTTCATATGAGTTCAAAGGAACGTGTATAGTATTATCGCCAATACAAAAACGCTTTATTGAATATCTGGAAAATCTTACTTCGTATGAGTATGAAGTATTACTATCTTCATTTCCAGAAAAGAAAGAGTTTTTGGGCAAACGTGTTCCATACATTGATGAAGCCGAACCACAAGACAACCAGAATTGGTCATTTGGTCAAGAATCGACGGTATCTACTCAATCGTTAATCCTTCCAGAATACGACCCTAAATTACCATTCTAAAGGGGTATATAACTATATACTATGACGCGCTGGTTAAGCTTGCTGAAATGCAATTTCAGCAGATTAAAGTATAGCATATAAATTTATAATAACATAATAAATATTCATAATAATTGAACGAAAGAAGGATTCTATGGTAGAAACTACTCAGTCTAGTGTTTACGGAATGCAATTTTCTGGCTTAATGAATAATATTTTTGACAATAAAAATAATAATGATTACAATAATATGGTATCTTTGCTTGGGAAAGCATACTTAGCTGGTATCAACGCGCAAGCTGGATACACGCCGAACCTTGACAACAGCATATCACAGATTTATCCAACAGATACGCTATTGATGGAAGGAGAATCATCAATGGCGAAACAGCGAAAAGAACGTGTTCAAATAGGCATGGACATTCAAGGAAAACCAATATATGCCTTCGCCACTGGAACCAGTCCACAAAAGCTTCATCGAAGCATTGCTATGCTTCTTCTGGAAAACGGTGCACTGGGTTTATCCAATCAACCATCAAACAGTGCAAATCAAACACTTCAAACGAAAACCATACCATCCTTTTACACCTATGCTAAAGATTGGTATGAGACGTTTAAAATTCCTCTCTTTAAGCCATCCACATTAGCTGCACGCAACAGCTTAATGAAGAATCATATCTACCCTGCTTTCGGTACACGTCGGCTAAATGAGATACACTGTGAAGATATCCAGAAGATGTATACTAAGAAAGCTGAGGGAAATATGGCTAAATCAAGTATTGACTTGATGAAAACGTTTCTCAGACAAATTTTTGATGCAGCACAACAGGATAATTACATTTCTTCTAATCCAGCTAGAGATAAACGGGTTAAGAATCCGAGTAAGAAAACATCCTATCGTTGGGCATTAAGGGAAGATCAGGTTTCCAGTATTATCAATAGTCTTGACTTGCTTGAACGAAATGAAAAGCTCTTTCTTGCGCTACTAATCTACACCGGTATGAGGAAAGGTGAAATTCTAGGGTTAAAATGGGAGGATATAGACGAAAACGGAATCAATGTTGTACGAAACGCAACCTATCCGAGCAATACCCCAGAAGTTGTTCCTCCAAAAACAAGGGCTGGTACAAGACGTATACCAATTGTTCCCGAGTTGTATAGCATTCTGCAAGAAAGTAAAAGCTCTGGTTGGCTGTTTGGTAATCGCTGGGATGAACCGATTTATGATCAGGATTACAAACGAATGTTTGAAAATATCCAAAACTCGATTGATCTATTTGGAGCAACACCTCATATCTTCAGACATACCTTTATTACCATATTAGCACAGAGCAATATGTCAGTAAAGCTACTGCAATACATCGCAGGTCACGAAAATATTGCCACAACACTCCGGATATATGCCCATGTTAGTGAAAAGCAACTACACGAAGCAGTATTTCAGATGGAGGAGATACTAAACTTCACGCCTCCGCCAAAATGTGATAAAGTGCTCCCCTTCAAATTACGTGCGAAATAAGGTGTTGCTACTGGAAATTGTGATTACTTTGTGATATTTTAAGAAAACATAAAAAACGGGGGATGCCGAAACATCCCCCGAACCCTTATGCCACAAAGATTATCTGTTATCCTACTTGCCGAAGTACCGCTTGAGCAGCCCATCAAATCCCTTGCCGTGGCGGGCTTCATCCTTGCACATTTCATGCACGGTGTCGTGAACCGCGTCATAGCCCAGTTCCTTGGCCAACGTCGCAAGCTCTTTCTTGCCGGCGGTCGCGCCCCATTCGGCTTCGGCGCGCATTTCGAGGTTCTTCTTGGTGCTGTCGGTCAGCACCTCGCCCAGCAGTTCGGCAAAGCGGGAGGCGTGATCGGCTTCCTCAAAGGCATAACGTTTGAAAGCTTCCGCGATTTCGGGATAGCCCTCGCGGTCGGCCTGACGGCTCATGGCCAGGTACATGCCCACTTCGGTGCACTCGCCGCTGAAGTTCATGCGCAGGCCTTCCACAACGCGCTCGTCCAAGCCCTTGGCAACCCCGATGCGGTGCTCGTCCGCAAACACGCGCTCCTCGGCGGTCTTAACAAACTTTTCTTTCGGCGAGCCGCAAACGGGGCACTTTTCCGGCGCCTCAGCGCCCTCATACACATAACCGCAAACCGAGCAAACCCATTTCATATCGTTATCCTCCTTGTGTTTTTGTTTAGCTTTTCGCTTCAGGTATAGGTTACCCCCGTACCGGCAAGGGTGAAACAACATCTTTGGATTTTTGTGCGCGGCTATGGCGCATCCCAAAGCAGAGCCAATGAAACCGTCATGTCAGTGGAACAGTCGGCCGCGTTTCCAGTAGTATACGCAAACCAGAATGCTGATGACCAGCGTGACCCCCAGCGCCACAAAGTTGGATACGGAGCGTTCATTGTAAGCTGTGAACGCGGCGGACGCGGTGTTGAGCAGATAACCGAGAATCAGGATGATGACGCCCAGCGTGCGCCGCTTCGCCAGCAGCGTTTCGGCAAACACCGCAAACAGAAACGCCAGCACCAGCACGCCAAACATCAGCCACAGCATGATTTGGGCGGCGCTGCTTCCGTCGCCGTCGATGCGGCTTTGCACCTGCGGCAGCACGGTGATGTTCAGCGCCGTGAGCAGCACCAACACTGCCATCGCCAGCAGGATCAGGATGCCCAGCGGGTTAAGGAACTTCACATACAGGTTGTGGAACTTCATCGGAACCTTCGCGTTGGGGCTGTACCTTTTCATACCCGAACCTCCTATGATCTTTTTGGAAAACCATTGCACACAAAAGAACACGGCCCATCCATTGCTTTCAAAATTCGCCGGATGCGGCCGCGTTCCCTTGTCATGATTCAGTTTTTCTGCGATTATCCTAAAAATGCTCAGGCGTGGGTCAGTTCGTTCCACAATGCGGCTTCCATGCCATCCTTTTCACAAACCGAGCGGTGGCGGATCGGCAGCGTTTGCAGCTCTGTAATTTGCTTCGGAACCGGAGTATGGGTATATTCCGACAGCTTTTGCGCGCAGGCGAAAGCATCCAGCCCTTCGGCCGCCGGTTCGCCCAGCAGGGAAACCAGCACGTCCCGGGCAAACTTGTAAGGGCTGGCCGTAGAGATAACCACTGCGGGCGTGTGATCGCCGGACGCGGCCCGGTATTCGCCCAGCACATAGCTGGCCACCGCGGTATGCGGGTCCATCAGGTAACCGTTGTGCTCAAACACACGCCGGATTTCGGCGGCGGTCATCACATCGTCCGCAAAACCGGCGGAGAACGTTTTTTGCAGTTCCAGCAGCCTTTGCGTGCCAATGGAAAAGCTGCCGCAATCCGCCAGCAGGTCCATCCAGGATTTAACCATCCTGCCGTCCCGGTCAGCGCATTCGTACAAAAGCCTTTCCAGGTTGGAGGAAATCAGGATGTCCATGCTGGGCGACATCGTTTGGAAAAAGGTCCGGTGCGTGTAATAAATACCGTCGGTAAAAAAGTCGCTGAGCACGTTGTTGCGGTTGCTGGCGCAGATCAGCCGCCCAACGGGCAAACCCATCCGCTTGGCATAGTACCCGGCGAGGATATCGCCAAAATTGCCGGTAGGCACCACAAAATTGAGCGACTGCCCCATGCGCAGCGCGCCGCTGTTGACCATGGCGGCATAGGCGCTGAAATAATACGCCACCTGCGGCACCAGCCGGCCAAAGTTGATGGAGTTGGCCGAGGACGGCAACCGGCCCGCCCCGTTCATCTTCTGGTGGAACGCCGGATCGGAAAACAGGCGTTTTACGCCGGTTTGCGCGTCGTCAAAATTGCCGCGCACCCCGATAACGTGCGTGTTGCCGCCTTCGGTGGTGGTCATTTGCAATTTTTGCAGGTCGCTGACGCCATCCACAGGGTAAAACACCGTGCAGCTGGTGCCGGGCACATCCTTGAAACCTTCCAGCGCGGCCTTGCCGGTGTCGCCGCTGGTCGCTACCAGAATGCTGATCTCCCGCGTTTCATCGTTTTTTTCAGCGGCCAGCCGCACCAGATAGGGCAGCAGCTTCAGCGCAATATCCTTAAAAGCGAGGGTGGGGCCGTGAAACAGCTCCAGCACATGGATATTGTCATCCAGCAGCCGCACCGGCGCGATGGCGGGATCGTCAAACGCGGGAACCTGATAGGCCGCCCGCACGGATTCCTCAATTTCCGCGATGGAGTAATCCTCCAGAAAACTGCGGAGCACGCGTTCCGCAATCTGCTGGTAGCTCATCTGACAGAAGGACGCGATTTTTTCCTGCGTCAGTTGCGGATACATCGATGGCACATAAAGGCCGCCATCCTTGGCAAGCCCCCATAGCACGGCCTGGGACGCCGTTACGCAGGCGCCGCCGCGCGTCGAAAAAAAGGACATTTGCTCACTCCCCCGGCACTAAAGTACTCGATGCGCTAAAGGTTTCCGGCCTGACGCCTGCGGCTCGCTGCCTCTCGGTCGGTTCCGGACCTCCGCGCCCTCCGCCCCACCTGCGGCCCAAAGGCCGGCAGGGCGTAACCGTCCCCAGCTCTGCGACAAACGGAAGCCCGGAGGCTTCCGTTTGCCAATCAACGCCAAATTTAAATAACGTATTTTTTAATGAAATCAGGCAGCGCGTCCGGATCTTCGCTGATGGAAATCACAAAATCGACGCTGTGTTTTTCGCTGAGCGCCTCAATGCGTTCAAACAGCCACTCGGTGGTTGCAAGCTCGCACTTAATCAGCTTCAGGAAAGCGTCGATCAGGATCAGACCCACGTCAAAGTTCTGAGCCACCGCGCCCGCAAGGAAACCCACAAACATCTGATCGCTCAGCAGGTTGTATTCCCCGGCGTTGATAAACCGCACCTCATGGCGAAGATCGAACATGTAGCGGTTGTCGTCGTCGATAAAGATGATATCGTGTTTGCTGTCCTGAGTTGCTTTATTGGCCATGTCAATGATCCGTTTGGTTTTTCCCGAGCCTTTTTTGCCGGCAATCACCTGAATCAATGGTAACGCCTCCTTCAGTTGTAAATACTCGATTTCGGTTTGTCAGCCAGTACCGGTTGACCCTCCGACTGTTTTTATTATACATGAACATTCGGCCTTGCGCAAGGCATAAACCGCAAAAGTCATTCTCCGCAACGGTTTTCAGCCGTAAACCCTGCTGTGGCAAGCCTTCGAGCCTGCGACAAAGAAAAATCCGCGTGAAGCGCGCACCCGTCAACGCAGCGGTTGAATGCCGGGGCGGTTCCAGCCAGACCCGTCAACAGGCCGGTTTCCCTGACCTGAAGGGGCATGGGACGCTTTTCCCAAACCCGCGATTGCGCGAGTAATCCAAGGGCTTTTACACGCTGAACACAAAAGCGGGCTAGGCGTTGCCCGTTTGGGTGGGTTCGGCGGGTTCCGGCGCGCCCCCGAGCTGTTGGCGCAGGTCGTCCATGCTCATCTCCGGCAGCTCCCGCGTTTGCGCGCCGCGCGCATCCGGGTCAAAGCCGCAAACGCCCCCCAGGCGGCAGTTTGCGCAGCTCACCGTATGGCCGGTCTGTACCGGTCGGATGGCGATATCCCCGCCGTAGAGCGCTTCCGCCAGCGTTTCCGCCTGCTGGCGCGTATGGCGCAATAGAGCGTTCATCTGCGGCAAGTCCAGCACCTTGGCATCCTTGCGGATTCCTCCGCCCTTCGCCAGCGCCGCGCCGATGCTCACCGGCGTATCCCCACTGTCCATGGCGTTCAGCACATCCTCGTCGGACAGGGCTACGCCTTTCATCTGCAACAGCTTGGCGATTTCTGTTTCCGCCGCAGCCGGCTCGTCGCTGTCGATGGGCGCCAGAGGATCGCTCACGTGAAAATAGAACGCGCCGGCCGGTTTAGCGCCCTGCACGCCGCGCACAGCCGCGTCCAGATAAACCATCAGCTGCAATTGCAGCCCCCACCAGGTTTTGGCCGCTTCCAGCGTATTGCGGCTGCTTTTGTAATCGATCACGCGCAGATAGGTTTCTCCCGCCTGATCGTAGCGGTCGATCCGGTCAATTTTGCCGTGCAGCGAAACCTCCGTGCCGTCCGCAAGCCGTAAGGGGATCGGCGGCAGGCTATCCGAATCGGCATAGCCAAAGCGAGCTTCCGCGCGGTACAGCCGAAATTCCCCCGCTGCAAGGTGCCGGGTTACCGTTACGCACGCACGCCGGACAATGCGCCGCGCGCGCTCAAAGCCCGCCATGCTGCGCGGGGTTTCTCCCATCGGCCCGCGCAGCAGCTCCTGCATCAGCGGCGCTACCGCCTCGTCCGCCATCGCCTCGGTTTCGGCGGTGGTCAGGGCCGGATACTGCGGTCGCGCTCCGGCCAGATCGGCGAAATTTTGAAGGCTTCGGTGGAAAAACACGCCCAAATCGACCGGCTCCACGCCCCATTCCTTCAGAATTTCGGGTTTTAATCCATATTCCACAAAATGACGGAACGGGCAATCGGCAAATTCCTCCAAACGGCTGACCGACAGGGTGCGGTCGTTAAACAGCCGACGCGCGTCAGCGGGCGTGAGCGGCACGCTCTCCACCCGGTAATCGGCGGCGCGCATAAGCCGGGCTGCCGCGGGCGCGGTCGCCGGGGAAGCCAGCAGCCGGGCCAGGCGCTCCCGCCACCGCGGGGGCAAGGCGTCCTCCGCGCCGTCCGCGTAACCGCGCAGGATGCCGCTCAGCTCCGCCAGCGCCTGCGTGGCGGAAATCGGCAGCTCGCGCTCCGGCACAGGCGGCTCGGGCAGGCCGTCAAACAGCCGTTGCTGAAGGGTCGCCAACAAATCCAGCGGACGCAGCGCCTTGCCGGAAGGGTCGGTTTTAGCATAGCTGAGGTACAGGTTTCGGCGCGGCAGGGTCATGGCTCGCTTCACGTCCATCCTTGCGAACAGGGAACGGCCTTCGTCGGTCATGCCTAAAAAACACCCGGTTGCCGCTTGCGCGTCGTCCCGCTCCTCATCCGTCAGCAGGGTTTCCGCGCCGCGGGTCAGCACGCCGTCGTTCAGCCCCAGCAGAAACACCGCGTCCATCTCGCCGGACAGAAAATGCCCCAGCGTACCCGCGTGCAGCATATGGCTGGCCGGGGGCAACGCCGCCAGCGACACGGCGGCAAAGCCGCATTCCAAACGGTCCGCCAGATGGCTGAGCGGCAATCTGGCCCCGTTGGAAATGGCGTGCAGCTGCTCCATCAGTTCCAAAAGCGTCTGCCACACCTGGCTGTTCTGCCCGGCGCGCACCGGCATACCCTCCGCCAGCAAAGCCTTTTCCTCGGCAAGCAGCGTATCGTAGGCATGAACATCGTTCAGCAGGTTCATGACCGCTTCCAGCGATTGGCCGGCGTTTTTGGCCGCAACAATCGCCGCGCGCGCCTTCGCCAACGGGCCGATCAGCCGCGCGCGCAGGGCTTCGCAGCGCGCGGCGCGTTGCGGTTCGCCTTTGGTCAGGGGCGTAAGCCACTTTTTTCGCTGAATGCCAAATTCGCGCGCATAGTTTTCCAGCTGGCAGGCTTCCTCAAAGCTCAGGCCCGCATACCCGGATTTCATCACCGCGGTCACGTCGCCGCGCGGATAGTCGCCAGCCATGGCGCGCAGGGCGGCCAGCAGGAACCGGACCAGCGCGTGGGAGCTGGCGGGAAGTTTTTCATCGGTGTAAAAAGGAAGGCCGCTGTCGCTCAACGCAGCCGTTACGGCAAAGGCGTACCCGTTGCTTTCGGGGTAGAGCACCGCGATCCGCTCAATTTCCACGCCTTCGGCACACAGGCGGAGAATCTGCCGGGACGCGAACGTCGCCTCCTCAAACGGGCTCATATGCTGGGAAAGAAACACATCCGCCTGCGGCCCCTTATATTTCGTTTCCGGAAAGGCAAACAGAGCCTCATCCAAATGCCGGATTGCCGGCGCGTGCGCAAGCGGTTCCGGCGGCAGCGAAAGCACGCGAAGCATAAGGCCGCGCGACCGAAGCGCCGCCGCAAAGCGATCCACGCTTTGGCGCACAGGCCGGTAGATTTCAGCGTCGGGCGCGCTTTGCGGTTCGCACAGCAGCGCGACGGTCAGGCTCTCGCTTTGCGCCGCGGCTGCGCAAAGCAGTTCTGTCATTTGCTCGGGCAAGGCGTCAAACCCGTATACAAACAGATGCTTCCCGGTAAACAGCCCGCTTTCCGGCAAACGGGACGCCAGATAGCGCAGCTGATCCTCCCCGTCGCCAAAACGGCCCGCAAGCGTTGTTTCATAAGCGGCAAACACCGTGGCCAGGTCGGCAAGCTTCGCGCGGCGCATCCCTTCGGGCAGGGTTTGCGCATAGTCGCCAAGCCCGTCGGGGTTCAGGCCGCCGCGTTTCATATCCTCAATCAGCGCGGCCATTTTCTCGGTAAAACCGCGCCTGTGGGCGGAGGTTTGATAAAACTTCAAATCCTTTTCGCAGCGCTCCAGCGCGTAACTGACCGCCATCTGCCGCCCGGCGCGGCTCAGGGGCGAGCGTTCATCCGCGCCGACAGCGGCGAGCACTCGGCTGGCTAAGCGGGAGGGCGAAAGCACCTCAAGGGTAAACAGGCTGTTGACATGCAACCGGTCCAGAAGCTCACGTTCCGCCTGAAGGGTAAACTGTTCCGGCACCAGCAAAACACAGGAAGCGCCGCCGGCGTGCAATTCGCCCATTCGCGCCGCCACAGGCGCGAGCAGCCTGTGCGCCCGCCCCATCCAAAGGCTGATGTCCGCCATAGCCAAGCCCCCTTTTGCTTTGTGAACCCCGATATGATATGATACCACAGAACAGAGCGTTTGGGGAGGCGCAAGCATGCGGGACACCATCGTGGGGATTGCCACCGCCCTTGGCGAGGGCGGGATCGCCATTGTGCGAATCAGCGGGGAAAAGGCTGTGGAGCTGTTTTCCCGCTTGTTTGCCGCCGCCGGACACAAACCCCCGTATCCGGATCATCTGCTGATGTACGGCCGCATGGTGGACGGCAAGGGCCAACCGCTGGACGAAGCCATGGGCGTTGTGATGTACGCGCCGCACACCTATACCCGGGAGGATGTGTGCGAGCTTCACACCCACGGCGGTTACGCGGCGGCCGGTCAGGCTGTGCGGCGTTTGATCGCGCTGGGCGCGCGCCCGGCCGAGGCGGGCGAGTTTACACGGAGAGCGTTTATGAACGGCCGCATCGACCTATCTCAGGCGGAAGCTGTGATGGGCGTGATCGGCGCGCGCTCGCTGGCGGCGCTGAAAAGCGAACAGGCCCTGCTTGCGGGCGGGGCGAGCCGGTTTATCAAAAAGGCTCAGGAAAGGCTGATCGGCCTGCTTGCCGGGGTGGAGGCGCACATCGACTACCCGGATGAAATTGCGGAAACAGAGGCGACCGCCGGCCTGCGCGAAGGGCTTGCGGCGCTGATTCAAACGTTGGACGCGGCGGTGGATGAGCGCAGCGCGCGGATCCTCCGCGACGGGCTGCGCGTAGCGCTCTGCGGCCGCCCGAACGCCGGCAAAAGCACGCTTTTTAATGTGCTGCTCGGCGAGGAGCGCGCCATTGTGACCGACATTCCCGGAACCACGCGCGATGTGCTGGAAGGAACCCTGAGCGTGAACGGGTTGAATGTGCAGCTCATGGATACCGCCGGGCTGCGCGATAGCGGCGACGCGGTGGAGCGCATTGGGGTAGCGCGCGCCCGGGAGGCTGTTGCCCACGCGGATACCGCGCTGTTGCTGGTGGACGCGTCCAACCCGTTGGATGCGGAAACGCTTGCTCTGCTACAAAGCGATCTGGGATGCCCAACCGCTGTGCTGCTGAATAAGGAGGACGCCAACCCAGTGCTGACAGCCGCCGATGTAGAGGCCGTGACCCGGCACGCGCCGATCCTGACCCTTTCCGCTATAACCGGCCAGGGGCTGGCACAGGTGCGGGAATACCTTGCGACACAGGCAAAGCTGCCCCAAGAGGGTATGCTTACGCACGAGCGGCATATGGCGGCCGCGCGGCAGGCGGCCGAGCTGCTAAAACAAGCCCTGATCGCACTGGACGATGGCATGCCGTTGGACGTTGCCGCGCTCGACCTGCGCGAAGCCCTGTGGATGTTGGGGCGGATTACCGGCGAAAGTGTGGACGATCAGCTATTGGACGAGATTTTTTCCACCTTTTGTGTGGGAAAATAATCACAATATCATAAATCCCCCGCCGCAGCGGAGATGGGACAAGGGCGTAAGCCCTTGTCAGGGTGCAGGGGCGAGGCCCTTGCCGGGGTTTGGGGTGGAACCTCAAACCCCACGCCGCAGCGTAAACCCATCCAGCGCGCGAACAGCCCGCAGGGCTATGAGGCGAGCGGCTTAGCGTGCTGCATGGGCTGCCTACAACCCACCCCCGCCGCAGCGGAGATGGGTCAAGGGCGTAAGCCCTTGTCAGGGTGCAGGGGCGAGGCCCCTGCCGGGGTTTGGGGTGGAACCCCAAACCCCACGCCGCAGCGTAAACTCATCCAGCGCGCGAACAGCCTGCAGGGCTATGAGGCGAGCGGCATATGCCTTTTGCCATAATCAATAGACAAACAATCGCGCCGACCCAAGCGGGCAGCGCGATTCTCTGTGCACTTAAGGATTCCCCATAGGTTAGTTTTCAAGCGACGCAAAGCATATTTGCCTGCCACGATCACAAAAAACTTACGCTACAGGGTTTGCGCCCGCCTCGGCAGGCGCGTTCTCCGAACCGGATGGTTGCCCCGCGCCCGTTTCGGCATGGGACGCGGTTGTTAAAGATGACGCGTCTTTTTCGGCAGGAAGCCCGGCGGCGTTATCCGTGCCCTGCGCGCTGTTCTGACCCGCTGCGCTGGCCGTGGCCCCTCCCTCCGGGTTCCCGCAGGGTTCTGCGCTTGCTGCTTCCTTCTCGGCGGTTTGTTCCTCGCCGACTGCTTCGCGCAGATCCTCGCTGGTCAGGCACATGAGCATATCGCGCGTGACCGTTCCCTGCAAACCCGCCAACCGGTTTGCCTGCGCGCTTACCGCGCGCTCAAACAGGTTGCGAACGCCGCGCGCGTTGCCAAAGCCCTTCGCGTCCAGGCTCAGGAGGGCCAGCAGCCCTTTGAGCAGGTCGCGCGCATCCCCGGCCAGCGAATAACCGCTTTTCTGGCAGCGCATGTCAAAAATGGCGAGCATTTCATCCACGGTGTAATCCGGAAAGTTCATAAAGCGGTTAAACCGGCTTTCAAGGCCCGGGTTAGAGTGCACAAAGGTTTCCATCAGCTCCGTATAACCGGCCACAATCACCACCAGATCGTCCCGGTGGTCCTCCATGGCTTTCAGAAGCGTATCCACCGCTTCCTGCCCGTAATCGTTCTCCCCGTGGTCCGTCAGGGCATAGGCCTCATCCACAAACAACACGCCGCCAAGCGCCTTCTGGATGGCCTCGCTGGTTTTGATCGCCGTTTGGCCCACGTAACCCGCCACCAGACCGCTGCGGTCCACCTCCACCAGCTGGCCCTTGGAGAGGATATCCAAACTGCGGTAAATACGGCTCATCAGGCGCGCGATCATGGTTTTACCGGTGCCGGGGTTGCCGGAAAACACCATGTGCAGCGACAAATCCTCCACAGGCAGTTGATTCTGCCGGCGAAGTTTCTGCACCGTCACAAGGTTAATCAGGCTTTGAACCTCTTTTTTAATTACAGAAAGGCCAATGTAGCCTTCCAGCTCTTTTTTCAGGTCCTCGATGTTTTCGGGCGGCTCCTCGGCGGCCTTTTTTTCCTGCGCTTCCAGCTTTGCCTCCGTCGCGCTGGCGGCGGATGTTTGCGGCGCTGCGTCCGGCGCGGACCCGTCCGGTTGGGAGGCGCCCGGTTCCTTCACAGCGGGGGTGCCGCCGGATTGCAGCGTTGGCATGCCCCACAGATCATCGGCAATCCGCCTCAGGTTGGTCTGCGTCATCTGGTTGATTACGTCCATTTGCAGCCTGATGATTTCTTCCTTGCGGTCCATCTTGTTGCTCCTTCGGCTTTCCCGGTGCTCCGCGCCTTTTTTTCGCGGTTATTATACCATGGGAAAGGTTGTTTTCGCAATCTTGCGCGGTTCGAACCCGGCGGTCTGTGATATTTTTTTATCAAAACAAAGTTCTGCTCTTTCTGCCGTGACCAAAATATGCTATACTGTTTCAGTGTGTCCACATCACAGATTTTTACGCTGAACAGGAGGATACGATCCATGCATTACTCCAGAGAAGTGGAAGAGATGGTATGCGTAAAGAAGGGGCCGGATCACGGTCCCGCGCCGATCCCCGAAGAAGGCAAATGGGTGCAGTCCCGCCAGATTACGGATATCAGCGGTTTTACCCACGGTGTAGGCTGGTGCGCGCCGCAGCAGGGCGCCTGCAAGTTGAGCCTGAACGTGAAAGCGGGCGTGATTCAGGAAGCGCTGGTGGAAACCATCGGCTGCTCCGGTATGACCCACTCCGCCGCCATGGCCGCCGAAATTTTGCCCGGCAAAACCGTGCTGGAAGCCCTGAACACCGACCTTGTTTGCGACGCGATCAACACCGCCATGCGCGAGCTGTTCCTCCAAATCGCCTACGGCCGCACGCAGAGCGCGTTTTCCGAGGACGGCCTTGAAATCGGCGCCGGGCTTGAGGATTTGGGCAAGGGCCTGCGCAGCCAGGTTGGCACGATGTACGGCACGCTGAAAAAGGGCGTGCGTTACCTCGAGATGGCGGAAGGCTACGTAATCAAGATTGCGCTGGACGCTGAAAAAGAAGTGATTGGCTACCAGTTTGTGCAGCTGGGCAAAATGATGGAGGCCATCAAAAAAGGCGTCGATCCCAAGGAAGCGTATGAGAAGAATATCGGCACCTACGGCCGTTTTGCCGAAGCCGCCGAATACATCGACCCGCGCCATCAGTAATCCAAGATTGATAAGAGGTGAAAAACAATGGCTAACTTTGAAGGTTACGATAGAAGAATCGCAAAAATCGAAAAGGTACTCGCCGAGTACGGTTTCGCCGATCTGGATAGCATGGCGCAGTTTGTGAAGGATAAGGGCATTGACGTGCGCGGCATCGTGCAGGGCATTCAACCCATCGCGTTTGAAAACGCCGTTTGGGCCTACACCCTTGGCGCGGCCATCGCCCTCAAAAAAGGCGTGAAGAACGCCGCCGCGGCTGCCGAGGCGATCGGTATCGGCTTGCAGGGTTTCTGCATCCCCGGCTCGGTTGCCGACCAGCGCGCGGTCGGTTTGGGCCACGGCAATCTTGGCGCTATGCTTTTGCGTGACGAAACCAAGTGCTTCGCTTTCCTGGCAGGCCATGAAAGCTTTGCCGCGGCGGAAGGCGCCATCGGCATTGCCCGCACCGCCAACAAGGTGCGCAAAGAGCCGCTGCGCGTAATCCTCAACGGCTTGGGCAAGGACGCGGCTTTCATCATCAGCCGCATCAACGGCTTTACCTATGTAAAAACCCAGATGAACTACTACACGGGCGAAGTCGCCATTGAAAAAGAAACCGCGTACAGCAACGGCGAAAAAGCGAAGGTCCGCGTATACGGCTGTGACGATGTTACCGAAGGCGTGGCCGTGATGCGGCTGGAAAAGGTGGATGTTTCCATCACCGGCAACAGCACCAACCCCACCCGTTTCCAGCATCCTGTGGCCGGCACCTACAAAAAGTGGTGCATTGAAAACGGCAAGAACTATTTCTCCGTGGCCAGCGGCGGCGGCACCGGCCGTACCCTGCACCCGGACAACATGGCCGCCGGCCCCGCCAGCTATGGCATGACCGACACCATGGGCCGCATGCACAGCGACGCGCAGTTCGCGGGCAGCAGCTCCGTACCGGCGCACGTGGAAATGATGGGCCTGATTGGCATGGGCAACAACCCCATGGTTGGCGCGACCGTCGCGCTGGCCGTGGCGATTGAAGAAGCCAGCAAGTAAGGTTTTGCAAGGGTTTTGGGAACCTTCCGTTTCGGCGGAGGGTTCCTTTTTGATTGCCTTTTTGTGGAAATTCAGTGTTTTGTCCACGCCTTGTCCACGGCGGAAACCTGAATCGCTTGCCTGTCCACGGATTGCGGGACTTTTTTGCAAGTTTACGCGAATAATCTTGCAAGAATGTCGGTTGTCTGGTTGCGAATCGTAGCTGTGTTGTGCGCGTACCGCCATGTCATGGTAAGCTTTGCGTGACCCAACCGTTCTTGAATATCAATTGGGTTTACACCCGCCTCCAAGAGCATTGTTGCATGCGTATGCCGCAAGGTATGGAAATCGAAGTGCGGCATATTCAGTTGCGTATGAGCAATGTAGCACAGGTGTTGTGTCACTCTTGGCTGAATGTAGCTTCCATCTTCGCGTGTGTTCACAAGCCAGACAGGCGACCCTTCCATACCAAGCTGCATCTCTTCATTGACACACATTTGCTGATAGCGGTCAGCGTAGTAGCCTTTCCCTTTTTGTTGACGCTCATACTCTGCTTTTAGTAAACGGATGAGCGAGGGATCAACAGTCAGCGTGCGAAACGAATCATACTTTGGATCGGAGAAGCACCAACAGCCTGCTTCTTGCGCCCATTGTATCTGTCTGCTAATGGTGATTGTTTGCCGATCAAAGTCAATATCACTCCAAGCAAGTGCAAAGGCTTCACCCAGCCGCAAACCCAAATGATACCCCAACATAAGCGGAAGATGGCAAGAATGCCCAAGAGGGAATCTTTGCATCAGGCTATTCCATTGGCTGGCTGTAATCACATTGCGTATTTTCTTCCTTGTTCGGGTGTCTGGCTGTGCCCTTTTGTTTGGCAGGCGCACCGTCGCCATTGGGTTTAGGCTAAGAAAACCAGCCGATGAAACAGCATAGCTAAATGCCCCTGAAAGAATCCCCTTAACCACACTTAGCGAATTGCGACTATACCCAGCGTTGAAATGGCTGTTGATGAACTCCTGCAACAGTAAGGTGTTAATCGAGTGAAGGCTGTATTTCCCTAATGCTGGCTTGATGTGATTCTTGATTTTCTTGGCATAACCTTCGCAAGTTGTGTCTTTCAAGTTCACACGACAATAGTTGTTCATCCAATAGTCAAGGAAATCCGCAAAGGAAATCGTTAAAGGATGTAAGGATAAACCGCCTGCCTCGTATTCTCGCAATGCGGCCATGCCTGCTTGCTCTGCTTCCTTCTTTGTGCGAAAACCGCCCTTGCTGTTTTGCTTGCGCTGACCCTGAACAGATGCAGTATCAAATCGGTATTCCCAAACCTGACCTCTTTTTCGTGTGCTGATGGTAATCATAACAATCTTTCGCTCCTATTCAGCCACGAAAATATCCTCCCTTCTGATTTTCTACTCTATTATAACCATCGGGTAAGCATAGCACAAGATTTATTCAAACCATGTAAATAAAAGGAAACGTATGAAGGATTGTAGATAGATTATGATACTACATCTTTCTTCAACTTTCCTCATTTTCGATTAAGCTATCTACAACAATCTACAAAGCACCTTACTCCAATAACAAGTTGTGTTCATCTTTTTGCTCCAATAGTGAAAAGTGTGCGGAAATGCTCCGAATATATAGGTTAAGTATTCGGGGCAAAACCACACACATTTTTCTGTACACAAACAGCAAGCCCTTGCAATGACTGTCCGTTTTAACGTACACATTACTTGTTATAATACAGTCACAAGGTTGAGGGAAGCAAACAAAACCTTGAAGCCAAAATAAAGAAAGAGGTAATCACCATGAAGCGTAACACCGAATATGAAATCAACCAAGTCGATGGTAAGATCATCATCACCAAGAAGTTCGCCTCCGCCGCCAGTGTTTGGAACAGCGCGGCATACAAAATCATGAAGAAACTGCGTGCGGACAATGCGCTCTGCCGGGGTTTCCGTGGAAACACTGGTGGAGTACGTGATGCTGTTCCAAAAAGGCCCGGAGACGATTGTGGCTCGCAAGGCGCTGTTGCTGGAGCAACGGGAGCAAATCGTAGCGCGCA
>Ga0209098_1002231_pt1 | contig 17291 bp, 18 predicted proteins | sample AD_JPNHW1_MetaG_FD_184429 | JGI IMG/M metagenome (GOLD analysis project Ga0209098, IMG submission 184429) | Active sludge microbial communities of municipal wastewater-treating anaerobic digesters from Japan - AD_JPNHW1_MetaG (SPAdes) (version 2) | ecosystem: Engineered > Bioreactor > Anaerobic... | reverse complement strand
TGTAGCTGTTGCCACTTTTTCACTGGCTACCAGTGAAACGTACACCTCCAAAAATGGAGAAAAAGTTACCACCACCGAATGGCACAACATTGTTGCCTGGAGGGGGTTGGGTGAATTTGCAGGAAAATACATTCAGAAGGGCCGTCAATTGTATATCGAAGGCCGTATCAGAAGCCGTTCCTATGACGATAAAGATGGGGTCAAAAAATACGTTACGGAAATTTTGGCCGATACCATCCAACTGCTGGGCAAGAAAGAGTCGGGCGACGGCAACAATGCAAATACGACTAATGAGTATCCGCATTCTCAGCCTGCACAGCAAAGTGCAGACCCTTTTGAAGCCGCAGACCCTGTGGACGATCTTCCGTTTTAATTTTAAATGAATGATTTTGGAGACAGAGAGTATTGTACATTCAGCGAGTATTTTTTCCCCGGTTAACACCGGCGATGTTATTGGTTTTTCGGTTTTAGCATTTTTGCTTTTTTGCGCTATTCTTTTTTCAGGTGCCCAGACCGCATTTTTTTCCCTCTCGGCCTCTTCAAAATCAGAAATTGACCAATCAAAACGACGAGTCAACCATCTGATCCGGGATCTGCTGAAGGTCCCGGATGAATTATTGGCTACTCTCCAAATTGCCAATAGTTTTATCTATGTGAGCATTGCCATTATATCAGCTTGGTTGATAGGGGAAACCGTTCATTTTGAGGAACACAAAATTGTTGGCACCCTGATTGAAATTCTTTTGGTCACGCTAATCATCATCCTCGTTAGTCAAATTATTCCAAAAACTTTTGCAGGAAAATCATCCCTCCGTTTTGTCAGATTCATGTCGGAGCCCCTGTATGTTTGCTCCAAACTGTTTTCACCGCTCACCTTCTTTATGACCAAATCGACCGGATATGCGGACAAAAAAAGTACAAAACACAATGTAAACCTCTCCATTGAAGATATTTCACAGGCTCTTGAATTAACCTCTGAAGAAGATCTTTCGGACGACAAAGAAATTTTAGAAGGCATTGTCAAATTTGGGACAACCAGCGTTTATCAGATTATGACTCCCAGAATCGACGTAGTTGCCATTGAGAACGATTATTCTTCCGAAAAAATCATCAAAATCATTAACGATTCAGGGTACTCGCGCATCCCTGTTTTCGACAACACCTTCGACAAAATTGAAGGAATCCTCTATATCAAAGACCTTCTCCCCCATTTGCACCATCTCGATTCGTTTCTATGGCAATCGTTGCTCCGCCCGCCCTATTACGTTCCTGAGAACAAAAAAATCGATGACCTGCTGAAAGAATTCCAGAAAGAGAAGGTTCACATGGCCATCGTTGTTGACGAATATGGCGGCACCTCGGGCATTGTAACGCTGGAAGATATTCTGGAAGAGATTGTGGGCGATATTACCGACGAATTCGATGACGACGACCTGCTGTTCTCGAAACTGAATGACCAAACCTATCTTTTCGATGGAAAAACACAGCTAATTGACTTTTACCGGATCTGCGACATGGAAGACGACTTTTTCCACGATATCAAAGGAGAAGCCGATACATTAGCTGGTTTGCTTTTGGAAATGAAGGGGAATTTCCCAAAACTGAACGAAAAGTTACATTATAAAAACATCGATTTCTTTGTGGAATCACTCGACAACCGCCGGATTAAAAAAATTAAAGTGGTATTCAATAATAAAACACGATAGCCCGTTTCAAAAGAAAACCTACTTTTGCTGCAGCAATGAAATTTAAACTTGTACATATTAGCATCAGCATGCTCCTGATTCTACTACTTTGCGGATGCAAGCACGATTATGCGCCGAAACCCAGAGGATATTTCAGGATTGATTTCCCTGAGAAAAATTATTTGTTGTTCCAGAACACATTCCCTTATCGTTTCGAATATCCGGTTTACGCCCAGGTAGTACCTGACAAGGAACAAAATGCGGAACCTTTTTGGATCGACATCAACATCCCGGGCAATAAAGCCAAATTTCATCTCTCCTATAAACCCGTAAAAGGGAACCTGGTAAAACTGATTGAAGACTCGAGGGAACTGGCCTATAAGCACACCATTAAAGCCATGTCAATTAATGAAGAGACATTCATCAACTCCCAGGCAGGGGTATATGGTACCATTTATTATATCAAAGGGAATGCCGCATCGCCCATGCAATTCTATATGACCGACAGCACGTCCCATTTTTTGAGGGGCTCCTTTTATATCAGTGAAGTTCCGAATTACGATTCATTAATGCCTGTGATCCAGTTTCTGGAAACAGATATGATCCATTTAATTAAAACTCTTAACTGGAATTAAATGCCTTTAATTTTAAACCGATACGAAAACAGTTTTCGGTTAGCGCTCTGGAAACTTACCGAACCACTCGAATTTTTTGAAGAAAAAGCTCATTTAACAACCTTCGGGCAACAGTTTTATTCTCAAATAACCAATGAATGCCGAAAAAAAGAGTGGTTAGCCGTGAGAATACTTTTAAACGAAGTGCTCGGTTTCTGGCCCAACATTACCTATATGGAGAGCGGAAAACCAATTTTGAATAATCATGCCCGTCATCTGAGCATTACACACTCCAAGGAAATGGTTGGTATACTGCTGTGTACCAGTCCTTATGCCGGGATCGACATTGAAAAAGCCTCCAGAAATATCGACAAAGTACTTAACCGGTTCTTATCGGAAAAAGAACTCGAAAACATAAAGAAAGGCACCAATCCCTACCGGAAAGTCATCCACTGGTGTGCCAAGGAAGCCATTTTCAAATCGGTAAACGAACCCAACATCGAATTTTCGAAACAGATTGAGATCAAAAGCATTTCGGATAATGGCACCATTCTAGGGAAATTTACATCTGAAAAAGCAGAATTCGATCTGGAACTGAATTACATGCTCGTGGAAGGTCACATCATTGTCTGGACAACCTGATTTTTGTTTTTAGCCTTACTGTTTTCAACTTATCGTTCTTTCTCTTGTTACTTTGAATACGTATATTTAAACATTGTTTTCATTGTAACGAAAAATGAAGAAAACAGAACCACATATCGTTGTCATATTTGGGGCGTCGGGCGACCTGACCAAACGGAAACTAATTCCGGCACTTTTCAATTTACACCAGCAGAATTTATTTGGCCATCCTTATGCCATACTGGGAGTTAGCCGCACACCCATGTCGGATCAGGAGTTCAGAAAAAAAATGATGGAATTTTTACCGGCGAACGAAACCAGTAACGATTTCAGTAGTCATTTATATTACGAAACCATTCAAACTTCCGACGAAAGTGAATATATCCGCTTAAAAGAACGAATTTCACAAGTAAGATCCGAACTGGGCGCTCCGGGAAACATTCTGTTTTACCTTTCAACGCCACCCAACTTATATTCAGTCATTCCCAACTATCTTGCAGGAATTGGGATGAACGATCAATCCGATGGGTTCAAACGGTTAATCATCGAAAAACCTTTCGGAACCGATTTAACTTCTGCAAAAAATCTGAACAAAGAGCTTTTGCACTATTTCGACGAGGAACAACTGTACCGGATTGACCATTATTTGGGTAAAGAAACCGTACAGAATCTTTTGGTATTGCGCTTCTCCAACTCGCTCTGGGAGCCACTTTGGAACCACAAATACATTGAGCACATTCAAATTACATCGTCCGAAATGCTGGGAGTGGAAAAAAGAGGCGGTTACTACGACCATTCCGGAGCTTTGCGCGACATGGTGCAAAACCATCTGATGCAACTGGTTGGACTGGTTGCCATGGAGCCCCCAACCGTTGTAAGTGCCGATGCGATCCGAAATGAAATGCTGAAGGTTTTTCAATCGATCAGGCCCATCGATGCCGAAAAAATCCCAGAATCTGTTGTTAGGGGCCAATATACTGCCTCAAATATCAGAGGAGAACATTCCCTTGGGTATCGCGAAGAAGAAGGTGTTTCCACCGAAAGCCGTACCGAAACATTTGTTGCATTGAAACTGCACATCGACAACTGGCGCTGGGGAGGAATCCCCTTTTACATACGAACCGGGAAAAAAATGCCTACACAGGTTACCGAAATTGTGATCAACTTCCGGTCAACACCCCATCATTTGTTCGACAACAGTGGAATTAAATTTAACCAGCCCAACCAATTGATCATCCGCATACAACCCGACGAAGGTATTCTTCTGAAAATGGGGTTGAAAATCCCCGGAGCTGGATTCAATGTGCAAACCGTAAACATGGATTTTCATTACTCCGATCTTTCTGACGCTTATCTTCCAACAGCCTACGAACGGTTACTACTGGATTGTATCCACGGTGATGCAACCCTTTTCTCCCGTGGCGACAACGTTGAAAAAGCATGGGAACTGGTACAGCCCATTCTCGATTCCTGGGAAAACGACCACGATATACCACTTTATGGTTACCCGGCCGGAACCTGGGGTCCCCATGAATCGGAAAAACTGCTATCGGGGCAAATCTCCGGCTGGCGTTACCCGTGCAAAAATTTAAGTAATGACGGGGAGTATTGTGAACTATAAAAACAATCATTATGAACATTTTTTGGAAAAAAAACAGCCAACCATTTGATATTAAAGAAAACATAATCCTTCGCGATTATCTTGCGCTGGAACGGACAAAACTGGCAAACGAGCGAACCCTTTTTTCCTACATCCGGACATCGCTTTATCTCCTTCTGGCAGGAATGACAATCCTTCAACTTAAAGACTTTGAAGTAATACATTGGATTGCATTTCTATCGATCGGGCTAAGTTTAATCATCTTAACTATTGGAATCTGGAGATTCACCAAACTCAACAGAGAGTTAAAGAGCTATTATGTACAGGCCAGCACTTACCCGAAAGAGGAAAATTAACGACTCATTCCATATTGATTAAACCATGCACCAAGAAATAAAACCACGTACAAAAATTCTTGTTTTTAAGGACACGGAAAGAATTTCGACAAAGGTTGCCCAAATATTACAAGAGTTGAAAACCTACCCCAAGCATCAGCCAATCCATATCGCTCTCTCCGGAGGCAATACGCCCAAGGCAATTTTTAAGATACTTCATGAAAAATACGTCACAGAATTGGCCGGCAACCGCTTCCACTTCTGGTGGGGCGACGAACGCTGCGTTTCTCCTGACCATGATGAAAGCAATTTTAAATGGGCATACACGTATTGGCTGAAACCCATTGGCATTCCTGAAGCCAACATTCACCGCATTCACGGAGAAAATGATCCCGATGAAGAGATCATCCGTTATTCCGAAGAGATGAAAAAATGGATCAAAACCGAAAACGCAATGCCTCGGTTTGATGTGATCTTTCTCGGGCTTGGCGACGATGGCCACACAGCTTCTATTTTCCCCAGCCAGATGCAACTTCTCGATCGTAAAGAATGGTGTGCAGTAGCGACACATCCTGCTTCGGGACAAAAACGGATAACACTGACCGGCAACGTATTGAACAACGCACGCCAGGTAGTTTTTATCTCAACGGGAACCAATAAAGCAGCAATAATCAAAAAGATTGTCATCGACGAAGCCCCCGAATTTCCTGCTTCACACATAAAACCGGTTGATGGTGAAACCGTATGGCTCATTGATGAAGAAGCAGCCTCAAAATTACCTTCGTTGAGTTAATTACTCAATCGGAATACACAACTCGGTAATATAATTTTCTGGCTTCATCCTCTCCGAGAATTTGATGTAACGCTCCACAATGGGGGCGTCACGCAATTGATATTTATCAAGCAGGATGATGTAATCGCGATAAAGCAGGTTATAGGCTTCCCACAAATTATCATAAGAGCCTTTGTAACGAAACACCAAAAATTTTCCACCATCAAACTCCTTCACCTTGAAATTGCCTTCGGGGACAAACTCTTTCTTTATCGAAAGGCAGCAATCGTAACGACAGTTCGCAACACCAGTTTCTTCGGGATCGTCGTAATAGATCGAAAAAAGATCGGGATGCCAGGAATATAAGCCATTGGCCACTGCATGCCAGATAATGGCTTCCCAGATTTCATAGACCTCTTTTGCCCCATATTCCCCAACAGCCTCAACACAAAGCACGCTGGACGGATGGATTGTTTTAACCTGAGGATTGATCCGGGCCTTTACTACTCCGTTACGTTCAAATTGCAGATCGATTTCATTATGAATGGGATAACCCTCCGACAAGCGATATTCCTGAGGAGAAATACCATACTCCTTAGTAAACGATTTGGAAAAAGCCGAAAGGTTGTTGAAGCCAACTTTTTCAGCAATGTTGCTTAACGATTCGCTGCCTTCTTTGATCATGCGGGCAGAAACGCTCAATCGCACCCGGCTGATATAATTACCAAGCGGCTCGTTCAAAGCAGCCTGCATAATGCGGTGAAAATGGAAATAGGAAATATTGAACTTTTCAGAAAGTGTTTTTATAGACAAATCATTACCCGGATTATCGTGAATATAATCGGTAACCATACGAACTTTGTTTTCGTAATAACTCCGGGTTTCTTCTTTCTGCACAAATATTTTTTTCGCCAAAGATAGAAAATCCGAAGTACGCCAATCTGTTTTACTTGTTGCTTTCTGCGGTCTGGTGTACTAAAGGGTTAAATCCCGGCGCCGTATAACGTCTGAAACCCGAGGTAAAACTCCGGCACATAAACCTGCGAACACCCGGCAACTTCATCAACAATCGAAAAAAAGCATCCAGCGGAACCAGCGTCACCCAAATCAGGGAAATGACAGCCACAGTTATCGCTAAAACTTCCAACGAAATGAGCGCCATCTTATCGCCGATCATCCGTGGAAAAAAATCAAGGATGGCGGTTATTGCCCCAATGGTCAGCCCCAGATTAATGGCAATCTGAAAAATAAAAAGCGGGAGCGAAACTTGTATGGCCTTTTCGGGACAGATGTTAATGCACCGGTTACAATCCTCACAGGTTGTTCTCCACCAAGGCTTCCCTTTCCCCATCTTTATCGCACCAACCGGGCACGATTTTACACAAATTCCACAACCCGTACAGTTCTGATCAGCAATGTAAAACTTACCCAAAACTCTTCGCCCAACATAATCGAACAAATATGCAATAATCCCTGACCAAATAATGTTCCTTAATCCACAGCGATAGAGCTCCTTTTCACCAGAAAGAAATTTTTCAGTAAAGCTCCTGACTTCCAATTCCCCTTCCTGAAAAATCGCACGAATCGCATCCGGGGCACAAGGGTTGGTAAACTGTGTCCAGTTGTCGGGAAAAGAGGCATTACCGGTGAGAAACACGTCGAAACCTCTTCTTTTTAGCATCGTCTCGACCTCTTCGAGTGCTTGTCCGGTATATCCTTTCTCCATTTTCCCGCCGGAAATTATCGCTCCGTTGATAGCCAGTATAGCCACCGGTGTTTTCGCTTTGGTTTTCATCTCCGACAGATACTTTTTCACCAGTACCGGAGCAGCCCAGCTTAACACCGGGAAAGCGATCAAATGAAAATCGGGAGTGGTTTCAGGCGGCTTCACGTTTTTATTAATCGGGATCAATTTCACTTCAAAATCCTGTTCCCGCAAACGATCCGTAACCATTTTTACGGCATGGGCAGTGTTACCGGTACCCGAAAAGTAATGGATGATAAATGTTTTCATGGCTTTGTGTTCAAATTCTTTCCTCAGAAAGTTAAAAAATTGAGCGCAATATAATAGGCAAACCAGCCTTTACAGGTTTTCCTGATTTGCTATTTTACCACCGTCTGGTCCAATTCCGGGAAAAAACAATTGCCCCTCTATATTAAAAATCATTTGGGATACCCCACACTATGGGCAATGATAATTCGCTGATCGGGCTTCAGTTTTAACTTCGCCGACAAAGTTTCTTTATCAATCCATGCCCGTGCGCCTGTTGCCAATCCTTCGGAAGTACAAAACAGATAAATATTTTGAGAGATGTAACCGGCATCAATAAATGCCAAATTCAACTTATCGGATTCAGTACCATCGCCCATCTTTGAAAGAGAGGCTACGACGATAAGCTGCACCGGAGCATCTTTGACAAAATCCTGCTTCCCGGCATAAATTCGCTCATCATTGCCGGAAATCATCTCAAGCATGTTTTTTTCAGCATTGTACACATATACACCCGACTTCAACAACACATAAATATCGGCTTCCTGCTTATTCATGGCCGATGGCGCGGTACGTTTTCCGTCGGGACGGTTCACACCAAAAGCCGCCCACAATAAATTGGACAATTGTGTATTGGTCAAATCCTTTGACTGAAAAGAACGGCAAGTTGCACGTTTCGACAAGGTCTCCATCAAAGGCATTCCTCCGGTCTTCTGTGGCTCCGGAAGTTGAATATTCTTCTGCGAAAACAGGGACGAACTACTCATAAAAAACAGTATTACAAGAAATAATTGTTTCATTTCCAACAAATTTAAAATTATAGGTTAAAATTAGGGAATCTTTTTAAAACCATTCACTAATTTCGTTCTGATTAAAATGAAATGAGTATGGCTATAACAACTTGTGTTTACGTTTGGATTGTTCCTGAAAGAATTGAGGCATTTATCGAAGCTTCGGTCGAAAACCACAACCATTCAATACAGGAACCCGGGAACCTTCGATTTGACTTTTGCCAGGATCCGGGCGATCCCTGCAAATTTATGCTCTATGAAGCGTATGTCGACGAACAATCGGCAGCAGCCCACAAAGAAACTGCTCATTACCAAAAATGGAACGAAACCATCACTCCGTTCATGGCTAAGCCTCGAGAAAGAACAAGATATAACCTGCTTTCTTATTAACACCAACAATGAGTTCATTCACTTTCAGCCGAATCCCCGAACTTGTCTTTGGTGCCGGGAAACTTTCTCTTTTACCCGGATTGCTCGAAAAACGAGGGAACCATCTGCTTCTGGTTACCGGGAAAGGTTCCTTTTCTGAAACGCCACAGGCAGCCAATCTTTTTGAAGAATTGAATAGCAGAGGATTCCAGTGGTCGATTTATCCGATAGCCAGCGAGCCTTCTGCCAACATCATCGACCATGCAGTTGATCTTTACCGAAACGACCTGCCCGATGTGGTAGTTTCCATTGGAGGCGGAAGTGTGATGGATGCTGGTAAAGCTATTTCTGCCATGCTGGTCAGCCCAGAGAAGACCATTCGTTACCTTGAAGTGGTGGGCGATTTAAATCCAACCGGGAAAAAAGTGTCATTTATAGCAATTCCGACAACGGCAGGTACCGGAAGTGAAGCCACCAAGAATGCGGTGATTTCAAAAGTTGGGGAAAATGGCTACAAATGTTCATTGCGGCACAACAACTATATTCCCGACGTAGCGCTCATCGACCCCAAACTTCAGCTTTCGTGCCCAATTACCCAAACCGCTTGCAGTGGGATGGATGCATTCACCCAACTGCTTGAATCGTATCTGTCGACACAGGCCAACCCAATGACCGACGCACTTGCAGTGGATGGAATAATCAATGTGCACCAATCGCTTGTGCCGTTAATAAAACACCCCGACGAGGTGGAACTTCGTTCTAAAATGGCTTATGCGGCATGGCTTTCGGGAATCACACTGGCCAATGCCGGACTCGGAACAGTTCACGGTTTTGCGGGCGTCCTTGGTGCCCTGTTTGACATTCCTCACGGAGTCGTTTGCGGAACCCTGATGGCTGAAACCAACCGGATCACGCTGCAAAAGCTGAAAGGTACGCCCAACGAAAAGTTATTGCTAAAAAAATATGCCACCATCGGACGAATTTTTACCGGTAAAAAAAGCACACAATCTGATGAATACTATGCCGAAGCATTAATCGACCAACTGGCAAGGATGACGGATGAACTTCGTATTCCCAGGCTATCCGGTTACGGTATAACCCCGGCACACCTCGATGCCATTGCATCCAAAACTTCGAATAAAAACAATCCGGTAAAACTGGAGAAGGAGGAGCTGATGGAAATTTTAAGGGAAAGGTTGTGATATCTAATTTTCAACGCATCATCTGCCACACATCGTAACCATAACGCAAAATCATCAGGATAACAACTGCCAGAAAGATTGATTTTATAAAGCGGTTTCCTTTGTGCAGGGCGATGCGGCTACCGATCACACTGCCGGCAATGTTGAAAACGGCCATCAAGAAAGCCAGACCCAGCAAAAAGTTTCCCTGCCTGATAAATACAACCAGCGCCGAAATGTTGGTCATGCAATTGACAATTTTGGCATAAGCCGATGCTTTTACAAACTCAAAACCAAGCACCACCACAAAACCAAGCACGAAGAAGCTACCCGTTCCGGGGCCGAAAAAACCATCGTAAAAACCCACAACCAACCCGATCAGAGAGCCGAAAAGCATTTGTTTTTGAAGGGTGATCTGTTTGGACTCCACTGAACCCAAATCTTTCTTCAAAAACGTGTAGATAGCAATGAGAATGAGTATTACCAGAATGATTGGCTTCAACGTGTCGACACGAATGAGACTAACCGCCCGGGCGCCCATAAACGAAGCGGCAAAAGCACTGGCCGAAATCACGAACAAAAGCGGCAGATTATATTTGATTCTTCTCGAGTATTGAATGGCAGCAATTGAGGTTCCCGACAATGCCGCAATTTTGTTGGTTCCAAAGAGTGTTGGCAATGGCTGATTCGGAAGGTTGATCAGCAATGCCGGCAACTGAATAAGGCCGCCACCACCAACCACCGAATCAATAAAACCAGCTACAAATGCAAATAGAGAAAGAGAAATCAGTATCCATAATGAATAATCGGAAGAAAGCTCAACAAATCCCATTGCTTTTTCATTTTTTCATTAATCGACCCTTACGGTAGGTTGAAAACCAACGGGTAACGAATCGCCTTCATAACAAACCTTTTCAAGGTAAAGCCCGGAAGGAGGAGCTGTAAGTTTCGCAATAATTTCCGAGGGGCGTTTAAAAAAACCTTCGATCTCTTTTACCTGGAGCTTTCCCCTGCCCGCTTCAACCATCAAACCAACCATTCGGCGAACCTGTTTCCAAAGAAAATGGCTTCCCGAAACACGGATCAAAATCAGATCGCCCTGTTCAACAACCTCAATATTACTGATCTCAACCAAAGTCGATTTATCTTCGTCCGATTTCTCGGCAAAATTCCGGAAATCCTTCATCCCCACAAAAAGAGCTGCAACCTGGCGCATGGTTTCTACATTCAGCGGATCTTTTACCCACCACACCATTTTCTTTCCAAAAGCAGAAGGGCGCTTCGAAATCTGATACAGATAAGAGCGATGAACGGCATCGTAACGGGCATGGAATTTCGGTGGAACCAGTTGCACATCTTTCACCACAATGTCGAATGGCAAATTGTCGTTTAAACGGTGCATCAGCTGCAAGGTTTTCAGGATTTTACCCACATCGAGATGCGCAACCTGACCCAATGCATGAACCCCCTGATCGGTTCGTCCGGCACCGTATACTTCAACTTTCTCGTTTGGAAAGATCACTTTACAGGCATCGATCAATGCTCCCTGTACCGATTTGGAACCTTTTTGCAACTGCCAGCCCGAATACCGGGATCCATCGTACTCTATTGTCAACTTGTATCGTGCCATCTTATTCCTTTTTTCGCAAAGCTAGAAGGAAAAAAGATTGAAATGTTAAAAAAATGTTTTTTTACCGGCGAATGGCCGCAAAATTACACCTGAACGGTTTTGAATTATAAAAAGACCATTTTAACTTTGACCGTACGTTCAGTCAATAAAAAATCAATACAATGCCTCGTACACCACAGCAATTTGAAGAAATCAGAAATGAAAAGCGGAAACTCATTATGGATGTTGCCCTCGATCATTTTGCCAACGAAGGTTACCTACCCACCTCGATTAGTCACATTGCACAAACAGCAGGAATCTCGAAAGGATTGATGTATAACTACTTCAAAAGCAAGGAAGAGTTACTGAAATGTATCCTCGACACGCTGATTGATGAAATAATGGTCGTTTTTGATACCGATAACGACGATGTGGTTTCCGAGGAAGAAGCGTTGAATTTTTTTGATTTCTATTTTGACATGCTGAAAAACAAACGCGAACAGTTGAAATTATACTATCAGCTATCGGTTCAGCCGCAAGTAGTTAGCTTCATGATCAACAGTCAGTTCAACCCTTCGGCCATAAAGAAACAGAAACTCCTGTACGAATATTTGCTCCGTCACAGCAACGTTGCACCGGAAATAGGAATGATCAATATCTCGTCGGTTATCAAAGGATTTTCGATGGAATATGTTTTCTCCCCGGAGATGTTTCCCGATGAGATCTTCTATAAATACCGTGAATACCTGAAAGACACTTTAATCAGAAACAAATAATAGCCATGAGAACATTTATTTTATTTATTGCGACCCTAATCGCCTCTTTTTTGGCGGCTCTGAACGTATACAGCCAGGATGCCACCGAAATTGTTAGAAAAGCCGACACCAAGTTTAACGGCGAAAAAACCAACTACAGCGAGATGTCGATGACCATTGTTCGTCCCAAGTACAAGCGAAGCCTCGAATTTAAAAGCTGGGCCGAAACAAACAAAAACGCATTGACCCTGATCACCGATCCGGCCAAGGAAAAAGGCCAGACGTTCTTGAAATCGGGCAACAACATGTGGAGCTGGAACCCAACTATCCAACGAATCATCAAGTTACCACCAGCAATGATGTCGCAGGGATGGATGGGCTCCGACTATTCCAACGACGACATATTGAAAGAATCGTCGCTGGTAACCGATTATACCCACAAATTCATCCAATCGGAAAACATCGACGGAAACGACTGCTATGTGATTGAACTTTTGCCCCTTGAAAACTCCGATGTAGTCTGGGGAAAGATCATCTTATGGATTTCGAAAGACGAATACATCAGCCTGAAAGCAGAATACTACGACGAAGATTTACTGCTGGTAAAAACGCAGCTTGCTTACAACATCAAAACGTTCGATGGCCGCAAACTCCCATCGGTAATGGAAATCATCCCAGCCGATGAACCTGGAAATAAAACCGTTGTCACAATTATCAACATGAAATTCAACATGGCCATTGAAAAGGATTTCTTCTCACAACAAAACATGAAAACCATCCGATGAACAAACTGATAAAAATAGCCTGGCGAAATTTGTGGCGCAACAAAAAAAGGACACTCATCACTGCGGCATCGATCTTTTTTGCCGTATTTTTTGCCATTCTGATGCGCTCATTCCAGCTGGGCTCCTACGACTATATGATCGACCAGTCGATTGAGGCCTTTTCGGGCTATCTCCAGGTGCAATCTCCCGACTACTCCGACGATCCGTCGCTGGAGAACTCATTTGTGTGTACTCCTGAAATACTCGAAAAGATCAACCAAACCGGCAACATTAAAGCAGCGGTGCCCCGAATCGAATCATTTGCACTGGCTTCAAACGGCAGTCAGTCAAAAGGGGTATTGGTCTCAGGCATTTCACCCGAGATGGAGAAAAAACTATCGAATCCATATCACCAATTGGTAAGATACCGGTTCGAGGAAAAAGCAATTTCTGCACTTGAAAAAGGTGGCAAAATCCCCGCAGTGCTTCTTAAAAAGATCCGTAATTTCCAAAATTATTCGTTCTCTTCCGAAGCCCGTATTGAACTCGACTTGGGGCTTTCAAAAGAAGAATCGAAAAAGTATCTGCCTGAAATTGTAAAACATACAACGATAGAAGCAAATTATTTGTCCGAGACCGACGATGGCGTACTGGTTTCCGATAAGCTATCGAAATACCTGAAGGTTGATGTCGGAGATTCCATTGTCCTGATGGGGCAAGGGTATGAAGGATCGAGTGCTGCAGGAATTTTCCCTATTCGGGGTATTGTAAAAGTCCCCTCGCCGGAACTCGACAACAAACTGGTGTACATGACGCTGGCCGCCGCCAATACCTTTTACGGTTTAGACGGGAGGATTACCGCCATTGCCATTAACCTCCACAACAACGATGAGATGCAATCGACCCAGCAACTCCTTAGTTCCGAACTGCCATCAACCGATTTTGTGGTAAAAAACTGGGAAGAAATTACACCAACCCTAAAACAGCAAATTGAAGGTGATAGTAAAAGCGGACAAATTTTTCTGGCGGTTATTTACATTATTGTCTTTTTCGGGATTTTTGGCACCGTCATGATGATGGTCGCCGAACGGATGAAAGAATTCGGGATGATGGTAGCCGTAGGGATGAAACAGGCAAAACTGGCAACCATCCTAACCCTTGAGATGTTTTTTCTTGGGATCATCGGAGCGGTATCGGGCACGCTTGCCTCAATTCCGCTCATCCTTCTGGGGCACTATTATCCGGTAAAGCTTACCGGCGAAGTCGCAAAAATGTACGAAGACATGGGCTTCCAGGCCATCATGCCCACGGCATTGTTCGATCCCTATTTTTTCACACAGGGAATGATCATCCTGGTCATGGTCTTTCTGGCTTGTTATTCTCCGGTACGGAGCATTTTAAAAATCAATGTAATCAAAGCTATTCACGGATAAACACAATGTCATGATCTGGTCACTTTCCTGGAAAAATATATGGCGCAATAAAAAGAGAAGCTTCATTGTAATCTGCGCCGTCACACTGGGTGTTGTCGCCGGAATATTCACCGCCGGCTTAATGAAAGGTTGGGTCGACCAGCGAGTGGAAGCCGCAATCTACACCGAAGTTTCGCACATCAAAATCCGCAATCAGGATTATCTGCTGAATGAAGAAATCAAATACACCATTCCCGATCAGGAAAAGGTCGTTACCGAGCTAAAGAACAACCCCGATGTGGTTGCCTTCACCAGCAGAATAAAACTAACAGCCATGGCAGCCTCGTCGAGAGGCAACACGGCATTGATGCTTGTTGGGATCGATCGGGATGACGAAAAAAAGGTTTCTAACGTTTTCGAGAAAATGGTGCCCAATGCCGGCTCTTTCTTCGAAACGAAAATGGAGAACCCGGTCGTCATCAGCGATCGTACTGCCGAAGCATTACGCATCAAAAGCTATGAACTCTCGACCGAAGCACTTGATTCGCTGGCCCAATCAGCCATCCCAAAATCGATTGTTTCAAAACTGGAGCCCGTCGCCGGGAAAAAATTCCTGACCGAAAAACTCTTCAAAAAAGGATTAAGCTCGGTATTATCGAAAAGTGAAATTAATAAATACGGAGGTTCAATCAGAACCGCAGCAACCCATTACCGGTTGCGGTCAAAGATTGTCTTCACCTTTACCGGCACCGACGGAGAAATGTGCTACCAAACATTAAAAGTGTGTGGCATCTATAAAACCTCCAATGCCATGTTCGACCAAATGAATGCCTATGTCCTGAAAAACGACATCACTCCTGTTGCCGGCTTTACTTCCGGCGAAGCACATGAAATTGGGATCATTCTCAAGAAAGAGGTTAATGCCCGCCACTTCAGGGACGAGATGAAAGGAAAGCTTCCTGAGTTGAATGTAATGTGCTGGCAGGATCTGGCGCCCGATGCCAGCATGAGTTCCGAATACATGAACATGTACTATTACATCATTATGGGGTTCATCCTGTTTGCCCTGGCCTTTGGGATTATCAACACCATGCTGATGGCCATTCTCGAACGGACCAAAGAGCTTGGAATGCTGATGGCTATAGGAATGAACAAGAAAAAGGTTTTCCGCATGATCATGCTCGAAACCATCTTTTTAACCATGGTAGGGGCCATTGCCGGAATGATCCTGGGCTACTTTGTCATTTTGATTACAAGCCACACCGGATTAGACTTCTCTTCGGTAGGTGAAGGCTTTGAAGCGATGGGCTGGTCTTCAATGGTTTATCCCGAAATTGAGTTGCAGTTTTTCATCGGGGTCACGATACTGGTTATCCTAACAGGGATTCTATCTTCCATCATCCCGGCCCGGAAAGCGCTTAGTTTAAAACCCATTGAAGCAATACGAACAGAGTAGACAGAAACAGGTATTCAAAATCAAAAGATGCTCGATTTTGGATTCTGAATTCTCCAGAAACGAGTATCTAAACAATATCGAATAACAAAAAAATAAAGTCATGAAAGTAGTTGAAATAAAAAATCTCACAAAAATATACAACGGATCATCCGTTCAGGTTACGGCCGTCGACAATGTCGATCTGGTGGTCGAGGAAGGGGAATTTACAGCCATCGTAGGGCCATCGGGTTCAGGTAAAACCACCTTGCTAAATATGATTGGCGGGCTCGATACTCCGACATCGGGAGAAATCATTGTCGGGAACACAAACCTTGCCCTGCTCAATTCAAAACAACTGGTCGACTTCAGGCTGCACAACATCGGGTTTGTTTTTCAGGCCTACAACCTGATACCGGTACTCACTGCAGGCGAAAATGTGTCGTTCATTATGGAGATGCAGGGAAAACCCAAAAAAATGATTGCCGAAAGAACCCAAGAAATTTTACAGGAAGTTGGGTTATCCGATCGTGAAAAAAGCCGCCCGAACCAACTTTCGGGAGGGCAGCAACAACGGGTCGCTGTGGCAAGGGCATTGGCTTCGAAGCCCAAATTTATTATCGCCGACGAGCCAACGGCCAACCTCGACACCAAATCGACCGAAAACCTTCTCGAAATAATGGAAGAATTAAATCGCAAAGAAAATATTACATTTATTTTTTCAACCCACGACCAGCGTGTAGTCAATAAAGCACGCCGCATAATCGTTCTTGAAGATGGAAAGATCGTCAAAGACGAACAAAAAAATGTTTAATGCTCATAAGTATTTAAGTATGAAAAAATTTATCACCATTGCGGTACTGTTTCTGGTTTCAATGCCGCTTGCCTGGTCTCAGACCAAATTTGAATGGCCCATCAAAGAGTTGGATACGGCCCGTGAGGTAAAATATCTGACCGATGATGAAAAAGATTTAATCCTCGAATTGAATAAAGTCCGTTTCAACCCGCAAAAATATGCCGAAGAACGGATGAAAGAGCTTGGAAATTATTACGATGGTAAATTTTTAAAAATCCCAGGCACGACCGATTTAGAGACCTCCGAAGGCAAAACAGCCTACGATGATTGTATGAAATATCTCGAAACCGCCAAACCAGCCCCCATCCTGCGTCCGTCAAAAGGCATGTCCAAAGCCTGCCAGTTACTGGTTTACGACCAGGGGTCAACGGGTGAAACCGGGCATAAGGGAAGCGGCAACACCACACCGCTCGACCGTTCGAAGAAATTTGGAACCTTCATGGGGAACTACGCCGAAAACATCCATTATGGTGATTGTGATGCCGCTTTTTCAGTCATTGAACTA
>Ga0209098_1002230_pt1 | contig 17299 bp, 16 predicted proteins | sample AD_JPNHW1_MetaG_FD_184429 | JGI IMG/M metagenome (GOLD analysis project Ga0209098, IMG submission 184429) | Active sludge microbial communities of municipal wastewater-treating anaerobic digesters from Japan - AD_JPNHW1_MetaG (SPAdes) (version 2) | ecosystem: Engineered > Bioreactor > Anaerobic... | reverse complement strand
TACATCATCCCGAAGCCCTTCGACCGCCGGCTGTTCGTGGAGATCTCGTACGCCGTGGCGAAGGCCGCCGTCGAGTCCGGCGCGGCGCCCGCGGACACCGACCTCGCGGCCCTCAAGGCCAGCCTCACCGCCCGCAACGCCGCCCGCGCGTAATGGAACGTAATGAAAGAACGCCTGCGCGCCACGCCTGGCATCCCCGACCGGAAGAGCGGATGCGCGGCGCGGAGCCTTATGCCCAGAGGAATAATGAATATGCAACGCAATGAACGTGTCCCAGACGATAGCCATGTGGCGAAACTGACGCCGATGCAGCAACACCCCCCCGTCCGTGTCGCCGTAACCGGTGCCGCAGGCCAGATTTGCTACAGCCTGCTCAAACGCATCGCGGCCGGCGAAATGTTCGGCCGACAGACGCCCGTTATTCTGCAGCTTCTGGAGGTGCCGGTCGAGAAGGTCCAGAAAGCGCTGGCCGGCGTCGCCATGGAACTGGAGGATTGTGCGTTTCCACTCCTTCAGGACATCCTCTGCACCGGCGAACCCGAAGTCGCATTCAAGGACGCCAACTGGTGTCTTCTGGTGGGCTCGAAACCGCGTGGCCCCGGAATGGAACGCGCCGACCTGCTGAAGGACAACGCAAAAATCTTCGTGGGCCAAGGCGCCACGATCGATGCGGTCGCGAGCGACGACTGCCGTGTGATGGTCGTCGGCAACCCGTGCAACACCAACTGCATGATCGCCGCATCCCAAGCCAAGCGGCTGCCCAAAGAGCGATTCACTTCCATGGTGCGGCTCGACCAGAACCGGGCCATGAACCAGCTCGCGCACAAACTTGGAGTGCCGGTTTCGGCCATAGATCGCATGGTCATCTTCGGCAATCACAGCCCGAGCCAGTTTCCAGACTTCTCAAACGCCCTCGTCAACGGCATACCGGTGCCGCAAGTCATCAAAGACACGCTGTGGCTGCAAGAAACTTTCATCGAAACCGTCAGCCAACGCGGCGCCGACATCATTGCGGCTCGCGGGGTGTCAAGCGCGCTTTCGGCGGCGAACGCGATCGTCGGCCACGTCCGCTCGCTGTGCACACCGGGCCCGGAGATTCACTCGGTCTCCGTGCACTCGAACGGCGAATACGGCTTCACGCCCGGCGTATGGGCGGGCATGCCGGTACGCACAGTCGCACCGGGCACATACGAGATCGTCAAAGATTTCGCTCACGACGACTTTGCCTGCCAGAAAATCGCGGCGTCGAACGCCGAACTGGTCAACGAACGCGAAATGGTCATGGAAAAGATCCCGATGGTCGCTGCATAGCGGCCTGACCCGGCGTGGCCACCGCGCCGAATGGCATGGCCACGCCTGTTCCCTAACAAAAAACTAACACGATAACCGTCGCCTTTTGCGCGGAAGTTTGTTGTAATTCAGGTGTGTTTAAGGAATGTTAGCGACAAACCAGGAGGAAACACACTCATGACCCGTATCTTGATGACGGCCTGTTGCGCCTGCGCGGCGGTTGGGACCCTGTGGTTAACGGGATGCGGCAAGCCGCGTGAAAACATCACCATGGCGGGATCGACGGCGTTCCAGCCGTTCGCCGAGAAGCTGGCCGACCAGTACATGAACGCGCACCCGGAGGTGGCCATCACGATCCAAGGGGGCGGTTCGGCGCTGGGCATCCAATCGGCCCTGTCGGGGACGGCGCAGATCGGGATGGCGGATCTGGTAACCCTCCCCAAAGAAGCCGAAGCCATGAAAAGTATGGTTGTGGCCAGAGACGGCATCGCGGTCGTATTCAATCCGGCCAATGCGGTTACGGCCCTGACCATGGAACAGGTACGGGGGCTCTTCAGCGGCACGATTAAGAACTGGAAAGAGATCGGCGGCGCGGATCACACGGTCGCCGTGATCTCCCGCGAGGCGGGGTCGGGCACGCGCACGTCGTTCGAGCAGATCATCGGGGGCGTGTCGCTCACGCCGGACGCGCTGATTCAGGACTCGAACGGGACCATCCGCGAAACTGTGGCGAACGACACGCACGCGGTCGGCTACCTCTCTCACGGCCTGATCAACGAAAGGATCAAGCCGGTGACCGTCGACGGTTATTCCTGCACCGAGAAGGACATCATGGACGGCAACTACAGACTGGTCCGTCCGGTCTATCTGGTCTACAAAGATCAGGTCTCGCCCGCCTGCCATGCGTTTCTGGATTACATGCTCTCATCCGAGGCCCAGAATCTGCTGCACGAAAACGGCCTGATCAAAGCGAAGTAGCCCCCTCTCTGCCCCCCTCCGATCAACCGCACCCATGAAACTCAGCGGCGAGAAAATTACCAAAGGCATTCTGGCGGTGGTGGCGTTTTCGGCCCTTGCCAGCCTGTTGCTCATCGCGGTCTTCATTTTCAAAGAGGGGTTCCCCTTCATGCTGAAAGTGGGGTTCGGCGACTTCCTCTTCTCTTCCACGTGGAACCCGCAGGTGGGACAGTTCGGGATCTACCCGATGATCGTGGCATCGCTCTACGTGACGCTCGGCGCCATGCTGATCGGTGCGCCGTTGGGCATCGCGGGCGCGATCTTCATGAATGAGTTCCTCCCCCGCCAGGTGATGCGGGTCATTAAGCCGACCATCGAACTGCTCGCAGGAATTCCCTCGGTCGTGTTCGGCTTTCTGGGTGTCATGGTCTTGGCCCCTTTCATTCGCGAACACATGGGGGGGCCCGGGCTGTCGGTCCTGGCCGCCTCGGTGATTCTCGGCGTCATGGTACTGCCCACCGTCATCAGCATCTCCACCGACGCCATCGGCGCGGTGCCCAACTCATACCGCGAAGGCGCCTTGGCGCTCGGAGCGACCCGCTGGCAGAGCGTCCACATGGTGACGGTCAAAGCTGCTCGGTCTGGAATCATCGCCAGCGTCATCCTCGCCATGGGACGGGCCCTGGGCGAGACCATGGCGGTCATCATGGTGGCGGGCAACACGGTCAAAATCCCCCATTCGGTGACCGATCCCGTGAGGACCCTGACCGCCAACATCGCGCTCGAGATGTCCAACGCCACCGGCATGGCCCGCGAAGCCCTGTTCGCCACCGGCGTCGTGCTCTTTGTGGTCATCATGGTCCTGAACGGAATCGCCCTGTCGGTGATTAAAAGCCGGGGAGGCAAGCGATGAGGATCTCCCCGAAGATCACCCAGATCGCTGCCGTCGCCCTCTTGGGCGCAGCCACCCTCCTGACGTTGGTGGTGCTGGTGTTTATCATCGTCTTCGTGTTGGCCAAAGGCCTGCCCTGGGTGACGTGGGAGTTCCTCACCTCCTCCCCCAAAGACATGGGCAAAGCGGGCGGCATCCTCCCGACGTTGGTCGGGACCGTCCTGTTGCCGCTGTTCGCGATCGCCGTCGCGTTGCCGCTCGGGGTCGGCACGGCGGTGTATCTGACGGAGTACACGCGGGAGACGCGCTTCACCCGCGCGCTGCGGTTCGGAACCGACTGTCTGGCCGGCATTCCCTCGATCATCTTTGGCCTGTTCGGCTTCATTTTCTTTGTCGTCATGCTGAAAATGGGGTGGTGCCTCTTCTCCGGAGCGCTCACCCTGGCGATCATGATCCTGCCGACGATCATCCGCACGTCCGAAGAGGCCATCCGGGCGGTGCCGAACGCTTACCGGGAAGTCAGTTTCTCGCTGGGTGCCACGCGTTGGGAGACGGTCCTTAAAGTCGTGTTGCCCAACGCCCTGCCCGGCATCGTCACCGGTGTCATGCTGGGCATCGGACGCTCCATCGGCGAGACCGCGGCGGTCATCTTCACCGCGGGATCTTCGCTGCGGATGCCGCTCACGGCCTTCGACTCCGTCCGGACGATGTCCGTCCATTTCTACATTTTGGCGCGCGAGGGCATTTCCTCTGAAAACGCCTACGCGACGGCCGCGGTCCTGATCATCACGGTCCTTCTGGTGAACCTTGCGGCTTACGGCATGATGCACCGCTTTATCGCAAAGAGGTCCAAATGAAAGCGCCTGCCGACATCAAGATCGCAGTCAAGAACTTCAGCGTCTTTCAAGGGCAGGAAGACGCGTTACGGCAAATCTCTCTGGACATTCCCGTCCACAAAATCCTGGGGATCATCGGCCCCTCCGGCTCAGGGAAGACCACTTTTCTGCGCGCGTTGAACCGGCTGAACGACTTGGCGCCGGACACGCACGTCGAGGGCCAGATGCTTTTGGACGGCGAGGACATCTACCACCCCTCGTTTGACGTGGTTTCTCTCCGCAAACGGGTCGGCATGCTGTTCGCGCTGCCCGTGGCGCTGCCGATGAGCATCTACGAGAACGTGGTGTACGGCCCCAGGCTGTCGGGCATCCGGAAACGGGCAAGGCTGGACGAGATCGTCGAGCGCAGCCTGAAGGCGGCGTTCCTTTGGGATGAGGTCAAAGACCGGCTTCGCATGTCCGGCCTCCGGCTCTCCGGCGGACAGCAGCAGCGGCTGTGTCTGGCCCGCGTGCTGGCCATGGAGGAGTTAGAGGTGATCCTGCTCGACGAGCCGTGCTCCGGGCTGGACCCGATTTCCACGGCGAAGATCGAAGACGCGCTGACGATCCTGAAAGAGCGATACACCATCGTCCTCGTCACCAATAACACCAAGCAGGCGGCACGCGTCGCCGACGACACGGCCTTCTTCCTGATGGGCGAGCTGGTGGAGTACGGGGCAACCGACAAAATCTTTACGGTGCCGGACGACAAGCGGACCAACGAATACGTGACGGGCAGGTTCGGATGAGCACAGACACGATCATCAGCGTGAAGAATCTGGATTTGTACTACGGCGATTTCCACGCCCTGAAGCGCGTGCCCATGGAGGTTCAGGCGCGGCGCATCACGGCGCTGATCGGTCCTTCGGGCTGCGGGAAATCGACGCTGTTGCGGACGCTCAACCGGATGAACGACCTGATCCCCGGCGTGCGCGTCACGGGATCTGTCCTTCTGGAAGGCAAGGACATCTATGCCTTGGGCTCCGACGTCTGCGCGTTACGCAAACGGGTCGGGATGGTCTTCCAAAGGCCCAACCCCTTCCCGCTTTCAATCTACGACAACGTGGCGTTCGGCTTGCGGGTGGCGGGCATCACGAACCGCAGCCGCGTCGAGGAGATCGTGGAGCGCAGCCTCACGTCGGCGTGGCTCTGGGATCAGCTGAAAGACCGGCTCGACGATTCCGCCCTGTCGCTTCCTCTGGACCAGCAGCAGCGGCTGTGCGTGGCACGGCTGCTCGCGGTGGAGCCGGAAGTGATCCTGATGGACGAGCCCTGCTCGGCGCTGGACCCCATCGCCACGACTCGCATCGAAGAGCTGATGATCGACCTCAAAGCCAAATATACGATTGTGATCGTGACCCACAACATGCAGCAGGCCGCGCGCATCTCCGATTTTTCGGGATACATGCTGCTGGGCGAAATGATCGAATTCGGCGATACGGCGGGCATTTTCACCACGCCGAAAGACAAACGGACCCAAGACTACATCAGCGGACGATACGGATAAGGCGGGCACACCTATGGAACGGCATTTCGACGAACAGCTGCAAACGCTGAAGAACCACCTGATGAAAATGAGCGCGTTGGCCGAGGTGATGATCGCCGACGCCGTCAAAACCGTCGTCGAGCGGGACCAAGACGCGGTCTCTCCCGTCTACGAGCGCGAAGAGCTCGTGAACCAGATGGAAATCGAGATCGACGAGAGCTGCCTGACGCTGATCGCGCTGCATCAGCCGGCGGCCGGCGACCTGCGCTTCATCATGGGGGCGGTCAGAACGAACGCCGAGCTGGAGCGGCTGGCGGACGAAGCCGTCAACATCGTGCAGAAGGCCGAGCATCTGCTGAAGTTCCCCCCGCTGAAGCCTTTTGAGATTATCCCCGAAATGGCGGTGCTTGCGCGCGGCATGGTCCGCGACAGTCTCCGCTCCTTTGTGAACCGGAATGTCGACTTGGCCCGCGAGGTTCTGTCGCGCGATGACCGGCTGGACAACCTGAAAGCGAGCATCGCGGATGAGCTGACCGCCTACATGACCCAAGACTGCGCCGCCGTTCCGCGCGGGCTCGACCTGCTGCTGATCGCACGTTTTCTCGAACGTATCGGCGACCACGCGACCAACATCGCAGAGATCACGATTTTCGTCGAGGAAGGGCTGGACGTGCGGCATCACGCCGATCAGAAGCGGCTGGTAGCCAGGCCGTTCCGCCCCGTTGAACAGCCCTGATGGAAGTTTGGCTGGACGTGTCTGCCGACATTCGCGCATAATATATGGCTTAAAAAGCGTCTTTAACTTTTAGGGAGCAACACCAGCAATGAACAAATCCGCATCGATTTTTTTGGCAGGCATGACGACCGGGCTGTTGGTCGCCTGCGTCATAGGCGCGTTCATCATCCGCCCGAAGCAGGCGGACGGGAACAACACCGGCGCGGATGGCCGTGTCCTCGTGTTGAAACTGGCGCATGGCCTCGACGAGACGCACCCCGTGCACAAGGGCATGGAGTTCATGAAGAAACGTTTCGAAGAGCTGACGGGCGGCAAAGCCTCGCTCGACATCTACTCCGGCGGCGTGTTGGGGAGTGAAGTCGACTGCCTCGAACAGGTGCAGAAAGGCGAGCTGGCGATGACCAAGGTCTCCACGGCCGCGCTCGAGGCCTTCATCCCCGAGATGAAGGTGTTCAGCGTGCCGTTCGCGTTTCGCGACGACACCCATTTCTGGAACACGATGCACAGCCCGGTCGGCAAGCGCATGCTGGGCTTGGGCGTTGAAAAACAGTTCCGCGGCCTCTGCTATTACGACTCGGGCGACCGCAACTTCTATACAACGAAAAAGCCGATCCGCTCCGTGGCCGATGTGAACGGCATGAAAGTGCGCGTGATGAACAGCCGGACCGCCATGGACATGATCAAAGCCATGGGCGGCAGCGCCTGCCCCATCAGCTGGGGGGAGCTTTATACCGCGCTGGCGCAGGGCACCGTGGATGCGGCCGAAAACAATCCGCCGTCGTTTATGACCAGCCGCCATTATGAAGTCTGCAAATATTTCATTCTCTCCGGGCACCAGCGTATCCCGGACATGGTCATCATCAGCACCAAGATGTGGGACAAAATCCCGCTCGATGTCAGGAAAGCACTCCAACAGGCCGCAGATGAGTCTGAAGTCTTTCAGCGCAAACTCTGGAAAGAGACGACCGACGCCTGCATGGTTGACATGAAAGCGAAAGGCGTCGAGGTCATCACGCCCGATTTGGACAGCTTCCGTAAAGCCTGTGAGCCCATCACCGAAGACAAGGAGTACCTCGTGATCAAGAAGGTGCTCTCCGAGATCCGGGAGGTGAAGTGATGATCGCGCTACTGCAAAAAGTCAAGAGCGGGTTCATCCGGTCGCTCGAAATCCTCGTGATGGTCATGGTGGCCATGCTGACACTGACGGTGCTATGGGGCGTCTTCACCCGGTTTTGTCTGGGCAACCAGGCCGAATATACCGATGAGTTGGCGCGCATGCTGTTGGTTTGGGTCACGATGATCGGCGCCGCGCTGGCGTTCGGCGTCAAGGCGCACCTCGGCGTGGATTTCTTCGTGAATTTGCTTCATGCTGATGCGCGCAAGACGCTCAGCATTCTGGTACAGGTCGTGATCATCGCCTTGTCGACCGTGGTGTTCATGCTCGGGGGCTGGGGGTTGGCGATGGGCCAGATGGGCCAACAGTTGCCAACGCTGCCGATCTCTCGCGGGATGGTCTACATCTCGATCCCTCTGGGCGGCGTGTTGATCTGTCTTTTCGCGCTTGAGAATCTGATGGAAATCATCAAGACTCCTGCCGAGTTGTTGGGCGCGCAAACGAAGTCGGAGGAGTAAGGTCATGATCGGCATCATTCTCGTTCTTGTTGTCACGTTCTTCGTGCTGCTGCTCATCAACGCCCCTGTCGCGGTGGCGATTGCGGTTGCCTCCATGCTGGCGATTTTCGCCAATGGCGGCGATGCGGCCTACACCGTGGCGCAGCGCATGGCGAACGGCGTCGACAGCTTCCCGCTGCTGGCGATCCCGTTTTTCGTGTTCTCCGGCTACCTCATGGGCCGCGGCGGCCTGGCACGGCGACTGATCGATTTTGCGGCCATAGTCGTGGGGCGTCTTCCTGGCGGCCTGGGTTACGTCAACACGCTGACCTGCATGCTTTTCGGCTCAATCTCCGGTTCGGCGGCAGCGGCGGTCTCATCGATCGGCGGCTTCATGATCCCCGAGATGAACCGCAAAGGCTACAACCGCGAATTCAACGTGGCGGTGACCGCCACGGCGGCGACGACCGGCTTGCTGATTCCGCCATCCAACTCCATGATCGTCTACTCTGTGGCCGCCGGCTCGGTTTCGATCGCGGCGATGTTCATGGCCGGAATTCTGCCCGGCATCCTAGTCGGCCTCTGCATCATGGCTGCGTCGGGCATCATCTCGATCCGTAACGGCTACGGCAAAGCGGTCCCGGGCGCGCCGGTTGAAAAACGCGTCCACCCGCTGGTGGTGTGCTGGCGCGCGCTGCCAAGCTTGCTGATGATGCTCATCATCATCGGAGGCATTCTGCTGGGGGTCTTCACGGCAACGGAAGCCGCAGCCATCGCCGTCGCTTATTCGTTTCTGCTGTGCGTGGTGATCTACCGCGAAATCCCTTGGAAAGCGTTGCCCGAAATCTGCCTGCAGACCGGCATCACCACCGCCGTGGTCATGTTGCTGATCGGATCATCCAGCGCCATGTCCTGGATCATGACCGTGACCAACATCCCTCAGACCGTATCAGCGACGCTCATGGGGCTCTCAAAGAACCCGGTCGTCATTCTGCTGACGATCAACGCGATGCTGCTGCTGGTGGGCATGTTCATGGACATGACGCCCGCGCTGCTGATCTTCACGCCGATCCTGCTTCCGGTTGTCCGGCAATTGGGGCTGTCGGACATTCACTTCGGCATCATCATCATCGCCAACCTCTGCATCGGCCTCTGCACCCCGCCGGTCGGAACGTGCCTTTTCATCGGTTGCGGAGTCGGCAAGACGACGATCGCTAAAGTGACGGTCAAGGCGCTGCCCTTCTTCCTGGCGATGATCATCGCGCTGATGCTGATCACCTATGTTCCATGGTTCTCACTCGCGATTCCCAAGATGTGTGGCCTGCTGAAGTAGCGCGCACACTTTCTTGGTTGCCAGTCCGTCCGGATTTCCCGCAAACCTTAGCGGTCAATTTACAACCGCACAGGCGTTAGCCACGCTTGCGGAACTCGAAAATGCCGCACCCGTATTGACAGCCGAAGTCATCAGCGATCCTTTCGGGGGCAAGCGAAACTTGTCCGTGAAAATCTCCAGCATCATCAACATAAGAAAACGCCTCGAGGTCAAAACAATCCTTGGCAAGATTCAGGACGGTCTGTATCGAGAACACGCGATTCGCGTTAAAGTCGATGCGCTCCGGCCCGATCGGAACCGAAAAATACAACAGGCCCCCAGGCTTTAGAATGGATGCGAGGCTCATGAAGCCCTTCACGTGCCCGTTCAAATCCACGGGGTCGCCATACCGCCCCAGACCGAAATGTTCGATCGCATGCAAACAGGAGAGCGAATCGCAACACGCCTTGAACTGCTCAGGCGCGTTCATCAGATCCATCTGACGGAAGACAATTGAAGGGATGGCGAGCGTCAGCGGACGGATATCGAAAACCTCGATCTCGCGGAAAGCCGCAACGTGCGCCACAAACCCGTCCACCCGCGACCCGACGTCCACATGGCGCTCTGGCTTGCGCTCGAAGACGCGCCGGGCGACCAACAGGTCCTGATAGAAATAGTGGCCGCGCGTGCTGCCGCTGGACTCGTACCTGTCACCCAGACACGGCATCGAGAAGCGGAGGCGAAAGGGGCTTCCGGCCAGTCGGTTCTGCCGCTTGAGAGCGCCATAATCGTGCACCGTGGCCATCAGTCCCCGCACGGCATTCCGGAGGGCCAGCGGATTCAGGCCGAACGCGGCCAACCACATGTAGACCGGCTTGGCGACGCGTTCGACAAACCGGCGTTTCTTGGCCGCCTGATCCGAAGCCGTCATTTCTTAACCCCTTTCTTTTCGCCTGCATCCAGCCGCACGAACGCATCCTCCAACACCTTGGGCCACGCATACCGTGCACCCATGCGCCGCGCGTTTTCACGCAGCCCCGGATAGCCCTCGTCGCCGAGGAGCGCGGCAACGGCTCGCGCGAACTCAGCCGCGTCATAGCGGGCGATCTTCCCAGCCCCCTCTTTCTCGAGTTCCTTCGCGACGGGCGGGACATCCGTCATCACAACCGGCAGTCCGCATCCGAGGTAGACTTTGATCTTTCCCGGATCAGAAAAGAAGGTGAAGCTGTTGGCATCGAACGGATAATAAGGCGCGAGGGCGACGCCGGCGCCCCTCAGACACCCGACAACCTCCGCGATGTCTTCGACAAACCCGCGGATCACGAAATGGTCTTCCAGCCCGGCGGACCTGACCTCCTCGCGCAAAGCGGGGAGGTCCTTCCCGCCGCCGATGACGGTGAAGCGGAAATCCGGCACCAGGCGTTTCAGTTCCCGCGCCATGGGCACAAACAGCTCGGCGCCCTTATTGCGGAGCACGTCGCCCATGTACACCACGCTGCGGCGGTCGCACGCCGGGACCGGTTCCTGCGGATGGCTCCCATAAGGCACCGTATACCACCGCACACGCCGTTCGTCCAATTTCCCCGACTCGAACCGGCCACGGATGATGTGAGGCGTCAGGGGCCAAACCGCATCCGCGCGCGTGGCCGCGAAACGGTCGACGCCATAGTATATCGCGTTCAACAGCCGGCTGGCGTAGCGGACGGGAGTGTAGTCGATCATGTAATACACCAGGTGCCGGACGCCCGTCAGCCGGCGCGTCAGGACGCCCGCCAACGACAACAGGTTATCCCCCGCCACCAGCACCTCAGCCCCGCGCGCGAACCGTACCGCGTAGAACAGGGCGTAGAACAAATCTTTGGCAAAGGCGACCGGTTCCGGCAGCTTCCACCTGAACCACGAGTGGCGGGAGGCGGCGGCCTCGCCGAAACAGAAACGGTCCACCCGGACAGCGCGCCCCCTGTTTGAGCCAAAAGGGAAAGCGACGTACACCAACTCGCGCACCTTCAGGCTCAGCAACCAGTCGCGCAGCTCCTCGCACGCGCCCGTCGTGGCGTAGTGCGAGAATACGACGATTTTTTTGTCCGCGAGTTGACCGGGAGTCACGCAGCCCCCTATCCCTTGAACGTGCTGTGATACCACGCGATCATTTCGTGAACCGTCTGCTCCAGACTGACCCTTGGTTCGTATCCGTCGGTGACCTTGCGAAGCAGCGTCGAATCGACACATTTCCGCAGGCATCCGGTCGGCTTCGAGGTGTCGAACACGATCTTCGGGAACTTCTGCGTGACCTCGCAGATGAGTTTGACGAGTTCCGCGATCGACGTGTCCTGCTCATACCCGATATTCACCGGCTTCGCGCACGCGTACCGCTCGGTGACCATCATGAACAGCCGCGCGATGTCCGTGGCGTGCAGGAAATTGCGGCGCTGCTGCCCGTTGCCCCACACCACCAGCGGGTCGGCACCGTCCATGATTTTCTTCACCAAGGTGGGCATCACGAACGAGTTCTGTTCTCCCCGCCACGGGTAACGCGAACCGCAGGCGTTCGTCGGACGGACGATCGCGGTCTCGATGCCATACTCCTTGAAATAGTATTGGGCCTGCAATTCGGCGACCCGCTTGGCCCACCCGTAGCCCTCGTTGGAGCTCTCGGGCAAGCCCATCGTCACCGGCCATTCGGGGATCGGCGCCTCCGCGTCGTCGGGATACACGCACGATGAGCTGACCGCCAGAAACCGGGGCACGCCTTTCAGCCGCGCGGCCTCCAGCATGTTCAGCTGGATCACCGTGTTTTGGTACAGCATTTCCCCGTGGTGCCTGTTGCTGTATCCCACCCCGCGGACGCGCCCAGCCAGATTCATGATGACATCCGCACCCTCCGCGACTTTGAGGCAGGCGTCAGACGTCACCAAGTCAGCCTGCACGAACTTCACGCGGTCAGCCACGGCGGCGATGTTGTCGAGGGTCCCGGCCTCCAGATTGTCCGCCACGGTGACGTGTGCCCCGACGGAGACCAGTTCCTCCGTGAGATAGGATCCAAGGAACCCGCAACCTCCCGTCACCACGACCTTCTTGTTCTTCCAGAATTCCATACCGCGCCCTTTCTTGACCATAAAAAACCGGTGTGTTATGGTACTTTATCCTTTAAACAAAAGGCAATGACAAAGACCGCCCGACATGAATGAAAAGCCCGCTATTCCTGCAGAATGTAACGTGATCATCCTGTGTCACTCGGACAAGAAAAACGGGAAGCGCGCATCGGGCAGCGGCCCGATCGAGCCGCTGCTGAAGTTCTTCGCGGAAAACCGGGCCCGCTACATTTTCGTGATCGAGCAGCCGCACCCCCTGCCCGACATCCCCCTCGACTGCTCGATGGAGGTCTACAGGGACGGCCAGCTCGTAGCGACCCATGTCTCCGACCGTTTCCACCGGCTCTACGACATTCCCGTCGGACAACGCGTCATGAAGACCTACCTGAGGCTCAAGCTGCGCGACGTCCTCGCGTCGCGGCATCTCCTGTCGCAGATCCCCACGCTGTATCCTGACTGCGGGACCATCCATTTCCTGATCGGCATGGAGTCCGTCAACACGCTCGTCGGCCAGAGCTTCCGGAAGTCGCTCAACATTCTCAAGGTGATCTACTACACCTTCGACTGGTCGCCGCAACGCTACCGGAACCGATGGATGAGCGCGGCCTTCAACTGGCTGGACAAACGCGCGTGCGAACGGGCCGATGTCGCCTGGAACGTGACCGACGCGATCGCCGAGGCTCGCCGCGACATCCTGCACTACGACATGCGCCGGATGGCGAAACAGCTCACCGTTCATTACGGCGTCGAGTTCCGCGCGGGGCTGGTCAAACCGTACGATCAACTTGAAAAATTCAAAGTCATCTTCTCCGGCGGCCACCACGTCGACAACGGCGCCCAGTTCCTGCCGGACATCGCCCGACATGTCCAGGCCGCCAACCCCCGTGTGAAGTTCGTCATCACCGGCGGAGGCAGCATGACCGACGAGCTCAAGGCGAAGGTCCGCGACTATGGTCTTCGCAACGTCGAGTTCACAGGGTACATCGAGAGCCCCGAAGACCTCGACCGCTTGACCTGCGAGTGCCTGATCGGCTTGGCCCCTTACCCCGCCACCGACGTATCGACCAAAAAATACGGCGACGTGATCAAGATCCGCCTGTCTTTCGCCTGCGGACTGGCGGTCGTGTCGACCCCCGTTCCGCCCGCATCGAAAGAAATCCGCGAGGAAGGACTCGGACTCGTGACAGGCGCCGACGCGAAGGAAATGGCGGACGCGATCCTAAAACTCTGCGCCGACGAGGCCCTGTTGAAAAAATGCCGCGCCGCGGCCATCGCCAAAGCGAAGGAGCACAACTGGACGTCCATCTATACCCGCGCGGTCAACCAAAGCGTTTAACGGCCGAGCCTTATGACGACCGACCGCGAGAAAGCCGGCAGCGTGAGTTGACCGCGCTCGGACTTCAACGCCGTCCGAGCCCCCGTCCAAGGGTCATAGGCCACGGCGCTTAAATCGGAGGGGCCGTCTGACGGAACGGGCAACGTGACCGAGACACCGCGCAGCGTTTCAGGCGCTCTTCCCTCCTCCAGCGCGCTCTTCCACGTGACTTGCGGGTCGCGGCACCACGCCAACACCGTCCGTTTGCCGCGCAGCACGTATATGCGCAGGCGTGCATGCTCGATCTGCGAGGCCTGAAACGCCTCGGCAGGCGGGTCGATCTCCGCCACCGCCTGAGCGAAGCGCCCGAAGTGCCACCACAAATCGTTCTTGGCCACGTAGACGTCCCAGTGCCAGATATGCCCCGGACCGGCCGCGCCCGCGAAGAACGGCGCAAAGAGCACATCGTGCAGGATCAGGCCGTCGCGGTCTTTCTCATAAAGCTTCAAGGGGCCGCTGTGGTTCGGTTCCACGCCCCCGCTCTCGGCCAGCAGGATCGGCTTTTTCAGATTGAAGGCCTGCAGCTCACGCACCGCGTCGGCCGCGAACACGTCGACCGGGGCGTGACAGATCTCCAGCTTCGCGCCGAGGTCGAGGTAGCGGTGCACCTGCGCCACGTCGTTGTCCGCGAGACCGCAGACGTCGCGGTAGATCGGCCGCGCGCCCGCGCCATCAAAGCTGCCGAGGCTCTGCACGCACAGGTTCTTCGGGAACCGCCTGTGCAGCTCCGGCAGCATCTCGGCCGTCCAGCCGCGCACGTCGCCGCCCACCACCGCGTTCATCTCGTTCCACAGCTCCCAGCCGAACACGACCGGATCGCTGCCGTAGCGTTTCGCGTAGAAGTCGTACTTGCCCTTGTAGCGCGCACGGCAGGCCGGGCTGTTGACCCAGTCAACCATATTGGTCGCGAGCCCGCCGTTCTTCACGTGCTGAAGCGGCTTGGCCGCCCACGTCTGCGAGCCCTCGCCAAGGTGGCGGAAGAAGTCGATGCACAGCTTGATGCGGATGTTGTGCTTGCGCGCGGAGGCGAAAAGCTGGTCGATATGCTTCGCCTGCTCCTCGTCGTACTCCCCGCTTTTCGCATGTTCGACGTCGAAGTACGCGTTGCCCAGCCAGATGCGCACGTAGTTGCCGCCCTGCGCCGCGAGCTTGCCGAACCACTCGTCCATCACCGCCATGTCGCCCTTGGGCGGCGCAATCAGGTTCAGCCCGATCGGAATATACGGCTTGCCGTCGTCCAGCTCGAAGTACCGGCAATCCCTCGGACTCACCCGCACGAAGTGTTGCAGGTTATCGGTCGTGCTCAAACTATTTGTGTCGATCACTGCCTGACAAACGCTTGCGCAGAGACAAAAGAAGAGAAATGCACCTGAATCGACTTTCATACTTCGCTCCTTGTACAACAGAAGTAATTAGTTTACTCAAAGACCATCCTACAATCCAAGTCAACAATAAGTTAGGAAATTTAAAACGAAACTTTTAAAAGAACGCTTGTCTTTTGCGAACGCATAATGTACGATTTTCGTACATTATGTGGAGCAGAAAGTGAGCCCGAAATGAAAGCACCTACCCGACCTTATTCACATGTTTCAAATTCAGATCGAGCTCTTCCAAAGAATGAAGGGGAAAAACACTTTCTTTTTGGGGAGCGGCTAGCAGAATTAAGAAAAGCGTCGGGCCTGACACAAACAGATCTGGCAAAAAAACTTGGCGTTTCTCGACGCATGATCGCTTATTACGAGGGAGAGACGAAACACCCTCCAACAACGATACTGTTGCATCTCGCACAAACACTTGGTGTCACAGCTGACGAACTACTAAAGAGCACAAACACCAGTACTCCCCACCCCCAACCCATGAAAACCATGCCGAAACAACCGTGCCCAAAACCGGATCTTCGCATCAAAAACCAATATCTAGGAGCAACTAACACCAAAGACAGTTCCTGTCTCAGAGAGGTTTATTGTGAAAATGATATTCGTATCGTACAAGGTGACTCCCGTCGTGCTTTGGCGGATTTTCCTGATAATTTTTTCCAATGTTGCATCACAAGTCCCCCCTATTGGGGACTACGAGACTATGGCATAGCCGGACAGATCGGCGCCGAGAACGACCCAGACGTCTACATCGCTGATCTAGTCGCGATCTTCCGGGAAGTCCGGCGTACACTACGAGAGGACGGAACGCTCTGGCTGAATATTGGTGACTCTTACACCAGTGGAGACAGACGTTGGAGAGCTCCAGACAAAAAGAATCCGGGGCGATCGATGAATTACCGCCCCCCCACGCCAAAGGGGCTCAAACCAAAAGACCTCATCGGCATCCCATGGCGCATAGCTCTTGCCTTGCAAGCTGATGGGTGGTATCTCCGTGCTGACATCATCTGGAACAAACCGAACTGTCAGCCTGAATCTGTTAAAGATCGTCCAACCCGTGCGCACGAATACGTTTTTCTGATGAGCAAATCCGAGTCGTATTTATACGATTCAGAGTCAATTAAGGAACCTTCGGCAAATGGCGCTGAGCCAAAAAACAGGCGCTCGGTCTGGAATATAAACACCAATGGCTTCCATGGTGCTCATTTTGCGGTGTTTCCACCGGAGCTTGTACGTATGTGCCTTCTTGCAGGCTCAAAACCGGAATCGCAGATTCTTGACCCGTTTTTTGGGACAGGAACGGTCGGTCTTGTTAGCCGTGAGTATGGGCGTCAATGCGTCGGCATTGAACTAAATTCCGATTACGTAAAAATGGCGTTGGAACGCATCACAAAGAACGGACATGTTCTGCCCCTTTACGCAGTGGCAAATGACCATTGGGCGTGAACAATGCACAGGTCTTTTCGAAGATGCCGAACCTGCAATTTTCGCTCCGAACCCGCATCAAAATATAGTTCAAATCTCAAATTGCCATCGGGGTCAATCACACGGCAATACCCAGGCCTCGTCTCCTGCTTAGTCTTGCGGCAGATTTCGAACTTCCCTTTTTGCGCTTCAAGAAGCAGAGTCTTGGGAATTTCGACCAATTCATAGCGCCAACACGTCGGATCCTTTGATAAACAACGCAGCGTAAAAATACGGTCGTAGGCCTTCATGTGCTCAAAGAACATATCGCGCAACATCTCAAGCCCACTGGATGTTTTTGGCCAGCGGCCCTTGCCTAATTCCATGAATTTAGAGATGTAGATCTCCGTTTCTTTGATGCTCTTGTCCGCCTGTGTCTTAAGTGAAAAGGGTACTCCCTGTATAGTGATGTCATGCCCGCGGTTTGTCCGAGAACCAACAAGTTCTGCATCCACCCCGCCCATATTTAGCGTTTTCTCAAGAGCATATTCAAAACGATCCTTGGAAAGCGCTTCTTTTGAGACGCAGTGATGGAAACGGAGAACATCTCCAAAATCACGCAAGAGTTGTTCGCTTACTAAATCAGAATTCCGATACCGATTGATCTCCAAAAAAGGCCGTCGAAATTGCGCAACAACAATCTCAATGAGATGAAGTTGTTGTTCTGTGAGTTCGCGTAGCGCAATCGCAAGTCGAGCTACACGGTCCCGCCAGCCAGTAGCCAGTGCAACACTGGCTACTGGCTGGCGGGCGCGCGTTTTCTTCAGGTGCTGAACGGCCTTAGTTTGGCATGCTGACGGGGTAACGGCAAGGGGAAACAGGCCGGGGACGTG
>Ga0209098_1002226_pt1 | contig 17318 bp, 5 predicted proteins | sample AD_JPNHW1_MetaG_FD_184429 | JGI IMG/M metagenome (GOLD analysis project Ga0209098, IMG submission 184429) | Active sludge microbial communities of municipal wastewater-treating anaerobic digesters from Japan - AD_JPNHW1_MetaG (SPAdes) (version 2) | ecosystem: Engineered > Bioreactor > Anaerobic >... | reverse complement strand
CGAACGACCTCACCGAGGTTACCGGAACCGGGGAAAACGACCCTTGGATACTGTGCTGGAATTCGCCTGATTGTTAGTCATGACCGTTAGTCGTACAGAAAAAAGCTCAGCAGCACTCCCGTAATTTTCTTCATTCTCATAAAGGAATCCCCCTTTGGCTTCATTTGATTTTATGAAAACATCGTACCCGAAAGTATCGCTCGGGTGGACAGAGCCTGTAGATTGTCTATTTCATTCTGATATCGAGTTTCCATTCAGAGTACTCGTTCTCCTTAGTCAGCGCAAAGGAATACTGAAGATGGTTCTCGCCCTCGAGATCGTACCATGTTCCGCCTTGGTCCCGTTGTTGCCACTGCAGCGTATAATCTAGGCCTTCCTCGCCATCCAAAGTACCCGTTAGCGTAATCACATCGCCATAATGTAGCACGCTTTGGGTATCGGAATAGATTATAATAGAGATATTATGCGGTTCGGCATCAGGCTCTACCGTTAAATCAAGCGTCATCGGATTATCCTTTCCCGCAGGTTCCTGTTCCATTGAGCCATCCTCATCTATAACAGGTTTTATACCTGCTCTGGGCTCAGCCGGCGCCTCTGTTGCTGAAAGCTCTTGGTCTGTGGAAGCAGACTCCTCCACATCGGGTTCAACCGATGATTCAGCTTCCTGAGCCGGCGGCGTTTCCTGCCATTGGGTGGCTTCATCTGTATCAAATGCCTCTTCTGCCGCTGGGGCCTCAATCGCAGCAGATTCATTTTCAATAACCGGCTCAAACAATGCGATATATCCTTGTAAACCATTAAAATCAACATAAAGCCAGCCATCGCCCTGATCAAGAACAACCACTGTATCCGTAGCCGCAAACACATAAAGAATAGATGAATTTATGTTTTCCTGTGCATAAAGGTTCGACCTAACGGAACTTGTTGAAAGGGCGTCAACAGTGACCGACACTTTTTCGACAACTTGCTCTGTGGCAGGCTCCTTTGTTACGGGTGGTTCTGTAACATACGGCTCTTTTGTAGACTGTTTTTTTTCGGAAGATGGTTCTTCTTCTGCGGGTTGTTCCCCAACAGACTGTGTTTCGGCAGGGATCACTTCAACAGGCAGTTCCACAATCGATGGTATGTCCGTTGTTGAGGGTATCATACTTTGGACGTCTTCACATACTGCATAGGCCCACAAATTGAAAACAAGCATTATAGTCGATAATAATGCAAAAAAAACCAGCTTTATATCCTTCTTCTTCATCATTATTCCTCCCTCATAACCGGGCAGTATTAGTTCATGCAACGCATTAAATGGATTGCAGAAATTAAATCCTACTATGTTCATAGTAGGTCAAGATATTTATCTTGTTTCTGCAAAGCATGATCTCATAATACTTACCTCCATACATCGTTGCGGACCGGTATAAATAGTTTATCAGTATGAATTGAACAATCACTGAACATTCTGTAACGACGCCAGACCAACTTCCAATCCGGCCGCTTTTTACGTCCCATCATGCGCTTTTCTTCGATGCTTTCAACAGCCCCTCGCTTTGACACTATCCCACTGAAGGCTGGTAGATAATATGTTCAATATATGTTCAGTGGATACGGCTATAATCAATTTAAAATTTCCAGTTTGTGTCTATTCCAGATCGCGTTCTATTGCATGGTTAGTTTATGGGCTTATTTTGAAAGGAGTGTGTCTATGGGTAACATCGTGAACATCATCATTCAACTGGTCAGCGGTGGATTGGGCGGCGTTGGTGCGGGTAAATTGATGCCAAAGCTTTCCCTTGGCAAAATTGGAGATATCCTTGCGGGCATCGTGGGGGGTATCGGCGGTGGCCAACTGTTAGGCGCACTGGGCATTGGCGCAACGACTGGCAACCTTGATATTGCCAGCATCCTGACCAGTATTCTGGGCGGCGGTGTTGGCGGCGGCATTTTAATGGCGATTGTCTCGGCTGTAAAAAAGCTGTTTGGCAAGAAGTAATCACATATAGTCATATTAACGGAAGGAGGAGCAATTTGCTCTTCCTTTCGTTTATTGTCAAAGTAAAAGAGGCCAATATGTTCCTGTACTGTTTGATTGATTCTCAGCGACTTTGGGATTGTGTTTGTAGTCAATCCATTGAATATACTGCGATCAGTTTTTAATCACGATGACAACAGCTTACCGCCTTCAAAGGGAGATACCATGGGAACCATCTTCCATAAGTCAATGCCGCTGCTGTTCATATATGATCTGCAACCCCCTTGGCAGCAATCAAAGTGCGCGTAACCGGTCTGCCAGGGAAAAGACTCAATAGAGGTATCCTTTTGTTCAGTGACAGGGAATGTTCAGAATTTGTTCAATGGCGATAGGTATAATAAGGATGGTATAATAAGGATAAAGAAAGACTACATCAAATGGCAAGAAATCGGAAATTGAGCAATTTAGGAAAGAGGCTAAAGCTGCAAACAGCGAAGTTCATTCGATTGTTACGGGACAGCATTCGACACTATATCTCGATAGTATCGAGGAGGGTTCTCATGAATAGTGATCTACTCAATCAGATGGTCCGTATTGATTTAATGGAAGGAATGCGCCCGAATACGGGTATAGACAAGGGCCGTATCTATTGTTTTCAAAGATTTCTGGTATACGGAGTTGGGCAAAAGTATGCCCTGAGGTGGCGGACATCAAAAACTGAGGAGCTTTTTGCCCTCTTGGTAGAGAACAGGGACAGGATTATTTCTCGATCTAGAATTATTCAAGTGTTATGGCCTGAGTTTGAGGAAGAAAAGAGCATCGGATATCTGCATACAACGGTTTATAACATAAAACAAGCTCTGTCATCAGCAAAGATCAACTACCGATTGATTTTTATCAATGGTGGTTATCAGCTCACACTGCCTGATGTGTACATCGATACTACAGAGTTTCTTACGGATGTAAGGTCGGAGCTCATATCCTCATCCCCCTCCATGCAGGGTTATGAATTAGCTTTTTGTTTATACAAAGGAAGATATATGGAGGCGAACGAGTATACATGGGCTCAAAGTAAGAGCGATGAATACGCTTTCATGTATCATCAATTGGTCGCCGCGATGTATGAATACTACATTGGTAAAAATGATTACTCGAGCGCTGAAAGCATTCTGCAAAGGGCGCTGACAATCGATCCCATAGATGATAGCTTCAATGAAATGCTATTAACCTTATTACTGCAAAGAAATGATAAAGCAGCCTTTGTAAGGCAATATAACAAGATTAAGTCTGTATATAACACCGAACTTGGAATTACGTTAAATTCGAGCATGCACAATCTTTTTGAGCGAGCAATGGAGCGATAATCATTGTAAGCTCTTGAATACGGACGTTGTTTGATGGAAATCCAACTGAGGTTATCTCTGAACAACGCGTGAAGAAGGGAAGCTCTGCTTTGCGATCGGAAGAAATTTCTTTCTCCGTCGGCGAAAATGTAAGCGACTGTTTACCAACTTTCAACTGCTTGCCAATGCCAATGCGAAAAATGGCGCAGTTTTAATAAATTTTACAAATTTGTAATGTTCAGAATTTGTTCAGTTTGTGCTGATATAGTAAATTATAGCATTTAAGCCAAGTCAAGGTATTAAGAAGTAAGAGAATACGACCTACCGAAAAGAACGCATGCTGCAAGATGACATAGGTTAATCGATTTCAACGCAGAACCGCACTCGACACAATACTGCACTCATTTCGAGGGGGATTCCTATGAAGCAAATGTTCATTAGTCGGCTCCCTATCAGGCGTTTTCAGAGAGAAGATGCGGGAAAATTGGCGCGGATTATGTATCCGAGCTCTGGTAAATGCGATATGGACTGAAAAGATATACTGTCTGGCGACCTTGTTTGCAGATAGCCGATCATTACACAAATTGAATGATACCGTTGCTTATCTGCGTAAAGATATGCAGCATGTACCAACCCATCCGCAGCATTGCGGCATTTTTAGTGACCTTTGGCAGCTGAAGCTGACTCAGTATAGTGCAATCCTCACCGATAGATCAACCCTGTCTTTACAGATAGGGACACAATATCCAAAACATCGCCAAAGTAAAGGGAATCATAAGCTAAATGAGATATGACAGGTAGTCGTTGGTAACAGCAATTTCCCAGATGTGCTGGGCGAATATATCCTATTCGATCATTGAGGAGGAATTATCATGAAGAAAAGCATTCGGTTGATAGCTGCCACATTCACGGTGATAATGCTCGTTTTCAATATGATTGCTTGGGCGGTAAGTGAAGATACCCAGGGGGTTATGCCCTCGACTACGGAAATACAGCCTGTTGAAGCAGAGACGGTAGCAAAACAGCCTGCTGAAGTAGAGACGGTAGCAGAACCGCCTGTTGAAGCAGAGCCTGTGGAAGAACAACCTGACGAGGCGCAGCCTGCAACAGAACAGCCCGACACAGCGCAACCTGTTGCAACACAGCAATCAACAGCGCAACCCGCAACAACACAACCCGTAACAGCGCAGCCCGCCACGGTGCGGCCCGCTACCGAACAACCCGCAGCAGCACAGCCTGCCAAAGAGGTATTTGTTGCTGTTGACTCCCTCTCGACAAGTACAATCGGGCTGAACCTTTATGAACAGGAAAGCATAAATTCTTCCATCCTTTATGTGTTCGAAACCGAGGATCGAGTTGTTGTTCTTGATCAGAACAACAAATGGATCCATGTCGATTTTAACGGTATGCAAGGTTACATCGCCATCTTTGAACCGGTTGTTGCACAAGAACCCGACTCAATCGAAGAACCCGCTGCGCAAGAGGAACCTGCTGCAGAAGACTCCGCACAAGATCAGGGAACCCCGGAAAGTCAGGAGCCAGCATTAACAGTGGAACCTGATTTGGACGAGGATACCATCGCAGACCAGGAACCGGAAGCGACAGAAACCCCGCCATCACTGGATTTAACAATCGAATATGACGTTGAGGAAGGCGCCACCCCAAACCCGGAGCTTTCCACAACGAATGAGCCAGCAGAACCGGAATTGATGCCCGAACCTGGCACGGAGGAAAACAGCGCCTCAGGTCAGGACCCTGTAGCAACGGTAGAGCCTTCTTCACTTGAACTGATGATTGAACCGGATGCTATACAGGCCGGCGTATCCGTCACAATCCATGCGGATACCCATGGCGCGCTGCATTATGGCGATGTGATCACGCTGACGGGTATTTTGGACTGCGAGGAAGGGGTTGCCTATACGCTGCAGTGGCAACAGCGGGACCAAGGCGGATCATGGCAAGACCTTGAGGGTGAAAATGGACTTCAGTATTCCTTTACATTGAACAATCAAAACGAGCATTCCGAGTGGAGACTGGATGTCAAACCCCTCTAGCTTTCCGCAGCATTCGATTCAAGCCTTTTCCGAAAGGGGCAATAAGTTCAGGTACGATGCGCTGATGCAGTCATGATATGGAACCCAAGGAGGAAGTTTCGTGAAAATAAGAAGAATTGTTGGAGTCTTTCTGAGCCTTTTCATATTGATCCAAGGGTTCCCTATTTCTGTGGGCAATGTATCAGCGCAAACCTACTCATTAAATACCGTAAGCTTCTACGATGACGCAAACAACTTGCTCGAATCGTTGAGCGTTGCGGACAACGAAACCGTTGGCGAGGATTTGCCGGCGGTTCCCGCCCGTACCGGTTATACCGGCATATGGTGGAGCGAAGGGTCCGAGTTCACTTCCGGTACGGTCGTTACGGCGGACATGACGGTGACCGCGGTTTATACGCCTAAGCAATTCAACGTGTATTTCAAGGATGGCGCGACGCTTCTAGACACGGTGCCGACCGATTTCGGCGCGACGGCTTCCAGTACAGCTTATCCAATTGGATACGTGAAGGACGTTGCCGGCACCCACTACTCCCTGACGGGATGGTCGCCGAGCCCCACCATCAGCTCGGAGGCGAACCTGACGGTTCAGGCGATCTGGGAAGAAGCGGAATTTGACGTAACTTTCGTTGACGAGAACGCAACGGAATTGTATCCGGAGCAGCACTTCGTTCTGGGTGAAAAAGTGGTGCGCCCGGCCGATCCCCCGCTTCCGACCGGGGCGACCAGCTTCCTCGGTTGGTACAAGGACGGCGTGCTCTACGATTTTAATAAAATCGTGACCAGCAGTTTCCAGCTTGTGGCCGAGTTCAAATATACCTATACCGTCAAATTTAAAGTAGACAACAGCATTTGGGAGAGCGTCGAAGTCGCTCCTGGCGGCCTTGTCACGGATCCGGGCACGCCGCCGATGGCGCAGCCGAACTATCATTTTACCGAATGGCAGTTGGGCGGAACGGCATACAGTTTTTCCGCGCCTGTGACGTCCGATTTGACGATTCTCGCCGCGTACGACACGGTGTATTACGTCCACTACGATACGGGCGGTGCGCCGATGCTTCCGACGGAAGTAATTTCAGGTAAAGTGCCGGTTCGTCCCACCAACCCGACGCGAGCGGGTTATACCTTCGATCACTGGAAAACGGCGGATGGTACCACCTACAATTTCAATACTCCGGTGACCGCAGACGTGCATCTGTATGCGGTGTGGACTCCGGCGAAGACGGGCATCACAATTGTGATATGGAAGGAGAACGCGGGGCAGGGCGCAGAAGCCGCCTATACAACGTATAACTACACGTACAGCGAGCAGGTTAAGATCCTGAGCACAGACGCAAACGCACCGGTTTCGGAAAGCGCGATTACACTGTCCGGCAGGAATCTGTATGCTGGCACACAGCTATTGTACACGCTGCCCGCAGACGACGCGGGGAATTATCTGTACCACGAATACAAGTAGCGCTCGACGAGCGACGTCACCGTCAACGGAGACGGTTCAACGATCGTAAATATCTATTATACGCGCAAGTATTACACGGTGAAGTTCAACCTAAATTACACGAATTCGACTATGACGGTCAATGGAACCACCTTCTTAAACGGCGGGACGCAGTACTCCCTCCGTGCAAAACTGGATGAATACATTTTGGACCGCTGGCCCGCCAGAGGCAATCCGGACGTGTGCACTATTCCTCCTGTGAACAGCTATGTACTCCAGGGTTGGAAATGGGACCCCAGTTTAAACATCGCGACAATGTCGACATCCAATCAGCTGACCGTGACCAGTAGACTGTGTGATCAGGCCAAGACCGGCAACGCGATGATCGGCAGCTGGGCAACCGGACTCAGCAAATACTATCTGATGTATATGTTTGAGGCGCTTCCCGGAGAGAGTACAGCGGGGAAGATTACCTACACGAGTGGCGGCATCACCTATGCACTGAACGAAGAATACACACAGCCTGTCTGGGGCAATGTTTACTTCCAGAACAAAGCCATCGGCGGGATGGTGGCCGCCGGTATAGTGACGAATGAAGGGAATTTAACTATCACCACCGGAACTACGAACCCTGCTCAAGTCAATCGCGCACGCAACACGAACTGGACAGGTGTCACAACCGACCCAGCAGAATTTCTACTCTATATACGCGAGCGAGGCTATATTGAGCTGGACGTCAACGGAGCCACGACTGTGACGACTTCGACCACGAGCGGCACGAGCTATACCAAGGTCAACAGCGAAATCTATCGCTTGCCCAATGACACTACCGCGGGCAGAACCACCGGCAACGTCCCCTTTGAGGCATTGCTGGCCCAGTTCATGCCCACTGCCAACCCGGTGAAAACCGGCTATATGTTCGGCGGCTGGTATATGGACGCGCAATTGCTTACGCCGTTTACCCTGACCAGAATGCCCTCGGGTAACCTGAAACTCTGGGCAAAATGGGTTTTGGCACCGGTGCAAGCCAGGTTCTACCTGAGCGAGTCGGCAACAAGTACGTATGCGAATAAGACAGTTCCCGTGAACACCACGGTGAGCGGCGTTACCGATCCCGCGGACAGCCAGACGCGCGGGGTATTCATGGGCTGGTATTATAAACCGTTTCCAACGACGATGCCCAACTATACACTGCCCTTCGTTCTTGGACAAACCAAGATATCAGAGAATACCTCCGTCTACGCAGGCTGGAAAACTGCCGGCTTCACCGTGACCTATGACCCGAACGGCGGCACAGGATCGGTGGTGGACAGCCACGAATACGGGCTGGGCGTGAACGTTGTTGTCCTGTCCGGCGAAGGCTTGACGTATACCGACCAAGCCTTTATCGGCTGGAAGATACAGGGCGGTGACTCGACCATTTACTATGAGACGGACACGTTCAAAATCTACTCGGATACGGTGCTTGTCGCACAATGGCAACCCCGGAACAGCATCGTGATCATTACCTACCATTCCAATTACCCCGATGGCAGCCCGGACGTCATCCGCCGATACCTTGCGGGGACGACCGCGGCATTTGCCGGTAATATTTTCTCATACCCGGGCAATACGCTGCTTGGCTGGAGAACGTCACCCGACGGCCCCGTTATATATACATTGAACGAACCTTATACCTTCACCGAGAGTATGGATCTGTACGCCGTTTGGCTGATGCCGGAACTCACAGTACAGAAGGCAGTCACAAGCATCGCTCCGCATGTTCCCAATTATGATTTTGGGGATGTAATCTCCTACAGCGTAGTGGTGACCAACACCGGCAACGGCACAGTCACCGGGATCACGCTGCGCGACCCGCTGATGGGCGCGCCTGTTACCATCGGGACACTGGCGCCGGGCGAAAGCTCGGCGGCGGTGACATACACCCATACGGTTACCGAAACCGATCTTGCCGTAGGCCATGTGGTAAACACGGCGAGAGCGGCAGGCAAGGATGATAACGGCAATGACGTGATCGATTCGGACACGGAGACGGTGACGACGGAGCCTTTCGCGCCGGAACTGACGGTGGAAAAGACGACTGCAACGACGGTTGGCGGCAATCTGGGGGAAACAGTCACCTACAGTGTGGTCGTAACCAACAGCGGAAACGAGACGGTAACCGACATCACACTGAGCGACCCGCTCATGAGCGCGCCGGTAACGATCGGGACGCTTGCGCCCGGCGCAAGCGCGGCGGCGGTGACGTACACGTACACCATTACGGAAGCGGATCTTGTTACCGGCTATGTGGAGAACACTGCGACGGCGACGGGTAAGGACGGCAATGATAATGACGTGACAGGGACGGATACTTTGGTGTTGTCGACAGCGTCCTTCGAGCCAAGATTAACCGTCGAAAAATTTGCGTCCTATGCCCGTCAGCCCGGCGGGTATGAGTCGGGCGATGAGATATCCTTCGGTATTATCGTGACCAACGCAGGAAACGAGACGCTCACGGGCATCACGCTAAGCGACTCGTTCATGAGCTCGCCTGTGACGATCGGGACGCTGGCGCCAGGCGAAAGCGCGCCTATGGTGACCTATACGTACACGGCAACGTTAACCGACTATATCGGCGGCTCCATCATGAACACGGCGAACGCGACGGGTAAGGATCGAAGCGGCAACGACGTGACAGCAACCGATACGGAGTATGTCTATGGAGCGCCGCTGACGCCGACGCTCTTAGTATCCAAGATAACGGCACAGACAGAGGTGCGCGCGGGTGAAGATATCACCTATTCTATCGATGTCACAAACAGTGGGCTGGGCAATGCGATCGGCGTGAAGGTAACAGAGCATCTGCCAACCAACGCCACGTTTAAAAGCGCAAGCACGGCTGCGGGCGCATATGATGAGCTGACCGGGGTTTGGAATCTCGGCAACCTTGCGGCCGGCGCAACGGCCTCGCTGACGATCGTCCTGACGGTGAGCGATACCGCTGCGACTGGCGATAACGTCGTGAACAGCGTGGCAATCACGGAGGAGAACGGCACACTGCCGTGGAACCAACCCACCTCCGAAGTGGAGACGCCTGTCAAGAATCCGAACTTATCCATAACGAAGAGCACTGCGCAAACGGAGGTTCGCGCGGGCGAGGATATCACCTATACCGTCACGGTCACCAACAGCGGGTTGGGCGACGCGACCGGCGTGAAAGTAACGGAGAGCCTGCCGACCAATGCCATGTTCAAAAGCGCGAGCACGGCTACGGGAACGTATGACAAACTGACCGGGATCTGGGATCTCGGCGACCTCGCGGTGGGGGGAACGGCGACGCTGACGGTCGTTGTGACGGCCAATAACAATGGAGACGGCGTGTGCGGCGGTGATCTCATCACAAACAGCGTTGCGATCACGGAGGAGAACGGGAACCCACAGACCGGACTCTCTGCCCAGGCAACAACAGAGGTGAAAATGCCTGCTTTAGTAGTCCATAAGACCGTAAGCAACGCAAACTACTCGTTGGGAAACACACCTGTTGTACGGTCAAACCAGGTAACTTTCCAAATCAGTGTTGAGAATAATGGCAATGGTGTCGCAAAGGATGTGGCAATCAGCGATTTCCTCGATTGGTGGTCTGGTTATCACTATGAGCTCATGTGGGACGGTTGTTTCTATAGCTTTGATCCTGCCGACTACGCGGATTCGCTTGGTGGGACCGGTGTTCTTCGTATAGGCGATTTGGCGCCAGGGGAAAGGGCAGACATCTCATTGATTGTTGGCGGCCTTACAACGAAAGAAGATTGGCAATCCATCGATAAGTATAATCAAGTGGTTCAGAATACCGTGTTCATCGCAGAGGAGAACGGTGTAATCTATGACATGTCAAACCCCGATGCAGTTAATTACCCCCCTGCAAATTGGTTTTGGACACCGTATGCTTCCGCGGATTTCATTGTACGGGATCCCTTGGTAACCATTGATAAGAGCACGGAACAAACAGAGGTGCGCGCCGGCGAGGACATCGCTTATACGATCACGGTCACAAACAGCGGCGAGGGCGACGCAGCGAACCTGGAGGTCACTGAAACGCTTCCGACCAACGCAACGTTTAAATCCGCCAGCATAGCAGGCGGCAGTTACGATTCCGTGACGGGCCTCTGGAATATCGGCGATCTCGCGGCAGGCGGTACAGCCACGCTGCAACTTGTGCTGACGGCCAATAACGATGTGGTGGACGGCAATACGATCCTGAACCGGGCCGCGATTACGAAAGAGGGCTGGGTTGGACCGTACACACCGATAACCGTCGAGGTGGAGACGCCTGTGAAGAACCCGAACCTTGCGATCTCCAAAACAACAGCGCAGACGGAGGTTCGCGCTGGCGAGGATATCACCTATACCGTCACAGTCACCAACAGCGGTCTGGGCGACGCGACGGGCGTGAAGGTAACGGAGAGCCTGCCGACCAACGCCACGTTCAAGAGCGCGACGCCTGTAAGCGGAACCTACGATCCTGCGACGAACATCTGGACGGTGGGCGATCTCGCGGCTGGCGCAACGGCCACGCTGACGATCGTCCTGACGGTGAGCGCCGACGTAACGGATGGGGACACTGTCGTAAACTCCGTCGCAATCACGGAGGAGAACGGCGAAACGCCGACGAACCCGCCAACCGACGAAACGGAAACGCCGGTACAGAACCCGGGTTTGAAGATTTCCAAGACGACTGCGCAGACGGAGGTTCGCGCGGGCGAGGACATCACCTATACCGTCACGGTCACCAACAGCGGTCTGGGCGACGCGACGGGCGTGAAGGTCACCGAAACGCTTCCGACCAACGCGACGTTCAAGAGCGCGACGCCCTCAAGCGGAACCTATGACCCGGCGACGAAGGTCTGGACGGTGGGCAACCTGACGGTGGGTAGCACGGCCACGATGACGGTCATCCTGACGGTGAGCGACGACGCGGCGGACGGGGATACCGTTGCAAACGCTGTGGCGATCACGGAGGAAAACGGCGAGACGCCGATAAACCCGCCAACCGACGAAACGGAAACGCCGGTGAAGAACCCGAACCTTGCGATCTCCAAGTCGACAACGCAGACGGAGGTTCGCGCGGGCGAGGATATCACCTATACCGTCACAGTCACGAACAGCGGTCTGGGCGACGCGACGGGCGTAAAGGTAACCGAAACAATTCCGGCCATCGCGACGTTCATGAGCGCGATACCCGTAAGCGGAACCTATGATCCGGCGACGAGTGTCTGGACGGTAGGCGACCTGGCGGCTGGCGCGAGCGCCACGCTAACGATCATCCTGACGGTGAACGACGACGTAACGGGCGGAGACACTGTCGTAAACGCCGTGGCGATCACGGAGGAGAACGGCGAACCGCCTGTGAACCCGCCGACTGGCGAAACGGAGACGCCGATTCTCAAACCGGAACTGACAGTCGAAAAGTTGGTCACGAGCGTAACACCATCTGCCGGTTACGCGCTGGGGGATGTTATATCCTACAGCATCGTAGTGACCAACAGCGGAAACGAGACGGTAACGGGGATTACCCTGACCGATCCGCTGATGGGCGCCCCGGTAACGATCGGGACGCTGGCGCCGGGCGCGAAGACGGCAGCGGTAACCTATACGCATGTGGTCACGGAGGCGGACCTTGCGTCGGGTCAAGTGGCGAATACGGCAACGGCGACGGGCAAGGACGGCGATAATCATGACGTGACAGACACGGACGCTAAGACTGTAACGACGGAGCCCCTCGCGCCGGCGCTGACGGTCGAGAAAACGGTCACAAGTACGGAACCTGTCGGCGGATACGCGCTGGGGGATGCCATTTCCTACGGCGTAGTGGTGACCAACACCGGAAACGAAACGGTGACGGGCATTACGCTGAGCGACCCGCTGATGGGCGCGCCGATAACGATCGGCACGCTGGCGCCGGGCGCGAAAGCGGCGGTGGTAACGTACACGCATGTGGTCACAGAGGCGGATCTTGCGGCGGGTCAGGTGCAGAATACCGCGACCGCGACGGGCAAGGACAGCAACAACAACGACGTGACCGGCACCGATACCGAGACGGTCACGACAGAGCCTTTCGCGCCTGCGCTGACGGTCGAGAAAACGGTCACAAGCACGGAGCCTGCTGGCGGGTACGCGCTGGGGGATGCCATTTCCTACAGCGTAGTGGTTACCAACACCGGAAACGAAACGGTGACGGGCATCACTCTGAGCGACCCGCTGATGGGCGCGCCGGTCACGATCGGCACGCTCTCGCCGGGCGCGAAAGCGGCTGTGATAACGTACACGCATGTAGTCACGGAGGCAGACCTGGCAACGGGTCAGGTGGAGAATACCGCGACCGCGACGGGCAAGGATGGCAATAATAATGATGTGACCGATACGGATACCAAGACTGTGACAACGGAACCCCTCGCGCCGGCACTGACGGTCGAGAAAACAGTCACAAGCACGGAGCCTGTCGGCGGCTATGCGTTGGGCGATGTGATCTCCTATAGCGTGGTGGTTACCAATAGCGGAAACGAAACGGTGACGGGCATCACGCTGAGCGACCCGCTGATGGGCGCGCCGATAACGATCGGCACGCTTTCGCCGGGCGCGAAAGCGGCAGTAGTGACATACTCGCATATGGTCACGGAGGCGGACCTCGCGGCGGGTCAGGTGGAAAATACCGCGACGGCGACGGGCAAGGACGGTAACAATAACGATGTAACCGATACGGATACCAAGACTGTGACAACGGAACCCCTCGCGCCGGCCCTGACGGTCGAGAAAACGGTCACAAGCACGGAGCCTGTCGGCGGGTACGCGCTGGGAGATGTGATCTCCTACAGCGTGGTGGTTACCAACACCGGAAACGAAACGGTGACGGGCATCACGCTGAGCGACCCGCTGATGGGCGCGCCGGTAACGATCGGCACGCTTTCGCCGGGCGCGAAAGCGGCTGTGATAACGTACACGCATATGGTCACGGAAGCGGACCTCGCGTCGGGCCAGGTGGAGAATACCGCGACGGCGACGGGCAAGGACGGTAACAATAACGATGTGACCGGCACTGACACCGAGACGGTCACGACAGAACCCCTCGCGCCTGCGCTGACGGTCGAGAAAACGGTCACAAGCACGGAGCCTGTCGGCGGGTACGCGCTGGGCGATGTGATCTCCTACAGCGTGGTGGTTACCAACACCGGAAACGAAACGGTGACGGACATCACGCTGAGCGACCCGTTGATGGGCGAGTCGGTAACGATCGGCACGCTATCGCCGGGCGCGAAAGCGGCTGTGATAACGTACGCGCATATGGTCACGGAAGCGGACCTCGCGGCGGGTCAGGTGGAGAATACCGCAACCGCGACGGGCAAGGACGGCAACAATAACGACGTGACCGGCACCGATACCGAGACGGTCACGACAGAGCCCCTTGCGCCGGCGCTGACGGTCGAGAAAACGGTCACAAGCACGGAGCCTGTCGGCGGGTACGCGCTGGGCGATGTGATCTTCTACAGCGTGGTGGTCACCAACATCGGAAATGAGACGGTGACGGGCATCACGCTGAACGACTCGCTGATAGGCGCGCCGGTAACGATCGGGTCGCTCTCGCCGGGTGCGAGCGCGATGGCCGTAAAGTACACCTATACGGTCACGGAAACCGATCTCGCGGCGGGTCAGGTGGAGAATACCGCGACCGCAACAGGCAAGGATGGCAATAATAACGATGTGACCGGCACGGATACGGAGACGGTGGCGACAGAGCCCCTCGCGCCGGAACTGATGGTCGAGAAAATCGTAACAAGCAGCACGCCGACTGCCGGCTACGCGCTGGGCGACGTGATCTCCTACAGTGTTGTGGTCACCAACAGCGGGAACGAAACGGTAACCGGCATCACGCTGAGCGATCCGCTGATGGGCGCGCCCGTAACACTCGGGTCGTTAACGCCGGGCGCGAGCGCGGTGGCGGTGACGTATACCCATGTGGTCACAGAAACCGACATTGCCACTGGACAGGTGGAAAACACCGCGACCGCAACAGGCAAGGATGGCAATAATAACGATGTGACCGGCACGGACACGGAAACGGTGACGACGGAACCGCTCGCGCCGGAACTGACGGTGGTCAAGACGGTTACGAGCACAACGCCGATTGGCGGATATGCGCTGGGAGACAGCATCTCTTACAGCGTAGTGGTCACGAATAGCGGAAACGGGACCATCACCGGCATCACGCTGAGCGATCCGTTGATGGGCGCGCCCATCACGATTGGGACGCTGGCGCCGGGCGCAAGCGCAACGCCTGTGACATACACGCATACCGTCACAGAAGCCGACTTAACCGCCGGTCAAGTGGTAAACACAGCAACCGCGACAGGTAAGGATGGCAATGGGAATGACGTGACCGATACGGACACGAAGACGGAGCCGCCCGTACCCTTCTCGCCGATGCTGACGGTTGAAAAAACGGTCACGAGCATCATGCCGGCGGGCGGGTACGCGCTGGGGGATGTGATCTCCTATAGCGTTGTGGTAACCAACAGCGGGAATGAAACATTGATCGGGATTACGTTGCACGATCCGCTCATGGGCGCGCCTGTGACGATCGGATCGCTAATGCCGGGCGAAAGCGCGGCGGCGGTGACGTACGCGTATACGGTCACGGAAGCGGACCTTGCGGTGGGCCAAGTAGCGAATATTGCGACGGCGACGGGCAAGGATAGCGGCAATAGAACCGTGACCGACACAGACACGGAGACGGTGACGACCGAACCGCTCGCGCCTGAGCTGACGGTTGAAAAATCCGTAACGAGCACCGCTCCAACCGACGGATATGGGCTGGGCGACGAAATTACCTACAGCGTGGTGGTCACCAACAGCGGTAACGAGACGATCACCGGCATCACGCTGAGCGATCCGCTGATGGGCGAGCTGGTGACGATTGGCATACTGGCGCCGGGCATGAGCACGGCGGCGGTAACCTACGCCTATACCGTCACGGAAACAAATCTTGCGGCGGGCCAGGTGGTAAATACGGCAACGGCGGCGGGCAAGGACGGCAACGATGGCGACGTAACCGGAACAGATACCGAAACGGTGGCGACAGAACCCTTTGCGCCGGAACTGACGGTTGTAAAGACGGTCATGGGCGCAGAACCGGCCGGTGGGTACGCGCTGGGGGACGTTATTGTCTACAGCGTGGTGGTCACCAACAGCGGAAACGAGACAATCACCGGCATCACGCTGAGCGACCCGCTAATGAGCGCGCCAGTGTCGATCGGGACGTTGGCGCCGGGCGCGAGCGCGGTGAGTGTGATGTACACGTATGTGGTCACGGAAGCAGACCTTGCGGCGGGCCAGGTGGCGAATATTGCAACGGCGACGGGCAAGGACGGTAATAATGATGATGTGACCGATACGGATACCAAGATTGTGACGACAGAACCCCTCGCGCCGGCACTGACAGTCGAAAAGACGGTGACAAGCGCGGAGCCTGTCGGCGGCTTTGCGTTGGGCGACGTAATTGCCTACAGTGTTGTGGTCACGAACACTGGTAACGAAACGGTGACCGGGATCACGCTGAGCGACCCGCTGATGGGCGCGCCCGTAACGATCGGAACGCTTTTGCCGGGCGCGAAAGCGGCGGCGGCGACATACACGCATGTGGTCACGGAAGCGGACCTTGCGGCGGGCCAGGTGGCGAATACAGCGACCGCGACGGGCAAGGATGGCAATAATGCCGATGTGACCGGCACGGATACCGAGACTGTGACAACGGAACCCCTCGCGCCGGCACTGACAGTCGAAAAGACGGTCACGAGTACCGCGCCTGCCGGAGGCTTTGCGTTGGGCGACATAATTGCCTACAGTGTCGTGGTCACGAACACGGGAAACGAAACGGTGACCGGGATCACGCTGAGCGACCCGCTGATGGGCGCGCCCGTAACGATCGGAACGCTGGCGCCGGGCGCGAAAGCGTCGGCGGCGACGTACACGCATGTGGTCACGGAAGCAGACCTTGCGGCGGGTCAGGTGGCGAATACGGCGACCGCGACGGGCAAGGATGGCAATAATGCCGATGTGACCGGCACGGATACCGAGACTGTGACAACGGAACCCCTCGCGCCGGCACTGACAGTCGAAAAGACGGTCACGAGTACCGCGCCTGCTGGCGGGTACGCGCTGGGCGACGTAATTACCTACAGCGTTGTGGTCACGAACACTGGAAACGAAACGGTGACCGGGATCACGCTGAGCGACGCGTTAATGGGCGCGCCCATCACGATCGGAACGCTGGCGCCGGGCGCGAAAGCGTCGGCGGCGACGTACACGCATGTGGTCACGGAAGCGGACCTTGCGGCGGGCCAGGTGGCGAATACGGCGACCGCGACGGGCAAGGATGGCAATAATGCCGATGTGACCGGCACGGATACCGAGACTGTGACAACGGAACCCCTCGCGCCGGCACTGACAGTCGAAAAGACGGTGACAAGCGCGGAACCTGTCGGCGGCTTTGC